>OJOH01000110.1_pt1 | contig 73135 bp, 84 predicted proteins | sample 1598201 | NCBI WGS metagenome assembly OJOH01 (sample SAMN03922462, study PRJEB24848) | human gut metagenome | isolation source: stool sample | host: Homo sapiens | place: Germany | collected 2009-11 | reverse complement strand
CACCAACACCTACTCCACCTCTTTGCCCCTTTCTGGTATGTCGGGCGTCACTCTGACGTACCTTGCCGGCGCGGCGGTGCTTTGCGCTGCTGCGGCCTGGATGCACATTCGTCGCAAGGCGAATGCGAAGGGAGGCGAGCGTCGTGAATAAGAAAGTTTGCTCCTTCCCGATCTTGTTTGCGCTGCTTGCCCTCCTGATCGGCACCTGCGCGGCTGTGTTCCCCGCATCCGCGCAGGCCGTGCCGGCCTCGACCGGTTCCATCACGGTGAGCGGCACCGTGGCGCGCAGCTACGACGCCTACCAGATCTTTAGCGCCAACGTCGTCGACGGCGACAGCGACGCCAAGATCGCCACCGACCTCGCCTGGGCAAGCGACGCCGTGCGCGACGCCGCGCTGCCTGTGCTGCACAGCGCCGGCATGCCCAACTCCCAGACCACCGCGCAGGAAGCTGCCGAATGGCTCAACGCCGATTCCCACCTTACGAGCGCGCTGAGCGCACAGCTCGCTCGTTCCCTCCAGAGCTCTGACGCCGTGCCCCTTAACGCGGGCACGGCGTCAGAGCCGCCCTGTGGCTACTGGCTCATCGTCGCCGACGACGACGCCATCGCCCAGGGCGAGGCCGGCACCGCGCCGATCATGGCCCTGGTGGGCGGCGGCGCCGTTACCGTCAAGCTCAAGGCGGCGACCCCCAAGGTCGCCAAGCATGTGCTGGAGGACAGCACCGCCGCCTGGCAGAAGGCCGCCGACGCCACGGTCGCCGACGACCTGTACTGGCGCCTCTCGGCCACGGTCCCGGCGGGCCTCGCGGCCTACGACACCTATACGGTGCGGTTCGTCGACACCATGAGCGCGGGGCTCGACCCCTCCAAGGTCGCCGCGAGCATGCGCGTGTACGTGGCGGCGGGTGCGGACGGAGGCTTTGACGCAGTCTCGGCCGGCAGGGACGGCCGCGCCGGCACCGAGCCCGCGAAGGGCTGGACCGATATCACGGCCCAGTGCGCCACCAAGGTAGCGGCCGACGGCAAGACCTTCACCGTGCGCACCGGCGACCTCATCGCCGCGCTCGGCGGGGCCGACGCCTTTACCGCGGGCGCCCGCGTGGTCGCCGTGTACAATGCGCCGCTCACCAGCGCATGCAACCACGGCATCGCGAAGGGCAACCCCAACGAGGTCTACCTGCGCTACCCGCGCTCTCCCTTTGCCGACCAGTCCGGCGACGCCGGCTTCACCCGCACGCCGAGCGACGATGCGTGCGCCTACACCTGGGATCTCGCGCTCACCAAGCGCGGCAGCGACGGCGACAAGCCGCTTGCCGGGGCGGTTCTGAGCATCGCCGACGACCGCGGTCGCACGCTGGCGGCCGACGGCACGTGGGATGCAGAGGGCAAGGCCACCGTCACCACGGGCGAGGACGGCCGCGTGACCGTTTCGGGCGCGGACTCGGGCAAGCTGGAGGTCCACGAGCTCAAGGCACCCAAGGGCTACACCGCCTTTGAGGGCACGCGCTCCGTGACGGTCAAGGCCGAGGGCCTGGACGTCGACCAGGTGGCCGCCGCCAAGCCCAAACTCACCATCACGGCCGAGTCGCCCCTGCGCGCCGACAGCGCGGACGGGTCGACGGGCAGCCTGGAGGCGTCGCTCATCAACACGCCCACCAGCATTACCACCGGAGGCTTTATGCCCTCGACTGGCGATATGGCAATGTACGCCGCGGCCGCCGCAGCGGTCGCCGGAGCCGCGCTCATCGTGGTCGCGCTCCTGGTCAAGCGGGGAGGTGGCAGCCATAAAGAGTAGCTGGCAGCCCCACAGAGAGCGGGGCGAGACGTAGCGAAGTAGATGCTAAGACACAGACAGATGATGATCGATCGAATGAGAACCAACCGGAAAACGGAGGAAAAGAAGATGAGCATGAACAAGAACATCGCACGCCTGGCGGTAACCGCCGGCCTCACAGCAGCGCTAAGCTTCGGCGGCGTGATGGCGCCGGTCACGATGGCGTTTGCTGAGGGCACGCCGGTGGCTACGACGAGTGGCAACGTGACGATTAATGAGGAGACCTACAAGGATACCACCTTTAAGGGTATCCAGGTTTTCAAGGCTAAGGTTACGCAGGACCAGAAGAGCGAGGGAGTCTGGGATTCCACTGGGGATAAGACGCTTTCCGACATCGATTGGGCTTCGCCAAAAGTCAAAAAGGCTGTCACTGACAAGTTCTCAGGTGTTGCAGGAGCTCCTACGGGGAACGAGAGCGTTCAGGAGTGGATTGCTTTCATTAAGAATAATGCTGGCAACAACGCCAACGTTGATACTGGTAGTACACTGGACAAGATTGCCGAGGCTTTGGAGGATGCGGGCGCTACCGATCCGACGCTTGGTTGGCAGTCATCCACTACTGGTAACTTTACGGGCTTGGAGTCTGGCTACTGGCTCTTTGTGACTGCACGTGTTGGTTCGACTAAAGATGCCGATACGACTAACGGTAATACCGATGCCTACACCTCGCCAATCTTTACTATCGTCGGCGGTGAGGGCGTAAACGTTACACCCAAAAAAGACGTCCCCAACGTTACCAAGGCGGTCAAGGACGACAACAACGGCAGTTTTGTGGATTCGACCAAACCTGTTCCAGCGGGTTCTTCTCAAGATGTTTTTACGACGCCCAATAGGGTTGCGGACTCTGCATCCGATCAGCTGGTTGAGTATCAGCTTGCAGGTACCGTGGCCAGCAACATCAATACTTATAATGAGTACAGGTATACCTTTACAGATGAGCTGCCTTCTACGATGGTGCCCGAACTTGACGGCAATGATCCCGTTGTCGAGGTCAAGATTGGCAATCAGGTTGTTCATCCTGATAGCTACAGCAAAAATTATGCAGATGGCAAGCTTGTGGTTTCGTTCTCAAATCTGAAAAACGCCTATGCGAAAAACGAAGATGACACCAAGGGCGCAATCATTAACGTTGACGGCAAATCAAAGGTCTATGTGAACTATAAGGCAAAGCTTGACCCCAAGAAGGTTAGCGCCGGCATGCTCGGCAAAGGTCAAAAGAACACCGTCACTCTGACCTACTCTAACAACCCGCACGACAACAACGGCACTGGCACTACGGTTGACCACCCGGCCTACGACTACACCTACGGTATCGATGTCAAAAAGGTTGGCTCCGACGAGGCGAAACCGCCTCTCGCAAACGTCGAATTTACTCTGCAAGAGGTCGGTACTGGAAAGTTCATCAAGAAGGACGGCACAACTGCGAGCAACGAAACTGAGGACGGTGCAATTCTCAAGACGAATTCGACCGGAATGATAGAGGTCTTTGGCCTTGATGAAGGCACGTATATTCTGAAGGAGAAAACTCCTGCGCCCGGTTACGACAATTCTCACGGCAGCAAGGGCATTAACTTTACCATTACGCGTGATGGTGAGCTTCCCGAGAGCGACAACACCGTGCACAACCCTAAGCTTATAGTGACTGACGCAGACGATCAAAATCTCGTTGCTGCTGCCGACGCCACTAACGGCGTGGTTCACCTCACCGTCACCGATAAGAAGGGCTCCAACCTCCCGCTCACCGGTCTCAACGGCGTGACCTTCACTTGGATCGCTGGTGGCGCGGTGCTGTGCATCGGCGTGGCGCACCTCATCCGCAGCCGTAAGCAGGCCGAGGAGTCCGAGCAGGAGTAACGCTCGTTCACCCATCCCCTTGGCAGGTGGGATGTGATGGCCATGAGACTTGCGGACACTTTTCTCGTCCATCCACGTTCTTGCTTTGCCATTCTCTTTTCGGGGCAGACTCCGCGCTGGAGTTTGCCCCGTTCTTTTTGAACAGCGCAGCCGGGGCGCCGTCGCTCGTATGATCGAGCGTATGATTAGCGAACAAATGTTTGCAAATATTGCGTTTACCAGCTGTAAGTGCGAGTGCTCGCAGTAAAATACCCTTGCGACGCATTCCGTGCGCGGGCGGCCGACGACTCGATCGGAGGTCCCCAAATGCTGAAATTCCTTAACGCGCTCGCCGCCCTCGCGGCGGTAGGCTCGTTCGTCATCGCGTTTCTTGACTCGTATGAGGTTCGGTTTAAGGCCCGTAGGCGCACGCGCGGTGCGGACGGTAGAAGGCATTTGCGTCGAAAGCGCAAATAAGAATGCCCGGGGGTCGGATCCCGGGCATTTAACTAAAGCTGAAAACTAGGCTGCCCGCGCTCTCATACACTTACGCGGGGTGCGTCGTTTTCTATTGACATTGTATCCCGAATCGCCCAGCCGATTCGGGACATTTTGAAAACGCAAATGCTGGCCCAACTCGCGCCCAACTCGCGCTGCGCAATGCTGCCAGGCTGCGTTGTCCGGCGCGGAAGCTCGTAATTCGGCTATTATTTGTTTAGACAACTTGAGTTGTAGAGGAGTGACCGGCGATGGTGCAGGGCGCCAAACATATGAAGAGCAATAACGCCGCGGACAACGGCGGCTCAAACCCTCAGCCCAAACCTCAACCAAAGCCCAAACGCCGCCGCAAGCGACTGCCTCGCTGGGCCGACCGGCTCATCACCATCGTCATCATCCTTATTGGCGTGGGCCTTATGACCTGGCCGTGGATCTTGGACCGGCTCGAGGCCTCGGGCGTGCTCAACCAGATCAGCACGGTGTCCAGCGCCGTGGACGCGCTGTCTGCCGAGGAGCGCGAGCGCATCCTGCTCCAGGCGCGCTCCTTTAACGAGCAGCTGGCGGGCGAGGCTACCGAGCTCCCCGCCGACCAAATCGAGCCCTACGACCAGCAGCTCATCTTTGACCGCGACCCCATGATGAGCTGGGTCGAAATCCCCTCCATCGATGTGAGCATGCCCATTTACCACGGCACGAGCGAGGAAGTCCTCATGGCGGGCGTCGGCCACCTGGAGGGCACGAGCCTGCCGGTGGGCGGCACCTCGACGCATTGCGTGCTTACCGCGCACTCGGGTATGCGCAACCTGAGCATGTTCGACGACATTCACTCGCTGGAGCCCGGCGACCTGGTGCTGCTGCACACCATGAACAAGACGCTCGCCTATAAGATGGTGGACTCCGAGGTGGTGCTGCCCGAGGAGATGGAGTCGCTGAGCATTGAGCCCGGCGCCGACAAGCTGACGCTCGTCACCTGCACGCCCTACGGCGTGAACGACCATCGCCTGCTGGTGCATTGCGTGCGCACCAAGTACAACAAGAAGGACGTTGACAAGCAAAAGTCGCTGGCCGGCCGCCACTGGGGCAAGCGCGAGTTCGCCGTGCTCATCGTGGTCGTGGCCATTGTACTGTTGCTGCTGGACATCGTGATCCACACGATCCGTAAGCGCCGCAAGGCCAAAGCCTCGGCATAAGGCATCGTTCAGGACCACCACAATGGGGACAGGCACCTTTGTGGTGGTTGGGACTTCCAAACCATCACAACATTCGATGAAAATCGCGATTTTGGCGAAAAACGTCGAATGTTGTGATGGTCTTCGTTGCGGGCGGGGCGGTTTTCGTTGTGAGCAGTACGGTTTTTGCTATGGACGGTGCGGTTTCGCTGCAGAACCGCCAGCCCGCCGCCTGTCAATCGCCGCTCTCGTTACGTTTTCGCTGCATTTGGGTAAAGCGCCTGCTCCAAGCGGCGTTGCCTTGTATACTAGAGCGGTTTATCTGTTATGCGGAAGGGAGCGCCTATGGCACTCAGCGAGAAAGACGTGCGCGGCATCGCCGAGTACGCAAAGATCGCACTGACCGATGACGAGCTCACCCAGATGACGTCCTACATGAACGACGCCGTCCAGATGCTCGAGCCCGTCTTGCAATATGACTTGCCCGACGTGGAGCCCACGTTCCATCCCATCGGAAGCCTGTCCAACGTGATGGGCGACGACCTGCGCGAGCCCGAGCGCGACCTGCCGCTCGACGTTGCGCTCGAAAACGCCGGCAGCGCGCGCGACCGCTACTTCCGCGTGCCGTCCATTTTGGGAGAGGGGGAGAGCGAGTAATGGCGCTAAGCTTCGATTCCCTTACCGCCGCCCAGATCGCCGCGGGCGTTTCTGCCGGCGACTTTACCGCTACCGAGGTGGCCCAGGCCTCCCTTGCCGCCATCGAGGCGCGCGAGGGCGGGGTCCAGGCATTCCTGCAGGTGGCGCCCGAGCTTGCGCTCGAGGCCGCTGCGCGCGTGGATGCCGACCGTGCCGCAGGCAAGCCGCTGCCCCCGCTTGCGGGCGTGCCGCTAGCCATCAAGGACAACATGAACCTCGTGGGCACGCGCACCACCTGCGCTTCCCGCATGCTCGAGAACTACCAGAGCGTCTACACCGCCACCTGCGTCCAGCGCATGCTCGACGCCGGCTGCCTGCCCATGGGCAAGGCCAACATGGACGAGTTCGCCTTTGGCAGCTCCACCGAGAGCTCGGCGTTCCACCGCACCAACAACCCTTGGGATACCGAGCGCGTGCCCGGCGGCTCCTCGGGCGGCTCCGCTGCCGCCGTCGCCGCGGGCGAGGTCGCGCTCTCGCTGGGCTCGGACACCGGCGGCTCCATTCGCCAGCCGGCGTCGCTGTGCGGCGTGGTGGGCTTTAAGCCCACGTATGGCGCCGTGAGCCGTTACGGCGTGGTTGCCTTTGGCTCGTCGCTCGACCAGGTGGGCCCCTTTGGCCGCACGGTCGAGGATGTCGCGCTGGCCATGAACGCGCTTACCGGCGCGGGCCACGATCCGTACGACTGCACCAGCCAGGATTGCGCCGTCGACTTTACCGAGCATCTCAACGACAGCATCGAGGGCAAGCGCGTGGGTATCATCCCCGCGTTTATGGAGGCCGATGGTCTGACGCCCGAGGTCAAGGCCGCTGTTCAGCGCGCCGCCCAGGAACTGCAGAACCAGGGCGCCGAGCTGGTCGAGGTCGACCTGCCGCACCTGGACGCCGCCATCGCCGCCTACTACGTCATCGGCCCGGCCGAGGCGTTCTCCAACCTGGCTCGCTTCGACGGCATTCGCTACGGCTACCAGGAGGAGGGCTGCGCCAACCTGTCCGACCAGAGCTCGCTTTCGCGCGCCCACGGCTTTGGCGCCGAGGCCAAGCGCCGTCAGATGCTCGGCGCCTACCTGCTGAGCTCGGGCGTGTACGACAAGTACTACTACGCCGCGCAAAAGGCCCGCACGCTCATCACGCAGGACTATGACGCCGCGTATGCCAAGGTGGACACCATCCTCATGCCCGCCTCGCCGCGCACGGCCTTTAAGTTTGGCGAGCTCAACGACCCTACGCAGATGTACCTCTCCGACCTGTACACCATCTCGCTCAACATTTGCGGCAACGGCGGTATCTCGGTGCCGCTGGGCCTGGGCGATGACAGCAAGCTGCCCGTTTCTGCCCAGCTGGTGGGACCTGCCTTTAGGGACCGTCAGCTGCTCACGTTTGCCCGCGCCCTGGAGCGCGGCTTTGCCGATGCCGCCACGGGTGCGCCCGCGCTTTCCGTCGCGCCCGATTTTGCCGGGAAGGGAGGCGAGCTGTAATGAAGGAGCTTTCCGAGGTCCTGCAGGATTGGGAGGCCGTGATCGGCCTGGAGATCCATACCGAGCTCACCGCACTCGATACCAAGATGTTCTGCAACTGCAAGCTCAGCCACGATGACGAGCCCAACGCCAACGTGTGCCCGGTGTGCCTGGGCCTGCCCGGCGCCCTGCCGGTGCCCAACAAGCGTGCCATCGAGAGCATCGTCAAGGCTGGTCTCGCCACCAACTGCGAGATCCAGCGCCACTCGATGTTCTACCGCAAGCACTACTTCTATCCCGATATGGCCAAGAACTTCCAGACCACGCAGGGTCCGATCGCCTTTGCCATGTACGGTCACCTGGACCTGGACGTGACCGGTCGCGGTGCCGGCGAGCGCCCCGACTGCGCGTTTGGCGAGGCCGAGGCCCAGAGTCTGGCGAGCGCCTCGGCCAACGCCGAGGGCCTGTCCACGTCCATGACGTCGACCATGCGCGAGGGCAACCAGCGCGCCGGCCACCTGGCCAGCTATGATGCGTCCAACTTGCAGATGCCCGAGCGTCGCGAGGACGGTTCCTACACGGTGCCCATCCGCATCCTGCGCATCCACATGGAGGAGGACGCCGCCAAGATGGTTCACGTGGGCGGTGCCGAGGGCCGCATTACCGCCGCGGCCGAGTCGCTCGTCGACTACAACCGCTGCGGCACGCCGCTCATCGAGCTTGTCACTGAGCCCGACTTGCGTACGCCCGAGGAGGCTCGCCTGTTTATGGAGAAGCTCCGTCGCATCTTTGTGACGCTGGGCATTTCGGACTGCTCCATGGAGAAGGGCTCCATGCGCTGCGACGGCAACGTGTCGCTGCGTCGCCGCGGCGAGACCAAGCTGGGAACCAAGACCGAGCTCAAGAACCTCAACTCGTTTAAGAGCCTGCACGATGGCCTTGCCTACGAGATCTGCCGTCAGGCCGAGGTGCTCGAGGAGGGCGGCATCATCTATCAGGAGACCCGCCACTGGGAGCCCAGCCGCAAGCGAACCGTGGTTATGCGCGTCAAGGAGACGGCCGACGACTATCGCCTGTTCCCCGACCCCGACCTGGCGCCGTTCGATTTGGACGACGAGTTCATCGACCGCTGCCGAGACGAGATTCCCGAGCTGCCCGATGCCAAGCGCGCCCGTTTTGAGGCCGACTTTGGCATTAAGGCGGCCGATGCCGAGCAGATTGCCGGCGATCCCGAGTTTGCCGAGTTCTTTGAGGCCGCCGCTGCCGGAATGGCTGGCAAGGAGGCTCAGACGGTCGCAAACTTGCTGGTCAACGAGATGATCGCCTACCTTAAGGGCGCGGGCGTGTCGCTGGCCGAGTCCGGCATCGCGCCGGCTCAGGTGGCGGCGCTTGCCAAGCTGCTGGCGACCGATGCCATCAGCTCCAACCAGGCGCACGAGGTCTTTGAGGCCATGGCCCAGACCGGTGACGATCCCAACAAGATCGTCGACGAGCGCGGTATGCGTCAGGTGAGCGATGCCGGTGCGCTGCAGCCGATCGTGGACGAAGTGCTGGCAAACTGTGCCGATCAGGCGCAGCAGTATCGTGACGGCAACCAGAAGGTCATCGGCTTTTTGGTGGGCCAGTGCATGAAGGCAAGCCGCGGCAAGGGCAACCCGAAGCTCTTCAACGAGTTGCTGAGAACGTCGCTCTCGTAGCTGCGAGGCCGGGGAAGCCCCGAGTCGCCGGGGTGTTTGCTCCAAATTTCAAACAGTCCTATGCAAGACGAAGGCCACATTTAGTGGCCTTCTTTGCATGCGGAACTCATTTGGAGCAAACACCCCGGCGACTCGGGGCTTCCCCGGCCAGACGACTCGGCCGTTCGGGTCAGGCGGGCTGGATGGAATAGAGTGAATGGGCGTGCCGTCGGCACGCCCATTGTTTTGAAGGGAACTCATTGAGAGGCAAGGCCCTGCGCCCGGCCCCTCGGTTCCGTGACGACTCGGCCGTTCGGGTCAGGCGGGGCTGAATGAAATTTGGTGAATGAGGGCGCTGATGGCGTCCTCATTCTTTATATATGTTGGGAGCGCCAGGTGGTGGGGGTGGTGCCGGTGTGTTGCTTGAAGGCTTGGGCGAAGGCAGCCTGCTGAGGGTAGCCTAGACGCTCTGCCACCTGCGCTATCGTGAGCGAGCTATCAGCCAAAAGGTCCTGTGCTCGCTCCATACGGCGTCTGCGAATGTAGGCGCCCAGGGACTCGTCAGTTTGGGCCTTAAAGGTGGCGCATAGCTTGGAGCGGCTTGTGTAGAGCCTCTCGGCCACCTCGTTGATACCCACACGCCTGCCTTTGTCGAGCGCGCGCTCAATCATTGCCGTTGCTTCTTCGGCAATGGTTATGCTGACGCGTGTGTCTGCCGCCTGCCGCGCCTGCTTGTGGGCCGCGCGCGAACAGGCGAGCTCCGCGACCATGGTCTCCACGATGCCCTGCATATAGACGTGTCCGCCTGCGGTGCGGGCGCGGTCCTCGTTAATCCTGCGCAACGTGTGGCAGATGGCAGACGTCGCTTCCTCGTGCCATGGCTCGGCAAACGCCTCAAAGACCCCTGCGAACTCGGTGGGATAGCGGTGCTCCAGTTCGTCAAAATATCCAGGCAAAAAGAGCACCGAGCGCGAGTGATAGAGCCGCCCTGCAAACAGTGGGCTTAACTCCTCGCCACAGTTATCTTGGATAAAGCTGCACACGGCATTGTTTGGCCACGGTCCATGCAAGGGTTTAAGGTTCGCAGGCGTTATGCCAGCCTCGGGCATGCACATGAGCGTGGGCGCGCTGACTTCGCTCACGCATGCGTACGGTTCGGGTGTGTATTCGGCTAGGTACATATCGTGCGTCGGGGTAATGAAATGCTCCATGACGATGCAGGTGGGGGAGAGGGGCATGATCCATGCGCGGCCGTGCGCCCGGTCGTTTGCCACCTCGCCGGTAAAGACGGCGCCCTTGCCGGTAAGCTCCAGGCCAAACTGCTCAAACTGCGGTGCGTAGAGCTCGGTTATGTCGGTCGCTGCCCGCCGTATTTGCAAGAGCGTCCCTTTCCTTTGCAGAAACGTCCACGCCTGGCTTAATTGTGAGCCATGGCTAACACATCAATGATAAGTTCATTACGGTTAACTCTCAAGCCGTTAGAAAGGAATCTCATGGCAAAGGGGTCAAAAAGGGAAGGCGGCGGTATCGGCGAGCTGCTTGCATATGCCGGCGACCGCAAATTCCTAACGTATTTGGGCATGGCTCTCTCGGCGCTCTCGCAGCTGCTGAGCTTTGGCCCGTACGTGTGCATTTGGCTTGTCGCGCGCGATCTGATCGCCGTGGCACCTAACTGGAGCGAAGCCTGCGGCATCGCGACGTATGGCTGGTGGGCCGTGGGGTTTGCGCTGGCAAGCATCGTGATTTATTTCGTGGGGCTCATGTGCACACACCTATCCGCGTTTCGTTGCGCGTCCAATATCCGCAAGGCTACGAGCGAGCATCTGCTTAAGCTGCCGCTCGGCTACTTTGACACGCACGCCACCGGTGAGCTGCGCCGTATCGTAGACGGATGCGCCGCCTCCACCGAGACCCTGCTCGCGCACATGCTACCCGATATCGCCGGCGCCACCGCCATGGTCGCAGGTCTGCTCGTGCTGCTTTTCGCCCTCGATTGGCGCTTGGGCGCGGCATGCCTTATCTCGGTCGCCGTTTCGCTTGGCGCCATGGCCACCATGATGAGCGGCAAGGGCGCCGAGTTCATGAAGGCCTACATGGGCGCGCTGGTCAAGATGAACAAGACCGGTACCGAATACGTACGCGGCATTCCCGTGGTCAAGGTGTTTCAGCAGACGGTCTATTCCTTTAAGGCGTTCCACGACGCGATAGCCGAATACGCCGACATGGCACAAAGCTATGCGGGCACGTTTTGCCGAGGTCCGCAGGTACTCAACCTTACCGCGCTCAATGGTCTTGTGACATTCCTGTTGCCCGTGGCGTTGCTGTTGGCGCCGGGCGAGACGGACTTCGCGCATTTTATGGCCAACTTCACGTTTTACGCGATATTTTCGGCCGTGGTACCGACGGCCATGACCAAGCTCATGTTTGTGGGCGAGGCCTCTCAGATGAGTGCCGATTCGCTGGCTCGCATTCGAAGCGTCATGGATTCCAAGCGGCTCTCCGTGCCCGCGCAACCCAAGCACCCTGCCGGCGGCGACGTGCGCTTTGAGGACGTGAGCTTTACGTACGAAGGTGCCGAAGCACCTGCCGTTAGCCATGTGAGTTTCAGCGTTCCCGCTGGTAGCACCCTCGCCCTGGTGGGTCCCTCGGGTGGCGGTAAGTCAACCTGCGCAAGCCTGATTCCGCGTTTTTGGGATGTCTCCTCGGGTCGAGTGCTCGTAGGCGGTGTGGACGTTCGCGATATGGATCCGCACGAGCTTATGGACCAGGTCGCCTTCGTGTTCCAGACCAACCAGCTGTTCCGGCAAACACTTGCCGATAACGTGCGCGCCTCCAAGCCTTCGGCCACTGACGACGAAGTGCGTGCGGCCCTCTCCGCAGCTCAGTGCGACGACATTGTGGCCAAGCTTCCACAGGGCATCAATACCATGCTCGGTGCCGGCGGAGCATATCTTTCGGGCGGCGAGGTCCAGCGCGTGGCACTCGCCCGCGCGATCCTTAAAGACGCGCCTATCGTGGTGCTCGATGAGGCCACGGCGTTTGCCGACCCCGAGAACGAGGCGCTCATCCAGCGCGCCTTTAGCAAGCTGGCGGCGGGTCGCACGGTCATTATGATTGCGCACCGACTCTCGACTGTAGTGGGGGCCGACAAGATCGTGGTGCTCAACCAGGGTAGCGTGCAGGAGTCGGGTACCCATGCCGAGTTGCTGTCCCAAAACGGTCTATACGCCAAGATGTGGGCCGAATACGAACAGGCCGCGAGCTGGAAGATCACTGCTGCCGCGGATGCCGCCGTCACGAAGGGAGGCGAGGCCTAAATGTTCGCCTCATTCCAAAAGAAGTACTTCCTATCCGATAAAGGCGTCGCCGGCGTAAAACGCGGCATTTTCTGGACCGCGCTCACCAATCTTGTGACCATGGCCGGCATGGGCTTATTGTTCCTGGTCATGGCCGGTTTTGTCGAACATCTCGCCACCGGTGCCGACCTGCCGGATGCCCTGCCGATTGTGGGCGGCCTCCTGGTCTTTTTCGTGTTGCTCTTTGCCTCTAACTGGCAGCAGTATTACTACACCTACTGCATCTTTTACGAGGAGTGCGGCAAGCAGCGTATGGAGATTGCCGAGCGCTTGCGCAAGCTGCCGCTGTCGTTTTTTGGCCGTCGTGATCTGGCCGATTTAACCGAAACCATCATGGGCGACGTCCAGGCCATGGAGCACGCCTACAGCCACGTGCTGGGAGAGCTTTGGGGTGCCATCATCGCAAGCGCCATTGTGTTCGTGGCGTCGCTGTTCTTTTGCTGGCAGCTGGCGATCGCGGCGTTTTGGAGCGTGCCCGTGGCCTTTGCCGTGCTGTATCTGACACGCGGCCCCATGACCCCGGTGTTCGACCATGTGCGTGCCGAGAAGGTCAAGGTTACCGAGGCGATCCAGGAGACGCTTGACTGCGTGCGCGAGATCCGCGCCACCAACCAGGAGGCTCATTATCTTGAGGGGCTCAACGCCGTGATCGATGCCGAGGAGCGCGAGACCACCAAAGGCGAGCTCGCCAATGGGCTTTTGGTCAACTCCGCCTTTGCCATCCTGCGCCTGGGGATTGCCACCACGTTGGTCACGGGCGCTGCGATGGTCGCCTCCGGCCAGGTCGACTTTTTGGTGATGTTTGCCTTCCTGCTTATGGTGAGCCGCATCTATGCGCCCTTTGATCAGGCGCTGATGCTGATGTCCGAGCTGTTTGCCGCCGAGTCGTCGGCCAAGCGCATGCGTTCCATCATGGAAGAGCCCGTGGCGCGGGGCAGCGAGAAATTTGAGCCCGTGGGCCACGATGTGGTGTTCGATCACGTGGCATTTGGCTATGGTGCGGGCGAGGACGGCCGCGCCGGCGAGAAAGTTCTTACCGACGTGAGCTTTACCGCCAAGGAAGGCGAAGTTACGGCACTGGTCGGTCCTTCGGGTTCCGGCAAGTCTACGGTGAGCCGCCTGGCTGCGCGCTTTTGGGACGCCACCGAAGGCACGGTCACCGTGGGTGGCGTGGATGTTGCGAGCGTGGATCCCGAGGTGCTGCTGCGCGACTACGCCATTGTGTTCCAAGACGTGCTGCTCTTTGACGACACGGTGATGGGAAACATCCGTCTTGGTCGTCGCGATGCCACCGATGAGGAAGTGCTTGCTGCCGCGCGTGCCGCCAACTGCGACGAGTTTGTGAGCCGCATGCCGCAGGGCTATGACACCATGATCGGCGAGAACGGCTCCAAGCTGTCCGGCGGTGAGCGCCAGCGCATCTCTATCGCCCGTGCGCTGCTCAAAGACGCGCCGATCGTGTTGCTGGACGAGGCAACAGCGAGCTTGGATGTGGAGAACGAGACCGTGGTGCAGCAGGCGCTTTCCCGCCTGCTCGCAGGCAAGACGGTTATCGTGATCGCCCACCGTATGCGCACGGTAGAAAATGCCGATAAGATCGTTGTGCTCAAGGATGGTGTGGTAGCCGAGCAGGGCACTCCGGCGCAGCTCAAGGCGGCAGGTGGAGAATTCGCCCGCATGGTGGCGCTGCAAAAGGAAGCAGCTACCTGGCAGTTGTAAGAAGGGGCAAAGGGACAGTCCCTTTCTCACATTGACAATCGGTTACTCCGCATCGTTAATTTTCAAAAGGTTAGCCATGGCTGACCTAGATAGTTAGATAAAATTGAGATATTTCAAAAGCGTGCTCGAGCAAACTTGTTTACTCGGGTGCTGAGGCACCATGCCGCGTCCAATGCGGCAAAAGGGAGAAGCAACATGAAGAAGTCGACGTTCAATACCCTGCTTGTCGGTGGCGGTTTTCTGCTTGGCACGGCCGGCATCAAGCTGCTTACCAGCGCTCCGGTCAAGAATGTCTGCGTGCAGGGTATTGCGTGCGGTATGCGCATCAAGAACGGCTACCAGGACATGGTCGAGCAGGCCAAGGCTAATGTCGACGACATGGTTGCCGAGGCGGCTTACATCACCCAGAGCGAGGCCGCTGCTGACGAGGCAGCCGAGTAACGCTTCCAGGCACAAACTATGAGATTCTCGATTATTAGCGAGATCCCCGGCAGGACCCGTCTTCAATTGGCGGGTCCTGTGCCAGAGAGCGATCTCGATGCACTTCTTAAGCTTGGCGGCGACATCGACGGCGTGCACAAGGTGCGCGTCTACGGCCGCATCGGCCAGATGGCGCTCGAATACGATGAGCCGCGCCGCGCGAGCGTGCTCGACGCCTTGGGCGCACTCGATGCTCAGGCCATTGCCGACGCAAAGACAGGCTACGTGATGCAGCTTGAGCCACGCAAGCACAAGCTCGTCATGGATCTTGCCACACTTATCGGTGCCCATTACGCACGTCGCTGGTTCTTGCCGACGCCTCTGCGTGCGGTGTTTGTCGTGGCCGGTTACATGGCATTTTTGCGCGCTGCCCTTCATGAGCTCGCGCAGCCGCGCCTGACCGTTCCCGTGCTCGACGCTTCGGCCATCGGCATTTCGTTCGTCAAGCGTGATGTCGACACCGCGGGCCAGACGATGTTCCTGCTCAACGTGGGCGAGCTGCTCGAGGACTACACCCGCGCCATGAGCGAAAACGAGCTCATCAACTCGCTGCTCGATGTGCCCGACAAGGCGCAAAAGGTCGTCGGCGACACCGAGGTAAGCGTTGCCGCCACCGAGCTCGAGCCCGGCGACTTGGTCGCCGTGCGCACCGGCATGTCCATCTGCATTGACGGTGTTGTCGAGCAGGGGAGCGCTATGGTCAACCAGGCGACCCTGACCGGCGAGCCGCTGGCCGTCGAGCGCAGCGTGGGCGACGACGTGTTCGCCGGTACCGTCGTGGAAGACGGCGGCATCTTGGTGCGCGTGCGCGCCAATACGGCGCAAACCAAACTGCGCTCAATCGTCTCGCTCGTGCAGACGGCCGACTCGCTCAAGTCCGAGGGCCAGTCGCATATGGAGGACCTTGCCAACAAGATCGTCCCGTGGAACTTCCTGCTCGCGGGCCTGGTTGCGCTCACCACGCGCAGTCTCATCAAGACCTCCGCGGCACTGATGGTCGACTACTCGTGCGCACTCAAGCTCACGGGTTCCGTTGCCGTCATGACCGCTATGAGCGATGCTGCCAAGATGGGCGTCATGGTCAAGGGCGCGAAGTACTTTGAGTCGTTTGCCAAGGCCGACACCATTGTGTTTGACAAGACCGGCACGCTTACCGAGGCCCAGCCGCGCCTAGCTTGCGTGCTCACGACCGACGGCTGGAGCGAGGACGAGGTCCTGCGCCTTTCCGCTTGCTTGGAGGAGCATTTTCCGCATCCGGTGGCGCGTGCCGTGGTCAACGCCGCCCGCGAGCGCGGGCTCGAGCACCGCGAGCGCCATGCTGCCGTCGAGTACATCGTGGCGCACGGCATCGCTTCGTCCATCGAGGGGCGTCGCGCGATTATCGGCTCGGCACACTTTGTGTTTGAGGACGAGAGCGCGCAGCTCGAGGCCGACATTAAGGAGCAAATCGAGTCCCAGATGCAGGGCCTGTCGCCGCTGTATCTGGCGGTCGACGGCAAGGTCGTCGGCGTGCTCGGCATCGAGGATCCGCTCAAGGCCGGGGTCCGTGAGGCCATCGCCGACCTGCACGCGTTGGGCGTTAAGCATGTCGTTATGCTCACGGGCGACTCGGAGCGCACGGCCGAGCGCATTGCTCGCGAGGCAGGGGTCGACGAGTTTAAGGCCGAGCTGCTGCCCGAGGACAAGTACGCGTATGTGGAGCGCATTAAGGGCGAGGGGCGCCACGTTGCCATGGTGGGCGACGGTGTCAACGATTCGCCGGCGCTCGGTTTGGCCGACGTGGGCTTGGCGATGGGTGGCGGAAGCGACATCGCCAAGGAGGTCGCCGATATCATCCTGACCGATACGGATCTGGCCGCAATCGTGCGCCTGCGCCGCATGAGTCAGGGCCTCATTGATCGTCTGACGAGCTCCTACTCTAAGGTGATGCTCACCAACTCGGCGCTGTTGGCATTGGGTATTACCGGCGCGATTACCCCGCAGACGTCGTCGTTACTGCACAACGGCTCGACGATTGCCTACAGCCTGAGCAACGCGAAGGCTTACCTGCGTTAGCGCTTTTGCTTGAGTTAATGGCCTGCATTCGGACGGTGTTGCAGCCGCCAGAATGCAGGCCTTTTGCGTTTGACCGTGTGCTAGCAGCAATATATAGTTGTGCTAGCTAAGATAGCAGGAGTCGAAGGTGAGGTTGAGATGGGTGCTGTTAGCGGCATGGCGCAGGTGAACGTTCGCGTAGATCGCTCGGTTAAAGAGCGCGCCGAGGAAGCGCTGCAGCTTTCGGGCAGGTCACTGCCCGAGCTCATCAAAAAGGTGGTGGCCAAGGTCGCGCAGGGCGGTGGTTCGTGCGAGGAAGTGCTTGCGGCCGTCGACGACCGGCGGCAATCCGTCGCGCCCGATACTCCGTTCGCCGCATCATGGGCAGCGGCAGACCGGCTTTATGCAGATTTGGGCATCGCTACGTCGCCCGTATCCGACGATCGCGATTGGGACACAATCTATTCCGAAGCCATGGACGAGCGCTATCGCCAAAAGGAGATGATCCTGTGAGCGGGGCTCCCCTCAAAATAATGGTGGACGCCAACGTATGGGTTGATTCGTTTTGCGTCGACCATGCCGAGTCGCTTGCCGCGCGTGCGTTTATTGGGCAGGCGGCGGAGGCAGGGGCATTGATGTTCTTTCCGGTGCATATCGCCAAGGACGTGCTGTACGTTGTCCAACACGAGCTGAAGCGTAGCGTTCTTGCCAGTGGGGGAGCGCTCGACGAGGCATCTGCCCGTGCAATTGGCGATGCGGCGCTGGCGTTTGTTCGGAACATGACCGAAAACGCCACGGCCGTGGGTGCAGATGCGTCGGACCTTTGGCTGGCCGACAAATACTTAGCGCTCCATCGCGATTACGAGGACAACTTGGTACTCGCCGCATGCAAACGCGCGCAGGTCGATTACTTGGTGACCAACGATCGCAAGCTGCTCGAACATGCCGATCTTGCAGCAAAGACCCCGCGCCAAATGATGCCGATTCTTGCTTTGGCCGAACGCGGCGGCGCGGCTATCGGTTGACGCAAACTGTTTGCGGGCCTCTTGGACGACGATGCGCCAAGGGACCCGCGTCTGCTATTTACAAAAGCTCGGCCTTAATGGCGGGACTTTCTGCGAGCTGCTCGACTGCCTTTTCGTCGGAGCTGTCGAGTGCTGCCAGACTGCGGTAGACCCACTCGTTGACCTGGGTGTTCTTGACGCCTGCGGTCTGCATAAGGGCGCCTACCTCGCGGATTGCTGCGAGCAGATCGGCTTTGGGACCCGCGAGCTCGACCTCGATGCCGTGGTAGGCGGCCACGCCGCGGTTCTCACTCACGTGGTCGATAAAGCCCTCGACGGTTTCAAGCTGCTGGGCGAGAGCTGCATCATCGTCAGCGTCCAGCGCGACGAGTGCGTTCGATACCGTGAGGGCAGGATGTCCGCAGGGGACAAAGCCCTCGATGACATCCATAGCTTCGGTAATGGTTGAGCCCAGGCCTGCGAGGGCATTGACGAGTTGCTGCTTGGTATCCATAACGGTCCTTTCGACGGGTCAATTCTGCTTGGCGAAAATATACGTGACGCGATCGGTAGCAAAAGTGCGAAGTGCGGCGCACATTGGGGTCTTCACAGCTCGTGCATAGAACAGCTGTCCGCTTTCAGAACGTGGTAAGATAACACTCCACGAGCGGGGCTCGCCCCGTATGTTCCTTGAAAAGTCGACGGTTATCGGGTGTTTGCAGGCCCGATACCATCCAGACTTTCCCGACATCCGGGGGCGACTGGTTTCGACACGATAGCTCTGAGAGAGGAAGCAAGCCGAGGTCTCCTCGCCTCGTTAAACAGGGGTACCGTCAAATTGAATTGACAACAACTCTTCTTTTGAGCCTATGGCTCTCGCTGCTTAGTTTATAGCGGCGCGTCAACCCGGTGATTTCCCCGACACCGGCGCGACGTCATGTTAGGGGAATGCTCCTGCGCACGTAATCGGTATGGCGCGGGCTAAGACCGAACCGGTTGGGATGCCGCGAGCGTGTCGCTGCGCGCAAAGCGTCCGAGACTAAACCAGCGACTGAGCTTGGAGATGCCAATCAGGGGGCTTTCGTGGACCGGAGTTCGATTCTCCGCGCCTCCACCAGCGTAGAATTAGGCGAACACCTCTCTTCATAGAGGTGTTCGCCTTTGTCCGCGCTGTTAGGCGAAAAGCCGTCACCGTGCTTATCGAAGGCAAAGTAAACGCGTATGCGGTTGCTCTTGCCGTCAATCTCAGCGAACCGAACAAACTTGTTGAGGATATCGAGCGGCGTTAGTTCCGTTGCGATCTCATCGAGCCACAGCATGAGTTCGTCAACGCCAAACGACATAGATTCGTCGCGCTCTGCTATGCGCAGCTGCGCTTCGATTTCCGCTTTGCGGCACTTCAGTTCGTCCGTGCGCTCTTTTCCGCCCGGTGGTGCAATCCCATCTTCTATCGCTTGCCAGATGCGTTCGAACGCCGCATCAATGCGCCTAAGCTCTTTCTTCAGATAGTAGCTTTCTGGCTTCGTCTCTTCTTGCTCTGATTGGTAGAGCGCCATTCCTTGCGCTATCCGCTGTCGCACATCGTCGCGCGCAACGGCTTGCAGCGTCATATCTACTACGGCATCTTCTATCAGATCACGGCGCACTGTTCTTCTGCACTTGCGGCAACGGTAGTAGTGATAGGCTTTGCCTGTCTTAGATGTTCCACTCATTCCCGCCATTGGCATACCGCATTTCGTGCAGTAGAGTTTGCCGGAAAGCGGAAACTCTTTAGACGAATCTACCTTGCGGCGCGGGCGGTGCCTGTCGTTAAGGACGCTTTCTATCATGTCTTGTTCTACTTGCGGCCAAAGACCCGGCATCCCACCTTCTACCACATGACCGGCATAGCTATATGTTCCGCCGTTCTGCACCCTTCGCAGAAGCTTAGTCACCTTGTCTTGGTTGAAGGGCTTTCCATTGCGTGTCTTCTCACCTTCGAGCGCCCGCACGATATCGGCTACCGAATGGCCGGAAAACAGCATGTTCTTCATCTTGCGCATAAGCGCCGCTTCGCGCTCATTGACGCTATAACGACCGTCTACAATATCCCAACCGTATAGCGAATGCCCGTTAGCAAGGCACCGAGCGGCGTTCTTCTGGATTCCGTCTCTTATGCGCTCACTGTCGATAGCGCTTTCCCATTCCGCGAGAACTTCGAGCATGCCTAGTTGCAGCACACCGCTCGAACCGCTCGCGATCTCTTCGCCCGCGTACAGTATTTCAACACCGGCCTTGCGCAGCATGATTCGAGCCAAGGCCATTTCATCTCGGTTGCGCATTATGCGCGTCACCTTGTAAATCACCACAAAATCAAATAGACCTAGCTTCGCATCGTTCATCATGCGCTGGAACTCAGCGCGGTTGACGTTGCGCCCTGTCTGCGCATAGTCGCAGTATTCCCGCACGACCTGCAAGCCCTCGCGCTCGCAGTATGCGCGCGAGTTCTCAACTTGTATCTCGATACTCTCAGAGCGCTGATTGTGCGAGCTGAAGCGCGCGTATATGGCTGCTCTGTTCTTCACCATGCTAAAATCACCCCTTAGAGCGAGTGCGCTAATGCGCTTCGTTCTTTGCACTTGCCCTGCGCGCCGACCGCCAAGAAGCCGCGCAGGGTTTTCTATTTCCTTCCCCTTGCACCTACGGCAAGCAAAGCGCCCAATATAGCAATTGGAACACCGACGATTGCAGCACCTAAAACAGTGATTGCAAGACCAATCAATGCGCAAACGGAACCGATTAACACCAGTGCTTTATTGGTGCTCCGCTGATCTGACACGGCATGGTTTCTGGCCGGTTGGTTATCTGCACTGTCTTTTTCATCCTTGGCTTGCTGCTGAAGCTCGTTAGATGATGGCGCGTAGTTAGTGTGTTTGCCAGTTTCGGACAATGCGGCAGCATAACCGCTGCAAACGATGCTTCTAAACTCTTTGTCGCCATACTCGAAATACGAATCGCCGAACTCATCCTTAACCAGCTTCGGTCGGCGGCGCGGCTCACCGAAAAGAAAATCATCGAGAATCGAATTGAAGCAATGCGCGGTTGCCTTAACGTCGTTCAGCGCGTCGTGAGCTTCGAAGTTACGATATCCGTAAAACGCCGCGCAATCTTCTAACTTGCACCATGACCATTCATCATGCGTGCCGTCCCATGCCCCATGTATCTTCGCAAACTCTTTCATCACGTCAAACGTCTGACGATCTGGTATATCCAAACCGGAAGCTCTAAGAAAGCCTAGGTCGAAATCGGCATTGTATGCGACGTATAGCTTAGCGCTCTTGAAAATCGGTTCGATTTCCGAGCGCCTTTCTATAATCGTCTTCTTGTCCTTCACCATAGACGGAGATATGCCGTTTATGCTTTCTGCTTTCGGCCACTTTTTGCGTTCTGATGGCCTCAATAGATCGCAAAACAGAACGTCTCCGTCAAGATTCATGACAGCGAGTGACAGTATTTCATCACGGCGCGAGCCGCCGACATTAAGACCCGTTGTTTCGGTATCGAAAATAAGAATGTCGCTTGGGCTGATTGCCCGAAGCTTTTCAAGTCTATTCACCGCACTTCGCCTTTCATTCTAGGATTCCACGGCTTATTTAACCGCGTATGGTCAACGTGTCTGAAAAACCAAGAAGGAAGTCAGCCGAACAATTGAGCGTGGATACCATCGCGCATATTTCGTTGGCATCTGGTACGAGCACGCCGCGTTCGTAGCGCGAAATAGTTTGCTTATGAACACCAACGGCAGCGGCTAACTCTTCTTGATTCAGCCCTGCCGCCTTTCGTGCGATTGCTATTCGTGAACCAATGAGCTTGCGGATATCTTCATCGTCTGAACTCATAGTAGACCTCTTTCTAGTAATCTGCACCGATTATTGTACACAAAAATTCGTTGACAGACTAGGCGGAACCGCTTACTATCTTTCTCGTGAGTAAGCGGTTCCGCTTACTTTGAAATCGCTAGGGCTTATTAGGAGGTGAACATGGTTGCAATGTATAGAGAAGCACGTGAGCGGGCTGCTCTAACTGCTCAGCAAGCCGCTACGCAGTTGGATATTTCCATCACGACGCTTCTTAGTTGGGAGAACGGGAAAACCGCCCCATCGGCTCTGAAGCTGGTTGAGCTTTGCAGGTTGTACGACTGCATGCCCAATGAGCTTCTGGGGTTTGTTGAGTTCCAAAAGTAAACGGAGGTTTCCAAGGATGAAAACCGAGATTAAAACCGGTGGTTTTGGGGGTGGTTTTACGAATGCGCGAATCATGCGGCCTAGATGCCGCGCAACGGCAGTTATTCCACGCGATTACAACTCTCGTTGCCGCGTGGATGCAAAGAAGGATGCCCGCCCGGTGTTGCAGCACCGAACGGGCGTGTCAAAAGGGGCTTACCAATTGACAGAAGACAGTATAGCGCGCATGCCGCGCTGGCAGCGCTGGGCTTTGTATGCTTTCGCTGCTCTGACGCTAACCGGCATCCTCCCTATGGCCGCTGCCGCCCTTCTGGGTTGGTTGTGCGATCTCGTGGGCTGGTGGCTTCTCATCCCGCTTTACATCGTGGTTGGTCGCGTCTTGTGGCGCGTGATCTGGTCATGAAGGCCGAAGTCTACCGCGACAACGCGGGCTTCTGGATGGCGCGCATTGAGGAAGACGCGAGCACGCCGGAAAACCGGGGCATCGGCAGGGTCTACCGCCGCCAGATGCTACCCGTCGCACCATCGGCGAGCAAGGCGGAAGCAGAAGCGGCCTTGCGCCGCGTCATGAGCCGTGAAGCGAGGTGCCCGCATGGACACCGATAACTACACGCAACCGCTCGAAGCCGTCATGCGCCAAGAGCGCCAGCGCGTCTACTCGATGCCGCTAAAGGTCGCGGACAGGCGTTACCTGTTCAAGGAGTGGTGCGAGAAGAACCCAAAGGCGCTGCGCGAAATCGAGCTTACAGCGCTCGCAATCGACGCTCGCGGGCTTCGCGTCTCCACTAAGTACCTCATCGAAAAGCAGCGCTATGAGGGCACTACGAAGCTCGTTGGCGTGCCCTTCGTTGACGATCAGGGCAACGAACACACCTACGGAATCAACAACAGCGATAGCTCTTTGCTCGCTCGCTGGCTGCTCGAACGCAACCCGAAGCTTCGCATCGAGCTTAGAACATCCATGTTTGACAAGGAGAAGAAAGATGAAGCGTAAAGAGATTACCGAGACTATCGCCAAGGTCGGCGCTGGCACTTTCGACCTCAACGGCAGCATGTCGCTTATCAATCCCAAGACCGGCGAGGGCTTCGACGTTGATATGGGCGCGACGCTCGCAATCGTTCGCGGCACCCTCGCATGGGTTGACACCCTGTTTGAAGATGACGCGAAGCCCGAGCCGAGCACCGTTAAGCACATGCAAAAGCTGCTCACCTACGTTGGCAGCTCGATTGCCTACGACATTTCAAGCGATGAAGAGGAATAGCGCACAGGCAACCTTGCCGCTCGATTTCGGCGAACCGCCCATGCCAGACCCCGAAGCATGCGAGTTCGAAAGCATGCGACATCGCGGCAAGACGTGCTGCACGTTCGTTGGGCGCGACGTTTGGACGAACTGCCGCGAAGTCGGGCACTGCGTATGGGACGGATGGCACCAGCAGGGCGCGCCAGACGTTATCTGCGACGAGGAAGACGGTTAGGAGGTGACTACATGCCTACACGGGAGGAAACGACCGCTGCGCAAGAGCCTATGGCCTTCTTCTCGCACGATTCCAACGCTTCACAAGACGTGAAGTGCCAACGGCTCATTCATCGCTGGGGCTATGACGGCTACGGGCGCTGGTGGCGGCTCTGCGAATATCTGGCGGCTACCAAGGGGCACCGTATCGCTTTCGAGACGGAGGAAGACGCGCTTATTCTCGCGGGCGTTCTGGGCTTCGGACAGTCTGGCGCGTTCGATGAGTACATGGCGATTGAAGATTGCAAATCCTTTGTCGAAGAGATGTTGGATATAGGGTTGCTCGAACGAGACGAAGACGGCTTCTTGACGAACTTTCGCATGCTCAAAAACGCGCTCTATTTCGGTCGCCAACGCGCCAACGGGCGCAAGGGCGGAAGACCGCGCAAGAACTCACAGAACAACAATTCAGCAGGTCAGGAGGTGTAAAAGCATGTTTGCCAAACCCAAAGCAAAACCAGTGGTTTTATGGGTGCTAAACCCACTCGCAAATGGTCGCCTAACCATAAAACAAAACAAAACAAAACAAGATGAGGTGGGTTTTGGTTCCTTGAACCAAAACCAAAACCCACCGTACTTGCTTGTTAGTCAACCTTACAAGCAAGGTTCTTTCTCTTGCTTCTTCTCTTTGCGGTCTTGTTTTGTGCGGCTCATTCGAGCGCCAGAAAAACGACTTTCCACAGGTTTTCAACAGAGTTTTCAACAATCGCACGAAATGGGGGTGACGGCATGATTGCGCCAACGACACGAGACGGCGCGCGCGAGCTGTTCGCAAGCAAGCTTTCCTATGAGCAGATCACGACGAACGACATTCGAGCGCTCGAAGGATTCCTTGCAATCGAGTATGCGCAGCATGAGCGCAACGGCGAGCACATGGAAATGCACCCGTGCTATCGCAAGAAGTACCAGCCGCAAATCAACCTTGCCGATGGCGGTAGAGGAATCAGAAGCGCGTTTCTGCGCGTTAGCGGCTTCTACTTCTCAGGCCGTGAAGCTATCTCGTTCAACGAAGACGGGTTCATAGGCATTGCGGGCTGGGCTGATGACACGAACGTTAAGCCATTTCTCAGAGCGTTTCACAAGTGGGTTTGCGAGTGGATGATTGGAGTTACCTACCGATGATTGAGACGAAGCACGCGAAGAGCCTTGGCGAGCTTTCGCGCGGTGATGCCGTGGAGCATCCCGACCACTACGCGGGCGACGGCCAGATTGAGTGCATGGACGCTATGCGCTCGATGATGAGCGGCGACCAGTACGCCTTGCCCGCCCAATCGGCCTACTGGTGGGGCTGCGCATTCAAATACCTTTGGCGCTGGCGGCGCAAGAACGGCGTTCAAGACTTGCAGAAGTGCAAGCAGTGCATCGACTACCTGATTGCCGAGACGGAAGGCAAGAAGTGAAGCGCTACCAGATCGTACTTTGCGCCATTGCCACCGCAGCGACCGTAGCCGCGTTCTGGTGCGTCTGTTACTGGGCTTATCAAGCGCTTCTGGCAATAGCGCTGTTTCTAGTGTTTCTCGCGCTTATTGCGCTCACGTTTTAGGAGGTTTCACATGCTGAAAGAAGATAGAGAGATCGAGCAGGGCGCTTACGGATGCGCCGCAATCGTCCTTTTTGCCGTTCTGGCGCTCGTTGTGAGCATCGCGGTTGGCGTGTTCTTCGGCGCTGGGTTCGGGCTTATCGCCCTTGCGGTGTTCGTCGTGTTCGCGCTCATCTGCGTTATGCGCGCGTTCATGAAGGTTGGCAAGTAGCATGGGCGGCAAGTACGAGGTTCGCGGCGCGATGAGCGGGCTTTGCCCGTTCTGGTGCGGACAATTTACCAACTCGCTTGCTCATGCCCTGCTGTTGCTTATCCGCTTTTCTCTGAAGTACCGAATCGTTGAGTTCAACATCAGGAAAGAGCCGTTGGATTGCGCGGACTGCCCCGACGATGACTGCCCTTCGCGGATTCGTGAAAACTGCGAGTGGTCATGATGGGCGTTAAGGTCAAGCGCGGTGCAGATGGCGTTTTCGAGTGCCGGTTGTACCTTGGGCGCAGCATCGACGGCAAGGCGATTCGCCCTTACAAGCGGTTTCCGAATGCGGCAACCGAAGATGAAGCGCAAGCCCTCGCTGAGACGTGGGCGGCTTACGTGACGGCTGACGGAACGGTTAGAAGCGCCCGCTTGACCGATTTGCTCGAAGACTACGTGCAACTGCGCGAGCGCAACGGCGCAAGCCCGAACAGCATTAAGAGCTATCGGCTGTTCTGCCGCTACGTCGCACGTTACCTGAAGACCGCAAACGCACGCGATCTTGGCGTTATGGACTTCAACCGATTTGAGCAACGCTTGCTCATGGCAAAGGACGAAGGAGGGCAAGGGCTTTGCCGCAATAGCGTTATCAACGTCCACAACTTCTTGCGCGGCGCTTATAACCACTTCGTAGACGCTGGCATCTGCGATGCTAACCCGCTGGTATACGTCGCCAAACCATCGCCGGAACGACACGAAGCTTCGGCGCTCACCGAATGGGACTTCGAGGGCTTCAACGGAAAGCTGGAAGGCGCGCTTAGCAAGGAGATCGTGACGAAGGCCGACTACCGCGCCGCCGTCTACGCCTTCGCTTCGTGGCTGTCGCTCGTTACTGGCATGCGCGTTGGCGAGGTCTGCGCGGTGCAGCGCATCGACGTTAAGCGCTCCCTGTCTTACGTCCACGTCGGCGGCAACGTCATTGAGGGCAAGGGCAAGAAGCCTTATCGCAGAAACGTCACCAAAGGCCGCAAGTGCCGCAACATCGCGCTTACGCAAGACGATATCGCGGTCATTGATGCCTTCACGAGGCTTCAGAGCGACGTTCTAGGGCGTTTGGGCGCAGATTGCCCACTGGTGACGCTAGACGGCTCATATATGCGCCCAACGACGATTTCACGGGCTTTCAGCCGCATACGCGACGCATGCGGACTGCCGCGAGAGATCACGTTTCACAGCCTGCGGCACACGCACGCTTCGTGGCTTATCGCCAACGGCTGCGACCTGAAGACGCTATCGGAGCGCATGGGGCACGCGGACGAAGCAACGACGCTTCGAATCTACGGCCACCTGATGCCCGGGCGAGACGCGGCGGCGGCTCAGCTCTTCAGCGAAGCGAAGCGCCGCGCGGCGGGTTAGGAGGTGTGCCAAAGGTGAACCAAAACGCCGTTTTCGGGCATCGCGGCGACCGAGGACGAAACGCGAGATAAACCGCCGCTTTCGGCACGGGTTAAGACTGCCCGCGCCAGATAAGAAGTAATTATCAGGCAATCGTGAGAAAGGAGGGTGCCAGTGGAGCCGCAAACGTTCGATTTCAAGCCCGACACGCCGAAGCTGAGTAAGGAAATGCAAGCGACGTTGGCGAAGACCGAAGCAGCCCTAAAGCAGATGTGGGAACGCGAGAAGCGGGAAGCGCAAACGGTCTACGAGATCACGATTCCGACGCAAACGCTAACCATCTTCGGCAAGGAGCACGCAGAGCACATCTTGCGGACGTTGAAGGGCTTGAAGCTCACTGGCACTTACCGCATCACGAAGAAATGAGGTGCGATGAAAACCATTGAGCTTAACGACGATGACTGGGCGCGGCTCAAACGCAAGCTGATGAACGGCAGCGTTGACGGTGCCCTGAAGGACTACACGCCGCCCGTCAAGCTGACGCACGGCAACGAGTACATCACCTATGAGAAGGAAGGCTACGAAGATGATTCCGAATCTGACAACTGAGCAGCGCCGCGCAAACCTCGAAAAGGCGAAGGCAGCACGCCAGCGCCGCGCCGCGATCTTGAAGGGCGTTGCCGACGGTTCTTACAGCGTGCCCGACGTGCTCAACATGGCTGGCACCGATGATGCCGTGGCGCGAATGAAGGTCTTTACACTCATCAAGGCTGCACCGGGCTACGGATTCGCCCGAACTCAGCAGACCATGCGAAAGCTGCACATTTCCGAATCGCGCCGCCTTCGCGGTTTGGGAGCTAACCAGCGCGCGGCGCTTGTCGAGCTGTTCGGCGGTGGTACTCGATGATTCAGAAGTTTGTTGACGCGTGGACTAAGAATCGCGATCTCATCCAAAGCTGGCTTGAGCCGATATGCCTATATTGCGATTACTCAGATATCGTCAAGGCGACCGTCAAGGCAATTGCGCTTGAAGCGACGGGCGACTATGGCGACCCTAAACCGGACTTCGAGAACATCCATGAAATCAATGATGGCGACTATCAAGGGACGCTTGTTTACGTCATTCCCGAAGTTGGCTATCAGCCTAGCGAATACTGGTACGTCCGCGTTTGGTATGGCTCTTGCTGCGGTTGCGACACCCTGCAAGGTGAGCAGATGGGGAGCAAAGAAGACTGCATCAAGGGCGTTATGACGCTCAGCCTTCATATCGTGCAGCAAATGCGCAAGATGGGCGGCGATGAAGTATGAGCCTAAACAAGATCACACTTTCGGGCAATCTCGGTGCAGATGCCGAGTTGCGCTATACGAAGAGCGGAAACCCTGTCGTTTCATTCTCTCTGGCGGTCAATGAGCGCACGCCGAACGGCGACGGAACATGGGGCGAATATACGAACTGGCCTGATTGCGTCATGTTCGGCAAGCGCGCCGAAGAGCTCGCGCCGTGGCTTCGCAAGGGCACCAAGATTTCGCTTCTCGGGCGCATCCATACGCGCAGCTACCAGAAGGACGGCCAGAGCATCAAGCGCTGGGAAGTTCGCGTTGATGATGTGGAGCTGATGCAGTACAAGCGCGACGCGCAATCGACGGCATCAGCGAACGCAGCCGCGCCCGGCCTTGCGATGGCTACCGGCGACCCATCGCCCGTTGCGCCAGCACAACCGGCAGCGCCATACCTTTACGACGATGACGTACCGTTTTAGGAGGAAGAAGGATGTTCGGAATCAAGAAGAAGGGCGCAGAGATCAAGCAGCCCGTTTATGTCGTGCTCGTGCCGGAGGTAGCGGCATACGCCAGCGCCGCTTCGTTCCCGGTCGATTCGGCGGGTAAGCTCGTTTTCCTAAACGACACGGTGGAGCATGAGGGCAGCGAATATCAGGTTGTCGCGATGAGCCACCGAAACAAGGTTGTTATCCGCCCGAAGGGTCAGACTTACGGCGGCAAGTGGGTTAAGGCTGGAAGCGTGCGCGTCACGCGTCATGTTCTGGGGGTGCGCTAATGATTGGCAGGAAGCTTCGCGCTAAGAAGGTCAATGAGGGAATCGAGATGCCGCGCTATGCGCATGAGGGCGATGCTGGGCTTGACCTTCGCATTACCGAGACTGTCACGCTCGAACCGATGCAGAAGTGCGTTGTCGGTTGCGGCCTTGCCGTCGAGATTCCGAGCGGTTGCGTGGGGCTGGTGTTCCCGCGCAGCGGCCTTGCGGCAAAGCAGGGCATCACGCTTTCGAATAGCGTTGGCGTTATCGACAGCGGCTATCGCGGCGAGGTTTGCGCGGCGCTCATCAATCAGAGTTATGAGACGGTGACGCTCGAAGCGGGTACGCGCGTATGCCAGCTTGTCGTTATGCCCTATGTGCCGTGCGAGCTTGTGCCGGTCGATGAGCTGAGCGACACCGAGCGCGGCGCGGGCGGCTTCGGAAGCACGGGCGTTGAGTAGGTGACGCGATCTTGAAAGCCAAGGAGTATTTCGAGGGTATCCGCGCCGAGGTGGTGAAGACCGATAAGGCGCGGGATATGCTCGAACGCATGAAGGCCAAAGAAGGCGCCAAAGCGCAGAGCTACACGGAGGGGCGCGGGGGCGGTGAGGTTTCCGATGGGTCACTCTCGATATTGCAGCGTATCGACTTCGAAGACAGGTTGCAGCGGCGAATCAACGACGCGCAAGGAATGATTGAAGAAGCGTGCGAACTGCTTTACGGGCAAGACGGACGCGGTGGGCTTGCCAAGCTCAAAGGCACCAGATACGCCGACGCAATCTGCATGGGCTACCTTCAGGCGCAGGAATGGGCGGAGATAGCGGACATTATGCAGTGCTCGCAGCAATGGTGCCGCGAACTATGCAAGGCTGGTTTCGCCTACATCGACCGCGTAGGATGGGCGAAATTGAAGAACGCCTAAGATTGGCACTTGCGTTCACTTTCCGCATTCTGCTAAAGTTCGGTACGGTGGATTAGGTAAGGCCACGGGCGGCAGCGCTCGTGGCATTTTTGTTTGGGGGTGCGCATGGCTAAGGACTTCTCGCGCGCCTTCTACGCTTCCGCCGATTGGGAACGCGCCAGAGACGCGGCATTGACGCGTGACGCTCACCTATGCCAGCACTGCTTGCAGCAGGGAGAGATCACGCCCGCAGTCATGGTGCATCACATCATCGAGCTTACGCCAGCGAACATCAGCGACCCAAGCATTGCTACCGACCCAAGCAACCTTGTTAGCCTATGCGACCGATGCCATAAGAAGGTGCATGGTTGGATAAGGCAGGGTTCAACTAGGCAAGGGCTGGCATTCGACAGCGACGGCAATTTGATATCGCTTGGCGATTGATTCAAAAACGCAACACAACACAGAGCGACCGCGAGAAAGCGGACGCAAAACCGCAGGTAAACCCGCGAGACAATCCCCCCGGTCTGCAAAACGCAGGTGGTGCCTAGGGCACCAACGCCGGGAGGTAATTTCTTGCGCGTGACGGATTTTCGAAAGGGGGTGGTCTTGCGATGACGGCAAAAGTAGGCAATACTTCGAAAGTTTCGCCCGCAGTCGCGGGGAATAGCCCGCCGAAGCGGCGAGTTGCCAAGGAGAAGCGCGTAGAGAGCGAGCTTCGGAAGCTGCGCGAGATCACCAAGGGCGCTATCCCCGACGAAAAGCGAAAAGCCGTCATGCCGCTTTTGGCCAACCTCGCGTTTCTGAAAGTCAAGCTTGACGATGCCCGCGCCGATCTGCTCTACGAAGACATCTTCACCGAGTACGACAACGGCGGCGGGCAAACCGGGCTGCGAGAGCATCCCGGATTCAGTGCATACAACAAGCTGTTCACCACGTTCTCACGCGGCGTTAAGCAGCTAACCGACATGATGCCGAACGGAACCGCCGCAGCCGACGCGCTCATTGACTTCATCAATGAAACGCGGTTCGGTTAGAGCGACCGGCAAGTATGGTTCGTGCGAGCGCGCCATACGTGACTACTTCGGCGGCATCCTGCGCGGCGATATAACCGCATGCGGCAAGATGAAGCAGGTTGCCGCTATCGTGCTTCAGGGCATGGACAACACAGACCCGCTCTATCCGTACCACTACCGCGAGGAATACGCGCAGAAGCATGTTCGCTTCATCGAAAGCTTCTGCCGCCTACCGTCCGGGCGCTTGGGGCACGATTTCAAGCTTGAGCTTTTCCAACGCGCCATTCTGTCCGTCGTTTTCGGATTCGTTGACGCTGAGGGCGTGCGGCAGTACCGCGAAGTGCTCTGGATTATGGGACGCAAGAACGGAAAGACCGCGCTTGCGTCTGCGATAGAGCTTGACTTGCTCGTTAACGACGATGAAGGCGCGCCGGAGGTCTATAACGTAGCAACCGCGCGCGATCAGGCGGCTAAAGGCTTCAACAACGCGTGGCGCATGGTGCAGACCAGCCCTGCGCTCGCTAAGCACATCCGCAAGAGGGTTGCAGACTTGTACTGCGATCTGAACATGGGCAGCATTCGCGCTCTGAGCGCAAACACGAACCATCTTGACGGCTTGGACATTTCCGGCGCAATCGTGGACGAGCTGGCCGCGATGAAGAACCGCGACCTTTACGACCTGACGATGCAGGGAACGTCTGCGCGCCGCCAGCCGCTCGTGTTGGAGATCACGACTAACGGTTTCGTGCGAAACAGCATCTTCGATGCGCAATACGAGTACGCGACCAAATGGCTTGACGGCAAGGCGACCGGCGAGAAGGCAGAGCGTTTCATCGCGTTCATTTTCGAGCTTGACGGGCGCGAGGAATGGGAAGACGAAAGCGCTTGGATTAAGGCGAACCCCGGCCTTGGCACGATCAAATCGCTTTCGGCTCTTCGACAGAACGTTTCCAAGGCTAAGGATGATGCGACATACCTTCCCACGCTGCTTGTTAAGGATTTCAACCTCATTGAAAACCAGTCTCAGGCTTGGTTGACGTGGGCTGAGATACACAACGAAGCGACATTCGACCCCGGCGACGGAACCTTTACGTATGCCGTTCTTGGCGTTGACGCGGCGGACACGACCGACCTTACCGCTGCTTGCCTTCTGATGCAGCGACCGAACGACCCGAACATCTACGCGCTTCATATGGCGTGGATTCCGCTTCGCGCTTTGGAGCAAGCAGAGCGCGAGGGGCGGCGCGGCGGTCGCGACGGTGTGCCTTACGATGCGTGGATTGCGCGCGGGCTTATGCGAACGTGCGAAACGCCCATCATGGACAAGCGCGACGTTCTGGATTGGGTGGCGGAAGTTCAAGACAAGTACGGAATCTATGCCGTAGCGTGCGGATACGACCCGTGGCACATGCGCGATGTGCCTACCGTGGAAGCATACGAAGACTATTTCGGCGCTGACAACCTGCAAAAGGTCATTCAGGGCGCGCAAACGCTGTCAATGCCGATGAAGGAGCTTCGAGCGCTCTACAAGGAGGGGCGCATCGTGGACAACGCCAATCCGATTGCCGAATGGTGCCGTTCGAACGTCGCCATTCGAACCGACGTTAACGGGAACATTCAGCCGGACAAGAAGAACCAAGACCCGCGCAACCGCATAGACGCGTGGGCGGCTGAGTGCGACGCGTTCATTGCGATGAAGAACATTGCGGACGATTACCGCGCGATGATAGGAGGTTAGAGTTGAGCAGATCACAACCGTTTCTGCGCTCGCTCTTCGATGCGGTGTTCCACCGTCCGCAGATGCAAGCTGTCAACGGCTATTTCTCCACGTTCACGGCCTATGCGCCGTCGTTCACGACGTGGCAGGGCGGACTTTACGAAGCAGAGCTTACGCGAAGCATCATCGAGAGCGGCGCAGACCACGCAAGCAAGCTGAAACCCGAAGTATCGGGCACGGCTCAGCCGACGGCTGCGCGAGCGCTGCGACAGCAGCCTAACCCTTGGATGACAACGCCGCAGTTCATCAAGCGCATTTGGACGATTCTTCAGGTCAACGACACGGCGCTTATCGTGCCTATCGACGCTGGCGACGGCATTACGATAACCGGGTACTATCCCGTGCTGCCGAGCCAGTGCGAAGCATACGACGTTGACGGCGAGCTTTGGCTGAAGCTCACGTTTCCGACCGGCGACAGCGTGCTTGTAGAGTGGTCGCGCGTGGGCGTGATGACGCGCCACCAGTACCAAAGCGATTTGTTCGGCGACGGCACGAACGTTCTTCAGCCGACGTTGGAGCTGATGCACGCGCAGAACGAAGCCGAGCAGTCGGCTATCAATCAGGGCGCGGCGGTGCGGTTCATCGGCAAGCTCAGCCAGAACCGCAACGAGGGCGACCAAGAGAAGGCGCGCAAGGCGTTCAACGCTCAGCTTTCCGCAGACAACGCGGGCGGCATCGCCGTATATGACAAGCTGTTTTCAGACGTGCAGCAGATAACGCCGAACAGTTACACGGTCGATGCGGCGCAGATGGAGCGAATCGAGAAGAGCGCTTACCGCTTCTTCGGCTCCAATGAGGATATCGTCACGAACCGCGCGGACGAAGACACCTTCAACAGCTACTACGAAGGACGCATCGAGCCGTTCGCTGTTCAGCTCGGCTTCGTTATCACGTCCATGACGTACACGGCAAACGAGATCGCGCACGGAAACTCAATCATGTTCAGCGCGAACCGCCTAGAGTTCGCCAGCAACACGACGAAGCTTAACGTTTCCGTCGCGCTGTTCGACCGTGGTATCTGGAACGGCAATCAGGTAGCCGATGTTTTCCAATCCCCGCACTACGAGGGCGGAGAGCGCCACGTGATACGCGGCGAGTATATCGACCTTGCGCTCATCAGCGAGCACACGGCGGAACAGGCGGCGCAAGCCGCGCAGACGAACGCGAACATAGCCGCTATCGACGCGAGCAGCGGCGTTGGAACCAGCAAGGAGGTAGACGATGCCAGCGAAACCGAGTGAGCGGCAATACCGTTCCCTTGCCGTGCCGCTCAACGTGCGGACGGCTGACGGAAGCGCGAACAAGCGCTTGGACACCGATTACTACGTCGAGGGCTACGCATCGACATTCAACGACCCATACGTGCTTTTCACCGACTGGGACGGCAACGAGTATCGCGAGATCATCGACCCCGGCGCTTTCGACGGCGCGGACATGAGCGACGTTATCATGCAGTACGACCATGCGGGCAAGGTGCTTGCGCGCATGAGCAACAACACGCTCATTGTCGAGCCTGACAAGCACGGGCTATTCATCGCGGCAGACCTTAGCGGCTCTCAGGCCGCGCGCGACCTTTACGAAGAGATTACTAACGGCCTTATCACGCGCATGTCGTGGGCTTTCAGCGTGGGCGCTGACGAATACGACCGGGACACGCACACCACGACCATTACGCGCGTCAAAAAGGTTTTCGACGTGTCGGCGGTGAGCCTTCCGGCTGACCCCAATACGGAGATTTCAGCAAGAAACCTGCTCAACGGAGTGATTGAGCAGTCGCGCAAGGAGCTTGCGCGCCGTAAGAGCGCCCTTGCAATCGCTAGGGCAACACTGGCAATCGCCAAGAGCAGAAAGGTTTAGGACAATGGACGAACTGACTATGGATGACCTGCTTAACGAGCTTCAGGGGCTTGTTGACAAGTACAAGGCCGATGACGGCACCGATGCTGAGCCGAGCGAGCAGGACGCGGAGCGCATGAGCGCGCTTACCGCCGAGATCGAGAAGCGAAACGCCGCCGCAGCGCAGCGCCGCGACAGCCACGACGCGACCGTCGCCGCCGCGCGCGCCGCTATCGAGAACGGCAGCGCCCGCCGCGTCGATGCCGTGCCGCTGGGCACTTCCGCGAGCGCTCGCGGGGCTCTGCCGCAGGTGCGCGACACGACCGACTACAACGCCGCCGCCCGCCGCGCTTGGGTGAAGGACATTGCCCGCCGGAGCGGCGTGCAGCTCATCGAGGGTACCGATTTCACGCAGGTTGAGCGCGACGCTTACAACGCGCTTGTCGAGCGCCGCACCGCGTTCACGCATCTGACCAGCAACACCGATGCGGTTATCCCCGTCGAGCTTCAGACGCAGATTTTCACGCTGATTGACAACACAGCTGTTCTCTACGGAGATATCCACAAGGACAACTTCCCGCATCAGTTCGAGCTTATCCGCCATAAGAGCATCAAGGCTGGCGACGCTGCGAAGACCGACGAGGGAGCCGCGCCCGCCGATGAGGAGCAGAACGAGTTCGACCCCATCACCCTTACGGGCGAGGAGATCAAGAAGACCGTGAAGATGAGCCGTAAGATGGCGGTTCAGTCTATCAACGGCTTTGAGCAGTACATCGTCAACGAGACTGGCGCGCGCCTTGCCGTCGCCGCCAACGCGCGTGTCCACGCCAAGACTGTTGATGGCACGCTCGGCATGGATTCCGGCAACAAGATTAACTGCGCCACCGCTGGAACGCTTGCCAAGGCGGATATTACCAAGCTTCTCGGCCTGCTCTACACCTACGGCAACCCTGCGCCGAAGGGCTGCATTATCTACGCCAACGGCAACACTATTTGGAACCACATTGCTATGGTCGAGGATGCCAACGGGCGCTCTTACTTCGTGGACGAGAAGACCGAAGACCCCGCCGTTGAGGGTCATATCTTCGGCAAGCTCGTTAAGCGCGACGATTCTATGGCAGATGGCATCATCAAGGCTGGTTATCCCGACCTGTTCCGTGGAAACATCTTCGACGGCGTGGACGTTACGCCCTATGTCGAGCCTGGTACGCAGAAGCGCTGCTTTGACGGCTACCTGCTCTTTGACGGCGGCCTTGTCGTGCCTAAGGCTTTCGGACAGCTCACCATCGGCACCGCCGCAAAGTAACGAGGTGGTGACAGATGGCAGAGAAGCCGAAGCTGCTTGACGCGTGCCGCGAAGCGCTGAGGATTCCCGCCGACTGCACCGACTTTGACGCTGAGATCGAAGACCTCATCGAAGCCGCCCGCGCCGCGATGCGCGCGGGCGGCGTTGCCGATACCGTAGCCGCCGACGATTCGAACAGCACGGTTCGGCTCGCGGTGAAGGTCTACTGCAAGGCGAACTTCGGCATGGACAACCCCGATGCCGACCGCCTTACTCAGAGCTTCGACGATCTGCTAACCATGATGCGCGGCAGCTCGGAGTTCGGGGGCGTGAAATGAGCATGTGGGCTGGCACGTGCCAGCTCATCGCTAAGACCGTCAAGAAGGACGAATACGGAGTGCAGCAGACGGAGGAAACAAAGCGCAAGGTGTTCTGCAACGTCTTCTCTATGGGCGACGCGGCCTATTACGCCGCCGCTGCCGCTGGCGTACACCCCGAAGCCGTATTGCAGATTCGCAAGAGCGCATACGAAGGTGAGCGGCTAGTCGAGTTCGACGGCGCGCGGCTCACGGTCGCGCGCGTTGACAGGTCAAGCCCCGACTTCGTGCGCCTGACGCTCGCTGAGGTGGTGGGCGACCGTGGCTGAGCAGAGCATCGAGCGGTTCATAAGCAGCTGCATGAAAGAGTGCGTGGAAGACAACGTTTCCGCGCTCGCTGAGAACGCGGGCGAAGCCGGAAGGCGCGCCGTAAAGCTGTTGAAGCAAGAAAGCAAGGTGCGCACCGGTGCTTACAAGAAGGGTTGGAAGGCCGACGTTAAGACCGATGAGACGGGCACCGAATGCACCGTGCACAACCGGCGATACCAGCTAACGCACCTGTTGGAGAACGGCCACCAGATCACGAACCAGACTGGCGAGGATTACGGCACCGTTCCCGGCGACGGCGTTATCAGGAAGGTTGCAGACCAAGTGGCGCGAGAGTTCGCGGAGATGGGGGGCGACGGACGATGATTGAGCTAAAGGCGCTCTGCGGCGTTCTCGATTCGCTCGGCATCCCGTGGGCTAACCAGCGCTTCGCTGACGGTGAGGAACCGGCACCGCCCTTCATCTGCCTTGTCGCGGGCTACAACGAAGCGGCCTACGCGGACAACGGCACCTACCTTTCGTGGATGCCCTACGATATCGCGCTCTACACGCGGCACCGCGACTACGCGAACGAGAAACGCATACGCGATGCACTCGAAGCCGCAGAGTGCCCGTTCACGCTGAGCATCACGAACATTGATTCAGAAGAGCTTACCGAAGCGGCGTTCACCGTGAACGTCGCCGAGAGTTAGGAGAAAACAAATGGCACGAAACGGATTCTTCGGCGTGAAGAACTCGCATTTCGCGATCTGCACCGACGAAGACGCGCTTACCTACGAAGACCCCGTGCACGTCGCGGGCACCGTCGCTATCAGCATGGAGCCGACCGTTGAGACGGCTTCTAGCTACGCCGACAACGAGGTTTGGCTTGACAAGCAGCAGGACAACGGCGGAAGCGGCACCATGAGCTTCTACGACACCGAGGGGACGGCTGAGCTTCGCCAGCTCATCGCAGACCTCGTGGGCTACGAGATCGCGCAGGACGGGCGAACCATCCTGAGCGCAGACCGAACGCCTAAAAAGTTCGCCTTCATGTGCGAGCAGCCGGGGCACGTGCTCGGTCGCCGCCGCTGCCTTCTCATGTGCCAGCTCTCGAAGCCGACGCAGGAGCTTAACACCATTCAGGATACGCCGGAGATTACGCAGCTCGATTACCCGTTCACGTGGCGACCCGTCACCATCCCGAGCACCGACATTCGCACGAGCGGCTATGACAGCTTCACCGGCCTTGCCGATTACGACACCTTCTTTGATGCGGTCGATATCGAGCTTGCGCACAAGACCGAGTAGACCGCATAGGAGGTAGCGAATGCTTATCAATGTTGGCGAAAAGAGCTACGAAGCGACATTCAACGCGTTCACGCCGATTGCCTATTCTCGATGCTTCAATGAGGTTGTCGAGGGCGGCAGGAAGCGCCCGAAGGACATTGCGGACGCAGTTTCCAAGATCGCCGGTTCTCTCATGACTAGCGACGTGCCCGCTATCGTCCCGCTGCTCGAAATCTTCTACGCGTGCATCAAGACCGCAACGCCGAAGTTTGATATCGGATTCGATGAGTGGGTTTCTTCCTTCCCACCGGACGCGTACAACTTGGAGCGCAGGGACGGTTGGGCTTCCGACGTGATGCGCATTGTCGAGGACAACTTTTTTCCAAGCGCCGCGAAAGATGCAGTGGAAGCCGAGGGAGCCGAAAAGGCCAGCCCCGCCGCTTCCAAGTAACCTGCAAGACGCGTGCGACGCGCGATACATCTACAACTGCCAGCAATGCGGACTGACGCTCTCAGACCTTCAGATGATGAGCTACCGGCAGGTTAAAGACCTTCTGGAGATTAACGCGTTCTACGCCGACGCTGCGGCGTACTACGACGAGGACGAGAAGGCGCGCAAGGCAGAAGCCGCGTTCTGGTCATGACGTGAAGTGAGTTCTTGACGGCAGCGCACCCGCGAGGGCGCGTTGCTTCAAGCACTCATGGGACTTTGACAACCGAAGAGGGGTGATTACGTGGCGGTCACTTACAAGGGGCTTGTTATCAAGTTCGGCGGCGACACTACCGAGCTGCAAAGCGCCCTGAAGAAGGTTCAGCAAGCATCGCGCGACACCCAAAGCGACTTGCGCGATATCAACAAGGCGCTGAAGTTCGACCCCGGAAACACCGAGCTGCTAGAGCAGAAGGTAAAGGCGCTCAACTCTGCCTACGGCGAGACGAAGCAGAAGCTTGACGCTTACAAGCAGGCGCTCGCGCAGTTGGAGAGCAAGAAACAGAGCGGCGCGCAGCTCACGGCTCAGGAAGAACGGCAGTACGACAGCCTGAAGCGCGCGATCATGCAGTGCGAGCGCCAGCTTGACAGCTACGGCAGCGAGCTTGCGGACACGGCGCGACAGGCCGAAGGGTCTAAGACCGCGCTTGGCAAGCTCGGCCAGACCATCGAGGACAACGCCGACGCTATTTCAAACGCCGGGTCTAAGGTTTCGAGCGCAGGAACCGCTTTGTCTGGCGGCATCATCGGTGCGGCTGGCGCGCTCACCGGCCTTGCATCGAGCCAAGAGGAAGCGATACAGCGCAGCGGTCAGCTCGAAGTTGCGTTCACTCAGGCGGGTAGCACCGCCGAGACGGCGCAAAGCGTCTATTCGAGTTTCTACCGCATCCTTGGCGAGGAAGACACCGCGACAGAAGCGGCGCAGAACTTGGCGCGCCTGACCACGAACGAGCAAGAGCTTCAACAGTGGACAGACATTGCCGCTGGCGCTTTTGCGGTGTTCGGTGACGCTCTACCTATCACCAACCTTGCCGAGGGTGCCCAAGAGGCCGCTTCCACCGGACAGGCCGTTTCTGGCCTATCCGATGCCCTCAATTGGTCGAAGATTTCCGCCGATCAGTGGAGCGCGGCGCTTTCCGGCAACTCTGACGCGCAAGCAGCGTTCAACCAAGCGATAGCAGAGGGTCAGACGAAAGAAGACGCGTTCAACGCCGCCCTCGCGTCGTGCAGCGACCAGCAAGAGCGGTCTACGCTCATCACCGAAACGCTCAACGGGCTTCTCGGCGAAGCTGGACAGCAGTACCAAGAGACGAACAAAGACCTTCTCGCTTCGCGCGACGCGCAGAACGAGATGAACCAGAGCATGCAGGAACTCGGCGAAGCGGCCTTGCCCGTCAAGACTGCCGTTACCGAGATTGGCACGAGCCTTCTTAACACGCTCGCGCCCGCGCTCGAAACCGTCACGGGCTGGTACAAGAACCTTTCGCCAGAGCAGCAGACGCTTGTTAACAACCTCGCTCTAGGAGCCGTCGCCTTCGGCGGCGTGACAACAGCCGTTGGTAAGACGATGGAAGCCGCAGAGGGCGTGGGAAGCGCCTTCAAGACCGCTGGCGAGCTTTGGGGCGGCGCTAAGAAGCTCATGGGCGATACGGGCTTTCTAAGCAAAATCGGAACCGGCTTCTCTAACATCGTTACCAAGGCGGGCGGTCTTGGAAGCATGCTCACCGGCACGCTCTCTAGCGGATGGACGGGCTTTACCGGGCTTATCGCCGCGCATCCTATCGCCCTTGGCGTTGCCGCCGTGTCCGCCGCCGTCGCTGGTCTTACGTGGTTCTTCACGCAGACCGAGACGGGTAAGCAGATGTGGTCTGACTTCACCGGCTGGATTTCGGAGAAGTGGCAAGCCGTGCAGGATTTCTTTGCTGGCGTGCCTGAGTTCTGGGGCGGAATCTGGGAGCAGGTCAGCACTGGCGTTTCTGATTTCTGCACCGGCGTTGGCGAGAAGTGGGAGCAGTTGAAGCAAGGTGCTTCCGACACTTGGGAGAACATCAAAACCGGCGCTTCGAACGCTTGGAACGATCTTAAAACCAACGTCGGGAACCTCGCACAAGGCGCGGTCGATACCGTGTCTAACTGGTGGAACAACCTAACCGGCAACACCGATTCGGCCTTCGGGCAAATCGCTTCCACGGTGCAGAACGACATGAACACCGCGAAGACGGTTGGCAGCTCTGCGGCTGGCGCTCTGCAAGCCGCGATGAACGGCGACTGGGAGACGGCGAAGAGCCAAGCGGCAAACGCCTTCAACGCGATTAAAGACAACATCGGCTCGAAGCTTGACGCTGCCGAGAGCACGGCGGTTAGCATCGCAGACCGAATCGGCGACAAGCTGGGATTCCCCGGCCTTGGCTCGAAGGTGCAGGGCGTGTTCAACAGCATTCGGGGCTTCATAGAGAACCCTATCGAAAGCGCATGGAACGCGATTTCGAGCATTCCGCAGAAGATCATGAACGCCTTCGGCGGAATCAAGATAAGCATTCCGAAGCCAAAGCTTCCGCACTTCAACGTGAGCTGGAACGAGTTCGGCCCGATTTCACTACCGAGCGTGAGCATCAGTTGGTACGCGCGCGGCGGCTACTTCGATGAGCCTTCAATCGTCGGCGTTGGCGAAGCGGGCGGCGAGTTCATCGCGCCTGAGAAGCAGTTGCAAGGCTTCATCGAGACTTCGGTAAACCGCGCCTTCTCGCGGTTCGCCGACACGCCGAGCCAGCCCGTTAACGTCGCCGTGACGGTTTACGCCACGGTCGCTGACGGCGTGGACGCATACGAGACAGGCCAGCAGATCGGCGCTGGCATCGCAAGCAAGCTGAAGCAAAGGGGGGTGCCAGTTGCAACTTAGACGGACTAGGAACCAGCACGACCGAATCATCTTCAACGGCACCGACCTATCGAAGCTGGTTTACTGCAAGGTGCGCCGCCCCATCATGGCGACCGTCAACGCGACGTTCGAGAGCGTGCCGGGGCGGCATGGCGAGGTCTTCAAGAGCGCCTACCGTGGCGGCTACGACCTTCCCGTTGAGATTTGGCTTAGGACGGAAGACCGCCGCGAGGTCGCGGAGATGCGGCATAAGCTCGCGGCGGCTCTCTGGACGGACGAACCAGCTCCGCTCTACCTTCCTGATGACCCGACGCGCTACCTGCTCGCAATCGTGAGCGGCAGCACCGACCTTGACGAGATCACCGACGATTGCCCGACTACAACCGTGACTTTCCATATCGGCGACCCCGACTATTACGGACAGAAGCGCCGCATGGAGGTTTCGGCTGGCAACATCTACGTAAACGCTGGCGGCAACCGACCCGCTTACCTGAAGGTCACGGCGAAGCCCTCCGCTGGCAGCACGTGGCGGATTACGAACGTCGATACCGGCGAGTTCGTGGCTATCAATACCGCGCTCACGTCTTCGAGCACCATACGGCTTGACATGGCGACCGAGCACGCGACGGTAAACAACCAGACCGCGCCGGTAACGATTGATTCGGATTACTTCGAGATCAACGGACGATGCCACCTGAACATCACTAACGGCACCGCGATTCTTGAGTGGGTGGAACGATGGCTTTAGTTAGACGTATCGGCTTCACCCGCTTCAACCGCTGGGGCGACAATCTGGGGCGGCTCACGGTGAGCGCAGCGACGCACACCGACGCGCTGGACGGAACCGACGAACTGAACATCACGTGCGCCGAAGACCTCGTGAAGGGCGACCGCGTAGTCTGGATTGACCTTCAGGGAGTTTGCCACGAACACATCGTTGACACTATCGACCGCGTACACGACGATGACGGCGCGCCAGAGACGCAAGCCGTCTGCATCAACTCGGTAAACGAGACGTGGGATGACTGGTTGGACGATAAGCGGCCTTCTGGCAGCGTGTCGGTAGCCCTCACATCCATTCTCGCAGACACGCGCTGGGAGGTCGGCACGTGCGATCAGGGCGGCAGCGCTTCGCGCACCTTCTACCATGAGAGCGTGCGCGAGGGTTTGGCCGGAATCATCGAGACATGGGGCGGCGAGCTTGAAACGCTCATCGTCCACGACGGCGCGGGAATCGTTAGCCGCCGCGTGGGAGTGCGCGCCAAGCGCGGCAACCAGAGCAGCGCAAAGCGGTTCACGTGGACTAAAGACCTCGTTTCCGTCAAGCGCTCGGTTGCGAGCGACAACCCGAAAACGCGCGTCTACGGTTACGGCAAGGGCGTTGAGACTGAGGGCGGCGGCTACGGTCGCCGTCTCACCTTCGGCGATATAAACGGCGGCAAAGACTACGTGGAGGATGCAGAAGCAACCGCCGTTTGGGGGCACCCTGACGGCGAGGGCGGCATTCTTCCCGCCGTCGCGTCATACGTCAACGAGCAGTGCGAGGACGCGGCGCAGCTCTTGCAGGAAACGCAAGATTACTTGGAGCAAGTGAAGGAGCCGAAAGTAACCTACACCGCTTCGGTTATCGACCTATACGCCTTCGGGCGCTCGTGGGAGGGCGTGGGCGTTGGCGATGACGTGGCGATCATCGACAAGGGCTTTTCTGCCGAGGGCGTGCGTCTTCATGGCCGCGTGTCTCAGATTGAGCGCGACTTGCTCACCGGCGACGCGACCGTGACGTTCGGCACGCTTACTGACACGATGGCCGACATGTGGCAGAGCGTCAGCAGCGCCCTGAAGAGCAACAGCCAGCAAAACGCGCTCTACGACACGGCGGCTGGAACGTCGGTTTCATGGCTTCAGCAGCTTCAATCCGCGCTCAACGCTCAGTTCAACGCAGTGGGCACCTACAAGGTTGAGACTTTCGAGATTGGAACCATATGGTCTAACGTCCCCATCGACGCGCATACCGGCCTTCCGCTAAATAGCACGTCCGGCATGTGGGCAATCAACATAAACGGAATGGGCTTGCGCCTTGCCTCCGGTCTTGCATCCGACGGCTCGTGGGACTGGCGGACTTTCCTAACGGGCGGAATGGTCGCGGCTGACTGCATCAATGCTGGGACGATGCGCGCAGACCGAGTGCGCGCCGGGCTTCTCACGGACGAGGAAGGCGAGAACTTCTGGGACTTGACCACCGGCGAGTTCTCGCTTTCAGCAAGTGCGGAGGTTGGCGGCAAGACAGTTCAGGATATCGCCGCCAATGCGGCAAGTTCAGCCGTCAGTGCGCAGACGCAGCGTGACATATTCAACAAGCTGACTAACAACGGCCAGACACAGGGAATCTATCTCAGTGGCGGTCGCATATACATCAACGGTGAGTACATCCGATCCGGCACCGTATCGACCAACAAGATTGAGAGCTACCGCAACTCTGATACGAACGTAACCGTCGGAGCGACGAGCGACGGAAAATCGGGGTTCAGCTTCGAATGCTCAGGAAACCAGCTGTTCGACCTTGTGAGATTCGTAGACAACGGCGTTGGGATGAGAAACACAGGCCGGTACTTCCTCGAAGCCGTGCAGTATTACTCGGGGGCAACTACCGGCAACCCTTACATCATCCTCAGCCCTCCGCAATCGACAGATTCAACGAATCAGGGATACCCGCGTCTGACTATGACCTCCGGGAGACATGCAACGCTTGCGTTCGATTCGACCCATTACATAAGGGTTGATTCAAGCGGCGTTCAATGCCGCTGCGGGTCGAAGGGGTTCGGGTGGCTTAACGGCGAGTTCCACGAAAGTTTGACTTGGAGTTAGGGGGAATCATGGAAGACACAGCCCAAAGCGCCGCGCCGCCGGCTGCGGTTGAGCACGAGGAAGGGCTAAAGGAGATGGTATCTGCGCTTGTGCAGAATACGAACAATCTTGTTGACGCTATCAGCGTGCTTGTTTCTACCATGCAGGAATCGGTCATATCGGCCAGAGATTCAGGCGGTGATTCCTTATGAACACCAGAACGCTTGAACTCGATATTTCGAAAGAAGGTGCGGGAACCTGCGTCAAGGTTGGTCAGGGCGACAATGGCGGAACCACAATCAAGGCGCTTATCTACGACAACGGCGCTGAGTTCTCGCTTTCAGGCGCTACCGCATGGCTTGTCGTGCTTCTGCCGAACAAGCGCAACTACTATCGCGGCCAGTGCTCGGTGAGCGGCAACGCCGCCACGATCACGGTTGACGAATCCAAGCTTTGCAGCGTCCCCGGCTACACCGACGAAGCCTATTTCACGATCACGAAGAGCGACAAGACCTATTCGACGGAGCGCTTCGCAATCGAAATCCTGCGCAGCGCTCTTGACGGGCAGCAGCCCTCGCAGAACTGGGACGATGCCGTGCAAGACCTCATCGACCGTGGCAATCAGGCCGTAAGCTCAGCCAACAGTGCGGCCAGCGCGGCGAACAGCGCCGCGAGCAAGGCGAACTCGGCTGCTACGAGCGCGACCAACGCCGCGAAGGCTGCAAACGATGCCGCAGCTTCGGCGACAAGCGCAGCTTCGGCGGCGAACACCGCCAAGCAGAACGCCGACGCTGCAACCACGGCTGCGAACAACGCGGCATCAGCCGCCAACACCGCCAAGCAGAACGCCGACGCGGCAACATCCAACGCCAACGCCGCCGCGAGCGCGGCGAACAGTTCCGCTTCAAGCGCCAACGCCGCCGCTGCTGCGGCAAACGGCGCGGCGGAGGATGCCACCGCCGCTGCGCAGAACGCGCTTAACATCGCAAACTCTATCGCTTCTATCGAGCCGCCCTCAGATGACGAGGTGCAAGAGCTGCGCGAAGAGAACGCGACGCTTGCGACGGCGCTTGTGGAGCTACAGGACGGCTACATAGTCCTTGGCGAAACGGCGTACATGCCCACCAACAGACGCACTGCACTTTCTAGCGAGACCGTAACCGTCGCTCAGGCGAACGTGAGCGGCGAGACGGCGACGCTCAACTAAGGAAGGAGAAAAGCAATGGCCGACTTGTCGAAGTTCTCTATCGGCGGAACCGCCTACAATCTGAAGGATTCTTCTGCGCGCAACACGGCGAACGCCGTAACGACTGCCGAGGAATACGACCGACAGCACAACACAAACTCTTACGCTGGGCGCTCGCTCGCTTCGGTCTTCGCAAACGAGATCGGGAGCACCGACGTTTACACATGGCTTCGGAACCGCGCTCGAAGCGCCAACTTCGCCGGTATTCGCATCGGCGATTACATCGACGTTCCCATCACAGCGGGCGCTAACGTGCCGTCGCAGACGGTGCGCTACCGCATCGGCGCTATCGACCACTATTACCAGTGCGGCGACACAGCGAAGGGGCACCATATCGTCATGGTGCCGCTCGCGCCCGTGAGCGTCACCGGAGACAAGGCATCAAACACCAGCTACCTTCAGTGGCGCGATACGAACGACAACAACGGTACCGCCGAGGAAAAGCACCCATACTTGGTTTCGAAGCTGCACGACTGGGAAATCAACGACTTCCTGCCAGCGCTGCCGACCGCGCTTCAGAACGCGATCATGGCGCAGCGCGTGCTTCTCGAAGAGCGCTATTCTTCGAGCGAAAAGCTCACCGAATCGAGCGGTTGGAGCTGGGCGGACTTGGGCAAGGTCTGGTCGCCCTCAGAGATGGAGGTTTACGGCTGTCCGGTATGGGGCACCAAGGGCTACTCTGTCGGCTTCGATAGCCAGTTCCCCATCTCCAGCGATACGGCAAGCCGCATCGCGGGCGGTCGCGTCACTTGGTGGCTGCGGTCTGTCATGGGTGGTTCTGCGTCCAACGCGTGCACTGTCAGCTCCAACGGCTATGCCAACTACAACGCGCCGACGCACGACTGGATACGCCCGCTGCCGTGCTTCCTCATAGGCTGATAAGCCGTACACAGTACCGCGCTGGCGCATGCCTTGCGCATGCGCCTAACCGTCGCAGATTAGGAGGTGCCGCGAAGTGAGCGGCGTATACATGCGCAACCGCAACCTAAGCGCTTTCGAGTATTTCAACACGGCGGTTGCGATCAGAAACGACGTGACGCGCCTTGTAACGTCGCGCGACGTTCCGAAATCCTACCGCTTCATCTTCGCGGTACCTATGGCAGAGACGGCGAGAAGCGTTGTCTTCAATCTGGTTAAGGCCGACGCATTCTATCCGAACACGGCGCGCAACGTCGATGAGCGGAAGCGCTACATGACGCTTGCGCTGGCAGACCTAAACCAGCTCTACCAAGACATGCAAAGCCTTCTGACTATGGGGCTTCCCATCAAGGCCGCGCGGCTCGAAGGAATCCTAGACCGAATCGACAGCGACATTAAGCTGATAAAGGGCGCTCGCGCTGGCGTGAAACTCATAGGAAAGGGGTAAAATGTTCGCGAGTTGTCCCTTGGAAATCGTCGCGTCAATTGGTGGCTGCGGTCTGTCATGGGTGGTTCTGCGTCCAACGCGTGCAATGTCAACAACAACGGCAATGCCAACAACAACGCGCCGACGAACGACTGGATACGCCCGCTGCCGTGATTCCCAAGCTTTGCCAGACCGCGCGGCCGTAAGCGCCGCGCGCCGTGCATTTGAGGAAGGAAGGGGCGACCATCGGGCATGCGCCCGTAAATATGCACCCCGCGACGGTTGCCGTTCGCTGCTTGCATGGCGCGGTTCTCGGCTTCCGACCGCGTTTCATGGTCAACCGTCAAGCGGCTGCTGGATGCCGACTGCAAGCCGCGCGGGGTGCCCTCGTGAACTCTGAAGAGCGACGCGCAGCACGCCGCGCAAGGCGAGATGCCAAACGCGCGGAGAATAGGGCTAGGCGCATCGAAGGATGCACGCTAGAAGCCGTCGCAGACCTCGATAACCTATACAGCGCGGCGAACGGCGCTGCTGCGGGCGTTCGCTGGAAGGCAAGCGTTCAGCGCTACATGGGGCGCGTCATGCCAAACATCATGCGGGCGCGCCGCGACCTGCTCACGGGCGCTGACTTCCGGCGCGGCTTCATCGAGTTTGACCTTTTCGAGCGCGGAAAGCTTCGTCATATCTGCTCTGTCCACTTCTCGGAGCGTGTCATACAGAAGTCTTTAAGCCGTCACGCGCTCGCACCCGCGATCTGGCCTACCCTGACAGAGGGATGCGCCGCAAACGTGAAGGGGCGCGGCACCGAGTACGCAATCAATCGCATGAAGCGTCAGCTTGTAGCCCACCGGCGAAAGCACGGGACGGAAGGCTACATCTTGCAGGTCGATTTCTCGGACTATTTCGCGAACATCGACCACGACGCTTGCAAGCGCATCATCGACAGAGCCATTGACGATGAGCGCGTTAAGCGCGTCATGTGCGACCAGATAGACGCTCACGGCGCGCGCGGGCTTGGTCTTGGCAGCGAGCCGAACCAGATTTTAGCGGTGGCCTTACCGTCGCCGATAGACCATCTGATGCTTTCGCTTCCGGGCATCCTCGCGAGCGGTCGCTACATGGACGATAGCTATTGCATCGCGCTTGACAAGCAGACGCTTTGGGACGCGCTTTCGCGCATCGAAGCGCTCTGCGACGATCTGGGAATCATCATCAACCGCAAGAAGACGCGCGTAGTGAAGCTGTCGCGCGGCTTCGTGTTCCTGAAGAAGAGGTTTTCATATGGCGAGGGTGAAAAGGTGGTTGTTCGCCCTTGCCGCTCTTCCGTGACACGGCAGCGGCGCAAGCTTAAGAAGCAAGCGGCGCTGGTCGCTCGCGGCGTTATGACCGTCGAGCAAGTTAACCAGTCTTACCAATCGTGGCGCGGAGGCATGAAGCGACTTGACGCTCACGAGACGGTAAGGCGCATGGACGCGCTCTATAAGCAGCTCTTCAGCTAAGAGCGAACACACACCATCAGGTACCAAAGCCCTCGCAGACGCGGGGGCTTTTTCGTTACTGAGAGAAAGGGGCAACAAATGGCACTCACCGAAGACGAAGAGAGCATGGTGCGCGCGATCATCGCGATTTACAAGACACAAGCGCCGTCTCTCTCAACCGACGTGGCGAGCCGAGCCGCCGCGCTCTTCGCCGCGTGGGACGGCAACGGCCATGCCTACGCCGAGGGCGAGCGCGCGAGCTATGAGGGCGAGCTTTACGTTTGCCTTCAGGCGCACACGTCGCAGACCGATTGGGAACCCACGGCAGCGCCGAGCCTTTGGGCGAAGGTGCTTGAAGCGGGCACGCCCGACACGCCGACAGAGGAAGTGCCCGAATGGGTGCAGCCCGATTCTACGAATCCCTACCCGCTCGGTGCCCGCGTGAAGCACAACGGCAAGGTCTGGGAATCCCTCGTTGCTAGCAACGTCTGGGAGCCGGGTGCTGTCGGAACCGAAACCGTCTGGCGAGAGGTGACGGAGGGCTGACGTGGCGGAGAGCGTTTTAGACCATGCAGCGGCCTTCGGTGCCGAATGGTTCTTCGCGTTCCTCGTTGCTATCGGCTTCGGGATCCTCGCAAAGCAGTTGCTTAACGAGTACCAGCGCAACAACGAGCGCAAGGCGGAGCTTGAAGAGAGAAACGCAGCGCGACAGGCAGAGCTAGAGCTGAAGCGCGAAGAGCGTAAGCGCGACGAACTCAACGAGCGCGCGCAGCGCGACCGCGAGCGCTCGGAAATGGAAGGCCGCATCGCTGCGCAGATGGAGCGAAGCAACAACATTTCGGAAGGGCTGCAAGCCGCTATGGAATCTCTCAGGGCTTCCACGGCGGCGCTGCACGACGAAATCAGGGAATCGCGCGAGCACTCGCACGATATGGCAAACAAGGTCGATCACATCTACGACCGCGTAGACCTCATCTATGAAAAGGAGAACTGAAATGATTAACTTCACCGCACGAATCAAGAACAAGACGTTCTGGCTGACTCTCATTCCCGCCGTCCTGCTGCTCGTGCAGGTGGTCGCCGCGCCGTTCGGCTACCAGTGGGACTTCGGCGTTCTGAACGAGCAGTTGGCCGCGATCATCAACGCGTTTTTCGCCGTGCTCGCGATTCTTGGCATCGTGACCGACCCGACCACGGCGGGCGTTGGCGATTCCGCGCAAGCGCTCACCTACACCGAGCCGAAGCGCGATGAGTAGGCTAAAGGCTGTCGCCCTCGTGCTTTCCGGCGCGCTCGCGTCAATGCTCTTCTGCGGCTGGCTCATCGTCGGCCATATCGAGAGCGACGCGGGCGCGCTCGCTGAAGCGCGCGAAGAGGGCTACGCGGCGGCTGAGGAAGACCGCCTTGCAATCGTGGTCGATAGGCCGATTGCCGAGGGTAACAGCATGCCGCTATGGCTTCAGACCGACCCGCAATGGGACTACATACCCTATGCGGGCGGAACAATCGGCGACAACGGCTGCGGCCTTACATGCGCGGCTATGTCTGTCAAATACATGACGCTTCAGGACATTACGCCGCTCACGCTCGCATCGTTCGTGGGTGACACGTGCCTTACCGATGGCGTTAACGACCCCGGCAAGTTCTGCGCGTGGATTGCCGAGCATTACCCGGAATACGGCATCGAGAGCACGCCGATTTCTTACGATCTCGCACCCGTCCTTCAGAACGTGTCTGATGGGTGGCTCGCCTTCGCTGGCATGAGCGGAACGCTCGGCGATAGGGACTACGGCGGGCACGTCGTGCTTATCTGGCGCGCCGACGATGACGGCTACTGGATACGCGACCCGGCGAGCGCTGGGAACTCCGCGCGCGCCTTCACGCTCGAAGAGCTAGAGCAGGTCGATTTTCATTACTTCTACTGCATCAGAGGGGGCTTCTATGGCACTCAACGGCATTGATATTTCCAACTACCAGCGAGGGCTTGACCTCGCGCAGGTGCCTTGCGATTTCGTTATCTGCAAGGCGACCGAGGGAACCACCATCGTTCACAACACCTGCGACCCGTGGATTCAGCAGGCTATCAAGCTCGGCAAGCTCTGGGGCTTCTATCACTTCATGAACGGAGAAGACCCCATCGCTCAGGCTAAGCACTTCGTCGCAAGCTGCCGTAACTACTTCGGAAATGGCATTCCCGTTCTCGATTATGAGATGTACGGGCGCATCGGAACCGACAAGGCAAAGCAGTTCCTCGATTACGTCTACGATCAGACCGGCGTTCGCTGCATCGTCTACATGAGCCGTAGCGTTTGCACCGAAGAGGATTGGTCGCAGATCGCGCCGAATCACGCGCTCTGGGTTGCGCAGTACGCCAACAACAACCGAACCGGCTACCAGTCTTCGCCGTGGCTTCCCGATGGCGGCTTTGGCGCTTGGGGTAGCTGCGCAATCCACCAGTACACGTCGAATGGCCGTCTCGATGGCTTCAACGCGCCGCTTGATCTCGATATCGCCTATATGACGCGCGAAGTGTGGGGTAAGTTTGCCAACCCGTCCGGCGCGGCAGCGCCCGACGTTCCGCCCGCAGAGGTCGCCGAGCCTTCGCCGGAGGGCACGACGCTTGACCTTGCAGCAGCGGTCATGCGCGGCGAGTATGGCGTTGACGATGAGCGCCGCGAAAAGCTCGGCGACCGTTACCAAGAGGTGCAAGACCTCATCAACTACATTGACGGCGCTTCCGCTTCTCAGCTCGCAGATGATGTTGAACGCGGAATGTTCGGCGTTGTGCCGACGCGCAGCGACGTTCTGGGCGAACGCTTCAGCGAGGTTCAGGCAATCGTCAACCAGAGGGCGGGCGTTGGCGCTGCGCGCGTCTACACCGTCAAGAGCGGCGACACGCTCAGCGAGATTGGCGCTTCGCTCGGTATCGACTGGCACACCATCGCAAGCAAGAACGGCATTGGGGCACCTTATACGATCTACCCCGGCCAGAAGCTTTCTTATTAGTGTTCAAGCGGGGTACCCTGACAAGGGGTGCCCCGCTTTCTGGCGTTAGACGGGCTTACAGCAAGCCGCCCATCTGGTGTTTTGCAAACACCGGAAATTGCTATTTTTGACACGTGCCAACGACAACAAACCAGTTTTTCGATACCCTAACGATGCAAGTATCAAGCTGGATAGCTGCGCGGTTGGCGGTGCTTGTGGAGTTCGCCGTTTTTCTCATAAGCTCCACCAATTGTTCAGTAGGCGAACACATACGCGTGTTCGTCGTTAGGCGGGCGTTCGTATTGCTCGTCAGATAGAAAGAAGCCGCTCCATACGGGGCGGCTTCTTTGCGTTCTAGGCCTGCGGCATGATCTCCTGCTCGCCGTCCTCGTCCATGTACGGCATGAGGAACACGCCGCCCTGCTCGGTGGTAAGCAGCAGGTACTCGCGGTTGTGCTCGTCGCACACGATTTCCTGGCCGATGCCCTCGGGCAGGTCGTATATGGGGCCGTCCGTGCGGGCTTGCCTCACGGTCACGTCTTGCGCTCCCATGGCCTGCGACGCGCAGCTGGCGGCGGCCAGGACGATGAACAGCAGGACGACCGCCGCGAGGATGGGGCCGCACCCGCCGTTGCGCTCCTCGTCTGCGGGGCTCGGGTACGGCATGGCCTATCCCACCTTCACCAGATAGTCGTCGGCCTCTGGCTTGCCCGTGGCCTTGCCCACGGCGATGTAGCGCGTTGCGCCGCTGTAGCCCGTGTATCGGCCCCACACGTAGCCGTCGGCGATCTTGTACCAGTTATCCAGCGTCACGGTCTCGCCGCTGGAATAGTGCGCCACCTCGGTGCCGCCCAGGCCGGGGGCGTCGCGCACGCGCAGGTAGTCCACAGTGCAGCGGTAGGTGCCGCCGAAGTTCTCGGTCGTTTCCTGCTGCGCAGGCTGCGGCTGCGGGACGGCTGCGGGGGCGCTTCCAGCAGTGATGCCGAAGCATTCCAGGTAGATGCGCGCCAGCTCGTCCAGGTTGCCGTTGAACTTCTCGCGGTCGCCGTCGTTGTCGATGAAGCCGTTCTCGCACAGGCGGTAGTTGATGCCGCGCGCGGCGGCTCGGTTCGGGTTCGCGAGGTCGGAACGGCGCACCAGCTTCTCGGAGCGCCCGGGCATGAACGCCGCCAGCTTGTCGGCCAGCGCATTGTCGTACTCGTCAGGCTCAAAGCCCTCCTTGATGATGACGTGCGCGCCGTGGGCCGTGGCGATGCCGCTGGCGTCCATGTGCAGCTCCACCACTGGCGCGTCGGTGCTCAGGCGGTTAAGCCCGCCGTCGGCGTACCAGTTGCGGGACGTATCGCCCAGCTCGACCTCGGAACCGCCCAGTTCCTTGATTCGCTGGCCCAGGGCGCGAACGCGCTCGGCCTCGGTGCAGCCGCCTGCGCAGCAGCCGGGGTCGCCAGCGCCGTGGCCGCAGATGATGAACAGTTTAGCCATTGCCTACTCCTTCCCGCCTACGGTCACGCCCAACAGGGCGTCGAGCCACTTGGATGTGATGCCCACCGACTTGAACAGCGTGTAGGCCGCCTGCACGCCGCCTACCACGGCGAAGGCGCACGTGACCCATGCGCCCGGGTCTGCGGGCACGCCGCCCACGAAGCCGGTCACGACGCCCGCCAGGAGCGAGCAGCCCAGCGCCAGGATGCGCGCGGCCTTGCCGGTCATGGCCTCGGTCTTGATCAGCTGCACCGCGAACGGCACGGCGAAAGACAGCACGATGGCTGCGATTGCTTGCATTTCTGTCATTTCGGATTTCTTTCTATCGAGTCGATTCCTTGTAGAGCAGGTCAACGCGGTCGGCGATGTGGTCGACCTTCGCCGCCATGCCCTGGCTGCGCGCCTGGCTGTTCGCCAGGTCGGCGTGCAGCACCTCGTTGGAGGTCACGACGGACTCCATGAGCGCCTTCATAGCCTCCATCAGCGCGTTGCTGCGCTCCATCTGCGCGGCGATGCGGCCCTCCATCTGGCTGCGCTCGCGGTCGCGCTGCGCCCGCTCGCTCACCTCGTCCTGCTTTCGCTCTTCGCGCTTGAGGTCGATGTTCGCCTTGCGCTCGTTCTGGGCCTTGAACTCTTCGAGGAACTGCTTGCCGAAGTACAGGACCACTAGGACGAGCAGCGCGCCGAAAAGCGACCCGGGGCCGTACGGCGCGAAGATTTCCAGCACGTCGGTCATTCGTTTTCTCACCTCCTCGAATCGCTGCCGCGATTGTCCGCGAGGTGTCGCCGGGCAAAAGAAAAGCGCCCCCGAAGGGGCGCTCGCTACTCCTGCGGCGCTTCCGGCTGGTCGGGCTCCATGGCTTCCAGCTCGTTGATGCGGTCGCGCCACGTCTGGCGCTGCGAGATGATCTCGGCCACCTCCTTGGCAGCTGCGGCGATGGCCGAGAGCAGGTCGGTGATGGACGATGCGGAGAAGATGCGCTCCACCGCCTTCATGACCTTGTAGTCGCTCTGCTCAAGCTGCTGTTTGTAGCCGTTGATCTCCCCGGCGATTTCCTGTTCCGTCATGGGTCGCTCCTTCCGTTGCTAGGGTAGGGGCATGTTCCCATCCGTGTCGCCTCCAGGTTTGGATTGCATTGAGCAACCCCCCCCCGCGGGATTTCCGAACAAGCTGCGGTACAGCGCGTCCATGGCCCGCACGCTGCGGTGCGCGTCCAGCCGCTTCATGCCTCCGCGCCAGCTCTGGTAGCTCTGCTCCACCTGCTCAGGGGTCATGATGCCATCGGCGACCATGCGGGCCATCTTCTTGAGCTTGCGGCGCTCCCGCGTTATGGAGTCTCGGCACGGCTTCACGACTATGCGGCCCGTGTCCGTGTAGAAGATGCGCTTCTTCAGCCACGTGAACCCGCGCGTGAGCTTCACCACGCGGGTCTTGCGCGGGTTCAGCTCGATGCCCAGCTCGGCGCATTTGCGCTCTATGAGCAGCAGGCACACCTGCAGGTAGTCCTTGGACTCGTGTATCAGGTAGAAGTCGTCCATATATCGACCGTAGGCCTCGGGGCGCAGCATCTCGATTACGTAGTGGTCGATGCGGTTGGGGTGCGCGACGGCGCATATCTGGTTCGGCTCGCTGCCCAGCCCCAGGCCCACATCGCCCTGCGCGTCTATCAGGCGGTGCTCCAAGGCGACCACGCGCGGATCTAGCAGTGCGGAGGCCACCTGGTCTTTGACGGGTTGGTGCGCTATGCGCGCGAAGTAGTCGGAGAAGTCGCCGAGCAGTATGTAGCCCTCGCGGCCGTGCCGCCTCCAGTGGTCGGCCAGGTGGCGCTTGAGCAGCTTCAGGGCGTAGTCGGTGCCGCGCCCCTTTATGTTCGCGGAGTTCGCGGCTATGAGGGTGGGCACGATCGCGGGCACGAGCGCGTTCTGCGACAGCGACTTCTGCACCACGCGCTCGGGAAAGTGCACGGCGCTGATGTGGCGCAGCTTGCCGCGCTCCCATAGTTCGAAGCGGATGAAGCCCCGGCATATGTCGCGGCCCTCCAAAAGGTCGCGGCGGGACAGGACGGCGTTGCGCAGGTAGTCCTTCATGTACCGCTGCGTGGACGCCTTCCACATCACGCCGCGCGCGGCCTGCTTGGAAGCCTTGCACAGGCTGTTGAGGTCGGCCACGGTCTCAAGCGTGCACGTCTTGACGCGCTCGGCCTTGGCCTTGGCCCGCTTCTCCTCGCGGCGCTTCCGGCGCGCCGCCCGCCTTTGCTCGGAGTTCACAGGAGGCACCCCGCACGGCTTTCAATGTGGCTCTGACAGCCGCTTGAGGTATGGCCATGAAACGCGGCGAAGCCACGGAGCGCCGCGCCATGCAAGCAGCGTCCGGCCACCCTCGCGGGGTGCGTATTTACGGGCGTGAGCCCGACGGTCGCGCCTTCCTTCCTCTCCGCGCTCTGCTTTCGGCCCTGGGGCCTACTCGGCTGGCTAGCCGACGAGGAAGCCGGGGCGGGGGCGAACCCAGACGGCCGGCGCCGAATTGCAGTAGGCAATGCCGTTGTTGTTGACGTAGCACACGCCGGACGAGGAGCCACCCATGACGGAACGCAACCACCAATTGTACCGAGTTCCGTTCAAGCGGTGCGCGGTATCGCGGAACAGGTCGAACTGGCAGTCGAAGCCGACGCTGTAGCCCTTGGTGCCCCACACCGGGCAGCCGTACACCTCCATCTCGGACAGCGAGAACACCTTGCCGATATCCTGCCAGCTCCACGAGTTGGAGTCGTTGAGCGCGCCGCTGGCGCTGTACCGCTCCTCAAGCAGCACGCGCTGGGTCAGCAGGTACTTGGTCAGGCTCTCGGGCAGGCACGCCTCGAAGGCCGTCTCCCACGCCTTGAGGTTGCTGTTGGGGTAGGGGCATTTCTGGTCAGCGGTGCCCTGGTTCGTGTTGGTCGTGTTCCACATCAGGAAGCTGTCGTTGGCAACGCCGGTCACGGTCTTGGCCACGGCGATGGGCGCGGAGGCCACGAAGGCGATGTGGTGGCCTTTGGAGCTGTCGCCGCAGCAGTAGTACGGGTCGAAGTGCGCCAGGAGGAAGCGCACGGACTGCTGGGCCGCCACGCCCGACGCGCTTACCAGCGGCACGTCGATGTAGTCTCCCACGCGCAGGCCCGCGAAGTTGCCGTTGGCGGCTCGCTTGTGCAGCGCGTCGTACACGCTGCCGCTGCCGATCTCTCCCGCCAGGATGGTGGCGATGTTCTGCCCGCCGTACTTGCCGATTTGGCCCTGGCGGTTGTACTCGGCGTTGTTGAGCGCCGTCTGCGCGTTGCTGCGCGCGGTATCGTCGATGACCTCGTAGCCGGTGCCGCCCACCGACAGGGTTTTCGCTTGTGCCATTTCGTTGCCTTTCTACTTGAGGTTGAGGGTTGTGCCGGACGCCGTGCAGGTGCTCCCGAACGTGATGGTGCTGCCAGATGCACTGGCCTTGGAGGCGGGGCAGTACACGGTGCCGTCGTCGTAGATGAACGCGTCAGTGGCGTCGGCCAGCTTGCCGTACAGGTCGGCTATCTGCTGCTTCTGCTTGGCCATGTCCGAGCTGCCCGCGCTGCCCTGCGCCACGCTGTTGGCTATCTGCAGGGCGATGTTTGCCGCCGCGTCGGCGTTCGAGGCCGCGCCGTTTGCCGCAGCCGTGGCGGCTTGCGAGGCCGTCTTCAGCTGCGACGCCTCGGTCACGCGGTCGCTTTCCGCCGCGGCTCGCTTCTTCTCGGCCTCTGCGCGTTTGGTTTCGGCGGTCTGGCGTGCCTTCTCGTTCGTGGCGCGCTGGTTTTCCGCGCTCGCGCGGGAGGCCTCGGCCTTCTGCATCTGCGCGTTCAGCGCGCTCACGTCGGCTAGCTGCCCTTCGAGGTTCGCGATGATCGCCTCCACCGCATCGACGTACGGGCCGGATATCTCGCCCGACGCGCTCGCCGAGGGCAGCACGTTCACCAGGACGTTCTCGGTGGTGGCGTCCAGCCCTGCCGCGTTCCGCACGCGCACGTAGCACACCTTGAGCAGCCCGGCCACGCCGAAGACGGCGGGGTCGACCGTCACGGTGGCCACGTTGTCGCTGATGCCAGTGAACTGCTGCTCCACGTAGGTGTGGTCGGGTTTCGCAGCCATGAGGTGCACCTTGCAGCCCGTCAGGGCCGCCTTCTTGTCGCCGTCGTAGATGGCGGCCTTCAGGACCTCGGCGCTGTCGCCCTGGTGCACGGTGATGACGGGCGGCGCTATGTTGGTCTTCTTGAGGTTGAGCGTAAGCTCGTGCGTTGCCATGCCTCACTCCTTTCCTTCGGCCGCAAGTGTCCGCGATATGTCGCCGGGTTGCGCTCTGTGGACCCCGCATATCTCCTCGTCAGTGAGCGCCGAGAAGTCAACGGCGTTGGCCTCGCCGCCTTCCGCGTCCATGACGGCCACGGGGCTGGACACGAGCGTGAAGCCGCCCTTGCCGTCGAACTCGAACACGTCTTCCGATTCCACGATGGCCCGCGCCGTGGCCGGGTCGCTGATGCACTCGAACACCGGAAGCGCCTCGGGCGGCTTCGGCGCGCCGTCGAGCGCCTGCGGCGCTTCGGGTTGCTGCACAAGGTGGTAGAACATTCCGTTTCCTCTCTTGCTTGGTCTAGTTTCCCGTGATGCTGCTCATGCCGGTAATGATTCCGTTCACCACGTTGATGGTGCCCCACGTCCAGTTGTTGCCGTTGTTGGTGATGCACCCGATGAACTGCGTGGAGCCCGTGTATCCGTAGGTGCCGCCGCTGCTCGGGTTGGTTCCTATGGCGAACTTCGGGGCGAGTATCCTGGCGGTGCCCGACGACCCAATGTCTGCGCGGCTGCTATCCAGGTACACGTAGTTGCTGGAGTTCTCTTGCAGCTTCACGTACGCCGAGCCGCCCGCGTTGCTGTTGCCACTCTTCATGTACAGCTGCTCGTCGGGATGGCTCATGTATCCCGCGTAGTAGGGGGTCGTCAGCCACGTCTGGCGGTAGTAGCGGTTGACTGCCAGGAATCCGTAGCCGCAGGCGGATATGCCCACGCCGTCGGTAGAGCTCGCCGTGGGGCTGTCCTTCGCGTGGACGGCCTCGATGGTGCAGTACTCGGTCGAGCCGTTCACAAACGACGCTCCCGGGTGGTCGTTCGTCGTCGTGCCGGTGGTGATGTAGTTGGTGGACGACGTGCCGACCATGTTGCAGCGGAACATGGAGGTGCTGCCCACCAGCACGGTGCCCGCGATGATGGAGCCGTTCTTGTCGTATATCTGGAAGCCGTTGGTGGCGTTGATGTACACCTTGTTGCCGTTGCCGTCCGTCATGAAGATGGAGCCGTCGCGCAGATAGAAGGCCCCGCTGTCGAGGTCCCAGTACGAGTTGCCGCCCTTGATGCGGCCCGTGGTCAGCTCGTCGGCGGTCACGCCGTCGCCGGTGATGGCCGTGCGCCACTTCCACGCGCCGCTGGAGTACTTTGAGTTGGCCACGCCGATGACGCCGCCGCCTATCTTCACGCACTTGGTCGCGTTCTCCGGCTTCTTGTCGTACACGAGGATGCCCTGGCCGGGCTCCTCGTACACCCAACCGCCCGTGGTGTTTATCTCGCTGTTGAGCATTTCCACGATCTTCTTGCGGATATCCGTCGGCAGCTGATCGAGCTGGTTCTGCAGCCCATCAACCTCGCTCTCGGCGCTCGTCAGGCGCTCGTCCAGCGAGCCGGTGACGCCTTCCAGGTACTCCTTGTTGGCCTCGTCTATCTGCTTGAGCACGCTCTCGCTCTGCTCCACCGTGGTGTCGGTGTAGAGCTTGAGCACTTCCTCAAGGGACAGGTTGCCGTCGTCGGAGTACTTCTTCAGCGCCTCTTCCAGCGTGGTGTCGCCCTTGTCGGCATACTCCTTGAGGGCCTTGTCAAGCGCGTCCTTCACCTCGTCGGTGTAGTCCTTGGCCGCGCCGCCCTGCTCCCTGGCGAACGCCTCCTGGCGCTTCTCGGAGGCCGCCAGGCTCTCGCCCCATTTGCCGGTCGATGCCTTGTTGGACGCGTTTACCGCGTCGGCCACGGTGGCGCGGATGCTCGAAGCCGTTCTCTTTGCGCTGGACTTCTGCGCGGCCATCAGCTCGGCGACCGTCTGGTAGTTGCCGAACGTGTAGGTGACCTCGCCGGGGCGCAGCTGGTCCTCCACCACCTTGGTGATGCGCGTGCGCACGCGCAGCGGCGGGTCGTACACCTTGTCCACCACGGTCACCAGGTCGCCCTCGTCCGCGCCCTCGAAGCCCTCGCCGGCGCGCGCAAGCGCCACGGCGTCCGCAGTGTAGGACACGGTGGGCACGCACGACTTCACCAGCTGCGCCTCGGTGAGCTTCTTCAGCTCGGCGGCGTCCTCGCAGTCGGAGAACTCCACGTCGCCGAACACGTGCGCCTTGCCGCCCTTGCCGTCGGGCCGTCCCCAGCGCGCCAGCGCGTCGGCCGACCCCACCCAGTTCTGCCCGCCGTTCACGTCGCCGAAGGTCAGCTTGCGGCCGTAGCCGCCCGTCAGGTTGCCGTCCTCGTCGGCGGTCTGCAGGGACTTGCCGTAGCCGTACAGGGCGGTGCACACGTTGCCCTCGTCCACGCTGCGCTTGACGCTCACGAGGTCCTTGGCGTAGGTGAAACGCTTGCCGTTGTCCTCGCCGACCTGCTTGGCCATGCACACGCGGCGTGCGGTCACCTTGGTGCCGCTCACCTGGATTTCGAACGACAGCTCGCCGCCCCAAGTGTCTGCCACGTCGTGGATGGCCGCCCATGCGTTGGTGTGGTAGAAGTTCGTGCCGGCCTGCCCGAGGTCGGCCACGGTTCCGACCTGCCAGCGCGAGGAGGACAGCGCCGAGGCCAGCGCGGCGTAGGCGCTCACGTCGTAGGGGCGCTTGTCCTCCAGGTAGTCGCCCAGGAGCTCGATTTGCGCCGAGGTCGGGCAGTAGTACGTGTAGAGGATGCCCGCGCTTGCGCGCTCCTCCTCCACGCCGTCCACGATGTTCTCGTGCCAGCGGCCCTTGAGGTCGCGCCACACCAGGCGGTCGCCCTTGTCCAGGCGCGCCAGCGTTGTGATGCTCAGGGCGTTCTCGCCGTTGACCTCGCGCGTGTCCTCGCACTCGAACAGCGTCTTGATGGGTCCCTTGTACGCCTCCCAGCGGTCGCATGCCCACAGAATCATCAGCCCACGTACCTTTCCGTCCACTGTACCGTCGCGGTGCCGCTGGACAGCTTGAGGCTGTTGGCCCCCGGCTCCAGCGGGAAGAAGTCACTCTCGAAGGTCACGGGCGCGGGGCTGCCGTCCACCGTGGCCTGCGGGGCGGCCATGTCGATGACCACCGCGCTCGATGCCGTCACCGCCTTGTCGATCTGCACGAACTCGCCCGTGCCCATGTTCGTCAGCCGCAGCGCCGACGTGCTGCCGCCGGGCCTGACGGTCACGGTGGGGTAGGTGCGGAACGTCCCGCCCACCTGCACGCCCGAGGTGCCCGACACGGTTGCGCGCCCCTCGGCCCCGTAGGCCACGGGGTCGTATGCCGTGAACGTCAGCGTGGCCTCGCCGGTGTGCCACAACGTGTCGAGCGCGCCCGGCGAGGTCAGCACGGCCATGTATCGCAGGCCCAGGTGCCTCTCGTCGTCCAGCCACAGCTCGGCCTCCTTGAGGCACAGCAGGCGCGAGGCCATGAGGCGGCGAAGGGCCGCCATGTCGTCGGCGGGGCGCGCCCTCCAGGCCGCCGCCACGTCTATCGTCAGGGGTTTCAGCTCTGCGCGCATGAAGCGCGAGCCGGGCTGCCCGGGCACGTCGCGCGTGGCGATTTCGTACTCGGGCAGCAGCGAGCGGGTCACGAGCCGGGTGTCGAACCACGGCGCGAAGTCGAAGCCGTTGTATATCATGCGAAGCACTCCTGCCGTTTGATTTCCTTGGCTATCTGGCGGGAGATTTTCTCGATGTCGGCCTCCTCCCGCACGGTCGCGTACAGGTTGATTGTCACGTTCGTGTCGCCATGGGCCGCGCCGCCCTTGCCGTCGAGCAGCTTGGCGATGCCCTCGGCCAGCGGGCGCGCGCCGCGCTCGTTGAACGGCACCACGCCCTCGGGGCCCGCCTCGCCGACGCCGATGACGCTGGGGCCGTTGAACACGCCGCCCTTGGCGTACCAGTCGATGCCGAAGTGCGGCACGCTCGGCGGGGCGATGCTGAAGCTGCCGGAGATGGACAGGTGCGGCAGCTTCAGGTGGGGCAGCGACCACGAGAAGTTGAAGAACCCCTTGATGGAGTCGATGACGTTGCGCACGGTGTCGCGGGCGTTCTGTATCGGCGTCTCGATGGCGCTCTTGATGGAGTTCCACACGCTGCTCACGGTGTCCTTGGCGGCGTTGAACACGCTGGAGATCGTGTCGCGGATGCCGTTCGCGATGCTGGATATGGTGGAGCTGATGCCGCCCCACACGCTCGACGCCGTGCTGCTCACGGCCCCCCATATGGAGTCCCACACCGCCTGAATTGCCGACAGCACCGCCGATATGGTGGAGCTGATGGCATTGATGGCCGCGCCTATCGCCGAGCTGATGGCATCCCATATGCTGGAGGCGGTGGAGCTCACCGCGCCCCACACCGTGTCCCACACGCCCTGGATGACCCCAAGGGCCGCGCCTATCACGTCGCTGACGTACTGGATGTACGCGCTCACCGCGCCGTAGATGGCCTCCCATATGGCGTTGGCGGTGCCGCTGATGCCTTCCCACGTCGCGCCCCACCATTCGGAGAGCGCCGTCACCACGTCGGTGATGACCTGGCTCACCGCGTCGATGTAGCCTCCCACCGCGCCGCAGATTGCGTCCCATGCCGCCGTCAGCTGCTCGCCGAAGTTCTCCCAGATGAAGTTCCAGGGTATGAGCAGCGTCTCGATGGCCAGGTTCAGAATCTCGCCCAGCAGCATCACGGCGACCTGCACCACGTTGCAGATGCCGTCCCAGATGGACGAGGCGGTGCCGGCCAGGCCTTGGAAGAACCCGGCTATGGCGTCGATGGCCCCCTGCACCGTGGAGCAGATGCCGTCCCACACGCCGCCCAGCTTCTCGCCGAGCTGCGAGAAGAACTCGCCGACGCTTTGGGCCACGTCGCCCGCCACCTGGGTGGCCACCTCGAACGCGGCGCACACGGCATCCCACACGGCGGTCACCGCGTCGCGGAACTCCTCGCAGTTGTTCCACAGCAGCACCACGGCGGCGATGATGGCCGCTATGGCCGCTACCACGGGGTGCGCGGCTATGAGCCCCAGCGCGCCGGTGCCCAGCTTGCCGACCACCTGGAAGGCCGCTCCGATTTTCGGCACGGTGTCCACGACGGTGCCGACCGTCGACAGCACGGGGCCTATGGCGGCCGCTATCGTGGCGATCGCCAGCACGGCGGTCTGGCCGCCCTCGCCGATGCCGGCGAACCACTCGGAGAACGACTTGACGACACCAGCCACGTTGGTGGCGATGTTGAGCAGCGGCTCGCCAAGCGGCTCGATGGAGCCCTGCAGCTCGCGCATGGCCTCCTGCGATTTCACGGCGAAGCTGTCGGAGGCGGCCTCCTGGGCCTGCTGCGCAGCGCCCGCCACGTCGCCGAAGCTGTCCTGCACGCCAGCCAGGGACTCGATCATGCCCATGGCATTGTCCTCGCCCAGCGAGGACCACAGGGTGGAGGCCAGCGCGGCCTTGTCGTACTCGTTTGGCATCTGCGTGAGGTCGCCCAGCACCGCCTGCAGCATGTCCTCGGCGGTGGCGCTGCCGTTCTTGAAGTTCTCGAAGACCTCCTGCGTGCCCTCGCTGAACGAGCCGATGGATTCCTCCATGCGGCCGTCGGACAGCGCCGTCAGGAACTCGTTGAGGTAGTCGCCCACCTTGTCCAGGTTGTACGCGCCGTTGGACGTGCCCGCTTCGAGCAGCGAGAAGTACTCGCTGGCGCTCATTCCCGCCTCGCCCCATCGCACGGAGTATTCGCTCAGGTTGTCGCCCAGCTCGTCGGTGTAGTTCAGGCCGCGCTGCATGCCCGCCGTCAGCAGGTCGCTGGCCTCGGTGGCGGACAGCCCGAAGCCCTCCATGAGGGCGTTGGTGCCGCGTATGGACTCGTTCACGTCTGCGCCGAAGGTGTCCGACAGCATGAGTGCGTTGGTGGTGACGGTCTGCAGGTCCTCGTCGGACACGTCGCGAAGGGTGGACTTGCACTGGATCAGCGCATCGTTGACCTCGTCCAGGGACTGGCCCCAGCCGCCCTCGTATATGCGCTTGCCTATGCCGCTGAAACGTTCGGCCTCCTCGCCGGACACGCCGAACGCGGCGGCTATGCGGGCGTTGGCCTGCTCGTAGTCGCTGGCCACGCCGAATACGGCCTTGCCGGCGGCCACCACGGGCGCGGTCAGCGTCACCGTGGCGGCCGTGCCGGCCTTCTTGAACGAGGACGACAGCTTCGCGGCCTTCTCGTCGCCCTCGGCTATGTTCTTCCAGGAGATGCCCTGGAGGTCGCGCTCCAGGGCCTTGATGTTCTTGGATACGTCAACGGTGTCGAGCACCGCTTTGATGATGACGTTGCCGTCCATGCTCACCTCGTCGCTCTCTTGAGCGCGGCGAACACATCGCGCATCGCCGCGTCGCTTCCTTCCTCAGAGCCGTGTGAGCTGCGGCCTTTGCCGAGTTCGAACGCCTTGTGGGCGGCGTTCCAGGCCTCGACCTCCTGCCTGTTGTATTTGGTTGGCTTCGGCTTGGTCGCCGGGTTGCGGTAGTGGATGGCCGCGCCGAGCGGCGTGTCCTGCGGGCAGCCGCCCACGAGTGCCACGAACTCGGCGAAGCTGATGCGATCGCGCACCTCGTCCCACTCGATGCCGTAGGCCTGGCGGAAGCTGGTGCGTATGCGCGCCGCGTCCTCCTCCAAGTCCCACAGCGGGGTCTCGTGCGGGCGGTCGCCGCTCAGGTCGAGTCCGCACATGTCCCATACCGCCGCGTCGCGCATCCGCACGAACTCGGCGGCGTCGTAGTCGCATGCGCACCACGCGTCCGCCCAGTCCACGAAGAACAGCGCCAGGAACTCGTCCCGGCGCTGGTCGTCGGACTTGCCCTCGTCGGTCAGCACCTCGATGACGCGGATGATCGTGAGCGCGTCGTCGCGCACCAGCACCTCCTCGCCGTTCCACGGGTAGCGCGTGGCGCTCGTGCCGTCGGGCAGCCGCACCCGCTCGGCCGTGAGCGCGGCTGACAGCATTACTTGCCGCCCTTCTTCTTGCGCTTGGCCTTGGCGCGGCGCTGGGCGCGGTTGAGCGCCTGGACCTGATCGGCGCGCTCGCTGTATGCAAGGCCGCACGCCATCAGCTGCTCGCTGGTCGCGTGGCGCGCCAACATGTTGAGGAACGTGGCGAAGACCTCGCCCAGGATGCGGATGTTCTCCTCGGGCGCGATGGGGCCCTCGTCGCCGCCCATCCACGCGAGCAGCTGCTCCCAGCCCTCGGTGCCGATGAACGCCGAGATGGTGCGCTTCATGAGGCGGGCCTGCGCGGCGTTGGCCTCGGCCGCCTTCTCGGGGGTGTCGGCCTCGCGGGCCATCTGCTCGTTGGCCTGCGCGCGGTCGATGGCGTTGCCGACCTTGGCCAGGTACTCCTCGATGTGCTTGTCGTCGAACCACACGCGGAAGCGCGGCGTGTCGGGGTTCTCCTCGGGGTCCTCGAAGAACACGTCCTCGTACGCGCGGATGTTTTTCAGAAGTTCCATTTGTTGCCCCTTTCGTGAGCGGTGAGCGTCGGGCATAGAAAAGGGGCGCGGGCCGCTCACTAGCCCGCGCCCCCATGTCCAGGAGGTTATGTCTGGTGTCGCCTGCGGCTACTTCGCCGCCACGGTGACCTTCACCTGCGTGCAGATGCTCGGCTTGGACGCGCAGCGCACGGTGATGACCGCCTCGCCTGCGGCCACGCCCGTCACGTTGCCGTCGCTGTCGACGGTGGCCACGTCGGTGTTGCCCGATGCGAAGAAGCACTTGGCGTTCGCCTCGGCGGGCGTGACGGTCGGCGCGAGCTTCATGGACTTGCCCACGGCCGGGCCGGTCTGCGCGGTGCAGGTGACGCCCGTGGGCTGCTTGAGCTTGTTGGCGGGGATGTAGCGCATAGCGCCAGCGCCCGAGATTGTGCAGGAGAACACGCCGGGGTCGGACGCCGCGCCCTGCTGCGAGCCGACGGTTAGGCCCAGGTAGGTGCAGTCGCCCTCCACCACGTCGCCGTTGGGGTCGGTGTGGCGGAAGTGGCCCGCGCGGCCCTCGCCGGTCTCAAGCGCCAGGCTGGCAACGAAGTCCTGCGCGGGGTCGCCGTAGCAGCGGTCGCCTGTGACCTCGTACTGCGGCTGCACGCTCTTCACCTTATCGGTGGGAGTGCCGTAGCCGTCGTAGTAGTCCTTGGTCTCGGTGGTCTCGTTGGTGGTCGGCTTCACCTCGGTGATGCCGCGCGAGAAGATGGCCCACGTGGGGCTGGCCGCGTCTGGCGTAGTGTCGATCTCCAGCGCGCTCATGTAGTTGGGCGCGAAGCCCAGGTCTTGGTTCTTTGCCATCGTTATCCCTTCTCTATGGTTATGGTCGCTTTGATTCGGAACTCCCACAGGTACGGCCCGCCCTCCGGCGGCGTTATCTCCTGCGGCTCTGTGTACAGCGCCGCGCTGGTGAAGCCGTAGGAGCCGGTGGGCGAGGACAGGTCGGCCCCGTCCAACGCGTCGGCCAGGTCGTAGGCGTTGCCCATGGCCTTGGCCTCGGAGGTGTCCTTCACGATGACCTGCAGCACGTATCCGACACGGCGGGTGCCGTCCATGTGGCGCACCGCGTCGGCCGTGGGCATGGGCCTCAGCACCACCGCGTCGTCGTGGCCGCGCGATGCTGCCAGGCGGGTGAGGAGCACCGGGCCGTAGCCCAGGGCCTCTATGGCGGCCTTCGCCGCCTCCATCACGTCCGGGGCCATGTCACGCCCCCTCGGTCAGGAGGTCGACGGCCAGGCGCTCCCAGTCCTCGCCGTGCGCTTCCTTCGCGGCCTTCGGCCAGTCGGCCTTGGCCCTCGGGTTCTTGCCGTGCTTGATGGAGCTGTCGGGCAGGTCGCGCACGTAGGTGGCGTAGTCGGCGTCCCATATGACGAGGCCCTGCCTGAAGTCTGAGGCGGCCTGCATGGAGTTGTGCATGCGCTTGGTGTCCTCTGGCGTGAACGCGTTCATGTCCTCGGCCACGCTCATGGCGAACTTCACCTGCTTGGCCTCCAGCTCCTTCGCGCTGAAACGCTCCATGAGCTTGGTCAGGTCGACCGTAACTGCTGCGGGCATGGCTACCTCACCTCCAGTTCCCAGTGGTGGGGACGGGTGCCGAACGCGCGGCGGGGCGTGCACCTCGCCACGTTCATCCACTCGCCCCCGTCGATGCTCACGCGGCTGCCCACGGGCACGTCGAACATGCCGGGGCTGTCCGCGCCGTCTGCTATCACGAGGCCCTGCGCGCCGTCGCCCAGGGCGTACTCGCGCACGAGCCACGCCGAGACGGGCTCGAAGCGCACGCGGCGCACCTCGACGGGCTGCTCGAACTCGCCGCCGTAGCCGCCCTCCCTGGGCACCTTGACGTACATGGTGGAGGGCCGCGCCGAGCGCGGCACCCGCATCATCTGGTACCCCCGATGCCCGCGTAGAGCAGCGGCGTTCCAAGCAGCTCGCGGCGGACGGCGGCCTCCATGTCGCTGCGGTAGGTGCTGGCCCCTTCGGTACCGGGGTTCCACGAGAACGAGCCGACGGTAAAGCCGCCGCCCTCCATGATGCCGCCCGAGCATCCGTATGCGGCGTCGACCTCGCAGGCCGCCATGACCGCGCGCGCCCACTCCTCGGAGCCGTCCGGCTCGTTGGGGAAGATCAGGTCGCGCACGGCTGCCGTGGCGTGGGGGAGCGCCGCCTTGAACTCCTCGGCGGACAGCTCCCCGCGCCCGACTGCCAGGTAGTCCTCGTAGGTCGGGGCTCTAGTTTCCATCGTCCTCGGCCGCCTCGGGCTTTTCTGCCTTGCCCTTGGCGGGCTTGGCCTTCTTCGGGGCCTCCTTCTCGAAGGCCAGTCCAACGGTGCGCATGTCGCGCCTCCTTCCTACGCGGCCTTCATGCCTGCGGTGATGTAGTGCGCCAGGTTCTCGCGGACGCCGCACACGCCGTACTTGCGGTACTTGAACAGGTGGCCGAAGCCCTGCTGGTTGTCTTCGGCGTCGATGACCTTGCCGTGCGCGAAGTTCCAGCGCAGCACCACGGCGTCCTTGTGGACGATGAGGAAGTTCATGTCCACCGCGCCGGTGCCCTTCTTGTAGTGGCCGATCTCCTCGTCCTTGGTGGTGCCGTCCAAAAGGTCGATGGCGCTGTAGAAGCGGGACTGCGGCACCTTCACGATGGAGGAGAAGCTGTCCAGCGCCTCGCGGGACTTGGTGGTGTCCAGGTCCTTCACCATACCCAGCAGGGTGGGGGTGATGAACAGCACGCGGCCCTCTTCCGGCACCTCTTTCTCGTCCATGTCGCACATGGCGGCGTTCAGGCCCTTGAGCATGTCCGCGCCGTCGGCGTAGGTCTTCTGCTCCTTGGTGATGCCGGTGCCTGCGCACAGCGTGGAGAACACGAACGCGTCTCCCTCGGGCACCACCTTGGTGCGGTTGAAGTGCGCGGCGGCGTTGCCGAACGCCAGGTTGAAGGACTGGGCGTCCACTTTCTGGTCGATTTCCAGGATGGTGCCGCGGTCGTAGTTGGCGCTGATGGGCTTCCAAGTCAGGGACGCGCCGCTGTTCTGCGGCAGTCGCCCGTTGGCCTGCACGTCGCCCAGGCCGCCCATGGAGTAGACGGGGTAGTAGAACTCGCCCAGCTGCTCCATCTGCGCGATGTTGCCCTGCGGCGCGGCGCTCTCAAGCAATGCGGTCAGGGATTCCTTGCGGTACGCCTCCATGAGCACGTTCTCGTAGCCCTTGGGCAGTTCGATGCTGTTTGGCATGATTTACTCCTTTGAAGATCCGTCGGTGAGTCCGAAAGCTGCGCGGAAGTCGGCCAGGCCGTCGGAGCCTGCGCCGCCCTTGGGGTCGCCGCCCGCGCTCTCGCGGGGCTGGTCGGTGAACATGTAGGCGTTGTCCTTCTTCAGGGCCTCGAAGTCGATGCCCGTTAGGTTGCCCTGCTCGTCCAGCTTCGCGTCGGCGATGTTCGGGATGACCGCGCGCGCCGCCTTGGCGTTGCGCACCCCCATCTGCGCCAGCTTGGTGTCGATGGCGAAGTCGCGGCGCATGTCGGCCTCGCGCTTCTCGGCGTCGGCCTTGTACGCCTCGTTGTCGGCCTTGGCCTTGTCGAGCGCGGCCTGCAGCTCCTCGGCGTTGCCTGCCTTGGAGGTGAGCTCCTCGATCTGCTTGTCGCGATGCTCCAGCTCGGCCTTGAGGGCCTTCACCTGCTCCTGGTACTCGTCGGTCTCGCGCTTGTACTTCGCGTAGGACACGACCTCCTTCTGGGGCTCGGTCTGCTGGCCTTCGCCGCCCTCGTTTCCCTGGGGCTTGTTGTCTTCAGCCATCGCTTGCTCCTTCCGTGTTTGGTTGTCGCGCTTCCCTGCGCGCTTGGATGGCCCACCGTTGTCGCCGTGGTCGCGTGCGGGGCATGTTGTCGCCGCCCCATCGCGTGCCTGCATCTTCCCCGAGGTGTCGCCAGGCAAAAGAAAAGGCCGCCCGTGGTGGGCGGCCTTGATGCCGTGTCGCTGTTCGGTTGCCGTTGCTTCGCTACAGGGCGGCGATGCTCGCCACCTCGTCGATGGGTATCTCGGTGATGATGCCCGCGCCCTCTATGCCGATGGCATTGGGCTCGTCTAGCGATTCGGCGTCGCTTTGGTACCAGTCGTACCTGCCCCGGTACTCCTCGCCGTCGGTGCACGTCACCCGCACCTGCTTGCCGTAGTATTTCAGCGTTTCGCTCAGGTTCATTGCTGTGCCTCCTCTGGTTTGGTCGGGACTATGTGCACGTCGCCGTCGGCGTAGTGGATGGTGAAGCGCGTCGTCGGTATGTGCTCCCCATTATCGCCTATCACGTAGCCGATCACACGCCCGGCGTCGCATGTTTCGCGCCCGCTCCATTTGCCGCTTCTGGTGGTCTGCGCCGTGCCCGTGCCCGCATGCTTCGCTATGAGGTCGCGCACCTCCTCAAGCGTCACCGTGATGCCGCTCGGCTCCTTGTACGCGCCGCCCTTGCGCTTCAGGTTCGCAACGTACTGCTCGTGCTGGCGGCTGCCCGCGATGTGCTTGGCCTGCTTGTCTGCGTGCACCTCCATGGCTGCGGCGTTCGCCACGCGCCGGTCGCGTTCCTTCTCGGCCTTGGCGCGCTTGATGGCGTTGTCCAGCGCCGCGCGGCGCTCTGCTGCGGTTTTCAGCTCGAAGCCATCGCCGCTGGCCTTGACCAGTTCGCCCACGCGCTTCTGGCTCACGCCTGCCTCGGCTATGAGCGCCTTGGTGTTCGGGTGCGCCATGTAGGCCGTGCGGCTCACCTTCTGGCGGGTGAGGGCGTACACCTTGCTGCCCGTCTCGTAGGGGTTCTCGCGCCCGTGCTCTGCGTTCAGGTGCGGGTACTTCGTCACGAGGTCGCGGCGCTTCTGCTGGAGTCTGCTCAGCTTTATGCGCTCCTTGGTGTTGTCGATGCCAGCCGCTTCGAGCGCGGCGGCCTCGCGCCTCGTGGTGCGCACCTCGCGCTCGATGGCGCGCTGCTGTTGGCTGGCCTGGTATCGCTTCTCGCGCTTCTCGTCGCCTCCGTCGGGGTCGCGCTCGTAGCGCAGCGGCTGGCCCTCCACGTAGATGCCGAAGTCATGCTTGCAGTTCGCGCCGCACAGGCCATCGACAGAGCCGTAGCCCGTCTCGCGGTAGAACGGCGGGTACTTCTTGGACTTGCCCGACAGGCTGAACACGCGGCCCTGCCACTTGGCGTGGCTCTCGCGCGCCCCGCCGTGCGAGGAGGTCTGCACGAGGTCGTGCCCGGTCTCCTCAAGCAGCTCCAGCGTGTTGCGGCTGCCCGCCTGCACCGCTTGGGTGCGGATGTGGCGGCGCATGGCCACGTCGGCCTGCGCCCACGCCCCGCTCTTGTAGTCCACGACGGACACGCCGCGCCGCGCCAGCTTCAGCACGGCCTCGCGGGTGGCCTGCTCGTAGCCCGCCATGCCCGAGTTCACCCGAGCCACGGCCTGCGCCACGACTTCGAGGTAGGCGCGCTGCACGTTGGCGGGCATCTTCAGGTTGTCGCGGCTCACGACGTCCTGCACTCCCGCCGCCGTGGCCCGCGCGGAGTTGTGCAGCCTCCACTGCATCGCCTTGGACAGCGCGCCCATGGCCGTGCCCAGCGTGGCCAGGTCGGCCTCGGCGCTCTTGGCCACGGCCTCGGCCGCAGCCTTGGCAGCCTCGCGCGCGGCTCTGCGGCCCTCGTCGTTCATGGCCTTCTGCACGTCCTTGGCGGCACGCGCCGCCCTGCGGGCGGCCTGCGAGTAGGCGCTGTCGCCCTCGAAGTCGATGGAGCCTATGAGCGCGGCGTAGATGCACACCAGGCGCAGGGCGTATTCGTCCATGGCCCCCTGCGCTGCGTCGGTGAAGTGCTCTATGTAGTCCGGCCCCAGCATCAGGCGAGCCCGTCGCCAAGCATGTCGAACGCGCCGCCCTGCTGCTCGGGCACGTTGGCCTTGGCCTCGTTGCTGGTCTCGCCGTAGAAGCGGCGGCGGTACTCCCACGGGGCCATGATGCCCGCGCCGACCTCGCTCATGGCCATCTCGCGCGCGCTCTGCGTGTCGCTGATGATGGAGTCGTCGAAGTCCACGGTGACGTCGCCGTAGGGCACGGCCTCGCCCCTGATGCTGCGGCACGCGTCGGCCATGCCGTTCACGAGGCGCACGATGGACTTGCGCAGGGCGTTCTCGTGCCGGTGGATGGATCGCATCAGCTGCGAGTTGTCGGCCGCCACCTCCTTGGCGGTCTTCAGGCCCGTGTGCGACTCCCAGGAGAAGTAGCCGTTGCCGAAGCCGCACGCCACCGACAGCAGGCGCAGGCCCGTGTTGATGGCGCTGGCGTTCTCGTCGGCCTTGAGGTCGCTCTGCACGGTCTGGATTTTGGCCGACCCCTCGTCGCCGGGGTTCATGCTGAAGATGGTGTCGTCGGCCTCGCCGAAGGCGTAGTAGGTCTTCGTGAGGCTGCCGTCCGGCCCCTTGTCGGTCTTGGACTCTATGAGGGTCTTGTCCACGAACGTGCGCGGGCGGCCCACGCGAATGTGGTCGAGCAGGGAGGTGGCGGCCTCGTCGACCACCTTCATGGCCCCCACGGCGTTGCAGTACACGCTCGCGCCCATCGCGCAGTAGTCGTAGAAGCGGTTCGACACGGCGGGGCGCACCAGCGCGAAAAGCGGGCGGGTGCAGCGCGTGTCCATGTCGGCGCTGATGCCCTCGACCGCCACCTGCTTGTGCGTCTTGGTGTCGAACAGCTGCGTGAGGATGTGGTAGGTGCCGCCCTTGAGCACGTGGGCCTGGCACTGGTCGTAGTCGCGCCCGGCGACCTCCACGCGGCCCACGAACGCGCACTGCGTGCAGTCGTCGGCGCTCCACGTGAGCGGGACTATCTGCGTGGCGTCGTAGCGCACGATGCGCAGCTCGGCGTCGGGCGTGTAGGCGCTGTCGGTCACGCCTCGCGGCTCGATGACCCACGCGCCCGTGCCCATGGCGAACGCGCGGGCTATGAAGTCGGCGTTGTCCATGGCGAACGATGTGGGCGCGTCGCCGTCCTCTGTCGGCTGCGGCGCGGCCTGGCCGTCCTCGTGCCCCTCGTCGCCGACGCCGCCCGTCGCCTTGGGGTTGGCGAAGTAGCGCGCCATCCAGGCGCGGCGCTCGTCGCTCGTGCTGGAGATGATCGTGCTCTCGTTCATGAGCAGGCTGGCCCACTCGTCGGCCACGAGCGCCGCCGGGTGCAGGCTGGCGCGCTCGCGCTTGTACACGCGGAAGCCGCGCCGCTCGCTGTAGTGGTACCAGCCGTTGTTCGCCGCGAACCAGCCGAACCAGACGCCCACCATGCCCTGCATGCGGGTGTCCGGCTGGTATCCCATGCGGCGCAGCCACGCCTCGGCGTAGCCCGTGTTGCCTCGCTTCTCCATCAGAGGTTGCTCCTTATCCACAGTCCTGCGGCGTAGCCCGCCGCGTCTATCGCGTCGTCGTTCACCTTCGGCAGTGTCTCGGTTATGTCGCCCTGCCCGTTCGACACGTACTCGAACTCGGGGAACTCCTTGGCGGCGAGCGGGCAGCGGTCGGGGTCGATGACTATGCGCGTAAGGTTCTGCATCCACCTGATGCGGCTCTTGGGCGCGTTCAGGCCCTGCTTGAGCGACTTCTGCGCGCCGATGCCCTGCTCCTGGTAGTAGAGGATCATGCCGCGCGCCGCGCTGTCGCACCACACGTCGGCGGCGGGGTCCTCGGCCGCCTGCAGCTTGGCCGCCACCAGCTCGGCGGTCTTGACGTCGATGGCCTCGGTTCCCTGGCGGCTCTCCTCGTCCAGCAGGTACAGCACGCGCTCGTTCTCGTCGTAGCCCGCCTCCATGAACACCCAGGGGTGCACGCTGCCCGCGTCCACGCCGAACGAGCGCAGGGCGATGGACGCGCGCTCCTCCGCGGTGATGGGGCGTATGTCCAGCAGCTCGTCGGGGAACACCTCGGAGCCCGTGCCGATGACCTCGCCGAGCCATTGCCAGCGGTAGGAGTCGGGCGTCTTGCGGCGGCTGCGCTCGGCCTCCGCCAGCGCCGCGACGCTTATCCACTCGGGGTGCTCGTCTATGACGTCCAGGTACGTGGTGTGGCATATGAAGCGCCCGTCCTCGCCCGGGTGGGCCTCCAGGTCGCGCGCCTCCTTGTTCACCCAGTTGCGAGCCGAGCGGGGAGGGTTGTAGCTGTAGAACACCCAGAACATGTCGCCGCCGCGCAGGAACGTGGCCAGCACGCTGCGCACCTCGTCCATGCCGTCGAACTCGTCTACCTCCTCGAACCACACCACGGCGCAGTAGCCGGTGCGGAACTTCGCGGACTTCAGCTTCTTCGGCTTGTCGCATCCCACAAAGCGTATGACCTGCCCGGTGGGGCGGTACGTCACCTCCATGGGGGACAGACCGAAGTCGAACAGGTGCGCCACGCCCAGCACGTCGCACGCCCAGCCTATCTGCTCGTACACGGACGTGCGCAGCGTGTTGCCGACCTTGCGCAGCACGACGGCGTTGGCCTCCGGGTTGAGCATGATCAGCAGCACGATGGCGATGGATATGAACGACGACTTGGTGGAGTTGCGCCCGCCCTTGAACCAGTAGTGCGTGAACTCGTGCGCCTTGATGGAGCGCCACACGCCGGCGAACACGGAGGCCACGACGTCCGAGAGCCTAACCGAGGTCGTCAACGATGGTCACCCCCGCCTCCGCCATGGCGGCCTTCGCGCCGTCCACGCCGAACATGTCGTTGAGCAGCTTCACGCTCTCGGTTATGGCCAGGCGCGCGTCGCCGTTGATGCTGCCCTCGGCCGCCTGGCGGCGGAAGATGGGCAGCGCGCCGTCCAGCACCTCGAACAGCGGGGCGGCCGCGTCCTGCAGCTCCCAGCGGCAGTCCTTGGCGGCCGCGTCGCGGATTTCCTGGATTCTGTGCGCGATTCGTGGGTCGCGCATCAGCTTGGAGGCGGCGCAGCTTATCGAGTTGTAGTTCATCCGCTTGCAGTCGTAGGCCGCGCGGTACGCGTCCTGCTGCTTGGCGCGGGGCTTGGCCATCTCGCGGGCGAACGCCTCCTGCTTCGCCGTGAGCGGCTTGTCCTTCTTGGGCACCTGCGGCCTCCTTCCTGATTAGTTTCGCGCTAGCCAAGCGACGCGATCACATCGCGCTCGCGCGGCGAAAGCGCGAAACGCTCTGCGGCTGCACGCTCTGCGGCTGCACGCTCTGCGGCTGCACGCTCTGCGGCTGCACGCTCTG
>OJOH01000087.1_pt1 | contig 81790 bp, 59 predicted proteins | sample 1598201 | NCBI WGS metagenome assembly OJOH01 (sample SAMN03922462, study PRJEB24848) | human gut metagenome | isolation source: stool sample | host: Homo sapiens | place: Germany | collected 2009-11 | reverse complement strand
GAGATTGCCTCTTGTCTCGTGGGCTCGGAGATGTGTATAAGAGACAGGGTCATGGATATCGAAATTAATCGTGGAACGGTTACGGACACGGCTGCGACGCACATCCGTCTTATCTGCGATTATCAAAGCTGCCGCAACAGCATTTACGGCAGCGGCCGTCTGTTCATCATGATTCCCGATAGCGGTAATGACGGTCGCCACATCTTCGGGCGGCATCCCCATCTTATCCAGAATACGGAAAGCCATCATAGCTCCGCTTTGAGCGTGGTCGATGCGATTCACCACATTGCCTATATCGTGCATGAAACCGGCGATACGAGCCAATTCCACCTCATGCGCATCATATCCTAACTTTTCCAATAAATCCCCTGCTACTTTCGCAACCTTCGTGCAATGGGCAAAGCTATGCTCCGTGTAGCCGATTGCTTTCAACGACTCGTCCGCTTGTTTGATATAAGTCCGGATCTCTTCGGAATTGCGGACATCTTCATATGTTACATTCATATTTTTATCTTTACTATATACGTTAATTAAACACAGAAATATTCCATTTTGTTCTGCCGAAGAACCAGAAGGAGATGAATTTCATATTACAAAAGCCTTTTACCGGTCTTTATTGGAATAATAAAAAAGCGGAATCTCATGGTGAGACTCCGCTTTCTATTTTATTCGGGTGAAAAAAGGATTTCCACCCTTAGATGATCATAATCAAATTATTCTTCTACGCTCCAGTTTTCAGCAGCCATACGTTTGTAGCTACGCAGACGCCACTTAGCGTTTTCTTCTGCGGCAGCAAACAATTCGGCAGCTTCAGCCGGATACTGTTTTGCAACAGATGCGAAACGAACTTCACCTTTCAGGAAGTCCTGGAACTTACTCCAATCCGGTTCTTTGGAATCCAATGTGAACGGGTTCTTGCCTTCAGCTTCCAGAGCAGGATTGTAGCGCCACAAGTGCCAGTAACCACATGCAACAGCTTCTTTTTCTTCAGCCTGAGATTTACCCATACCCTTCTTCAAACCGTGGTTGATACAAGGAGCATAAGCGATAATCAAAGAAGGACCGTCATAAGCTTCAGCTTCGCGGATAGCCTTCAAGGTCTGAGCCTGATCAGCACCCATAGCGATCTGAGCAACATAAACATAACCGTAAGTTGTAGCCATCAGACCCAAGTCTTTCTTGCGGACTCTCTTACCGGCTGCGGCAAACTTGGCGATTGCGCCGACCGGAGTAGCCTTTGAAGACTGACCGCCTGTATTTGAATACACTTCAGTATCCAGAACCAGGATATTCACATTCTTGCCGGAAGCGATCACGTGATCCAGACCACCATAACCGATATCGTAAGAAGCACCGTCACCACCGATAATCCACTGTGAACGTTTTACCAGGAAGTGGCTCAATTCGGCAATAGTAGCGCAATTCGGACATTTATCCTTGGCAGCTTCAACCATCGGAGTGATCTGTGCAGCCAGTTCTTTCGTCTTATCGGCATCATTCTGATTTTCGATCCATGCAGTGAACACTTCTTTGTATTCAGCCGGACATTCTTCAGAAGCGACAGCAGCTTCCATAGCCGCCTGGATACGTGCACGCATCTTTTCGTTAGCCAGTTCCATACCCAGACCGAATTCACAGAAGTCTTCGAACAAAGAGTTAGCCCATGCAGGACCTTCGCCCTTTTCGTTCGTCGTATACGGAGTAGAAGGAACAGAACCTGAATAGATGGAAGAACATCCCGTAGCGTTAGCGACCATTTCACGATCACCGAACAACTGGGAAATCAGTTTTACGTACGGAGTTTCACCACAACCGGAGCAAGCGCCGGAGAACTCGAACAACGGAGTTGCGAACTGAGAATTCTTCACATTAGACTTGATGTCTACCAAACTCTGCTTAGAGCTTACGTTAGCCACACAGTACGTCCAGTTGTCAGCTTCAGCCAACTGACCTTCCAGCGGAGCCATAGACAACGCCTTGTTGCCCTTGAATCCCGGACAGATATCGGCACAGTTACCGCAACCCAGACAGTCGAGAACATCAACCTGCATACGGAACTTCATACCCTTCATTGTAGCCGGAGCTTTCACATCCAACATCGGGAAGTTTGCACCCTTCTGTTCTTCGTCATTCAGAACGAACGGACGGATAGAAGCGTGAGGACAAACATAAGCACACTGGTTACACTGGATACAGTTTGCTTCATTCCAAACCGGAACAAATGCAGCAACACCACGTTTTTCATATTTTGCAGTGCCCTGATGCCATGTACCGTCTTCGATACCCTTGAAAGCAGAAACCTTCAACAGATCGCCATCCTGTGCATTGATAGGACGAACCACTTCGTTGATGAATGCAGGATCGTTGTTTACAACCTCTTCATCATCCGGCAGGTTAGCCCATGCAGGATCAACAGTCAACTGGTTGTATTCGCCACCACGGTCAACAGCTGCATAGTTTTTGTTTACAACATCTTCACCCTTCTTGCCATAAGACTTCACGATGAATTTCTTCATCTGTTCGATAGCCAGATCAACAGGAATTACGCCTGTGATACGGAAGAATGCAGACTGCAAGATTGTATTGGTACGGTTACCCAAACCAATTTCCAATGCGATCTGTGTAGCGTTGATATAATAAACTGTAATATTTTTCTGAGCAAAATAACGTTTTACGCGGTTAGGCAAATGTTTTGCCAGCTCTTCACCATTCCATACAGTGTTCAGCAAGAATGTACCGTTCTCACGCAAACCGCGAGTCACATCGTACATACGCAGGTAAGCCTGAACGTGGCAAGCTACGAAATTCGGTGTGTTTACCAAATAGGTAGAACGGATCGGATGATCACCGAAACGCAGGTGAGAACAAGTGAAACCGCCCGATTTCTTAGAGTCGTAAGAGAAATAAGCCTGGCAATATTTATTTGTATTGTCACCGATGATCTTAACAGAGTTCTTGTTGGCACCGACAGTACCGTCTGCACCCAAACCGTAGAACTTAGCTTCGAACATACCTTCGCCACCCAATGCGATCTCTTCTTTCTGAGGCAGGGAGGTGAATGTTACGTCATCTACGATACCGATCGTGAACTGGTTCTTCGGCATCGGCAGTGCCAGATTTTCATATACGGAAAGGATCTGGGCAGGAGTCGTGTCCTTAGAACCCAAACCATAACGGCCGCCTACGATAACCGGAGCATCTTCCTGGCCATAGAAACAGTCTTTTACATCCAGATACAGAGGTTCGCCTACTGCACCCGGTTCTTTTGTACGGTCCAAAACAGCAATACGTTTAGCAGTCTTAGGAACAGCTGCCAAGAAGTGTTTAGCTGAGAACGGACGATACAAGTGAACGGAAACCAAACCTACTTTTTCACCCTTAGCTGTCAGGTAGTCGATAGCTTCGCGTGCAGCTTCCGTAACAGAACCCATCGCAATGATTACGCGTTCTGCATCTTCAGCTCCGTAGTAATCGAACAAACCGTATTTACGGCCTGTGATCTTGGAGATTTCGTTCATATATTCTTCTACGATAGCAGGAACTGCATCATAGTAAGAGTTGCTTGATTCTCTGTGCTGGAAGAAGTGGTCAGGGTTTTCAGCCATACCGCGTGCAACCGGAGTTTTCGGGTTCAAGGCACGTGCGCGGAATTCAGCCAGAGCCTTCTGGTCGATCAGCGGAGCCAGATCTTCATTTTCCAATGCTTCAATCTTCTGGATTTCGTGAGATGTACGGAAACCGTCGAAGAAGTTCATAAACGGAACGCGGGATTTGATTGTAGCCAAGTGTGCAACACCTGCCAAATCCATCACTTCCTGTACGGAACCTTCGGCCAACATGGCGAAACCTGTCTGACGGGCAGACATTACGTCCTGATGGTCACCGAAGATACACAGTGCATGAGAAGCCAATGTACGAGCAGATACATGGAATACGCAAGGCAGCAATTCACCTGCGATCTTGTACATGTTCGGGATCATCAGCAACAAACCCTGAGAAGCCGTATAAGTCGTAGTCAGTGCACCAGCCTGCAACGAACCGTGAACTGCACCGGCAGCACCACCTTCAGATTGCATTTCCTGCACCATTACAGTTTCGCCGAAAATATTCTTACGTCCGGCAGCAGCCCATTCATCTACATATTCTGCCATTGTAGATGACGGAGTGATGGGGTAAATCGCAGCAACTTCACTGAACATATAGGAGATATGTGCAGCAGCCTGGTTACCATCACAGGTTAAAAATTTCTTCTGTTTTGTCATAGACTCTTACTATTAGTATTTAAAAAAATTTCAATATAAAAAGCCGAAAAGCCAAAGCGGGATCATGTTACCCTCTCCTACTTCGACCTTATCGATTGCATAATACAGATCAGGATTATTCTTCACTTTCATACTTTCTTCAATCCTGAAATTATACATTCCATTGACCAAGAAATGTGCGTTCTTCCCGCCCTCGTTCAATCTATTGTCCTTCAGAAGCTGGTTATAAAAGAACGATTCGCGGACAGACTGCATATTCACTTCCATCGGCCGGATGGGATACATCAGATTGGAATTGTACATATACACTTTAGACGGCTTCTTGGGGAACGACTCTCCTACCGGATAAAGCATATTCATCAAACGGGCATCGGCCAAATATTTGATATAGTTCATCACGGTTGCCCGCGAAGTCTCGATATCCTTGCTCAACTGGCTTACATTGGGCGTACAAGGAGCGCTTGTCGCCAACAGATAAAGCAGCTTACGCAGTTTCGGCAGATAGCTTTGTTCGATTTGTTTTATGTATAACACATCTACCTCAAGCATCATATTCATGGTCTTTAGCAAATTCTCCGAGAAATTGCGTTTCTCCAGGAAGAACGGATAGAAACCATGATGCAGATAGTCCTGAAAGTATGCCATCGGTTTTCCCACCGAGCAGATGCCTTTCGCAATCTCCTGATGGCCCACCAATATTTCTTCAAATGTATAAGCCGGAAAACTGTTCCCGGACATCAGATTAAAAAATTCCCGGAATGAAAAACCTCGTAGGTTATACGAAACCACCTTGCCCGACAGGTCGGGATTTTCCTCTTTCAACCGCATGACGGAAGAACCGGAAAAAATGATCTTCAAGTCGGTGAAGTTATCGTAACAATAACGGAGTTCTTTCGACCATCCCGAATATTTGAACACTTGGTCGATCAGCAGCACTTTTCCCCCTTTTGCCCTGAACTCAGAAGCAAAATCGACCAACGTACGTTCCGTAAAATAAAAATGATTCAGATTTATGTAAAGACACTCCTTATTATCCGCGCCAAAATGCTCGCGGGCATAATCCAGCAGAAAAGTCGTCTTTCCCACTCCGCGAGAACCCTTAATGCCGATCAGCCGGTCATTCCAGTCGATCTCATCCATCAGTCCTCTGCGAACCGGCGAATACAAGTGTTCTACCAGGTATTTATGTGTTTTAAAGAATGAATCCACCTTCTATTCAATTGACAATTAACAATGGACAATTGACAATTTGCGGTCGCTTATCCATTTGTTTAGCGGGGCAAATATAGATAATCTTTCTCAAATTGCAATACAGAGTTTGCAATTTTCACCACAAAACACAAATTGTCAATTATCAATTATTCAATCACCGTCACCCAATTATACACATCCGGCTCATCCCCATACTGGATAGCACGCAGTTTATTGTATAGTTTTTCGCAAACAGGACCCGGCTTGCCGTCTTTCGCAATCACATAAGACTTATTGATGTCCAAGTCGTCGATCTGTGAGATCGGAGCGATAACCGCGGCTGTTCCGCATTCGGCTGCTTCATCGAACGTAGCGATTTCTTCTACCGGAACCGGACGGCGTTCCACTGTCAGGCCCATATCGGTTGCCAACTGCTGCAAACTTTTGTTCGTGATGGAAGGCAGGATAGAGTGAGACTGCGGAGTGATGTAGCTGTTGCCACGGATTCCGAAGAAGTTGGCCGGACCGCATTCGTCCAGATATTTCTTTTCTTTCGGGTCCAGATACAAAACAGCGGCGTAGCCCAGCTCATGAGCCTTTTCGCCTGCAACGAGGCTGGCGGCATAGTTACCGCCGACTTTGATCGTACCGGTTCCCTGAGGAGCAGCACGGTCGTAATCGCGCATGATACATACTTTGGAGGGTTTGAAACCACCCTTGAAATACGGTCCCACCGGCGTCACAAACACCATGAACATATATTCGGGAGCCGGCTTCACACCCACCTGGGCACCCAAACCGATCATCAACGGACGGATATATAAAGCAGCCCCGCTTTCATAAGGGGGAACAAAACGTTCGTTCAGTTTTACGACCTTACGGATAGCCTCCTCAAACTTCTCAACGGGCAACTCGGCCATTTTGATACCGCGGCTGGAAGATTGCATGCGTTTGCCGTTCTCATCCATACGGAACACACGGATCTTGCCGTCTTTCCCTTTGAACGCCTTCAATCCTTCAAACGACTCCTGTCCATAATGCAAACATGTGGCAGCCATATGAATATTGATGATCTCGGAAGAACTTACTTCGAGTTCGCCCCATTTACCATCCCGATAGTAACACCGTACATTATAGTCTGTCTTCATATAACCGAATGACAGATCAGACCAATTAATATTTTCCATATCTTATCGTAATTAGATTATTGACAGGCAAAGGTATTAATAAAAAATGAAAAACGGCAACCGTTACTCATTTAATCCTCACAGGAAAATAATCCCGCTAATTGTCGCAATGCGTACAGAGAAATTCGGCTACACTCTTATTGTACACCTTGCTTCAAACCCCATTGGTCCAAATCGAAACTACTACTGCATCTAATTCGATTTTATACCCCATTTAATTCAAATTACACGCAAGGGTAATATTTTTTAACAGACATAAGATTCCTACACCTCACTATCAATCAAGATTTTAACCCAAAATCGTATTTTAAAGGGAGATATTGTCTATTTTAACACTCATTTCCCCCTTCAAAAACGGCAAAAATAACAGGAACGATAGATGCAAATTGCAGATTATATCGTATCTTTGTGAAGAAGCAACAAAAAGACATGATGGAAACACTTTATCCGATAGGCATACAGAATTTCGAAAAGATACGCAAAGAGGGATATCTTTACATAGATAAGACGGCATTGGTTTACCGATTGGCGAAGACGGGAAGCTATTACTTCCTAAGCCGTCCACGGCGTTTTGGCAAGTCATTGCTAATTTCAACTTTAGAAGCCTATTTTCAAGGTAAAAAAGAGCTGTTCGAGGGGTTGGCGATGGAACGGTTGGAAAAAGATTGGGTGAAATACCCGATCTTGCATCTGGACCTGAACATCTCGCAATATAGCTCACAAAAGGACTTGGAGGATATATTGAACCGCAACTTAGTCGCCTGGGAAAACCTGTACGGGGCAGATCCGGCCGAACGGAGCCTCGCCTTGCGTTTCGCAGGCATCATCCAGCGGGCCTGTGAAAAGACAGGGCAGCGCGTGGTCATCTTGGTGGACGAGTATGACAAACCTTTGCTACAGAACCTGCACGACGAAGCGATGCAAACGGAACTGAGAAATATGCTGAAGCCTTTCTACGGCGTTCTGAAGACGATGGACGGTTGTATCAAATTCGCACTGCTGACAGGCGTGACGAAGTTCGGGAAGGTGAGCGTGTTCAGCGATCTGAACAACCTGATGGACATTTCGATGGACGACCGGTATGTCGAGATATGTGGCATTACGGAGGAAGAGATCCATACTTATCTCGAAAAAGAACTACAAGGGTTGGCGTCCCGGCAAAAGATCAGCTATGAGGAGATGTGCCTTGAATTGAAAAAACGGTATGATGGCTATCATTTCGTTGAAAATTCAATCGGTATGTATAATCCGTTCAGCCTGTTGAACACATTTGCCAAGAAAAAGCTCAGCGACTATTGGTTCGAAACAGGCACACCCTCCTATTTAGTCGAACTGCTCAAAAGGACGGATTACAATCTATATGATATGGCGCATACACAAACAAATGCGGATGTGCTGAACAGCATCGACATCGTCTCGCGCAATCCCATTCCGGTCATTTACCAAAGCGGCTATCTGACGATTAAAGAGTATGATCCGGAGTTCCAAATCTATACATTGGGTTTTCCCAACCAAGAGGTAGAGGAAGGATTCGTCCGGTATCTACTTCCCTACTACTCCTCCATAACCGCCGTTGACTCCACTTTCGAGATACAAAAGTTCATCAAAGAAATCCGGATGGGTGATGCGGAGGCTTTCTTCGCCCGCCTGCAAAGTTTCTTTGCTGACACTCCCTACGAATTGATTCGCAATCTGGAAGTACACTATCAGAACGTCTTGTTCATCGTCTTCAAACTGGTTGGGTTCTATGTAAAAACAGAATACCATACTTCGCGCGGACGCATCGACCTGGTGCTGCAAACCGACCGATATATCTATATTATGGAGTTCAAATTGAATGGTACGGCAGAAGAGGCTTTGCAACAGATCGAAGACAAGCAGTACGCTTTACCTTTCGCATCCGATACAAGAACGCTGTTCAGGATAGGCGTCAATTTCAGCAACGAAACACGGAATATCGACACGTGGAAAATTCAAACAACATAAACAATCAACATATTGGGCAGACAAACATAACTGTTTTTTATGTACATTTGTCCACCCAAATAAATAAATAACATGAAAGTAATCGATCTGATCAACAGCAGCAAGAGTACTGCTTTCTCATTTGAAATACTTCCTCCGTTGAAAGGAAACAGCATACAGAAAGTATATAATGTCATAGACAAACTGATCGAGTTCGATCCTAAATACATTAATATAACATCCCATCACAGCGAATATATCTACAAGACTTTGCCGGATGGTAGCTTTCAGAAAGTCAACATCCGCAAACGTCCCGGATCGGTCGCCATCGCTTCGGCTATCCAGAATAAATATGGCATAACGGCTGTTCCTCATATTATATGCAAGGGATTTACAAAAGATGAAACGGAATATGCACTGATCGACCTGAACTTTTTAGGTGTTTATGACCTGTTGTTGCTCCGTGGAGATGTAAAAACACTGGAAGCCGGACAAAAAACGGACATATACCACGAACATGCAACCGACCTCCAGCAGCAGGTGAACGACTTCAACAAAGGGATCGCCATCGACGGATCTGCTTTCGAAGCCAATGAAACCCCGTTCTCTTACGGAATGGCTTGCTATCCGGAAAAGCATGAAGAAGCCCCCAATATGGAATCGGATATTTTCTATCTGAAAGAGAAAGTAAAGAACGGGGCGGACTACTTGGTGACACAGATGTTTTTCGACAATGAAAAATATTACGCATTCGTAGACCGATGCCGGGCGGAAGGCATTACGGTCCCCATCATTCCGGGTATCAAGCCGATCGTATTCAAGAACCAGCTCACCGTGCTGCCTAAGATATTCCGTTCGGATATTCCCGAACCGTTTGCAACGGAACTTCGTAAATGCAAAACGGACGATGAAGCGAAAGCCGTCGGTGTCGAATGGTGTATCCAGCAATGCAAAGACTTGATTGCACACGGCGTTCCGAGCTTGCATTTCTATACGATGATGGCATCGGATAGCGTCTATAAGGTGGCAAAAGAGGTGTATTGAAAGCACGAAAACATCGTTTCATGAGCACGAAACTATATTTCCATGCCTATGAAACGATGTTTTCATGCCGAAGGAACTACAGTTTCAAGCAATCGTAATCTCCCCGATCAGCGAACAATTCAGATGCTCCTTTACTTCATCCGGCGCCATGCCATGCCCGAACAGGAACATCAACTTGGCAACAGCACATTCGGTCGTGCTGTCGTAACCGCTTACCACACCGGCCTGCAACAGTTTTCGCCCGGTTTCATAGCGGTGCATTTCCACACTTCCGGCAAGACATTGGGTAACATTGACAATGACAATCCCCCGTTCGACCGCCTCCTTCAACATCTCCAGCAGCCAGTCATATCCGGGCGCATTCCCGCTACCGAATGTTTCCATCACGACGCCTTTCAGACCGGGGATATTCAAAATGCTTTCCACAACCTGCGGAGAAATTCCGGGAAATATTTTCAAGATAGCAATATTCCGATCCAATAGGTAATGCGGTTTCAACGGTTTCCGGGATACCGGATGGTAAATCTGGGAGACATCATACTTAATCGAAATACCGGCATGTGCCAACGGAGGATAATTATAGGAACGGAACGCATTGAAATTATCCGCATTCGTCTTGCTGGTACGGTTTCCGCGCAGCAGGTCGTTCTCAAAGAAAATACAAACTTCAGGAACCAGCGGCATATCATTTTCACGGGCAGCGGCAATCTCTATCGCCGTAATCAGGTTTTCCTTTCCATCCGTACGAAGCATACCGATCGGAAGCTGTGAACCGGTCAGGATCACCGGCTTACTCAGATTTTCCAGCATAAAGCTCAAAGCGGAAGCGGTAAAGGCCATCGTATCGGTCCCATGCAGAACGACAAAGCCATCGTAATCATGATAATGTTCCGCAATGACATGCACGATCTTCATCCATGAATCCGGTCCCATCTCCGATGAATCCATCGGCGGATCGAATTGAATAGACGAGATTTTATATCCGAGATTTTTTAGTTCGGGAACATGTTCCTCCAAATGTTTGAAGTTAAAAGCCTCCAAAGAGCCTGTTTCAGGATTTTCTATCATTCCGATAGTACCTCCCGTATATATAATCAGAATAGAAGCGTCATCTTTGCATACATTCATAATACAATCCGTATTTATGTGATTTTCCTTTCTACGGCGCAAAGATAACAACTATCATTTTGAAATCAAATACCGAAATAAGATAATTAAAATTTATTCAAAAGCCATTATATCAGAAATACACACAAGAAAAATATTACATTTTGTCAATATCTCAAAAAACAAACCGCCATTCCCGCTTTTATTGATCAGGCAATAGAAGTAAGCAATACGCCAGAAACCATACAACAAAATGAAAAAAAGTTTGTTATCGGATAGGGGTTTTTCCAAGCATCTTAGTCTTATCGACGAAATAATAAATGTTACGAAGATGAAATACATACTGTTTATCGCCATGGATTTGGCGTTATATCCTTTTTTACTTGTGCTTTTTATCGGTAAATGCATCAAAGAGAAAATACAGATCGCACATTAAGATGAGGTTTCTTATTTCCCCGATTATTCGTACCTTTGCTCTATCAACTCAATAAGGAGCAACATGTACTTCAAGGATATTATCGGTCAGGAAGAAATAAAAAAACGACTTATACATTCGGCACAGACAGGTGTCGTCCCGCACGCCCAGCTATTCACGGAACAGGGTGGTGCAGGCGCTTTTCCTCTGGCACTGGCCTACGCGCGTTATCTGAACTGCACGAACCGGACGGAAACAGATTCATGCGGGCATTGTCCGTCATGCTTGAAGTATAACGAGTTGGCCCATCCGGACCTTCATTTCGTGTTCCCGATCGTATCCAAGAAGGAGAAAAAAAAAGAAGTCTGCGACGATTACCTCACCGAATGGAGAGATTTCCTGAAAGATCGCCCCTATTTCGACATAGACGGCTGGCTGGATCATATCGATGCCGGTAACTCACAGGCCCTAATTTATTCGAAAGAGAGCGACGAGATTATCCGGAAACTAAGCCTCAAGATATACGAAGCGACTTATCGCATCCTGTTGGTATGGCTTCCGGAAAAACTCCATCAGACCTGTGCCAACAAACTCCTGAAGATTATCGAGGAACCTCCCCGGAACACGGTGATCCTGATGGTATCGGAACTTCCCGACCTGGTTTTAGGAACGATCCTGTCCCGTGCACAACGTATCAACGTGCGGGGAATTCATCCGGAAGATATCGCTTCTTCCATGATTTCCCGGTTCAACTTGACTCCCGAAGATGCCAAGCATGTCGCCCATCTGGCAAACGGCAGTTATCTGAAAGCAGTCGAGGCAATCAGCCTGGGAGAGGAGAACAAGTTCTACTTGGAACAGTTCAAAGGCATGATGCGCAATTCTTGGGCGCGTAATGTCAGAGGCATGAAAGACATGGCAGACATGTTGGCGGGTATCGGGCGTGAACGGCAGAAGAACTTTCTTTCTTATTGCCAGCACCTGATACGTGAGAACTTCATGTACCGGTTCCAATCGCCGGAACTCAATTATATGAATCTGGACGAAGCCGGCTTTGCCGTAAAGTTCGCACCTTTCATCAATGAACGGAATGTGATCGACATCATGGACGAGTTGGCAAAAGCGGAACGGCATGTGACACAAAATGTGAATGCGAAGATGGTCTTTTTCGATCTTTCCCTACGGCTCACCGTATTGATAAAACGATAGTTTCCGGATCACCGGTCACAACTTTTTATTCCGCCAGTTTCCTTTCCAGAGATAGAAGAAAGCGGACAGGATCATCAAATCGTAGACATGCTCCGTTGTCCAGCAGACCGCCACATCCGCATGTATCCGGATACCGACCCAAAGTGCATAGAAAACATAGACAAAGATGCTTACCATATCAATCAGCAATGCCGTCTGCGTATTGCCCGTTCCCGACACGCTGAAGAAGAAAATAAAAGCAGGTACCGCAATCAGATAAGAGGAAAGCATCACCCAAAGCGACGACACAGAACTGGCAATCAGATCCGGATTATCCGTGTAGATGCGCAATACCAGTTCCGGAAACAGGGCGATCAGAATACCGAGCGGCAAAACGAAATAATAGCAAATCCGTATCATACGTCCGCACAAGCCCATCACCTGTTCCGGCTTTCCGGCACCAATCAGATTGCTGACCAGAGAACTGGAAGTCGAAGCAAAGGCATTGACAAACATAAACAGGAACGAAGAAATACTTCGCACCACATTCGTAATCGCTAGTGGCCGCTCTCCCTGATGCTCCATCACGACAAAAAACACAAACCAGCCTAAAAAAGCAATCCCATGCTGAATCATAATCCAGATAGAAACACTCAATATTTGCTTCAACATCCGGAAATCTATACCCGAATACTCAAACAGCCCGTATTTTCCATAATCGACTTTCTTCCACGTATAGAGAATGAAGAACAGCACCGAAACAGCCTCCGAAATCGATGAAGCGATCGCCGCTCCGGCAATTCCCAATGCCGGTAATCCGAACTTTCCGAATATCAGGACATAGTTCAGCATTACATTGGTCAACACCATCACAACCGAGTTTACGGTCAGGATTTTTGTCTTTGTAATACCAACATAAAAAGCTCTGAACATAACGGCCACAAAAGAGAAGAAAAAGCCATAGACACGCCAGTCCACATACTTCATCGTAGCCTGGTAGACATCATCAGAACCAATCAGTTTGCGTAGGAAGAAAGGCGAATACAGATGCGAAGCCGTAAACAACAACGCTGCAAGCAACAACAGGAAAAATGTCCCCTGCAGAAAGACCGGCCCGATCCGTTTATATTCCTGTGCACCGTTTCGCCGGGCTATTAATACCTGCGCACCGATACTGAAACCGAAGCCAAGCATATAAATCACAAGATAATAGACTCCCGCCAATGCTGAAGCTCCCAACTCGACTTCCCCTACCCGCCCCAAATAGGCCGTATCGGTCAGCCCGATCATGTGCTCCATCAGAAGGCTCATCAGAACAGGGAATGTTATTTGCAGAATTTGTTTGTTCGTGAATTGCATATTGCCAGATAAAAAGGAGTGCAAAGATAATAATAAGAATGGATTGCACAATATAACCGGAAGACATTCGTTTTTATAAAAATGAACCGGTATGATGGTGCGTATAATTTATTAATGATATTCCTATGAAAGCGAAATTATTGCTGATATTCTCTCTGTCATTTTACCTTTTCAGTTGTAACGGACAGAATTCCCATATCCCGGCAGCTGTCACTTCGGCCGCTCCAGCCAAGATCAACCGTTTCGACAAGGAGCTTTTGAAGTTGGTCGATACGAACGACTCCGCCCTGCAAGCCGGGCTTGTACGCGAATACCCACAAATGCTCGACATATTGGGAAAAGGCATCCTGAACATGAAATCTCCGGCAATGCCCGGTTTCTTCGACAAATTGGTCAACTACTATTCCGAACCGACTTTGAAGGGGTTATATACCGATGCTGTCCGTCATTATGACAATGTTTCCCAGATCGAGCAAGCTCTCGGCAACGGTTTCACATGGTTGAAGGCCTGTTTTCCTTCGATGCAGATTCCGGCCATCTATATGCATGTTTCCGGCTTCAACCAAAATGTACTGGTCGGCGACAGCCTGTTGTCCATCTCGATAGATAAATATTTAGGCGAGGAATATCCGTTATACCAGGATTTCTTCTATGATTTCCAGCGCCGGTTAATGACACCTGAGCATATCGTCCCCGATTACCTTGCCGGTTGGCTGATGTCCGAGTATCCGTTTGAAGGAAAAGAAAACGTACTACTCGACCGGATGATCTATGAAGGCAAAATAAAATATCTGATCCATCAAGCATTTCCTGAACTGAAGCCTGAAGTACTCATGGGCTACACGGAAACTTCCTATAACTGGTGCAAAGAGAATGAATCCAACCTGTGGAAGGCTATCATAGAACGCAAGCATCTTTATACGCCAGACCAGATGACAACAGGTAAATATTTCGATAACGTCCCCAGCACATTCCTGGCAAGCGATGCTCCCGGAAATCTCGGCAGTTGGCTCGGCTGGCAAATCATCGACAAATATATGCGGGAAACGAATTCGACTCCGGAAGCCTTGATGCAAAACAACGATAGCCAGGCTATCCTGACCGATTCAAAATACAAGCCTTAAAGACTATGAGGGGGGGGGGGAATAAAAAAAACCGTCCTATTCTCGCGAACTGGACGGATAACCTAATCTAACTTAATTCTAATACCATGAAAAACACTATATCTTAATAACAGAACCGGTATCGAAAAGTTTAATGGAACGGTTTATTTTTATTTCTTTCACAAAATAATGATCGTGCGAGATCAACAACACCGTTCCTCTATAACTCCTTATAGCCGCTGTTATTATTTCAACACTTTGTATGTCCAGATTGTTCGTAGGTTCGTCTAAAATAAATACATCCGGCGCATTATTCCCAATCATAAGACAACAGAACAACAAACGGATCTTCTCGCCTCCACTCAGGCAGGCACAGCCCTTATCCCATGTGTCATAAGGGAACAAATAACGATTAAGAATGGATTTCAGTTCGTGTTCCGCCCAATTTCCGGTATTAAAACGCTCCGTCTGTTCGAATACGGTCAGCCGGGGATCGATCACGGAGCATTCCTGATCGATGTATAGATAACTGAAACCGGTCCGCATAATCGTTCCGGCAGTCGGTTCCAATTCGCCTAACAACAGTTTGACCAGAGTTGTTTTCCCGCTCCCGTTATTACCGGAAATATGAATACGGTCACCACTCCTGACCTGAATATCCATCGGAAACTGCCATAAGCTGGAGGAAATATAACCGAAATTGATCTGTTCCGCCACTATCAGAATTTTACCGATATGCAGGTTGGAAGAATTAAAGTCCGTCTGAAGTCCTCGCAAACCGGGCATCGCATTCTGAAGGTCGGTAATCGAGTCTTGCAGGGATACCATTTTTTCTTCATGGGTATCCCCCAACCGAACTGTGCTTTTCTCGGCTTTATCTTTCAATGTATTTACAGCCATACGTGAAATACCTTTTTTGAAAGCATACTTTTCGCTGCGGGCATTCATCTTATTTTTCCGTTCCATTACTTCGCGGGCAAGTTTACAGGCTTGTCGTAACTCCTTTTTCTTCTCTCCCAACCGGTTTTGCAAAGCTGTCAACGCCAATTCTTTCTGTTCCTTGTAGAAATCAAAATTACCTCCATAAAGAGTGATGGCATTTCTCTCAAGTTCACAGATACAGGGTAACAGATTCAGCAACGTCCGGTCATGGCTGACAATCAGCATGGTCGAACGGCCGTTCTTAACCATCTCATACAGTTTTTCACGGCTGGCAACATCCAGATGATTCGTCGGCTCGTCCATCAGAATAATTTCCGGCGCATGTACAAGAATACCGGAAAGGAATACCTTTGTCTTTTCCCCTCCACTTAACGAATGCATCGGCCGGGACAGTTGCAGATGTCCCAAATCCCAAAAGGCAAGTGCCGAAAGGCAACGCTCCTCCACATTCCAATCGTCATTCAGGGAGATAAAGTTTTCTACCGAAGTGTCACCTTCAAGAATTGCATGAAGTGCCTTTATCCGGTCGTCCACCCCCAAGGCTTCCGCCACTGTCAGGCGATCGAACTGTCCGAAATGTTGCGGAATGTAATAAGGGCGTGAAGAACAGATAATCTCTCCCGACGAAGGTTGCAGGCTTCCCTCAATGATACGCAGCAAGGTCGATTTGCCCGTACCGTTATTGCCGACCAACGCAAGACGCTGTCCTTTATTGACTGTTAGGTTTATGTCCTGAAAAAGTGGTTCTTTGTCGGCATGGACATAGCATAGCTGATGTACGGATATGCACATAGTTTTCTTTGGATTAAAAATTACAAACTAAAAAGGATAATCACAAACGTGCCGAAGGGCGACACAGGATAAGGCCGGAGTAAAGAATCGGCAATCGAAAATGAACAATTGGCAATTACATCAGTAGATATTTACGATATGCAGAAACCGGCTTAATTGGATATTTTCATCGGAGTACTTATATAATTATACCGCAAAGATAATCCTTTTTCTAATACTATCACCTACTTCATAAAATAGATTCGGACAGCAGTCTCAAAACATCGGTGTTTCGTATTCAAAACATATATGTTTTGTAAGCAAAACACCGGTGTTTTGAAAAAGGGACCCATTATTGTAATAAACTTCATGCCTTCATGGACGGTTATATATACAATACAACATAAAATTTAAAAGCTATGGGATTTTTATGGTACATTATCATAGGTATAGCAGCCGGTTTTCTTGCTGGTAAAATCATGCGGGGAGGTGGCTTCGGAGTAATAATCAATCTGATTTTGGGAATAGTCGGCGGTGTATTGGGCGGCTGGGTATTCGGATTGTTCGGGATTGCGGCTTCCGGTATTATCGGCAGCCTGATTACGGCAACAGTCGGAGCCATTCTGGTACTATGGATCGCTTCGTTGTTTAATAAGCGAAATGTAGATTAGTAACAACAGGACATATAGGGTAACGCAAATCCGCCCAATTGACAAGATCTGCGTCACCCTTGTTCCTTTTTTACTCTTTATACCTATAAGGAGGGTTTTGTTCTTTTACCGTATATACAAGGAAATAATATCCGTCCGGGACTGTTTTAAAGCGGAAACCATCCAAGTTCACAACCGTTCTGCCACCGGCGACCTGTATATTTTTAAAGATTTTCCGGTCAATCCTTTTCCCCTTATCATTTTTCAGCTCGATAGTGAGGTCGACAGTCTTGGGCTGTCCTAAGTTGAACAGCACTGGAGAAATGTGATCGGCCGGACCATATACAACATCGACATTACTACTACCCGCCCAGATCGGTTGGAAAACGGATTGATTGGCATAATAGGCAAGTTTGGGAATACCGAACGGATCAATCAACGGCTTCTGATACGTGAACATATTCGAGCCCGACTCAAGGCTACACCAAGAAAAGCCGTCATAGCCGATCAAAATCTGTTTCTTCATAGACTCCCAAGCTGCGAATGCTTGAAATGCCTGGCTGATTCTCCATTCCGAAGCATCGAGAAGGCGGCCGATACTACCTTTCTCATATTCCCATTCATAGGATTGGACCTTAAACCACGGCTCTTTTTCCGCTAATGTCCAATTCGGTTGTGCGGCAGATTCCTCATGTTCGAAGTTGAAATAAGCCTTATCGTTTGCAGCCAGACAGGAAGCAGCCCATTTGTTGGGAGCTTTTCTGAGAGCCGTCCATTTGGCTCCGTAGCCAGTATAGGCATCCTGACTCCCGCGAGTCATCAACTTTTCCATCAAAACAGGATTAGGAACAATCGGATTACCCTCCTTGTCGAGCGAACCGTCGTAATTGCCATAGTGCATATGCTGCCAGAAAGAGGTCGGTGAGATCAGGCGGCTGGTGTCTACGGCACTCAAAGTCCTGTAAACCCTTGTCACAAAATCATGCGAATCTGATATGTCGTGCAGTTTGAAACGGTTCGGATGGTTACTTGCCTCCCACATGACAATAGACGGATGGTTGCAGACCTGACGCATAAACTTCGGATAACCTTCAAAATCAACATTCCAAGCTTCCCCTTCCCTAATCCAAGCGGCAGTCTGCCAAAGAAGATAGACTCCCAACTGATCCGCATATTCGGCATAACGGGGATCGTTGATACCGTCTGTCGTGTCTTTTTCAGCATGGACATGCAGACGCAATAGGTTTCCATTCATTTCCTTGATCATCATCAAGTCTTTTGCAATTGTTTCGTCTGACACACACTTATAGTTTTTCGACATTGTTTCGACCGGATATCTCGAACCCAGTATCTGGGCACCTTTCAGTATTTCAGGCCGGTTATTGACATACAGATTCCCATCTTTCTGGGAAATAGTACGAATACCGGTCGTCAGCATATAGTCGTCTATCTCACGGCCTTCCTTGTCACGCAAGATCACTTCCACCCGATATAGGCTCGGACTCTCGGGAGACCATAAGACAGGATTATCGACTGGCATTTCCAATACGATCTCGTTATCGACAGACGGGCGGATTTCGATATTCTGCTTCATCGTAGCGACCTTTTCCCCTTCCACCGGGAACCAAGGATAGTAATTGACTTCGACACTCCCCTCGAAAGCATAGACGCCGGAGTATTGCAAGAATATCCTATTGACCTGCCGGGCGGCTCCGTCAAGCGATCCGGTATATGCAAAGACATCCTTAATCATACAACGGTTCGTCAGGATCAATGTCGCACGTCCCAGAAACCAGCCGATATACGGATCGGATGGGGAGTGCAGCATCCGGTGATCCGCCTTATAAGGTTTTACACGGACAGCAATGAGATTCTCCTGATTCCGCTGCAGATACTCCGTCACATCCAAATCATACGGATGCCGATTATTAATCACGGCTACAGGCTGCCCGTTTATCCAAACCTCACCGCCGGGATCTATTGTTTCCAACTTAAGCACGGCACGCTCGAAGTCGGCAAGGTGAATCTTTTTCCGCAGATAATAGCTCTCTTCCTTTTCCCGTAAACCACCATGAGATGAGGGTAGCGTGACCTGTTTCCAAGCACTATCGTCATAGTCAAGCGATTGCCATCCCTGCATCGGCAATACATCGTTAAAATCCTCGTTAATAAGCAAGACAGAAGAATAAGGAGTATGTTTATTCGTTCGGTCCTCAACAAAGTTAAAAAGGGAAATATCGTCTATCTCCGTTGTACCTTCCGAACGAATCACCATCTTGTCAATTTCACGGATATCTGCCTCTCCTATCAGACAAGCAACCGATTTGCCGTTTACCGTCACAAAAAAACGATTGTACATCCGGAGCCCACTTTCTTTACATCCAGATGCAACCGGAAACGCCACCGGATGGGGTCCAGATTTCTTTCGACCGCACAATCTTCCAGAATCAGGTTGCCATCTTTCACAGTCGCCCCGTTCACAACCGTCCATCCGGCAAAGGCATTTTGAACATCTTCAGCTTTTCCGGCACGATAACCATATGCACGCCAATCGGCGAGCCGGAGTGTCTGCCGGACATTCGTCAACGGCTGAGGCTTTATCCGTCTGACCGTCTGCCGTATATCTCCGTCTCCGATAAGAGGTTTATCCAGACCGAGATTACCATAAAACCCGGAAGCAAAAGCGGCATATTTGTTCAGGAAATCAATCCGCTGGTCAAGAGACATCCATTCGCTCTCTCCGGTAAAATCGGTTTCTCCGTCCGCTTTTGAGTCGGATGTGATATAACGCATCTCAAAAGTAGTATGTACCTGTGCCTCTGTATAAGAGAAAAACAAGGTACTCAGAAGTACCAATAAGGCTATTTTCTTCATAATGTATTCTGTTTTCCAGGTTTTAACTCCAATTGGGGAGAGCCCTATCTCAACACCACCAGCACCCCGACCGGGCCGTGTGCCCCCAATACAAGCGCCTGTTCGATATCGGCTGTTTTGGATGGGCCTGAGATGAAAGCGCCGAAATCGTATGTCATGTTTTCCGTTCGCTTATAGGCCTCGTGCATGTTGTTCACGATCGAACTACGATCTATCAGCATGACCAAGCTGTTGGAGATAAAATACAATGCCTTGTGCTTCACCCCGCGGGTAATCCAGACAGCCCCGTTCTCGGCTACACCGAAATGGCCCTCCACGACGGCAAGGTCAGTATTGTCCAACTCGCGGGGATCGTCGAGGTCGTCCGGATTGAAGGTGGCACAGGTGATACCGGGCAGATTGGAAGCAATCCGGGTTGCATCAGGAAAATGGCGGCGGATGATATCGTTGATATCGTCGCCAGGCTGCATCAGGACAGCTTGCCCCCCGGCAGCTTTCAGGGAGTCGGTAAATTGGGTGATTTTATCTTCGTAAGTGATGGCATCCAGCGTCAGTTCCGGCATGTCGTAACGTTTGCCGGTGTGGCGACGGATAGCAGATAATATATCGTTTTTACTACTCATTGTCATATTATTTTATCTTGTTACTTTTCCACATTTCATTGAACGACTGTTTGGCAAAAACCGGCAGTTCACGACCCTTGCCCCATGCATTCAGAGCGTTGTAGATCATAAAACGAGGCATCTTATTGGCCACCGGGGCAAACTTCAAAGCCGTATTGAACAGCTTCGGGCGTTCCATCAAGAACTTCATGCCGCCGGACATAATCTTCTTTTCTGTGCTCGCTTTTCCAATCTTGTCCAAATCCTGACGCCAGCGGTAAATCTGTTCGCCGAGATCAATCTTGACCGGGCAGACATTCGAGCAAGAGAGGCACAGCGAGCAGGCGGAAACATTGTCCGAATATTTCACCGGATCTTTCAGCATCCCCAAGTTGATCCCGATCGGTCCGGGTATAAAATAGGTATAGGAATAGCCACCGCTACGACGATAGACCGGACAGGTATTCATACACTCGCCACAACGGATGCAGTTCAGAGTACGGATATGATCGGGACGCGCCAGAATATCGCTCCGCCCATTATCGACTATAATGATATGAAACTCTCCCCCTTCTTTCGGCTTACAATAGTGAGAAGTATAAGAAGTGATCGGCTGCCCCGTGCCGGAGCGTGCCAGCAGACGAGTAAAGACACCTAACGACTCCCGATCCGGAACGATCTTCTCCATTCCGAACGTCGCAATATGGACATTCGGGAAAGAAGTTCCCATATCTGCATTCCCTTCATTGGTGCAAACCACTATCTCACCAGTCGAAGCGACTGCAAAGTTAGCTCCCGTCATAGCGACATCGGCTGTCAGGAACTTCTCGCGCATATTTTTGCGGACAGCATGCGTCAGATAGGTCGGGTCTGAGTTTCCTTTTTCCGTACCTAACACGCGCTCCATCATCTCGCCTACCTCCTGCCGCTTGATATGGATAGCGGGCATCACGATATGACTGGGATGAAGTTTCATCCATTGAAGTATACGTTCACCGAGGTCGCTCTCGATTATATCGTAGCTGTTTCCGAACAAGAAATCGTTCATGCCACACTCTTCGGTCAACATAGATTTACTCTTTATCAGCGTATGCGCCTTATGTTGCCTCAGGATTTCAGCGACAATCGCATTATGTTCCGCCGCATCTTTCGCCCAATGGACGATTGCCCCATTAGCCGTGGCGTTCTTCTCGAACTCCTCCAAAAGGGTATCCAAATGACTGTTCGAATAAAGTTTGATATCACAAGCCAGTTCGCGCAAGCGTTCCCATTCGGGAAGCGAATGGCTCATTTTATCCCGTTTGGCACGGACCATCCAGAGGGTTTCGTCGTGCCAGGCTTCCTGCTTGCGGTTCCCGATGAAGCGGGCAGCCGCTTTTGAATGTTTCGTGCTCATAATCCGGAGGCTAATATTTCAACAATATGAATCGTTTTAATCGGAAGGTTGTCACGCTTGATCACGCCTTCCATATGCATCAGGCAAGAACTATCGGCACCGGTGATGTACTCGGCTCCCGTGCTCATGTGGTCCTTCACCTTATCTTGTCCCATACAAACGGACACTTCGGGCTCTTCAATCGCAAACATGCCACCGAAACCGCAGCACTCGTCGACACGTTTCGGTTCGAATATCTCGATGCCTTTCACCAAAGAAAGGAGATCGCGTAACTTGGAAAAATACGGGATATTCCGTTCGCTCGGAGAAGAAAGATGCAACTCGCGCACACCGTGACAGCTATTGTGGATACTCACCTTGTGGGGAAACTCGGCTTTCAGTTCTTTGACCTTCACAATATCGTGCAGAAACTCGCAGATATCATAAATCTTCTTGCTATTCATACACACATGCCCTGCCTTTTCCAGAATACCGGGATGATTCTCTTTCACGAAAGCGACGCAACTGGCGGAAGGACCAACCACATAATCGTATGAACGGAACAACTCTTCCATCCGCAGCGCCAACCCTGCCGATTCATGCTCGAACCCGGCATTAGCCATCGGCTGACCGCAACAAGTCTGGTCTAACGGATAATCCACATCCAACCCAAGACTTTTCAATAATTTATAGGAAGCAACACCAACTTCCGGATACACCGCATTGATATAACAAGGAATAAATAGTCCTATCTTCATATTGGTTTATTTTAATTACCACAAATGTAATAATTATTTCTATTACTTTCGGCTTGATCCAAAAGTAACGGATCATTTATACTCTTGCCAACTCCGTATCTGAATATCATCTATACCCAAGGTACAGAAAGCTTCAATAAAGGCACTTGCCAGACGGGCATTCGTGATGAGCGGAACGTTCAAGTCGATAGCGGCACGGCGGATCTTGTAGCCATTGTCCAATTCTCCGGCGGAAAGATCGCGCGGAATATTCACAACCATGTCGATTTTCCTTTCATGGAGCATAGTGAGTGCTTGCGGTTCTTTGCCCTCCTCACTCGGCCAGTAAACCTGCGTGCTGGAGATACCATTCTCTTCAAGGAAACGATACGTCCCGCCTGTGGCAAAGAGATTATAGCCTTTTGCAACCAGCATCTTGGCGGCATCCAGCATAGCCACTTTCTGTTTCGGTGTCCCTGTCGAGAGCAAAATATTCTTTTCAGGAATGCGGAGACCGACAGAGAGCATACTCTTCAGGATTGTCTCGGAAACATCGTCACCGATACAGCCGACCTCACCCGTCGAAGCCATATCAACTCCCAGGACGGGATCGGCTTTCTGCAAGCGGTTAAAAGAGAACTGGGAAGCTTTGATACCTACATAATCCAGGTCAAACTCGTTTTTATTCGGTTTCTCGACAGGCAAGCCCAACATGATACGGGTAGCCAGTTCGATAAAGTTAATCTTCAATACTTTACTAACGAAGGGGAAAGAACGGCTCGCGCGGAGGTTACATTCGATCACCTTGATCTCGTTGCCTTTCGCCAGGAACTGGATATTGAACGGGCCGGAGATATTCAGTTCCTTCGCGATCTGCTTACTGATACGCTTGATCCGACGGACCGTTTCGACATACAGCTTTTGTGCGGGAAACTGGATAGTCGCATCGCCGGAATGCACACCAGCAAACTCGATATGTTCGGAGATAGCATACATGACGATCTCACCCTTATCGGCCACCGCATCCATTTCCACCTCCTTGGCATGTTCGATGAACTGGCTGACAACGACCGGATGCTTCTTCGAAACGTTGGCCGCCAGCTGCAGGAAGCGTTCGAGTTCCTCTTGGTTAGAGCAGACATTCATGGCGGCACCGCTCAACACATAACTCGGACGAACCAAGACCGGAAAACCCACCTCGGCCACAAACTCGTTGATATCCTCCATCGACGAAAGTTCTTTCCAGCGCGGTTGATCCACTCCGATACGGTCCAGCATGGCGGAGAACTTCTCGCGGTCCTCGGCATTGTCGATGCTCTTGGCGGATGTCCCTAAGATATTGACATGCTGCTCGTCGAGGCGCATCGCCAGATTATTCGGGATCTGGCCGCCTGTCGAGACAATCACGCCGTGCGGATTTTCCAGTTCGAGGATATCCATCACACGCTCGAAGGTCAGTTCGTCGAAGTAAAGGCGATCGCACATATCATAATCGGTCGAAACCGTTTCAGGATTGTAATTGATCATCACCGAACGCCAGCCCTCCTTACGGATCGTTTCCAACGCCTGCACGCCGCACCAGTCGAACTCGACCGAGCTGCCGATCCGGTAAGCGCCGGAACCCAGCACGACGATGGAGCGATGGTCGCCCAGATACTGCACATCGTTTTCCGTACCACTATAGGTCAGATACAGATAGTTCGTCTGCGCCGGATATTCGGCGGCCAACGTATCGATCTGCTTCACGACCGGGACGATACCGTGCTCCTTACGGAACTGGCGTACCTGCATCATGCCTTTTTCTATATCCCCTTCAAGGCCGAGGGCACGGGCGATCTGGAAATCGGAGAAGCCCTGCACTTTCGCCTTGCGAACGAGTTCCGGGTTCAAACGCCAACGCTTGATGCCTTTCATATCGAAGGCGCGCAGTTCCTTATCGGTCTGCATGATTCCGTAAAGTTTTTGCAGGAACCACTTGTCGATCTTCGTCAATTCATGTATCTGGTCGACGGTATATCCGGCACGGAATGCTTTCGAGATAACAAAGATGCGGGTATCGGTCGGTTCATGGAGCGCCTTGTCGATGTCGGCGATCACCAGCTCCTTGTTTTCCACGAAGCCGTGCATGCCCTGTCCGATCATACGCAGACCCTTCTGAATCGCCTCTTCGAAGGTACGACCAATCGCCATCACCTCGCCCACCGATTTCATGCTCGACCCCAATTCGCGTGCCACACCGTGGAACTTGCCCAAGTCCCAACGCGGGATCTTGCAGACCACATAATCGAGAGCCGGTTCGAAGAAAGCGCTTGTCGTCTTCGTCACCGAGTTTTTCAGGTCGAACAGGCCGTAACCCAGCCCCAACTTGGCAGCGACGAACGCCAATGGATAGCCGGTTGCCTTGGAGGCCAGCGCAGATGAACGAGAGAGACGGGCGTTCACTTCGATCACACGATAATCTTCGCTCTCAGGATCGAAAGCATATTGCACGTTGCATTCCCCCACGATACCGATATGACGGATGATCCGGATAGCCAGTTCGCGAAGTTTATGATACTCGCTGTTGGTCAGTGTTTGTGACGGAGCAATGACAATACTTTCGCCGGTATGGATGCCCAACGGATCGAAGTTCTCCATATTACAGACCGTGATGCAGTTGTCGAAACGATCCCGCACCACTTCATATTCCACTTCTTTCCACCCCTTCAAGCTCTTTTCCACCAACACCTGGGGAGAGAAAGAGAAGGCTTTTTCGAGCAACACGTCCAGTTCTTCCTCATTGTCGCAGAAGCCGGAACCGAGGCCGCCCAATGCATAAGCAGCGCGGACAATCACCGGATAGCCCAACCCGGCAGCAGCCCGGCGGGCATCTTCGGCATTCTCCACCGCTTCGCTCTTGATCGTCTTCACACCGATCTCATCGAGTTTACGGACAAAGAGTTCACGGTCTTCCGTATCCATGATCGCTTGTACCGGAGTACCGAGCACACGGACGTTATATTTTTCCAGCACTCCACTCTGGTAAAGCGCCACACCGCAGTTCAATGCCGTCTGGCCGCCAAAAGCGAGCAGGATACCATCCGGACGTTCCTTAGCAATCACCTTTTCGACGAAAAAGGGAGTGACAGGCAGGAAATAAACAGTATCTGCCACTCCTTCCGAAGTCTGTACCGTGGCGATGTTCGGATTGATAAGCACTGTCTGGATTCCCTCCTCCTTAATAGCTTTTAAAGCCTGGCTGCCTGAATAGTCGAATTCTCCCGCTTCGCCGATCTTTAGGGCGCCGGAACCGAGTACCAGGACTTTCTTTATATCTTCTTTCATTTTCGGACTCTTTTATTCGTTAACATTTTTAGATCTGTCGTCCCAATTCCTAAAGCAAATCGACAAACTTATCGAAGATAAACTCCGTATCGGTCGGTCCGCTACATGCTTCGGGATGGAACTGGGAAGAGAAGAAAGGCTTCGTCTTATGCCGGATTCCTTCGTTTGTCCCGTCGTTCATATTGATAAAGAGCGGTTCCCAGTCAGCACCCAACGTGTCATTGTCCACTGCGTAACCGTGATTCTGGGAAGTGATGAAACACTTCTCCGTCCCCACCATACGCACCGGCTGGTTATGGCTGCGGTGGCCGTACTTCAGTTTATAGATCGAAGCACCACCAGCTTTGGCAAGCAACTGGTTTCCCATACAGATGCCACAGATCGGTTTGTCGCCACCGAGTGCCTTACGGATATTTTGGACAGCCGCATCACAAGTGTCCGGGTCGCCGGGGCCGTTCGATAGGAAAAGCCCGTCATACTCCAGTTGGTTGAAATCATAGTTCCAGGGGACACGTATCACCGCCACATTCCGCTTCAGGAGGCTGCGGATGATATTAGCCTTCACACCACAATCGAGAAGCACTACACGCTTTAAGAGTTGAAAGTTGAAAGTTGAAAGTTGAAAGTTGTCGGTATCTACGGGAAACGACATTTCCGTTCCGTCAGGCAGGTAGACAATGATCTCTTTACAGGAAACGCGGTCCACATAGTTGATGCTCCCGTAGTCCGGCATTTCCCCTTCACTTTCACCTTTTACCTTTCCACTTTCACCTTCGTTATCGGCGGTGCCGATAACGATACGTCCCATCATTACGCCATGCTCCCGGATCTTCTTCGTCAGTGCACGGGTGTCGATACCGGTGATTCCGGGGATCATCTCACGCTTCAGCCAGTCGCTAAGGCTCTCCACAGCATTCCAGTGGCTATACTCTTCGCTATAGTCACTCACGATAATCGCCTCTGCATGGATTTTCTCACTCTCCATAAAGGTAGGCAAGCCGTTCTCTTCGATCGAGAAAGGAGGCACCCCGTAGTTTCCGACCAACGGATAGGTCAGAACCATTAGCTGCCCGGCATACGAAGGGTCGGTAAGGCTTTCGGGATAACCGGTCATAGCGGTATTGAACACCACCTCGCCAGCCACCGCCTTGTCAAAACCAAAAGAGAAGCCACGAAACATGCTTCCGTCGTCTAAGACCAATGTTGCTGTTTTTCTTGTCATTCTTATCTATTTTTCAATTTTCAATTTTTCATATTCCATTTCCACATAGTGGATAAGCGCCTCGTTCACCATTCGCGCACCGCCCGGTGTCGGGTAATCACCGGAGAAGTACCAGTCGCCCGGATGATCGGGACAGGCGGCATGCAACCCCTCAAGTGTCTGATAGACGATCTCCACCTTTGCACGTGTTCCAACGGGAGTAAGCAGTTCCACCATCTTAGCCGAGATTTCCTCATCGGTAAAAGGTGCATAAATCTCCTTTACATAATTCACGGTCGTATCACACGGCACGGTCTGTTGCCTCCTGGCTTTCTTGTAGGCATCGAGCAGGACGGATTCCATCCCCCTGTCTACCAGAAGCGCCACGGCGGCCTTGAACGCGATAAACTCGCTCATGCGGGACATATCGATACCATAATAATCCGGATAACGTACCTGCGGAGAAGAGCTGACCACCACAATCTTCTTCGGGTTCAGGCGGTCCAGGATACCGATGATACTCTGCCGGAGTGTCGTACCACGCACGATACTGTCGTCGATCACGACCAGATTGTCCTCAAAAGGCACGATACTTCCATACGTGATGTCGTACACATGGGCAGCCAAGTCGTTACGGCTGTTGCCCTCAGCAATAAAGGTACGCAGTTTTATATCCTTGATCGCTACTTTTTCACACCTGACACGCATGGACAGGATTTGTTCCAGTTCTTCCTCCTGAAGCAGGTGACTGCGATCGGCGATCCATTCCTTTTTCTTCTTGTTCAGATATTCGTTCATACCCTCCTGCAACCCGAAATAGGCGACCTCCGCCGTATTCGGGATAAAGGAGAAGACCGTATGATTCAGGTCATTGTCTACAGCCTTCAGGACAGCAGGTACCAGATTTTCACCCAACCGTTTCCGTTCGCGGTAAATATCCCGGTCGCTTCCGCGTGAGAAATAAATGCGTTCGAACGAGCAAGCCTTATTTTCCTTCGGCTCCATGATCTGCGACGTATGCCAGTCACCTTGCTTGTTGATGATCAGCGCCTCTCCTCTTTTCAGTTCATGTATATCACCGACAGGCACGTTCATGGCCGTCTGAATCACCGGGCGTTCGCTTGCCAGGATCACGATCTCGTCGTCGGCATAATAGAATGCCGGACGGATGCCCCAGGGATCACGCACGCTGAAAGACTCACCGCTCCCCGTCAGCCCACAGATCACAAAACCACCGTCCCACAACGGGACACAACGTTTCAAGACATTCGACAGGTCGACATTCGCCTCGATCGCATGGGTGATCTCCATTCCCTTCAGCCCTTCGGCTTCATATTTACGGTACAGGCGTTCGACCTCACGGTCCAGACGGTGCCCTACCTGTTCCAGCATGATGAAGGTGTCGGCATAGGCACGCGGATGCTGGCCGATAGCTGTTATCTCTTCAAAAATATCCTGTACGTTAGTAAGATTGAAATTACCGCAAAGAGCGAGATTCTTGGCTCTCCAGTTGTTACGGCGTAAAAAAGGATGGACATAGGAAATACCGGACTTACCGGTCGTACTGTAACGCAGGTGCCCCATATAAAGCTCTCCTGCAAAAGGAAGGTTTGTTTTAGCAAAAAGCGGATCGTTCAGTTTTCCGGGCGGCAAATCTTTGTAATGCTCATGAACGGCTGCGAATATCTCGGTAATAGCTCCTGTGCCTAACGCTCTTTCCCGAAACATATATTCTTCACCGGGGCTGGCTTCCAACTTGACGCATGCTAAACCGGCTCCTTCCTGACCGCGGTTATGCTGCTTTTCCATCAACAAATAGAGCTTATTGAGCCCATACATCCAGGTTCCATACTTCTGATGATAATATTCCAAAGGCTTTAGTAACCGGACCATGGCGACTCCACACTCGTGTTTAAGTACTTCCATTTGGTTCTATCTTGTTTATTTCGACTGCAAAGATACTTACATTATATTACATAATGTTCATACAAACGAAATTTATTTGACATATTAATAGAAATAATTATTTTATCTACCATTTAGTTAAATTATTTTATAAAATAATATTCTTTCGACAAATCTATCAAATAAAAAGGAAAAGCCCTTTCGCCATATACGGATCGTAAGAGAGCAAAGGGCTTTTCCTTTATAATCATTATCGGAGTGGTTTTGTTCCGGAGAATCCGACCTTTATTTCAAGCAGGACAACCACAACTCTTTTCGACCTTCACCAACACGACTTCCGGTAAAAGCACTCTTATCTCCTCTTCTTTTATCTTCAGGGCAAAAGAATCTTTTTTTCAATCCTCTTTCCCATATTGTCATTTTGATAAGTCAATAAGGGTATTTGCTTTCAAATAGAATGTTAAAAAATATTACCCTTGCGGGTAATTTCCAAAAGATGCCCTATTAATTCAAAATAGATGGGATAGAGCTATCATTTTGATAATAATCTTTTGCCGGAAACAGAAGAAACTAAGAAATCTCACATTTTCATGTCCCCTGTGACAAAAAATCTTTATATTTGTCTAACGTTAAAATTCAAATTATGAGAATTTACAACTTTATTATCGCCCTCATTATCTGTTTTTGTGTTTCCCTTCAGGCACAAAACAATGCGGACAATTTTAAGCAACAGGCACAAAGTAGCTTTGAGAACAAAGACTATACGAAAGCCCGCTATCTTTATATCCAGGCATATAAGGATTACGCAAATGAAGGAAAAATAACGCAAGCAATCGAATGCGGTACACAGGCGGCCTCCCTCTATTACCGCGAGAACTACTATCAGGAAGCGTTCGACCTCTGCCGGCAAATGAGCCAGATAGTGGCGAATCAGGAACAAACAGAGCAAAAGAAACTGTACGGCCTGCGTTTTATGATAACAAAAGAGCGCCTGCAAATGTATATCAAGCTGAGGAACGCCGCACAGGCACAGCTCCAGCTTAACACACTGGACAACCTGGCCGAAGAATCAGGCAATCCCGAACTTACCGAAGAACTGTTGTACACACAAACCGATTATTTCTATATCTTCGGACAGAAAAAAGAAGGAGATGCAGCATTCAACAAGCTCATCAGCCAATACCGGGAAAAAAAGGAATACGGCAAAGTCAGCGAATGCTATCAAAACCTGATCGCGATTGCTCGCAAAGCCAATAATACCTCGTTGATGGAGCAAACCTACGAGAAATATATGGTATGGACCGATTCCGTAAAGATGCTTACCGCAGAAGACAAATTGGATGCCTTGCAACAAAAATACGATAGCAGCCTGCAAACGATACAGGAAAAAGAAGACCGGCTATCAGCCAAGCAGTATATCATCGCCGGGCTCTGCACCTTGGCCGCCATTTTAATTGCCGCATTGGCGTTCCTGGCATTCCTGGTCATGCGTTTCATCCTCTTGAACCGGAAGCTGAAGAAGATCATCCAGACCATCACCGAGCACAGCGAACAACAGACCGGGTTCATCCAAAGCATATCGGCGCAGATGGAACCGACACTGGACGAAATGAGCAAATCGGTAGCCGGATTGCAAACCATGGCCCCCGGACAGGCGAAAGCCATACAAGCCCGTGTCGATGCCCTGAAACAGTTCGGAGACCATATACAAGAACTTTCTTTGTTGGAAAACTCCTTGCTGGAAACCTACGAAGCACAATCTTTTAATGTCAGCTCTTTCTGCGAGAAAGTGATGGAACAGGTAAAAGAGGATGTCCGTCCGGGCGTTGAAGTCACTACTGATATCCCGAAGATCGAAATCAAGACAAATGCCGAACAGCTACAACGCATCTTGCTGCACCTGCTGAAAAATGCGGCGATCTACACGACATCAGGCAAAATCAAGTTGGAATTCAAAAAGAAAGGGGCCCATCTCTGTCAGTTTATCGTAACCGACAACGGTCCGGGTATCCCCGCCGAAAAGCAGGTGGCGATCTTCAAACCTTTTACCGAAATCAAGGACCTGGCCGATGGAGACGGACTGGGATTACCCATCTGCTCCCTGATTGCTTCGAAGATGAACGGCACACTGTCCATAGACCCCGAATACAAAAAAGGCAGCCGCTTTATTCTGGTATTGCAGGTGTAACCTGACACATACATTGCCTGCCGCAGACGAGTGCGCATCCCTGTATCGTCTGCGGCAGGTCGCATCCGGTAAATTTCATTCCATCCTCTCCTTTATTATCCTCCAAGAATACGTATCGAAAGAATACGATATACTTTCTATTTGAAAGAATTAAACAATATTTTCATTACAAATTATCACACAAATCAGCAAAACACTTTCAAATAGAAACAAACCAATCTATAGAATAAAAAAGCCTCTCCTTATCCGCGCTCAATATTATTACATTTTGAAACAAATAACATATATTTGTCAAGCAATTTGATAAACAAATCAAATATTTCACAAACATAAGGTCAACTAATAATGGATATAAGGAGCAATTTGAACAATAAACAAGGATTATACGATCCTACCAACGAGCATGACGCTTGCGGCGTAGGGCTGGTCGTAAACGTCCATGGTGGTAAATCGCACGGCATAGTGGAATCAGCCCTTAAAATATTGGAAAACATGCGGCACCGAGGTGCGGAAGGAGCGGATAACAAGACCGGCGACGGTGCAGGCATCCTGTTGCAAATTCCACACGAGTTTATCTTACTGCAAGGCATCCCCGTACCGGAAAAGGGCAAGTACGGAACCGGACTGGTCTTCTTTCCGAAAGACGAGGAACAACGTTCGGCCATCCTCAGTTTTATGATCGAAGAGATCGAAAAGGAAGGACTGACCTTGATGCATCTGCGCAAAGTACCTGTCAACACGGACATCTTAGGAAACGACGCACGAGACACGGAGCCGGATATTAAACAGGTGTTTATCACCGGATGCGACGACCAGCAGATGTTGGAGCTGAAACTCTACATCATTCGTAAACGGATCGAGAAGCGGGTGGCGGCATCCGACATACCGGATAGGAAAGATTTCTACGTGGTGTCGCTTTCCACCAAAAGTATCATATATAAAGGTATGCTGGAATCAATGCAGCTTCGCCATTATTTCCCCGATCTGGCCAACCACTATCTGACAAGCGGACTGGCACTCGTCCACTCCCGTTTCAGTACAAACACATTCCCGACCTGGAGTCTGGCACAACCGTTCCGTCTCCTGGCACACAACGGGGAAATCAATACGATACGGGGCAACCGTGGCTGGATGGAAGCACGTGAAAGCGTCCTGTCCTCTCCCCGTATCCCAAACATAGACGAGATACGCCCGATCATCCAGCCAGGTATGAGCGACAGTGCTTCGCTGGACAACGTACTGGAATTTTTCGTGGCGTCCGGCATGAGCCTGCCACATGCCATGGCGATGCTGGTCCCGGAAAGTTTCAATGAGAAAAACCCGATATCGGAAGACCTGAAAGCGTTCTACGAATACCATTCTATCCTGATGGAACCATGGGATGGCCCGGCCGCCCTACTCTTCAGCGACGGACGGTATGCCGGAGGAATGCTCGACCGCAACGGCTTGCGCCCGGCACGCTACCTGATCACGAAAAACGGCATGATGGTCGTGGCGTCCGAAGTGGGCGTAATGGACTTCGAACCTGATGAAATAGAGGAAAAGGGGCGTCTGCAACCGGGCAAAATCCTGCTGGTCGATACGGAAGAAGGCAGGATTTATTACGACGGCGAACTGAAAAAACAACTTGCCGACGCACAGCCCTACCATGTATGGCTGGCAAACAACCGGGTAGAACTGGACGAACTGAAGTCGGGACGCCGTGTACCGCACACCGTTGCCGGATATGACAGGATGCTACGCACCTTCGGGTATAGCCGCGAAGATATCGAATGCATCATCACCCCGATGTGCACAGGTAGTGCAGAGCCGGTCGGTTCGATGGGAAACGACACGCCGCTGGCCATCCTTTCCGAGCGCCCTCAACTGTTGTTCAACTATTTCCGCCAACAGTTCGCCCAAGTGACGAACCCGCCGATCGATCCGCTTCGTGAAGAATTGGTTATGAGCCTGACAGAATATATCGGCGCCGTAGGGAGCAACATCCTCATCCCGAATGAAACACATTGCAAAATGGTGCGCCTCGCCCATCCGATACTGACCAACACACAATTGGACATTCTTTGCAATATCCGCTACAAAGGTTTCAAATCCGTCAAGCTGCCGATGCTTTTCGAAGTGTCGCGAGGCAGCGAAGGACTGAAAGCCGCCCTCGACCGGCTTTGCAAGCAGGCGGAACAGTCTGTCGCAGACGGTGTGAACTACATCATCCTGAGCGATAAGGACGTGGATGAAACCCATGCCCCTATCCCTTCGCTCCTTGCCGTCAGCGCCGTACACCATCACCTGATCTCCGTACAGAAACGTGTGCAGACCGCTTTGGTGGTGGAAACGGGGGAAATGCGCGAAGTGATGCATGCCACCCTGCTCTTAGGCTATGGGGCAAGTGCCATCAATCCATATATGTCGTTCGCCATCCTTCAGGATATGGTGGACAAACAGGAGATACAACTCAACTACGAGATGGCGCGCAAGAACTATATCAAAGCGCTTTGCAAAGGCCTGTTCAAGGTCATGAGCAAGATGGGGATCAGTACGATCCGCAGCTATCGCGGCGCCAAACTGTTTGAGGCAGTCGGACTCTCGACCGCACTCATCGATACCTATTTCGGCGGGACAGCCAGCAATGTAGGCGGTATCCGCCTACAAGAAATAGCAGCCGACGCCATCGCCCTGCATCATCAGGCCTTCGGTGGAACGGTGGACAACCTGACTCTTGAACATAAAGGACTATACAACTTCCGAAAAGACGGTGAGAAACACGCATGGAACCCGGAGACGATCTCGGCCCTTCAACTAGCGACCCGATTAGGTAGCTACAAGAAATTCAAGGAATATACGCATCTCGTAGACGAAAAAGACGCACCGGTTTTCCTCCGCGACTTCCTTACCTTCCGGACGGGAAACCCCATTCCGGTCGAAGAGGTGGAACCGGCAAGCGAGATCATGAAGCGTTTCGTCACGGGCGCCATGAGCTTCGGTTCGATCAGCAAGGAGGCACACGAGACGATGGCAATGGCGATGAACAAGATACACGGACGCAGCAACACCGGGGAAGGGGGTGAAGACTCCACCCGTTTCATTCCCCGCAAAGACGGCCTCTCCCTCCGTTCCGCCATCAAGCAGGTGGCTTCCGGACGCTTTGGCGTGACAGCCGAATATTTAGTGAATGCGGACGAGATACAGATCAAGGTTGCCCAGGGCGCGAAGCCGGGCGAAGGCGGACAGTTGCCGGGATTCAAGGTTAACGACGTGATTGCCAAAACACGCCACTCCATTCCGGGTATCTCACTGATCTCTCCTCCCCCTCACCATGATATTTACTCGATCGAAGACCTGGCACAACTGATCTTCGACTTGAAAAACATCAACCCGAGTGCCGAGATAAGCGTGAAGCTGGTATCGGAAAGCGGCGTCGGGACAATTGCAGCGGGCGTGGCAAAAGCGAAGGCCGACCGCATCGTCATATCAGGTGCCGAAGGGGGAACAGGAGCTTCGCCAATAAGCTCCATCCGATATGCCGGACTGCCCCCCGAACTGGGATTGTCGGAGACACAACAAACCTTAGTCATGAACAACCTTCGCGGGCAGGTCCGATTGCAAACAGACGGACAGTTGAAGACCGGGCGCGACATCGTCCTGATGGCTCTGCTGGGAGCCGAAGAGTTCGGCTTCGCTACTTCCGCCCTGATCGTGCTGGGCTGCGTGATGATGCGCAAATGCCACATGAACACCTGCCCGGTAGGTGTCGCCACTCAAGACGAGGAACTGCGCAAACGTTTCCATGGACGCCACGAATATTTAGTGAACTTCTTCACCTTCCTCGCTGAAGAGGTTCGGGAATATTTGGCAGAGATGGGCTTCAGGCGGTTAGACGACATTATCGGACGCACGGACCTGATCGATCGGCGCTCCTCTACTTCGTCAGCATCCGGCAAATACGCATTGCTCGATTTCTCCAAATTGCTGCACATCCCGGCACAAGCGGCGACAAATGCCATCCGGCATACGACGGAACAGGTGCATCTGACCGGACATGTAAAAGATCAGGACATTATCCTGCATGCTATGCCGGCCATCGAGCACCGGCAGGAGATTTCCTTGGATTATGCCATAGCCAACACCGACCGCTCGGTAGGCACTATGCTCTCTGGCGAGATTGCCAAACGATACGGCGACGCCGGACTGCCGGAACATACACTTAATATCAAATTCAAAGGTTCGGCCGGACAAAGCTTCGGCGCCTTCCTTGCACACGGTGTCAACTTCCGCCTCGAAGGGGAAGCCAACGATTATTTAGGCAAAGGCTTGAGTGGTGGGCGCATCAGCGTGATGCCTCCGGTACGGTCGACTTTCATAGCCGAGAACAACACGATTGCCGGAAACACCCTGATATACGGGGCGACAAGTGGCGAAGTATATATCAACGGACGTGTAGGCGAACGTTTCTGCGTGCGCAACTCCGGTGCTATCGCTGTCGTGGAAGGGGTCGGCGACCACTGCTGCGAATATATGACCGGAGGACGCGTGGTGGTTCTCGGACGTACAGGGCGCAACTTCGCCGCTGGCATGAGCGGTGGTGTCGCTTATGTGTGGAACAAGGAAGGGGACTTCGACTACTACTGCAATATGGAGATGGTCGAACTCTCGCTGATCGAAGACAGTACGACACGTAAAGAACTGCACGAGCTGATCCGCAAGCATTACCATTTCACCGGTAGCCACCTCGCAAGCAAGATGCTCGACAACTGGGACAAGTATGTAGATGAGTTCATCCAGATCGTCCCGATCGAATACAAAAAGGTCTTGCAGGAAGAGCAGATGAAGAAGTTGCAGCAAAAGATCGCTGAGATGCAGCGCGACTACTAAAACGGCAGAGAGACGTACCCATCCGGGCCAAATTATGAAGAAAGAAAAAGTATCAGTATAAACAATCAATTACCAACATGGGAAATCCAAAAGCATTCCTCACCATACACCGGCAAGAGGCCGGATATCGTCCCGTCCATGAACGCATCGACGATTTTAGCGAAGTAGAACAAACGCTCAACAGCAGTGACCGCCGCAGACAAGCCTCTCGCTGCATGGACTGCGGCGTGCCCTTCTGCCACTGGGCCTGCCCGTTAGGCAATAAACAACCCGAATGGCAAGACCTGCTCTATAAAGGCAAATGGCGCGAGGCCTTCCATGTGCTGGAACAGACCTGCGACTTCCCGGAGTTTACCGGACGCATCTGCCCCGCCCTTTGCGAGAAAAGCTGTGTGCTGAAACTGAGCTGCGACGAGCCTGTCACGATACGTGAGAACGAAGCCTCCATCGTAGAGGCCGCTTTCCGAGAAGGATATATCCAACCGATCCGTCCTGTCCGTAACGGCAAACGGGTGGCGGTGATCGGCAGTGGCCCGGCCGGACTGACAGCCGCCAACCAACTGAACCGCCGGGGATATGAAGTGACCGTATTCGAAAAGGACGAACTCCCGGGTGGCCTGCTCCGCTTCGGTATTCCGAACTTCAAATTAGGGAAGAACATCATCGACCGCCGTATCCGGTTGATGGAACAGGAAGGGATCGTCTTCAAAGTTAACACGATGGTCGGCAGCGAAGTATCTGCCAAAGAGATCGCCTTGACGTTCGATGCCGTTTGTGTCGCCATCGGCTCCGAAATACCACGTGACCTCCCTATCGAAGGGCGTAATCTGAAAGGTGTCCATTTCGCCCTCGAACTGTTGTCACAACAGAATCGTATCCTCGAAGGCATCGTTATCCCGTCTAAAGACATCATCAACTGCAAAGGCAAAAAAGTCCTTGTCATCGGTGGCGGCGATACGGGAAGCGATTGTGTCGGGACAGCCAACCGCCACAAAGCCGCGAGCGTGACGCAAATCGAGATCATGCCACAGCCACCTGTCGGACATAACCCGGCAACTCCTTGGCCCTTATATCCGCAAGTACTGAAAACAAGCAGCAGTCATGAAGAAGGATGCATCCGTCGCTGGAACCTCGCTTCCGTCCGCTTCATCGGAGATAAGAACACCCTGAAAGGTGTCGAAGTCGAAGAGATAGAATGGCAACCGACCGAAAAGGAAGGCCGACCGGAAATGCGCAAGACTGGCAGCACGGAAGTGATCGAAGCCGACCTCGTCTTTCTTGCGATGGGTTTCATACATCCCGAGCAGGAAGGCCTCGTCAAAGAACTTTCCCTTGCCGTCGACGCACGCGGTAACATCGCCGTCGATCCGGTCACCAACCAGATAGCCGACACCAACCTCTTCGCCTCCGGCGATGCCGTCAGCGGGGCCAGCCTCGTTGTCCGTGCCATGGCCTCCGGCCGCAAGGTCGCCGCTGCCATCGACCAGTATCTCAGAAACAAATAATTTCAACTTTTAAAATTTAATTAACATGTGTGGTATTACAGCAATCTTCAACATCCATAGCAACGCCGCCGACCTCCGTCAGCAAGCCCTGAAAATGAGTAAACGCATCCGTCACCGCGGTCCGGACTGGAGCGGTATCTATCAAGGCAAGACCGCCATCCTCGCCCATGAACGCCTCTCCATCGTCGATCCTGCATCCGGCGGCCAACCTCTGAGAAGCAAAGACGGCCAACTGATCCTCACCGTCAACGGCGAGATATACAACCATCGCGAACTCCGCGAACAGTTGAAAGACGAATACGAATTCCAGACCGGAAGCGACTGCGAGGTCATCCTCGCCCTCTACCGCAAGTACGGTGTGGGATGTGTGGAAAAGCTGAGCGGCATTTTCGGGTTCGCTCTCTACGACGAAACGGACGACAGCTACCTGATTGCCCGCGACCCGATCGGCGTCATCCCCCTCTACATCGGCTACGACGACGAAGGGCATCTCCTTATTTCTTCAGAACTGAAAGGGCTCGAAGGCTTCGCCACCACATACGGACAGTTCCCTCCGGGACACTATTTCTATAGCCGTGATAAGGATTTCACCCGCTGGTATATCCGCGACTGGATGCAATATGATAACGTGAAAGATAATCCTGCCAGCGTAGAGGAACTGCACGATGCCCTCGAAGCGGCCGTACGCCGCCAACTGATGAGCGACGTGCCCTATGGCGTACTCCTTTCCGGCGGCCTGGACTCGTCCATCACCTCCGCCATAGCCAAAAAATACGCAGCCAAACGTATCGAGACTGAAGGAAAGGCAGAAGCATGGTGGCCCCGGCTACACTCCTTCGCTGTCGGTCTTAAAGGAGCGCCAGATTTAGTGGCAGCCAAGAAAGTGGCTGATTATATCGGTACTGTCCACCACGAGATCAACTACACGATCGAGGAAGGACTCGATGCCATTCGTGACGTGATCTACTACATCGAGACATACGACGTGACAACTGTCCGCGCCTCCACTCCGATGTACCTGTTGGCTCGCGTAATCAAATCGATGGGGATAAAGATGGTATTGAGTGGCGAAGGGGCGGATGAAGTGTTCGGGGGTTACCTCTATTTCCACAAAGCCCCGGATGCAAAGGCTTTTCACGAAGAGACCGTCCGTAAACTGAGCAAACTCTATATGTATGACTGTCTCCGGGCTAACAAAAGCTTGTGTGCCTGGGGTGTGGAAGGTCGCGTTCCTTTCCTCGACAAAGAGTTTCTCGATGTTGCCATGCACCTCAATCCTGAAGCCAAAATGTGTCCCGGTAGCGTGATCGAGAAGAAAATTCTCCGCGAGGCCTTCGCCGACGTGCTCCCCTCGGAAATAGCCTGGCGCCAGAAAGAACAATTCTCCGATGGCGTTGGCTACAGCTGGATCGACACGCTGAAGAAGGTGACCGCCCAAGCCGTCAGCGACACCGAAATGGCCAATGCAGCCCGACGTTTCCCGATCAACACACCGCAAAACAAAGAAGAATACTTCTACCGCACCATCTTCGAGGAACATTTCCCCAGCGAAAGTGCCGCCCGCAGCGTGCCGAGCATCCCCAGCGTCGCCTGCTCCACCGCCGAAGCCCTCGCCTGGGACTCTGCTTTCAAAAACATGAACGATCCCAGCGGACGGGCGGTGAAAGGGGTACATGAGGCGGCATACTGACATACCGATCCCTGTAACAAAATATATCCAAATCGGTATATTCTATCAAAATATAAGTCGAATAAAGATTTCTTCAAAAACAAGATATTGACAGATAAGACACAATCCTTCTATATATCTTGTCCTTTTTGGAATTCCTACTGAAGAGATAGATATAAAAACAGAAACAAACCGCTAAACTGAAGTTTGCTTCTGTTTTCATATAACTATCGCATCGGGAGGTAACTGACTACCCAGTTTCAATTGCGGAGCAATAGTCTGTACGTTAGCATGGATTGTATTGCCGCCGGAATCTGTAATCGGCTCACCGTTGAGCGTCCAATACCAATTTTTCATTCTACATTGATTATAAATCCAAATCTTCATTTTTTATTTTCTCTGTCTACCAAAAAAATAACGGCCTACCGCCGGACATTGCCGGAGATAGGCCGTAAAGCATAAACTCTTTAAGACTCTATTTTAAATAAGTCAGAGAAAATCTTTCCGTATCGGACTGAATGTGTCGATCAGCACACCCGCTTCCAGACATCTGCAACCATGCAGTACCCCCGGTTTCATATAGATTCCGTCGCCTGGGTGGACGATCTTTGTCTCACCATCCGTCGTGAACTCAAACACGCCGCTTGCCACATAAGTAGCCTGCGTATGCGGGTGTGTATGAGGAGTACCGACAGCCCCGGTTTCAAACTTTACTTTGACCATCATCAGGTCGTCATTGTAGGCCATGATCTGACGGACGACCCCTGCGCCGGCATTCTCCCACTTCATCTCGCCCTCATACTGAAAATTATTACTTTCCATATCCATCCTATTCTGTTTATATGTAGACAAAAGTAAAAATAAATACAGAAACAAGAATAGGATTATCCGTCAAATTGTCCTACTTTTGAGGAATAATATAAATCTATATTCACATGAAAAGCAAGATTTCTACTGGGGTGCTCTTCGCCATGCTTCTGTTTATGGCTATGCTTCCCCGAACAGGACATTCACAAGAAATCGATCCCAACGCCTATTACGAGATCGTAAGCAGTAACAATCTGGTTCTCGACAATCAAGACAGCGAAGACGACGGGACCCAAATATTCATCAACAACCGTGTGGAGAACCGGATGTCGCAGGTATGGCAACTGACGACTCCCGGCTACGGGGTCTACAAGATCTGCACGCCCCTCTCCGACAAATGCGTGGACAACAACAATACGAAAGAACCGGGCCCGGTTATCCAGTGGGACAACGGAGCGACCAATATGAACCAGTTCTGGAAACTCACGAAGATAGGCGAAAACACCTACACATTCACCAACATAGCAAACGGGCTGAACCTCGGTATAAGCGACGACGGACAGCCGGGTAAAGCAGCTCTCCAGCTTACCGCCGATTCGACCAGTGCCAGACAACACTGGACACTGCGCCGGTCCAACCTTAAAATAGACAAGGAAGCCCTACGTGGCTCCAGCGACAAGGATTGGGAGAACGAAACCATCTTTGCTGTCAACAAGGAACCGGGGCATACGACTTATGTCCCCTTCCCCTCCGTAGAAAGCCTGAAAAGTTCGCCCGACTACCGCAAAGCCTGGCTTCGCCCGAACTCGCCGCGTTACCAGCTGTTGAACGGCAACTGGAAATTCAATTGGGTGAAACAGCCGTCCGAACGTCCGGTCAATTTCTATAAACCGAATTACGATGTTTCCGGCTGGAAAGAAATTCCGGTTCCTTCCAATTGGGAAATGTACGGATACGGCACGCCGATTTATACGAATATCACCTATCCGCATCGCAACAATCCTCCTTTTATACAGGGTAAGAAAGGATATACGATCATGGACGAACCGAACCCTGTCGGTTCTTACCGCCGTGACTTCAATATCCCGGACGACTGGAAAGGGAGTGAAATCTTTATCCATTTCGACAGTGTCTACAGCGCCATGTATCTTTGGGTAAATGGAAAGAAAGTCGGTTACAGCCAAGGAGCAAACAACGATGCCGAGTTCAACATCACCCGATACGTGAAGCCGGGAAAGAACATCTTGGCAGTCGAAGTGTACCGTTGGAGCGACGGTAGCTACTTGGAAGACCAGGATATGTTCCGCTTGAGCGGTATCCATCGCGATGTTTATCTGTTCGCAACTCCCAAACTGCGTTTGCGCGATTACTATCTGACCGCTTCATTTGCTGGGGATGACCTGAGCAAAGCGACATTCAATGTCCGTACCAACGTGACGAACTATGGAAAGGCGGTGGACGAAGCGGTTGTCGACATCACGCTGCTGGACCAGGACGGCAAGCAGGTGGCCTTTATATCCGATGTTGTCGAAGACATCAGGAAGGGACAGGAAGCGGTCAGCACGGCCAGCGTCGAAGTCAAGAACCCACATCTCTGGTCTGCCGAAACTCCCTACCTCTACACGACGATACTGGAACTGAAAGACAAGACGGGCAAAACACTCGAAGCGATGTCTTCACAATTCGGTTTCCGTAAAATCGAGATCAAGAATAAGCGGGTATATATCAACAACGAGCAGGTCTTCTTCAAAGGGGCCAATCGCCACGACATCCATCCGCAACATGGAAAAGCGGTTCCAGTCGAGTCGATGATCGAGGATATATTGCTTTTCAAACGCTATAACCTGAATACGATCCGTACGAGCCATTATCCGAACGACGCCAAGATGTACGCATTGTACGATTACTATGGCCTCTATGTGATGGACGAAGCAGATATAGAGTGTCATGGCAACCATTCGATCAGCAACAAGGAAAGCTGGTTGCCCGCCTACGTAGATCGTATGGTCCGCATGATCGAGCGCGACAAGAACCACCCGTCCGTCATTTTCTGGTCTATGGGTAATGAGTCCGGAGACGGCAAGAACTTCGACACCGTATATGAAGAAGCACGCAAGCTCGATCCGCGTCCGATCCACTACGAAGGTAAGAACCGGATCGCCGATATGGATTCCCGTATGTATCCTTCCATCGAGTCGATGAAGCAACAGGATGAGGAAAAGAGCGAAAAACCGTTCTTCCTTTGCGAATATGCACACGCGATGGGGAATGCGATCGGCAACCTCGACGAATATTGGGATTATATCGAAAACCATTCCCACCGTATGATAGGCGGTTGTATCTGGGACTGGGTGGACCAAGGTATCAACAAATATGGCGAATTGCCTGACCGTTACTACTTCGGCGGTGGTTTCGGCGACAAACCGAACGATTTCGATTTCTGCTGTAACGGTATCGTAACTCCCGACCGCCAAGTGACTCCCAAATTGATCGAAGTGAAGAAAGTATACCAATACATCAAATTCAAACCGGTAGACCTCAAGGCCGGCAAGGTGAAGCTGGAAAACCGCTATGACTTCCTGAATCTGGATCAGTTTGATTTGCAATGGCAGTTGTTGAAAGACGGCCAAGTAGTCGAATCGGGCATACTGCCTTTAGGCGATACAGCCCCAAACAAAGATATCGAAGTGACGATTCCTTATAAAACAGCTTTGAATGCCGGCAGTGAATACTTCCTTAACTTGTCGGCCCGGTTGAAAAAGGATTGCAACTGGGCGAATGCCGGACACGAAGTGGCATCCGAGCAATATCCGCTGACCAAAAAGATTGCGGTAGTTCCTGTCGACATGGCTTTCAACGACACGCTGAAAGTGGAAGAAGAAAAAGGGCAGATCGGTTTCCGCGCTCCGGGATTCTTCATCGCTTTCAATCCGGAGACAGGCAAGATGGTTTCTTTGCGTTATGCTGGAACGGATATGATCTATAACAAGGAAGGTTTCGATTTCAATTGGTTCCGAGCAATAGACAATGACAAACGGGATTATCTGCCGACCACCGTCAAAAAGCAGGCATTCGACTGGAAACAGGCTGCCGACAAAAAGTCGGTTACCATTACCACGAGCTTGGAAGCGACCGTAGGAAGCGGAGCCAAAAAGGTGGTACTGCCATTCGACATCACCTATACGGTCTATGCAAACGGTACAGTCGATGTGGACGCGACTTTCAAAGCTGGTGACGACTTTAACCTGCCTCGCCTCGGCCTCCAGATTGCCTTGAACCCGACACTCGAAAAGGTGGAATGGTACGGACGCGGCCCGATTGAAAACTATTGGGACCGCAAAAATGCAGCCTATGTCGGCCTGTACAAAAACACCGTGACCGGAATGGAAGAAGCCTACGTGCGTGCCCAGTCAATGGGTAATCGCGACGATGTACGCTGGCTGACACTGAAAAGCCTCGATAACCAGGGTATCCAGATCACGTCCAAAGATCACCTGAATTTCAGTGCGCTTCATTTCACCGACTCGGAACTGTGGGGACTGACCTATGGGCACGACCTCGACAATATCCGCCGTGCGGAAGTGATTCTAAGTCTCGACTGCATCCAGCGTGGCATCGGAAACGGCAGCTGCGGCCCAGGACCACACCCGCATTATGAGATTGAAAAAAACAAAGACTATAGCTACTCATTCCGTATCGAGAACGCAAAGTAGCCTGTCAGTGAAGATGGCTTAACCGCCTTGGAAGTGTCAAAAAGAACTGTAAGCCCGACATATCTCCAAGGCGGTTTTCATTCACCGAAAAAGCGTCATTCAAACAAAACAACTATTTACTAAGCCCCTATAAAGAATGAAGAAAATCTTATTGACCGCAGGCTTTGCCCTATTCGCTTGGGGATCGACCTGCTTGGCGCAAAGCACGTATTTCAGCGACAGTAAAAAATGGCTCCGGAAAGCTGAAGCCTGCAAGCCGGAGTTGAGTTACCAAACTATTTCTCCCGTAAAAGTCGTCCGTTCCGTACAGGACGCAAAAGCATTCCAAGGCTGGCGGATGGAAGATGCCGGACAACCGGATATCCTCTTCAACGAACCATTCAAAAAACATCCTGCCATTACCCTGGATTTCGGCAATCATTATACCGGTTATCTCACTTTCTCCATCAAACCATCCGGGCTGAAAGCGGCCGACGCACCCGTCCGGCTTAAGTTCACCTTTGCAGAAGTTCCAAGTGAATTAAACACCCCGCTCGAACCTTATAAGGGTGGCCTGGCCCGTTCTTGGGTACAGGACGAGATCGTGACGATCATGAGTGTCCCACACGAGATGACAATCCCGCGCCGCCTGGCAGGACGCTACCTGAAGATCGAACTGTTGGGTATATCGAGTAGTTTCGACTTCGTGTTCGACAAACTGACCTTCAAGGCACAAACCTCCGTCACCAACGAAGCACCGGCTTTAGCCTCTACCACCGATCCTCTGGTCCGGGATATATATGAAGTGGGCTTGAACACCCTAAAGGAATGCATGCAGACCGTCTATGAAGACGGGCCTAAACGGGATCGCCGCCTGTGGATTGGTGACCTCTATCTCGAAGCATTGGCAAATGCCTATACGTTCAAGAACCATGAACTGACCAAATATTGCCTGTATCTGCTCGCCGCATTTGCTAACGACGAAGGCTTGCTGCATGCCACACTGCTCGAAAAGCCCCAACCCCATCCGCAATACGGCACGCACACGCTGGACTACTGCCTCATTTACAATGTAGCCTTGTTGGAATACCTGAAAGAGACGGGAGACATGGAAACAGCGAATGACCTATGGCCCGTTGCCGTCCGCCAGATAGAATTGGCGCTTCGCCAGTTCTCATCGGAATGGATCTATGACATGGATAAGAAACCTCAATACTGGCTGGTATTCGACTGGAAAGACGGCTATGACCGTCAAGCTTCCATGCAAGGATTAACGATTTTCGCCCTGCAACACAGCTACGAATTGGCAAAAATGTTAGGAAAAGAAAAGGAGGCCGGCGAATGGCCAGCAATAGCCGGCAAGATGAAGAAAGCTGCCCGCCAGCATTTCTACGACAAGAAACGGGGCGTAATGGTCAGTGGCAAAGACAAACAAGTCTCCTATCTGTCGCAGGTTTGGATGATCCTGTCCAACACGCTGGACAAGAAAGAAGGAGCTAAGGCGATGGCTGCCGTCATGTCCATGCCCGACGCTTGCTATCCGGGCTGCCCCTATGCTTACCATTATGTAATAGAAGCCCTTCTGCAATGCGACATGCAGCAAGACGCACGCAAACTGATTACCGATTATTGGGGCAGCATGGTAAAGCGAGGAGCCGATACTTTCTGGGAGGTCTATGACCCGAACAATGATTACCTTTCCCCCTATGGCTTCTTCGTAATCAATAGCTATTGCCATGCCTGGAGTTGCACTCCGGTCTATTTTATCAACAAATATCCGGAGATATTCCAAAAATAACCTCTTCCATACCTATAACGAGGAACTGTCAAAATACGCTTGATGATTGTTTTTAGGCACGGATTACAGGGATTACGCGGATTTTTATTCTGTCCCTGTGAAATCCCTGTAATCCGTACTTAAAAAAGAAGTAGCAAGCAAAGTTCTATTTTGACAGACTCTTGCAATCTTTCAGGAAGTATGTCGACCAGCAGACAGAACTTTCTCTCCTCCTTCCAAAACCCAAAATCCTTATCATAAATCGGAATAGTCATTTTCAAAAGAAGAACTTACAATAATAAATATAAAACAAGTATTACCATTACTATTTATAACATAAAACACCCCTATTTGTAACAATCCATTACCAACACAATATTCTCATACATTAAGATACTATTTACACTTATAATATATCAAAACGTCGTATATTTGCATTGTAATAAAACAAAAAGACATAATAAACAAAATAACAATAACAAAAAATGACAGAACCAATCAGATTTACAAAGATGCACGGAGCCGGGAACGACTATATATACGTGAATGCAATGGCTTTTCCGATCCGGAACCCGGAAAAACTTGCCATCAGGTTAAGCGCTCCTCATACCGGGATCGGTTCAGACGGACTGGTTCTGATCGGTTCGTCGAAAATCGCCGACTTCAGCATGCGTATTTTCAATGCAGACGGTTCCGAAGCCATGATGTGCGGAAATGCCTCCCGTTGTATCGGCAAATATGTATATGACAAAAGACTGACAGACAAAAAAAACGTTACACTGGAAACACGATCCGGCATTAAGGAGTTACAACTGACCACCCGAAAGCTTTCCGGTTCCCGCGAAGAAGTTACCGAAGTAACGGTCGACATGGGCTGTCCGGTTGTAGGTGAAGCAGCCCTCGAAATAGAAGCCGGAGGCTATTTTTATACGGGAACAGTTGTCTCGATGGGAAATCCGCATCTCGTTATTTTTGTTGAAGATATCGCGAATATAAATCTGCCGGCCATCGGACCTTTACTGGAATGCCATCCGCTGTTCCCGAACCGGACGAATGTCGAGTTTGTTCAGATATTAAATATGGACGAAGTACGGATGAAGGTTTGGGAACGAGGCTCCGGCATTACACAAGCTTGCGGAACCGGAGCTTGTGCGACAGCTGTCGCAGGCGTGATACGCAGGAAAACCGGACGGAAAACCAAAGTCGTCATGGATGGAGGCCCTCTCACCATCCGTTGGGACGAAAGTTCCGGACACGTCTATATGACCGGCGGGGCGGTCAAGGTATTCGAGGGAGAACTGGAAATATAAACACAACAAAAAACAATTGATAGAGTATGGCACTGATTAATGAACATTTCCTGAAGCTGCAAAACAACTACCTGTTCTCGGACATCGCAAAGAAAGTAAACAGTTTTAAGGTTACACATCCGAAAAAGAAGATTATCCGCATGGGTATCGGCGATGTGACACAACCGTTAGCTCCTGCCGTCATCGAGGCCATGCACAAAGCAGTCGATGAAATGGCAAGTAAGGATACATTTCACGGATACGGCCCCGAACAAGGTTATCCGTTTCTGATAGATGCCATCATCAAGAATGATTATGCCAGCCGCGGTATCTTCCTCGAACCCGGAGAAGTGTTTGTGAGCGACGGTGCCAAAAGCGACTGTGGGAATATCGGTGATATGCTTCGCCACGACAACAGTATCGGCGTGACAGACCCGGTCTATCCGGTATATATCGATTCGAACGTGATGAGCGGACGGACCGGAACACTGGAAGACGGCAAATGGAGCGATGTGGTCTACATACCTTGCACGGAAGCCAACGATTTCGTGCCCGACCTGCCCAGCCGCCGTGTAGACATCATTTACCTTTGCTACCCGAACAACCCGACCGGAACGACGCTTACGAAAGAGGAACTGAAAAAATGGGTGAACTATGCCCTTGCCAACGACTGCCTGATCATGTACGACTCGGCTTACGAAGCCTATATCCAGGACCCCAATATCCCCCACTCGATCTACGAGATCAAGGGAGCGAAGAAGGTGGCGATCGAGTTCCGCAGTTTCTCCAAGACAGCCGGTTTCACAGGCGTACGTTGTGGTTACACGATTGTCCCGAAAGAGTTGAACGCCTTTACCCTGGCAGGCGAACGGGTTCCGCTGAACCGGATGTGGAACCGCCGCCAATGCACGAAGTTCAACGGTACGAGCTACATCACCCAGCGAGGTGCCGAAGCAGTCTACAGCCCGGAAGGAAAAACACAGATCAGGAAAACGATCGATTACTACATGACCAACGCCCGTATCATGCGGGAAAGCCTCCGGAGCTGCGGCCTGCGGGTGTATGGTGGCGAAAACGCTCCTTACATCTGGCTGAAAACACCGGACGGACTCTCCTCTTGGAAATTTTTTGACAAACTGCTTTATGAAGTCAATATAGTAGGAACCCCCGGTGTAGGGTTCGGACCCGGAGGCGAGGGATTTCTCCGTCTCACCGCTTTCGGAGACAGAAACGACACGTTGGAGGCCATGAGCAGGCTGAAGAAGTGGTTGCTCTAAGTTGGCTGTCGATGAATCCCGATCTATCGGCATACTTGGAAAATTATCACATCAAATCATTATATCTATGTCAAAGTTAAGATTCAGAGTAGTAGAAACAGCCTTCAAGAAACAGGCTGTGGAAGTTCCGACTCCGGACGAACGTCCATCCGGTTATTTTGGGCAGAACGTATTCAACCGGGCGAAGATGTTCAAATACCTTACTGAAAAAGCATATGGACGAATCACGGACTGTATCGACAACGGCACTCCACTCGACCGAGAAACAGCCGATGCCGTTGCCGTCGGCATGAAGAAATGGGCGATCGAAATGGGTGCCACCCACTACACACACTGGTTCCATCCGCTGACCGAGGGAACGGCCGAGAAGCACGACGCTTTCGTCGAACACGACGGAAAAGGTGGCATGGTCGAAGAGTTCTCCGGCAAACTGCTGATCCAGCAAGAACCGGATGCATCCAGTTTTCCGAACGGCGGTATCCGGAACACATTCGAGGCACGCGGCTATTCCGCCTGGGACCCTTCCTCTCCCGCTTTCATCGTAGGCGATACACTCTGCATCCCGACTATCTTCATCGCTTATACCGGCGAATCGCTGGACTACAAAGCCCCACTGCTGAAAGCCCTCGAAGCCGTCAACAAGGCTGCCACAGATGTCTGCCATTACTTCAATCCGGATGTAAAGAAAGTGTACGCTTACCTGGGCTGGGAACAAGAGTACTTCCTGGTCGATGAAGGCTTGTATGCCGCACGTCCCGACCTATTGCTAACCGGCCGTACGTTGATGGGACACGAAAGTTCGAAAAACCAGCAGCTGGAAGACCACTACTTCGGCGCTATTCCGACTCGTGTCATGGAGTTTATGAAGGAACTGGAAATCGAATCGCTCAAATTAGGCATTCCTTTGAAAACACGCCACAATGAAGTAGCTCCGAACCAGTTCGAGTTAGCTCCCATTTTCGAAGAATGTAACCTGGCGAACGACCATAACTTGCTCGTAATGGCCCTGATGCGTAAGATCAGCCGTAAACATGGCTTCCGTGTCCTGTTACACGAAAAACCATTCAAAGGCGTAAACGGTTCCGGTAAACATAACAACTGGTCATTAGGAACCGACACAGGCATCCTCCTGATGGCTCCGGGTAAGACACCGGAAGAAAACCTCCGCTTCATCACCTTCATCGTCAATGTGCTGATGGCTGTATATCGCCACAACGGACTCTTGAAAGCTAGCATTTCAAGCGCCACCAACGCCCACCGCTTAGGAGCCAACGAGGCACCTCCGGCAATCATCTCCAGCTTCCTTGGAACACAGTTATCAAAAGTCCTGGAGCATCTTGAAAAAAGCGAACCGGAAGATCTGATGTTGGCAGGCAAGCAGGGCATGAAACTCGACATCGCCCGCATTCCCGAACTGCTGATCGATAATACCGACCGTAACCGTACCTCACCTTTTGCCTTCACCGGCAACCGATTTGAATTTCGTGCCGTAGGCTCAGAAGCCAACTGCGCTTCTGCTATGCTCGCCCTGAACGCGGCTGTAGCCGAACAATTGAAGACATTCAAAACCGAGGTTGATGCAAAAATTGCCGATGGCAAAGAAACATTCGCCGCCATTCTCGAAGTGCTCCGTAAAGACATCAAGGAATGCAAGGCGATCCGCTTCGACGGCAACGGCTACAGTGACGAATGGAAAGTCGAAGCTGCTCGTCGTGGCCTGGACTGCGAGACAAGCGTGCCGGTGATCTTCGACAACTATCTGAAAGAAAGCAGCGTCCGGATGTTCGAATCCACCGGTGTCATGACACGCAAGGAACTGGAAGCCCGTAACGAAGTCAAATGGGAAACCTATACGAAGAAAATCCAAATCGAAGCCCGCGTACTCGGCGACCTGGCAATGAACCACATCATCCCGACCGCCACCAAATACCAGACTTCCCTGATCGACAACGTCTACAAAATGAAAGACCTTTTCCCTGCCGATAAAGCTTCTATCCTTTCGTCCCGCAACTTGGAAATTATTGAAGACATCGCCTATCGCACCAACTTCATCAAAGAGAAGGTCGACGAAATGGTGGAAGCCCGCAAGGTCGCCAACAAGATCGAAAGCGAACGCGAGAAGGCAATCACCTACCACGACAAGATCGTCCCGATGCTAGAAGCCATCCGCTATCACATCGACAAATTAGAACTGGTTGTCGATGACCAGATCTGGACATTACCGAAATACAGGGAACTATTATTTATCAGATAAATCCGAGAAGGTATTCAGACAATAGTTTTTTGTTGATTGTTTTGTGTTTGCAAGGGGAGCATGCAGTGAAGTATGGCTCCCCTTCTTTTTTAATCCAAAGGAATTGCATACCTTTGGAGCATAATTCATAAGAAAGGAGTTTACATCATGACGGCAATGGAATTCCAACAATGGAAACAGAACTTCATACGCGATTATCTGGACGAGACAGACGATATGGAGGTTTTAGAAAAAATCAAAAAATATGCCAAACGCATTTACCCAAGAAAGAGAACGCTCGCCCTTGTGTCATTCACTCGCAGGAAGAGATGATTGCGAAGGTCAGGGAAGCTGAGGCCCAAGTGGAAAGAGGTGAATACATTACAGACGAAGAACTTTCTAAAGAAATAGAAACATGGTTTCGATGACACGCCTAATATGGTCTAAGATGGCCAAAGATGGAATGAAAGCCATAATCCGATACTATAGAAAAGAAGCGTCTGCACAAGTTGCAAGGAATATCACAACCTCTATCCGGCGGGAAGCACAACGATTGCTTCTTATGCCCCAAATCGGGGTTATCGAACCGTTGTTGGCAACAAAAAGCAGGGAATATCGCTATATAATCAGTTCACACTATAAAATTATCTATTATCTATTGTCATCGCCTGTATCTTCGATTGCCGTCAAGACCCCGACAAACTCGAACAATCTATAAGACAAATATAAACGAATATGAACTACGGATTTGTAAAAGTTGCCGCCGCCGTGCCGCATATACAGGTAGCGGATTGTTTTTATAATATAGAAAAGATAGAAGGGCTGATGCGACAAGCATCAGAAAAAGGTGTACAGATCATCGCTTTTCCGGAGCTGTCCGTCACCGCCTACACCTGCCTCGACCTCTTTGCCCAGCAAACGCTACTTGATGGCGCAGAAACAGCGCTGCTCCAACTGGTCAGCAATACGGCAGACCTGAATATCCTGGCTATCGTCGGCGTTCCGCTCCGGACAGGAAACCAGCTGATCAATGCCGCCGTTGTCTTCCAAAAAGGAGTTATACGGGGCGTCGTCCCTAAGACATATTTGCCCAACTATAAAGAGTTCCAGGAACAACGTTGGTTCACATCCGCCACAGAGCTTCGGACATCGACGATTTCCATCGGGGAAGAAGAATACCCGATGGGCAACCACCTGCTGTTCCGTTCGGGACAACTCACGATTGGCATCGAGATATGCGAAGACCTTTGGGTCCCCGTCCCCCCCAGTTCCCTGCTGGCGATGGAAGGAGCCAACATCATCTTCAACCTCTCCGCCAGCAACGAACTGATCGGTAAGCACACCTATCTGCGTTCGCTGATCTGCCAACAATCCGCCCGTTGCATGGCAGGCTATGTCTACGCCTCTTCCGGCTTCGGCGAATCAAGCACCGACCTCGTCTTTGCTGGTAACGGGATCATCGCCGAGAATGGCAACCTGCTTGCCGAGTCTCCCCGCTTCACGATGGAAGAACAACTTGTCATCAGCGAGATCGATATAGAGACATTACAAAACGACCGCCAGGTAAACACCAGTTTCATGTATGGAGCATCCGGTCTGCTGAAGGAGAAGGCACAGGTTGTAGACTTCCAAGTTCGGACTCCGGACGGATTCAGCCTGACACGTCCGATCGATCCGCATCCGTTTACCCCCTCCGGAGACGCTTTGAAGGAACGCTGTGAAGAAATATTCCACATACAGGTAGCTGGCCTTGCCAAACGACTCATACATGCACATGCTCAAACGGCTGTCGTCGGTATTTCAGGCGGCCTAGATTCTACGTTGGCTTTGCTCGTGACCGTCATGACATTCGACGCTCTGAAGATACCACGAGGGCAGATCATCGGCATCACGATGCCCGGGTTCGGTACGACCGACCGCACTTATACCAACGCCTGTAACCTCATCCGCTCCCTCGGTGTCACCCTGAAAGAAATCTCGATCAAGGAAGCCTGCCTACAACATTTCCGCGACATCGACCACGATCCGTCCGTCCACGACGTGACTTATGAAAACAGCCAGGCACGCGAACGGACCCAATTGCTGATGGATGTCGCCAACCAGAAGAACGGACTCGTCATAGGGACCGGCGATCTCTCCGAACTGGCACTCGGCTGGGCGACCTATAACGGCGACCATATGTCGATGTACGGCGTGAACGGAAGTATCCCGAAAACATTGGTCAAATACTTAGTCGAATGGGTTGCCAACTACAAGGTGGACGATGCTTCCCGCCTCACCTTGCTGGACATCGTCGCCACGCCGATCAGCCCTGAACTAATCCCGGCAGACGAAAACGGTAACATCAAACAAAAGACAGAGGACCTGGTCGGCCCATACGAATTGCACGACTTCTTCCTCTACCATTTCCTGCGTTTCGGCTCCCACCCGTCCAAGATTTATTTCTTAGCACAGAAAGCATTCGCAGACACTTACGACAATGCTACGATCAAGAAATGGCTCTACACCTTCTTCCGCCGTTTCTTCCAGCAGCAATTCAAACGTAGTTGCCTGCCAGACGGTCCCAAGGTCGGCTCCGTCAGCCTCTCGCCACGTGGAGACTGGCGTATGCCGAGCGATGCAGTATCGCGACTCTGGTTGGAAGAGATAGAAAGGGTATAAAAAAAGGCTATCGGAAGCAATCCGATAGCCTTTTTTTAAGGATATTTCTATTTTATCTTATTCAGACAAAGCGAATGCCGGCTGACGGTGGATCCACTGTCCACGAGTAAAGTCGGGGAAGTCTACCAATGCACCGCCACGAGCGATAGACATCTCGGACAAAGCAGAAATAGCACTCCATGCAGCAGCATCGTAGCAGTCCATAGGAGCCGGTTTCTTGTTATGGATAGCGTTGATCAAGTCGAACATCATCACGTAGTCCATACCACCATGTCCGGCCTGAGCAGCTTCGGCTTCATGTTTGGACCACAATGTATGGTCGAACTTCTTAAACCATTCTTCCGAATCATCCCAACGGTGAGGTTTGGATTGATTTTCAACGTAAACGTGATCGCCATCGTTCATCCACAAACCTTCGGTTCCCTGAATGCGGAAACCCAAAGAATAAGGACGGGGGGAATTCGTGTCATGTGTAACGATAACCGTCTGCCCGTTTGCACATTTGATCATGGAGGTTACAATATCGCCCAAGTTGAAACGGACTTTTGCCAACGGATGGTTTTCACCACCATTGTCCACGATGAACTTATGCAAGCCACGAGACTGGGTTGCCATAGCAGACAAGGAGAGGAAACGGTTACCACGGTTGATATCAAGGCAGTTTGCCACCGGTCCGATTCCATGCGTCGGGTAGACATCGCCGTTACGACGGACAGAATGGTTCGTACGCCACTGGGCCTCTGCAAACGCATCTTTACCCATGCGCAACTCACCGCCTTTCTGATAAGTATAATGTTTTCCATCATTGAATTTGACATCGCGCAAATCATGTTCATAACCGCAAGTCGCATGCAGCAATTCACCAAACAGGCCTTTGCGGACCATGTTCAACGCAGCCATACAATCGCGACGATAGCAAACGTTTTCCATGATGTTCAGATGGCTTCCCGTAGCTTCTGATACGTTGACCAGATCCCAGCATTCTTCCAGCGTATTGGCAGCAGACACTTCCACACCGACATAAGGAACACCTGCTTTCATGGCTGCAACCGACATCGGTACGTGCCATTCCCACGGGCTGGCGATGATAACGCAATCGAATTCTTCGTTGTTCAACATCTTTTCAAATTCACGTTCGCTACCTGTATATACCTTCGGAGCCGGCACATTGAACTTGGCGATATGATCCAGTGTACGCTGGATCGGGCCAGCCTGGATATCACAGATAGCCACGATCTTGTTTCCGGGGATAGACAATACGTTGTTAATATGTTCATGACAACGGGAACCTGTACCGATAAAACCGAAGCGCAATTTGCCATCGTCTTTGCCGGCAGGTTTCTTTTTCTTTTCTGCACTTGTTTCTGTTGTAACTGTAGCAGCAGCGGCGTTACTACTTAATGCAAGACCAGCAGTACCAATTCCGGCAGCGGTCATCTTTTTCAGGAATGAACGACGAGTGTTTTCCATTTTTCAATTTAGAATTTTATGTTAAGTGGGCAAATTTATAATATTCCATGAATATTTCAAAGGATAAATGGTGGTTTTATTTATTTGCCGTTCTTTTCTTATTCCGCCAAAAACTTCCATCGCGTTTGTTACCGAACATATTCCTGCGCTTCGACTCTTCCTTCATCGCTTTTTTCTTCTCGGCAACCGCTTCCTTTACCTCGGCAGTCTCAAACATATGGCCTCCGGCAACCGGCACATCTTTACCGATTAGTTTTTGGATATCCTTCAGATACGGAACTTCCTCCACATCGCAGAAAGAGAAAGCAATCCCGCTACGGCCAGCACGTCCGGTGCGGCCGATACGGTGTACATATGTCTCCGGCACATTCGGCAAATCATAGTTGATGACATGCGAAAGATGATCGACATCAATGCCGCGGGAGGCAATATCGGTCGCGATCAAAACACGAAGCGTATGATCTTTAAAACTGGATAAGGCACGCTGACGAGCATTCTGCCCTTTGTCTCCATGAATGGCTTCCGCACCAATCCCGGATTTGTTCAGGACACGAGCGACTTTGTCGGCTCCGTACTTTGTACGGGTAAAAACCAAAACGGATTCCAACGAACGGTCTTCCAGCAGATTCTTCAGCAGGTTGATCTTTTCCACTTTCTCTACAAAATAGACAGACTGGTCAATCGTATCGACAGTGGAAGATACAGGAGTCACCTCTACTTTCTCAGGTTCATGGAGGATCGTTCCGGCCAGACGCTCGATTTCCGGTGGCATTGTTGCAGAGAAGAACAGAGACTGGCGCTTCTTGGGCAGCAAAGGCAGGATACGTTTGATATCGTGGATAAATCCCATATCCAGCATCCGGTCCGCTTCGTCCAAAACAAAATATTCCAATGTATCCAGACGGATAAAACCCTGACTGAGCAGATCTAACAGACGACCGGGAGTTGCGATCAACACATCCACACCCCGTTCCAAAGCATCCGTCTGTGGTTTCTGTCCCACACCACCGAAAATAACGGTATGTTTCACGTGAGTATAACACCCGTATGCCGTAAAGCTTTCACCGATCTGGATCGCCAATTCGCGTGTCGGAGTCAGGACCAGGGCTTTAATACCCGGCTTACGCCTACTTGAAATCTGTTCTTCGATCTTCTGAATGATAGGGATGGAAAAAGCTGCCGTCTTACCGGTTCCTGTCTGTGCGCAACCTAATAAATCAGATCCGTCCAATACTAGGGGAATGGCTTCGGCTTGTATGGGAGTGGGAGTTGTGTACTTTTCTTTTTTGAGAGCCTTGCGTATCGGCTCGATCAGTTCTAATTGTTCAAATGTCATATAATAAGTATGAGCCATCACGGCTCGTTAAATAAATAATGATGACAAAGGTACACAAAAATTCAGGGCATTGTACCAAAACAGCAACAATTTCTTATTTCTATGGAAAGAAAAACCTTTTTTGTCCCGAATAATTCTTTTTTAAGTGCCTACCAATTCTGTAATCGGCGTCAGTGATTATATAATCAGTGGTTGTGATTTTATAATCACTGACACTGATTTTATAATCACAACCACTGATTACAAAATTTGTAGGCATTCTGATGTTTTTTTGCTCATGTAGATAAGTTTTCTTGTAGCAAGGAAATATTATTTCTTATATTTGCGTGCTTAAAAAACATTCAGTTCTTTTTGATTCTCATGAAAGAATTATTGTTACTACTCAAACGGTTCTTCGGATACACTACATTTCGCCCTTTACAGGCTGAAATCATACAGCGCATCTTGCAGAAAGAAGATTCGCTGGTCCTGATGCCTACGGGTGGCGGCAAGTCGATCTGTTTTCAGCTTCCGGCGATCTACATGCCGGGAACTGCCATCGTAGTATCTCCCCTTATTGCTCTGATGAAGGACCAGGTCGAAGGACTGATCGCCAATGGCATACCGGCATCAACACTCAACAGCATGATGCCTGAGGAAGAACGCCACCGGGTACGGCAACTCTGCATACAGGGGAAGGTGAAGCTGCTTTACATCTCCCCCGAAGGGATCATAAGCGAACTGCATTGGCTTCTTCCCCGCATCGACATTTCGCTGATCGCCATTGACGAGGCACATTGTATCTCGCATTGGGGACATGATTTCCGTCCCGAATATACCCAGCTGTCCGTTCTGAAAGAGAATTTCCCGAAAGTACCGATCGTCGCCCTGACAGCTACGGCGGACAAAATCACCCGGACAGACATACTGAATCAACTGAAACTACGTGATCCTAAAACATTCATCTCGTCTTTCGATCGCCCGAACCTATCGCTCACTATCCGTCGCGGACTGAGCAAAAAGGAAAAGATTGCAGCGATCGTCCATTTCATCAACCGCCACCACCGGCAAAGCGGCATCATCTACTGCATGAGCCGCAACAGTACGGAATCTTTGGTTGAAGAACTGTCCGAATACAGTATCCGGGCAGTCGCCTATCATGCCGGACTAAGCCCCGACAAGCGCGAGAAAGCGCAGGACGATTTCATCAACGACCGTGTCAATGTGGTGTGTGCGACAGTCGCGTTCGGAATGGGGATAGACAAAAGCAATGTCCGCTGGGTCATTCATTATAATATGCCGTCAAGCATCGAGAACTACTACCAGGAAATAGGCCGTGCCGGGCGGGACGGCATGAAAAGCGACACGCTTCTTTTCTATTCCGTAGGCGATATCCTGCTCCTCCGCCGTTTTGCAGAGGAAAGCGGACAGAAAGACGTCAGTTTGCAAAAGTTAAACCGGATGCGCCGGTATTGCGAGGCAGACATCTGCCGACGCCGTATCTTGCTGAGCTATTTCGGAGAAGAAACGGACAAGGATTGCGGGAACTGCGACGTCTGCAAGAACCCTCCCCAGCGTTTCGACGGGAGTATCTTGGTGCAGAAAGCCTTGAGCGGTATTTTCCGTACCGGGCAAACAGCTAATATGCACCTGCTGATCGATATACTCCGGGGGGCCGAAAAGGAAGAGTTGAAGGAAAAAGGATATGACAAACTAAAAACCTACGGGGTTGGAAAGGACCTCAGCTACAAAGAGTGGAAAGAATATTTATACCAGATGCTTCAGCTCGGTTATATCGAAATCGACTATATGTCGGCCGGCCACCTGAAAGTGACTCCATTAGGGCGTAAAGTCCTTTTCGGCGAACAGCAGGCACTCATGACCATTTATCAAAAGACAAAAGACTTTGCCCTGCCGACCAAAAAAGGCGGCTACAAATACCGTCCGATCCGTCCGATCGAATCCACCTCCGTAGAAGAAACGCTTCTCGACTCCCTGCAACAGCTTCGCAAGCAGATTGCCGAACGTGAACATACCCCGGCTTATATCATCTTTTCAGATGATGCCCTCGAAGATATGGTCCAGAAGAAACCGGTCACACTCGACGAGTTTAGCGAAATACGAGGTGTCGGACAGCTCAAGCTGGACAAATACGGAAAAGTATTCGTCGCCCTGATCCGCTTTGTCCTTCGTTTGCCTAAAAAAGAATAAAAAAGAAAAACAAACAATCGTCCTATTCTTTTGTTTATATTTACATAATGAATAGAATGATAGATACAATGAAAACAGTCCCCATACTCTTACTACTTTGTCTTTCCTCACTGAGTTTCTGTACGACAAAGCCGAGAGAGCCGCAGGGACCCGGTTCCCCCAGACAAAACATTCCGATTGCCGAAACAACACCGGAACCGGAGGCACCCCCTCCCCTCATTGAAACCATTATAGAAAAGGAACTACTTTACGACCAGCACACGTTGACCGATACTTACCCGTATAAAGATACGACACGGGAATTTCAATGGGATAAGATCCGTGCCGGTATTCGTCTGCTCGATTCGATCCGGCAAAAACCGTCCCGTTGGGCGATCTTTCAAAACTACAGGAACAAGAATGGGGAAGCTCCACTGGTCCGAAATTTTCATCGCGATGCTTACAAGCGTGTTTCCGACACTTTAGGTATCGAACGTTACCAGTCTGTCCCACTGTATCTGCCAGACGATACGCTGACAGCCGAACGCTATGGCCGTGACGGGACTCTGGTGAAATTACTGGACGACAGCGACCACCTTTTCCATATCCAAACGATCTATACAAACGGGGAATGGCTGGTTCCCGGAAAATATGTCAAGCCGATAGCCGATAGCGTCACATTCGACAAGGCCATATTCGTCGATGTCACCAACCAAAATATCGCAACGCTCGAGCATACGGGTTCCAAATGGCTTGTCAGAAGCATGAATCCGGCAACAACAGGGCAGCACCGCCCTCCATACGCACAGGAAACGCCATTAGGCATATTTGTCGTTCAGGAAAAGAAGGCAAGGATGATTTATCTGGTAGACGGCAGCAAAGAGACAGGTGGATTCGCTCCTTATGCCAGTCGGTTCACCAACGGAGGGTATATCCACGGAGTTCCGGTAAACGCGCCGCGTAAGTCGCTGATCGAATACAGTCCAACGCTTGGAACGACTCCACGTTCCCATATGTGCGTCCGGAATGCGACCTCGCACGCCAAGTTCGTTTATGATTGGGCGCCTGTAAATGAGACTATTGTTTTCGTTTTTGATTAAAAGTCTTATCTTTGTGCGACATTATTCAATCTTATGTTATTGCGCATCTGTTTATACTTGTTTTTATTATTTCTTCCGGCTAATTATACGATAACCAAAAGTTCGTCTCCCCTAATTCCGGCTGATCCTGCGGCGGCCATGTCTTCGGTATGCCGACAGCTCTATACAGATATGCAGCTGGATAATGTGGTGGACTATACCGCCTTCGAACAAGCAATAACCGGATCGCAGGCAATCGAACGACGTAACAAGGATATCATTACCCTGATCGACTTCACGAAGCCTTCCACGGAAGAGCGGCTTTATGTTCTGGATATCCGGCACAAGAAACTCCTGTTCTCCTCTCTCGTCTCGCATGGGAAAAACAGCGGAGGAAATTACGCCACGTCTTTCTCCAACAAAGTCAATTCTTACAAAAGTTCATTGGGATTTTTCGTGACGGAGAATACCTATCAGGGTAAAAACGGCTATTCCTTAGTCCTGAACGGTTTGGAAAAAGGGATCAACGACCGGGCAAAAGAACGGGCGATTGTGGTACACGGGGCTAATTATTGTAGCCCGTCCGTTGCTGCATCGGCAGGCCGCTTAGGTAGAAGTTTCGGTTGTCCCGCCCTGCCTCAGTCACTTGCCAAGCCAATTATCAACACCATCAAAAACGGGACCTTGCTCTACATATATGCCAATGACAAAGACTATTTGAACCAAAGCACGATCTTATCAACCGAAAGATCGATTTCTCCAAACTCGATCATCGCATTGAACAACCTGATACGGGAATAGCCCGGCAAATCCTCCGGACGGATATCACCTGCAACCATCTCTCCCCGATCCAGCAAAGAAGCCCTTTTCGTTCCTGCCAGTAACGGTACGGAAGGGGTAATCCATTGTTTTCCGTTCCAGAGCGCAATATTGCAAATAGAAGTGTCGGTCAACCATCCTCTCCGGACGATCAGCACGTCGTCCTCCGTTTCGCGCAAATCGAACAAACGGTTCAGTACACTCCGGTCCGTACTTTTATACCGATAGTCGGCTTCATCATCGGCAACCAATCGCAAAGAGGATACCGGACGAATACGATAGGAGGCATACTCCACTTTCAGGATATCTTTATCATATTCAACGCGACACTTTGTCCGTTCCCGGTAGTCTCCAGGTTGGATACAGTCACTTAAATCAAGGAAACCGGTTTGATGCAACACGTCCCGGCGTGTCTCATTCATACGCCGGTTATGGTAGGGCAAATTATGAATCTGCCCGTTCTCGATCCGGATCGTTTCAATAAATGGGGACATAGACTTTCTGTTTCATTTCGTCATACTCACTTGCCAAATCACTTTGGGAGGTGATGCCTCCTCCACTCTTAAAGACCAAAGAGCCATCCCCCTGTCGTTCCAAAAAGCGAATCATGACAGCACTGTTCAAACTATTCCCGTCAAAATAGCCCATAACACCCGTATAGAACCCTCTTTCGTATGTCTCGGCTTCCGCTATAATCTCCATTGTCTTCTTTTTAGGTGCGCCAGTAATGGAGCCTGCCGGAAGGAGGCAAAATAGCAAATCTCCTATCTCTGCCTGCCAATTCCCGGCAAGACGCCCCCGGATCTCCGAACTGACCTGCAACAAAGCACCTTTATGCGTCAGCAACTCGTCTATGTACCGGTAACGGGTCACCGTCACCTCGGTCGCCACTATACTCAGGTCATTGCGGATCAGGTCGACAATCGTAGCATGCTCGGCCGTTTCCTTCGGATCGTCCAATATCCGCCTGCGGGCATCCGGCAACGTAGCATCGATCGTTCCCTTCATCGGATAGGAATAGATATGTTCATCCCGTATCTTCACGAATATCTCAGGAGAGAAAACAACAAAACGATCTTTCAGCCAGAGCTTATACCGGGCTTCCGAACGGATAAAAACATCCTCTAAACTCAGATCGGTCCGGACAGGAGTAGCGCAAGTCAGATTGACTAAGTAAGAGTTTCCAGCCCGGATATGTCCGACAACTTTATGAAACGAGCCGGCATAAGCCTCCTGTGTCATAGGGAACGTTTCCCACCGGATCGCAGAAGTCAAGTTCTCCGTGATCTTCATGCGACTTGCAATCGCAGCATTCGTCACACCATCCAAGTCGTAAAGCAACATCTCAGGATCGATCTGGTCCAGCTCTTCTACAATCACCCGGTCTTGCTTGTAATCGATCACAAACAGGAAAGGCCGCCTTTCCGCACCCAATCGGTTCATACGGCAGACGGCCTCTATACGGTTATAGAATATCATATCAGAAAACGTTCGGTCAAACCTCCAAAAGCATCGATACGGCGATCCCGGAAGAAAGGCCACCAACGGCGGACATTCTCGCTACGCGTCTTATCGATCTCCACAATTCGTATTTCTTCATCACTATTGGAAAGTTCGGCCAAGAGCTCACCCTGCGGACCGGCGACAAAACTGTTTCCCCAGAACTGAATCCCATTCGTTTGCCCGGACGGATCAGCCTCGTGCCCCACCCGGTTAACCGTAACGACCGGAAGCCCGTTGGCCACAGCATGCCCCCGCTGAACAGTTACCCAAGCTCCTAACTGGCGTTTTTTCTCATCCTCCGTATCACTACTTTCCCAACCGATAGCTGTCGGATAAATCAGCAGTTCCGCCCCTTTCATCGCCATCAGGCGGGCAGCTTCGGGATACCATTGGTCCCAACAAACCAATACGCCCAATTTACCCACCGAAGTATCGATCGGCTCAAACCCAAGATCACCGGGAGTAAAATAGAACTTCTCATAATAGGCCGGATCATCCGGAATATGCATTTTACGGTATTTCCCGGCAATAGTCCCGTCTTTCTCAATCACGACAGCTGTATTATGATACAAACCGGGAGCCCGTTTCTCAAACAAAGAAAGAACCAACACGATCCCCAATTCTTTTGCCAACGCCCCGAAGCCCTCTGTAGAAGGTCCTGGAATCGGTTCAGCCTGATCGAACACTTCGGTATTCTCCGTCTGGCAAAAATAAAGCCCGTTATGCAATTCCTGCAAAACGACCAACTCCACCCCTTGCAAAGCACAAACCCGGATATTTTGTTTCAGTTTCTCAATATTAGCAACCCGGTCCCCCGTATTCGCCTGCTGCACCATCCCTACCTTTAACGTATTCATCCTTATTTTTTATTCTTCATTCTTCATTCAAATAACCCCCTCCGGATACTGCATCGTCACGCAATGTAGCGAACCATGTTGTTTAATCAACGGCAAGCAATTGATCCCAATAATCTCACGATCCGGAAAAACCTGTTGCAAAGCATCCTTCGCCAGTTCATCCTTTGGAGAATTATAATAAGGAAGCAACACAGCTCCGTTGATAATCAAAAAATTGGCATAAGTGGCCGGGAGACGTTCGCCCTCCCATACCACCGGGTCCGCCATTGGCAGAGCAATCAGCCGATAAGGTCTACCGTCAGCCTGTTTGAAAGCCAGCAACTCCTGTTCCATTGCCTGCAGTTCCTCGAAATGTTCATCCGACTCATCCGTACACTGCACATAAGCAATCGTATCTTCGCTACAGAACCGTGCCAGCGTATCGACATGGCTATCCGTATCATCACCGGCCAAATAGCCGTTTTCCAGCCACAAAATACGTTCAAAACCAAAGACATCCTTCAGATAGGCTTCCAGTTCTTCCTTTTGCAGATATTCGTTCCGGTTCACAGACGAAAGACATTCGACGGTAGTGAGCAGCGTTCCTTTGCCATCCGATTCGATACTGCCGCCTTCCAATATGAACGGTTGCATGTTGATAATCGGGATTCCGTCGGCAAAAGTACCCTGCATCGCCAGATTGCGTGTAATCAGATTATCCAAATTTGCCACATATTTCATTCCCCACCCGTTGAACACAAAGTCATACACGGCCGGTTCCCCTTGGTCGAATACGGTAATGCCACCATGATCACGAGCCCAAGTATCATTCGTCGCCATCTCCCTGAAAATGATCCGGCTGTCATCCACATCGCCTAATTGTCTGCGTACTTCCTGTTCGTCCGGACAGACAATCAAGAGCTTTTCGTGTTTGATTACCTCTTTGGCAATCGATACGAAGCAAGGAATCACCTCGTCTAATATAGGCGCCCAATCCGTTTCTTCATGCGGCCATGTCAACTGGACGGCACTTTGCGGATACCACTCTGCAGGTAATATGATTTTATTTTCCATCTATATCTAAAATATGTGATTATATTACAGCACAAATATAGGCTTATTTTCTAATACAAAAGTACTACAATTTCTTGGAATACGGAAGCATCATAGGGCAACCGCACCAAAAATCATAAGGGATAATCAATCCTTGTTTTTAGTACGGACATTTTTGTATAAAAGTTTTTTTTTGCAAAACAACTATCATACTGTCATAACTAAATTTATATACCTGTAGGACAGCCTGTTATTCTATGATGGTTGCTGTTTTCAACTATCATTCATCTATCATAACCATCATGGGTAAAAATCAATAAGATATTATATATCAGCATTCTATCAAATTGCAGATATACTCTGAAGTTGATATAAAATATATAAATAGACTCATTTTTTCATGAATACAAGCTACTCTTTTACCAAAAGCAACTTGAAAAGTTTCTTCAGACCCGGGTGGCGGGATGTGGGAGATCCGGGTGTGGAAGATGTGGAGACCCGGATCTTGATGAAACCAGAACAGGGATGTAGAGCTATTTATCTGCCTTGTTCGAGGAAGTTTTATGCACTGTTTCCGATTATAATTAGGCGGAATACCTACTTTTTTAACACAAATAGTCCCTTATGTTTGCTAATGATTATTTTGGCTCAATAGAATATAAACATCACATTATCAGTGATATGTGTAAAATTATAGGCTAAAAGTATGATAGTTGCATGATAGTAGTATGATAGTTTAAAGCAGAAACTATCATGCTTTAATCTGTTGAAAAATAGTGCATAAAGGCAGAAAATGATAGTATGTTTCTCATGCAATGCTACCATGTGTAGGACATCGCCTTGAAAGAACTGACCCAGTCATTCCTCACCAAAGAGAAGCTCAATCAAGACATGGAGAATCCGGAAAAAAGGTTGGGGAATATTGATAGTTTCCTGCCGGATTCATTCAAAAAACGGAAAGGAGGACAACGTATGTGGCGCGACACGATCATAGTAGAAGAAGACAACCGCATTGTCGCCACGGGTGACAATGTGCGGATGAATACCGGGGAGATAGCCGACCTTTTCAATATCACGGCAGCAAGCGTGAACCGTGCCCCGATTTTTCCGGAGCTTACGAATGGGTGGTTGATTAGAATATCTTTATTCCTCTTTGATATACAGAAAATATGGGTCAAATAATTGCAATTCGGTATCAGTACGATCAAGTAACTGGTTGTTGATAAAAAAAGATTCAGCCCATAATTTTGCTGTAATCTTATTTTTTACAGAAATTGGTTCATTCCAAGCGTACAGTCCAATCTTGATACGCTTGATAACTCCCATATCTATAAGCTGTGTCAATGATACTCTGATAGCCTTTTTGCAAGTTCCGTTCAAAGGATAGTCTTTGCCAACAAGTTTGTTGATAGTATCTCTTGAAAGTTCTGTTTCCAAACGCATATATTTGGCTAAAAGAGCTGTAAAGTAATAACAAAAAGGAAATCTGACATTGATAAGCGAAATTGCTATAACATTAGCCTCGAAAGGAATTTTAAGAGCCGCAAGAATTTTAGTTTTGTTTTGCACCAAAGTTTCATTTATCAAAGGATTCAATATTGAACTTTTGATGTAATTAAAAGCCAATTTGATATTATATTCCCCTGAAAACACCGAGTGTAGGTTTTCGAGCAAATACTGCTCGTTTATTTCGCCCTTGTTAAGATAATCGGCAAGGGTGCAACAAAATATATCGAGCGGAACTCGCTGTTTGATACTTACTTGTATTGTTTTATCTGTCATTCTTTTGTAATCGTAATAAAGGGTATAAGTACTTCGAAGAAATGAGTGCCGCCATGGGTCACGTTCATCGGAATATTTGAAAAACAGTGGTTTGAGGTCGGATAGTAAGTGCATGAAGCAGGGTCAATCTGAAGCACTTCTCCTCGGTGGTCTTGTTCAAACAACACACGCGATGCCTGCGGAGCAAGCGTGACGTGACGTTTGCTCAATGACGGAGAGCCAACCTTTTCCGGCTGCGAAAGCAAACGGGATGGTTTGGTTTCGATGTTTCCATGGTCGGTGGTGATATACACTTTGAAGCCTTGTTGCAAAAGGTCGCCGATATTATTGAGCAAGTCTTCTTCCTCCACCCACAACTTTGTGGCGGCATGGAGATAACGGAAGTCATCGGAAGCGTGCATCTTCTCATCGAGGTCAACCGTTACCCAAGCCACTCGTTTGTATATGTCGTTTAGGGCAATCGTAGAACCGTGTTCATAAAGAATTTGGTTGCGATTGATAAAGCCTTTCGACAGCCAGAAATCTTCCCACATTCTACTCTCCGAAGAACTGCTTTGCTGATAGCTGACAGACGGATATTTACCGAGGAATATAGCTTGGCGAGAGAGTTCGGTGACACTTGGTAGCCACGAATATATCACATCGATCTGTGTGTTGATGTCAAAATACTTATTCTTCAAACTGTTTACCAACATCTGACTTTGCCAAAAGTTCATACCATCGACAACCACCAGAGCCAACTTGTCCTCTTTGGGCTGCTTGCCGATAAACGGCAACACTTGGCATACATTCTTCGGTGCTTTGTTGGCAGGAGGTGTGGTCGAGCTGATGATTGAAGCATAGCGTTCAACAAGGTGTTGCTGAAAAAGCGTATTGAGTTCGTCTACTTTCGGCATCAAGGCTGAAAGGTTTCCGATTTCGAGTGCACGAAGTATCAGTGCGCTTGCTTGTGGCAACCATTCCCCCGGCTTATCAATCTTGATTTTAGCAAACAGCTTATCCCATTCTGCAATGATGTTTTCAATTTTCTCCTTTGCACCCTCATACGAAGTTTGGTATTCGGCAATGATATGATGAGTGCGCAGTTCGTCAATCGAAACCCTGCCCGGATATTGATAAAGATAATTCAATGTACCGATAGATTGGTCTTTGATTAAAGCCCATTTATAGCGAGGAAAGATATGTCGAGCCACAAATTGGGTGGTGTCGGCATAAATTGCTATATCGTCCGGCACATCAAACTGCTCTCGCTGCACAAAAACAAAGCGGATGTTGGATTGCTCCTGCAATTCCTCTTTCACGGTGGTTTCCCACCAAAGGCGCAAGGCAAGACTATCCCCCTCGGCGATGCGTAGCGAAGCATAAGTAAGCATCATGCGCACATCTTCGCGAGCCAGAAATTCATCGTAGGTTTGCACCACGACCAATCGCTTTTCGGAATATTCTCCGAAAAGGCGGTTGATAATTCCTTGTGGAAGATTCTTCTTAGCCATATTATATGCGGTTAGTGGCGATGTCGTAGTATTGCAACAGCACATCATCTTCGGTAAGTAGCGACTGCGGTATGCGGTCGCCTACCCGAACAATGGTGGCGAAGTCTTTCTCTTGATAGCAGTTCTTGAAGCCCGTGCGGAGTGCTTCAAGGCGAGCTTCCTTGATGCGCCCTTTGGGTTTCTCCGCAGCTTCCACATAAGTCTTAAACTCACGGAGCAAACGTCTGGTACGTACCTTTTCGAGGTCAGCCTCATTTTCCGCATCGGGAATATACCATTGGCTATCCTCGTTTTTCAAAAAGTTTTCTTCGAGAATCTGCATCAGTTCGGGAATAGCATCCCCTTTCTTCGGAGCAACGAGGTCTTGCATCCACTTCGGTTGCAAGTCTTGATAGGTCTGCGGTTTGTCGACAAGTTCGCGTTTGAGCCACTGCACACCATCTGCTTCGCTACCCACAAAGAGTGCAAGCGAAACCATTTCCGGGTTCTGTCGGCGCAAGTCATCATACTTAATGGCTTGTTCGGCGGTAAAGAACATACCGTCACGCTCTACAAAAGTATCGCGCAGGAAACGCTGAAACTCCGATGCGTCCATGGGAATTTGGCGACCGTTTTGCACAAAGAAAGCAATCAGTCGGTCGTACAAAATCTTCGGGCTGCGCTCCACAACAGCAGTTGTCTTCTTCTCGTTGACAATAATCACGGGAAGACGTGTCAGCAGTTCTTCGATAAACGATTGTGTGCTGACAAATATATTTTGGTTGTCGTCCGACTGCCTCATATTCTCGAAATGCGCAAGTAACTTCTCGCTCGGCTTGAAGCAAGAAATAATAAGGTCTTGCTTAACGGCTGTGGTCGTGGTTACAGCTTTGAAAGAACCTTGTTTCTTATCAAGCGCAGCAACATTAGCAATAATGAAACCGACACCTTGCAAAGCGTTTTGGATAGAGTTCCATACAGACGCAGATGTATTGCTAAACTCCATTGTCAACCATTTACCGGGCTTTAATACTCTATAAAATTCTTTGAAAGAAGCGTTCATTAAGGTTTGATAATCAAACAATGTTTTATTTTGCGTTTTATTTACAATAGCTTCTTTTGTGTTATCCGTGCGAATGTGCAACCAACTTTCCCACAAAGAATTTAATTCTGAATACATAATATTTGCGCCAAAAGGCGGATCAACAAAGATATAATCAATTTTGTTGTTTGAAATATTAAGGTTAGTTGCCGAAATTAAATTCACAAGACTATTATTTCTTCCATTATAATAGCATTGAGAAAAAGATGAAATTTTTCGTCTCAGTGTATTCAGAACATTAAACTCTCTGTTCAACGATGATATATAAAATGTACCTGATGTAGTACCTGTACCAGAAAAACGAAATTTATTCATTTTTGAGGTACTAAATAATGACGATGTAAACCAAGCCAAAAGTATTGGATTGTTTTTTACTAACTCATAAATTTTTGAAAGGCAAATATAATTTCGTGAGGTGTAAAATTGGTGTGTATATGAAATTCCTACTTTAAATTCTTATCTTATTGATGGATTGATTTGAAAAACAAACGCTTATGGAAGTTTTGAAAAGTCTAAGGTAACGATTTGGAGATTGTGCTAATTTCAATATTTTACAGCCTCATACTCATGAGTATAACTTTTCTTTGAACAAAGGTAAGAATATTTTTTGATTAAAGAAAAATCCCGAAGGGAAAAATAAAAAATGTTTGGGAGAGAGGATTGGAAAAATTCAAGAGAGGGAGATTGAGGGATTAAGTGAGGGAAATCGCATAATCAATTTGTAGTTACCGAAAAAGGCGTATTCGAGATCCCTGTATATTGCTTCTACCGGTGATTACACGATCGGAAATATATAAAAAAATGCCCCCAATCAAGAAGTATTTTATGTTTCTCGGTTGGGGTATAAAGGTTATTTGAATTGTAGCCATACCTCATATATTCAAGCCGCCTTCCTTTAAAGGAATATGCAGTGACGATTTCATTTCCATGTCTGCGAAACTCGGTAACAACATCTTTTAAAGGTGTCAGGAATTGCAGGCAGTTATGTACATATCCGAATTCTGATTTTATGCGTGTTTACTCATAAAATTAGACTCTATATCTGCTTGCACAGGTTATCTCTATACTATTTCCTGTAAATAACATTTGGGAATATAATTGGTGGCGACCAATATCAGCAAGCCTTCAAAAGGAATAACCAGCCGCTTGTTCTTTTTGATACGTCTGTAATATCCCACTACTCCGGCATATTCCCCACCTGTCACCCGGTATTTTTCGGCGTTCTTCACGAGATTGTCATCATACGGTATCTGTTCGAAACCGTCCTCCATGGAAGAAGTGAGCATGATGAACATGTCCATCTCTTCATCCGGAATGGAAGCTGGAATCTGGGTACCGGGACGATGATACACCATGGCTTTCTCATCGAGAATCGAATTCAAGGAAGAGATATAGTCATCATCGCAACGCAGGAACATCAACATGGCGACAAGCGGAACCCGCCTGATCACGACTTCCCCATCCGGTTGCGGATAGCTTCTGGTTTTCATCGGGATATAACTCTCAATCCCGTCACGTGACAATGTGGCCTTGATTTCCGAAAAACGGTTATAGAAAACCTTCAGGGCATACCATTTTTTCATCATGACCTATTGATCCCTTTTTTTATGATTTCCAGTTCCAATCGAACCTTTCGACATCCTCCTCCACGAGCAGATCTCCTGACTGTATCTCAATAAAGAGCAGATCGGTCATGGCCTTGACGGCATGCCTCATGCCCTTCCTGATACAGACGGTGTCTCCACGGCCGATTCTAGTCATTTTCCCATCAAGAGCCAGCATACCCTCGCCATCAATGAATGTCCAGACTTCATCGCGATAGCGGTGAGCCTGATAGCTTATACTCTTACCGGCTTTTATCTTTAACTGCCTGGTAAGGGTCTCATATCCGTCAGGAAAACTCACCGTATCGATAACCTTATATTCTCCCCAGCGACGCTCCTCGTACATCGGGCGGCATTGCAAGCGGTCCGCATATGTCTTGATGTGCTCGCTCCTGCCTTTCTCTGAAACCAGGATGCCATCGCATGAAGCGGCTATTACCATGTCTTTGGCACCGATGCACATGACAGGTATTTCCAATTCGTTGATCACATGGGTGTTTTCAGATTTCTCGTCCATCACCACGTTACCGATGCAACGCTCTTTCAGTTCATCGGTAAGCGCGTTCCATGTGCCGAGATCTTTCCATTCCCCGTCGTATGGAACGACAGCCACAGACTTCGCTTTCTCCACCACCTCGTAGTCAAAGCTGATCTTTGGCAGTTCCTCATATCGGAGGCGTACCTCCTCAAAAGTATCGTATGCGAGATAACTCTTTACGATGTCAATCATATATCCGAGACAGAAAGCGAACACGCCGCCGTTCCAAAATGCGCCATCTGCGATAAATCTTTCAGCTGTGGCGACATCCGGCTTTTCCATAAAACGCTCCACTTCATATATTCCGTCTGTTTTGCGATGCTTTTGAGGTATCACATAACCGTATTTGGCGGACGGATAGGTGGGCTTTATGCCCATCAGTACAAGATCAGCCACATTATTCTGTACTGCTTCCGCCATTTCCGCTATAGTTTGAAAATAGCGCTCTTCCGTATACGGGTCGCATGGCATAACAATGACTGTTTCATTCTTGTCGCATTTCGCTGTTTTCTCCAAATAGGCGGAAACGAGACAGATTGCGGGGAAGGTGTCCCTACGGCTAGGTTCGGTGACGACAGTCACATCCTCACCGAGCTGATTGGTGATGGCATCCTTTTGGGATACACTTGTAGCGATTGTAACCGGGCAGGAAAGTCCCGATTCCTTGATTTGTCGTATGACATGCTGTACCATAGATTCCCTGCCTCCGTCCGGGGAAGGAAGCAGTCTGAGGAATTGTTTGGAGCGGGATTCGTTTGAAAGTGGCCACAGCCTTTTACCTGAACCGCCGGATAAGAGTATGATTTGCATGATTATGTTGTGAAAGTTATCTTTCCGCCCTCATCGGGTTGTTTAAGAAATCCTCGTAGGAAAGACGGATGCCTTCCTCCAGTTCTGTCTTGTATGTCCATCCGAGCGAAGTCGCTTTCGAAACGTCAAGCAGCTTGCGGGGTGTACCGTTCGGCCGTGAGGTGTCCCAGCGTATCCCGCCAGTGTAGCCGATTATCTTTGCCGCTAATTCTGTGAGTTCCTTTATGGTCAGCTCCTTGCCCGTTCCGGCGTTCACCGTTTCGTTGCCGGAGTAGTTGTTCATCAGGAACACGCACAGGTTGGCAAGGTCGTCCACATAGAGAAACTCCCTCAAAGGGCTGCCGTCACCCCAACAGGTCACGAAGGGCAGGTCCTGTTCCTTTGCCTCATGGAACCGGCGGATCAGGGCCGGCAATACATGTGAATGTTCCGGATGGTAGTTGTCGTTCGGTCCGTAAAGGTTGGTAGGCATGACGCTGATATAGTCCGTACCGTACTGGCGGTTCAGGAACTCGCAATATTTCAGGCCGGAGATCTTGGCAAGCGCGTAGGCCTCGTTGGTCTTCTCCAGTTCGGAGGTCAGCAGGCAGGATTCCGGCATCGGCTGCGGCGCCAGGCGCGGATAGATACACGAGGAGCCGAGAAACTCCAATTTCTTGCAGCCGTTCTTCCATGCCGCGTGGATCACGTTCATCTCCAGTATCATGTTTTCGTACATGAAGTCCGCCAAAGCGGACTGGTTCGCCACGATGCCGCCCACTTTGGCCGCCGCCAGAAAGACATATTCCGGTTTCTCATCCGCAAAGAATTTCTCGACGGCGTCCTGCCGTGTCAGGTCCAGCTCCGAATGGGTACGAGTAACGATATCCGTGTATCCCTGCCGTCGCAGTTCGCGGACAATGGCGGAACCCACCATTCCCCGGTGGCCCGCCACATATATTTTTGCTCCCTTCTCCATCATTTCACGATCCCTTTCTCCAGATATTCGGCCAGATTGGTTCTCATCACGCCGGCCACATGATCGGCGGCCACTTTCTGCATGTCATGCGTCACCATGATTTTCACAAGCTCCTCGAAAGAGGTACTCTGAGGATTCCAGCCCAGCTCATTCTTTGCCTTGGTAGGATCTCCCCAAAGGTTGACAACGTCCGTGGGACGATAGAAGTCCTCACTCACGGCCACCACTACTTTTCCGGTTCTCACGTCAATGCCTTTTTCATGGATGCCCTCGCCTTCCCAGCGAAGTTCGATGCCAGCGTAATGGAAAGCCAGCGTGGCGAACTCGCGTACCGTGTGCTGTACACCGGTGGCGATCACAAAGTCCTGTGGCATGTCTTGCTGGAGGATCAGCCACATGCATTCCACATAGTCCTTGGCATAGCCCCAGTCACGCAAGGAATCCAGATTCCCCAGATAAAGGCAGTCCTGCTTGCCTTGCGCGATACGTGCGGCGGCAAGGGTGATCTTGCGCGTGACAAATGTCTCGCCCCGACGTTCCGATTCATGGTTGAACAGGATGCCCGAGCAGCAGAACATATTGTAAGCCTCTCGGTACTCTTTCACGATCCAGTAGCCGTAGAGCTTGGCCACGGCATAGGGGCTGTAGGGATGAAAAGGCGTGTTCTCGTTCTGCGGTACTTCTTCCACCTTGCCGTAAAGCTCGGAAGTGGAGGCCTGATAAATACGGCAGGTATCCGTGAGGTCACACTGACGCACGGCTTCCAGAACACGCAACACGCCGGTCGCATCCACGTCGGCCGTGAACTCGGGCGAGTCGAACGATACCTGTACATGGCTCTGTGCGGCGAGATTATATATTTCCGTGGGCTTTACTTTCTTCACTACTTGCAAGAGACTCATTGAATCGCCAAGGTCCGCGTAATGCAGATGGAAATGGGGATGCCCCTCCAGGTGGGCGATACGTTCCCTGAAATCAACCGACGAACGGCGGATGGTGCCGTGTACGTCATATCCTTTCTCCAACAGGAACTCGGCGAGGAACGAGCCGTCCTGACCGGTGATGCCTGTGATTAATGCTGCTTTATTCATTTTGTCAAAAGAAAAAATCACCAGAGGACACCGAATGTCCGGCATCCTCCAGTAAACTAAATTGTTTGTTATTGGGATATCTGTGTTTATGCACCTGGTTTGTTGCCACCACCTGTATGCTGACGGTTCCAAGTCCGGGTAATGACAGACACCGTCCCGTACTGTTTGCCGGACACGCTACGTCCCAAGGCGGATGCGGTAAGCGTGGTCACTTCCTGCTGTCCGCTGATATCCATTGCGGTACCGACCGGCAAAGTCACATTGATAGGATAAGTACCGGTAGCCGTCGTCACGCCTGCTCCTGCGGCACGTGCCACGATCTCAATCAGGTAGGCTGTGATTTTGTTGGTTCCGGAAGAACTGATCTCCGTACCGATCTTATAGGAGTAAGAAGCCGATGAGACAGCCATATCGTCACTTCCGTACAGGTTATCCCAGGAGTCAGGAGTGAAACTGATGGTTTCCGAAGTTGTCGATGAACTGATCGTTGCGCTGCACAACAGTGAGTAGGAGGTAAACTGGTCTGCCACAACCGTGACCTTTCCTCCCTCCACTGTATATTCCGCATCCAGCCATGTGCCGTTCACATACTTTTGTGCAGTGACAGTTCCGGCGATTTCCGGATCCACGTCATATTCGAGTGTTACCGGTTGCTGCAAGGTGGCCGATGCGTTGGAACTGCTGATTCTCGTACCGATCAGCAGAGTGCTTCCGGCTGCTTTCGTGCTGACAGAACGAAGTGCGGCCTGCTCAACTTCATCCGTAGAATAGATAGGAGTGATGGTGATTTGCGTACCTGCGTCCACGGCACCGGCCGGAGCGGACAGGGTCATTTCTATTTTTCCTTCTTCGTTTCCTTTTAGAACCTCGGACGTGACATCGGCGTTTGCCGAACCGTCGGCGTTTGCGGTAATCGTTGTCCCCTCATTGCTCAGTGTCACGTTCCACACCGGGTTGTTACTGTCGCCATCGCTCACGGTAATGGATGTCTCTTTGGAAACTTTGCCATCCGCTTCCGCTTTCAAGGTATAAGTGCCCGCTGCTACATTTTCAAATACGAATGTACCATCCGTTTGGGTGGTAGCGGATGTCCCGTTCATGGATACGGTTGCGGAAAGACCTTCTCCGTCAATACCTGTGACACGTCCGCTGATACTATGCGTCACAGCCACCTCCGGAGGTGTGACATCGCTGTAATCAGGATCATCGTCACCACAACTTGCCATACCCATTGCAAGGCTGACAACGAGGAGCATGAAGGCTCCTTTTTTAACAAATTCGTACATAAACAAAATAAATTAAATGTTAATTATAAATGAATAGATAATTCTCGTAACAGATAGAATCGAATATATTCCATATCAGACAAGAGGAAAACCGATCTGTTCCAATTGTGCTTTTCGCTCGTCCGACATGTTTCCCTTGCGGTAATCCCGTCTCTGGATGGTACACCAGCGTCCCAATGATCCTTCACGGCATCCCGGCCATCGTCCTTGCAGGTTATGGAACAGGCACAATTGTTCGAAGTTACCTTGCCAGACCTGTTCCGCTGACCAGACAAATCCTATTTTATCCAACAAAAGTCGGCGGTCATGAGATAATTTCCCCTGTTTGCGCATTTTCCGTTGTGTATGGCACCATCCGCCCAGGTTCCCTTCCGTCGATTTAGGAAAACGCCGATATTTTCCGACAAAAGACTTCAGTTCCTCGTAGTTCTTCATCCATTCCCCTTGGAGATCCTGATTCCAGACAAAGCCGATCTCATCCAAAGCCCGGATGCGCTCTTTGCTCAAACGTCCATCCTTCCGTCTTTCCCGCTGGGTATAACACCAGGTCGCAAGCGGGCCGTCTTCACGTTTGGGCCAGTGCCCGTACATATCGAGGAAAAACTTCAACGCACGGTATTCTTTCATCCATTTGGAGTCGAGCTGGTTCCATTCGAAGCCGATTGATTCCAGCTGGCGGCAACGCTCCTCCTGCAATTTTCCCCGTTTATAGGCGATACGTTGGGTGTTGCACCACAGACCGAGTTTTCCTTCCGTGACCGACGGCCAGTCGTTTTCTTCCCGACGGAATTCAATCAGCCTCTCATACATAATCTGCCAGGGCTCCAGTTCTGCCAATATCTCCTCTATGCGCAGCCGTATGTCCGACAGGAAACCCGTCGTCAGAAAAGAGGTGTTCCCTTCGAATCCTTTGGGTGACGGAAGGAGAGATAGACGCTCCAAGTGGGGAGCCATCACGTCATAGACCGATTTTCCTGAAAGATTGTTGACAAAATCCAAGACGACCGGCTGTTTTCCTGCCCCGGCATCCAGGCAACGGCCCAATTGCTGCAAGGTAACGATGTATGATTCCGTCCGCCTAAGGAACAAGACGGCATCCACACCCTCCACATGCAGTCCTTCTATCAGCATATTGACGGAGAACAATACGTGCAGCCGATCTGATTCCTCCCGGAATGCATCCAGTATCCGACCGTTCTGTCGTTCACCTTGGGCATGATGGATCTCGAACGGAGTGATGGCACGTCCCGCTCGTGTGAGCCATCCGCATACTTCCGGCACCATCTGTTTCAAATCGGTGAGGTCGCGACAGAAGACCAGCAGTTTGCGTACGCTTGTCGGCAGGAACTTCCGGATGACCTCCGGTGCTCCCAAAGCCTCTTTGAAATCCACACGTGCCAGATCCAGTTTCCTCTGTACCTTTTCTTTTCGTCCTTTTGAACAACCGCTGCGCTCCAGCTTTCTTTGCAGCCGGTCCAGTTCGTTGTCCAGCCCGTAAGCACTCTGTACCAGAACCGGAACCGGTAAGATATTGTAATACCAAGCCTGCGGCAAGGTAAGCTCATAAAACAAATTCCCTTCAAAATAAAGATCCACCGTATCGATCATTCCCTCCGGACGGATCGGCGTTGCCGACGTTCCCAGGACATAGGCACAGGGATTGTTTTCTATCACTTCCTGCAAGGCGCTTCCCCAAATTTCCGCCCCGAAATGGTGAAACTCGTCGATCAGAATATGCTCCGCCCGTAACAGCCCATTGTCCTTTCTGTTACGGGTCAGTGACTGGAATGTCCGGTACGTCACTTGCGGGGCAGAGAATCCGACGGCTTTCCGGATCTCATCCAGAATCGTGATGTTCGGAGCAAAGACCAGTATCTTCTCCTTCGCATGATCCGCGATATAGCGTGCCAGCAAATAGGATTTCCCTGTTCCGGTAGCCTGCACGGCCGCACCGATACGGTGCTGTTTGAATCCCTGCGTGATCGCCCTGTAAGCCGCTTCGTTGTGCGGATAAAGCTCCACATGTCTTCCGGACAAGAGGCTTTCAATATAGCTTTCATCCGAAACAGTCAGCCCGTGCAGTTCAAAGTCCAATGCCTCCGGCAGGAATCCGCCGTGCGCCACGATCCTGAAATAGAGATTTCGATACCCATTGTTTAGTGGAGAGAACTTCTCGTAAAACATTTCAGCATCCGAACGGGTCAAAGGACGTTCGTTCCAGACTTCCTTCACGATGGCATGTACCATTTCTGGCTTGAAGCCTATCTGTAGTCCGTCCTCGGACTCTGTTACCTGGAAGCCGAGACGGAGATAGCAATCTATCAAAGACGGTTCCATTAAAATGGATCTTATACGTATATATTACCGGATCATAACAGATTGACACAGAAACATAGGCCTCCGGAGAAATACTTCCCTTCCTGCAAGACTACTTGCAGGAACAGTTGTTTCCACAACAGGCAGTCTGCACCTATGTTTATCTCGTTCCCTGTGTATTCCGCTATGGCTCGCAGGTTCGGAACCCATTTGGGTTGCCAGGTGATCCCCCCCACAATGCCTTCCCATTTCTCGCTGTACACGGTAGGGCAATAGCGATAGGCTAGATTGATCCCTATGTTATGTCCCGCAGGTTTGAAATGTTTGGTTGCCACAACGTAATAGTTGCAAAAATATCCGGCGCCGCTTCCGCCGTGGCCGTGACGTTTGGTCGGCGAGCCAATGAAATCATTGCTTCCGATAGCTATAGCCGGATGGTAACGGCCCTCTCGCAATGGATTCAGCTTGATGGAAAAATACTGGTCTTTCTGATTATATTTAGACTTGTCATATCCCTCCAGCAAGGATTTCTGAAGTGTGAACGTATAACCGAGCTCTATCCACTTGAACGGTGTCACGGAGAGGTAAAAATCGGCTGTGTTGTATTTCTTGCCATCATAAACAAACCCGTATCGCCCGTCGTCGTCCGGCGTGAAATGCTTATTCATGAAATAGCCGCCGATGCGTGCTGTTCCCTCCTTATTCATTTCGGCCGAAGGTGTATTAATCAATCCGGACAGACCGGTATATAGCTGTGCCGATACAGGTGAAAAGGCGAGTACCACAAGCCAGATGATGATAAAACCACGTAATTTCATTTTCGAGTCTCCTTTCTTTCTTTGATGGTGAAATCAGGCAACATCGTGTCTGTACCCCAAGGCAGCAAGTCCCGGTCGAACCATCCTGTCCGTTCGTTCTGTTCTGGATCGGTAAAATAAGTACGGTTGGCATAGCCGTTCGCCTCCACGCTATAAGTCAAGCGGAAATTGCTTGCCGGGCGGATATTAATCTTCCGTGCCGAACGCTTGTAAGGCGGTATCATGACAATGACCTTGAAGCCAGCATCTTCTTTTCCCTTGTTGCTATACGAGGCATAAACACCTACGCTGACATGTTTGAAGTGCCGGAATCCCTCGCCCGTCACGCCATAATCACCATACACATAGCGCCCTCCGCGGACGGAAATTTGCGTGTTCCACCGATATAGATAAATTTCCGGCCCTACTTGTGCTGTCAGCCTTTCCATCGTACTGGCTTCCCATCCCGATGCCATTGAGCAATATCCCGTCAACCCCACCTGCGCAGTCATGGCCAGCCATCGGTTCAGGATGAATAGGTTCTTCACGTCCAAACCATAACGCTCCATCCCGAACAGTCCTCCCGACACCTTCATCTTCCAATGTTGCCCGATAGCGAGTTGCTTGGATAACACCGCCATGTTCAGGCGCACATTCTTATACCGGTCTCCGTATTGGTTAACTATCGGCACATGTGCTTGTGCGGCCACTTCCCAGCGATATCCCATATTCCATCTGATACCCGGCGTGAGATTGATCAGCACGTCATAAACCCGGTTGTTGAAATAGATATCTCGATAATTGAAATCTACGCCCATAAATAAGTCTACCGTTCCCGTCTTATCCTGCGCCAATAAATGCGAAGGAATACAGAATGGCAGAGAAAACAGGATCATTACGAATAGTCTTTTCATACTGTTATTTCAATTTGAACCTTACGATTTCCGCAACCTTATACACATAGCGCAAACTGTCTAGCAGGGCATTCGAGCGTACACGGTTCTCACGGTAAGCCCTCACATGGTCTGCCATGATCTGCCGATGGCTTGCCAAGCCCGAGGTGGAAACCCCTCCGGTGCGCATTGTCACGCAGTCTTTCTGCACGTACTTGATGGAGATCTTGCCCACATAAATCAGCCGCAGCAGGTTCTCGAAGTCGGCCGCCACCTTATAAAAGGTTTTGAACAGTCCGAAGCGTTCATACGCCTCTTTCCGGCAATAAAATGACGGATGGGCGGGCATGAAGCCGAGCAACATCTTCCAACGGCGGAATCCTGCCGATGAATAATAGCGGACACATTTACCCAGATTATCGCTATCCACAAAATGGATGTCCCCGAATACGGCATCCACCTTAAGCCTTTCTAATTCTCCTATCAATGTCTCCACCGTGTCCGCTGATGTGTAGAAATCATCCGAGTTCAAGATGCCAATTACCTCTCCTGTTGCCATCCCGATGCCCTTGTTCATGGCATCGTATATCCCTTTGTCCGGTTCGCTGACATACCGCAGCCTACCGTTATACCGAGGTTCATATTCCCGCACCAATTCCATGGTATTGTCCGTGCTTCCCCCGTCCACGACGATATGCTCTATGTCGGGATAGGTTTGGGCAAGCACACTTTCCAAGGTGTCACGAAGAGTCGTACCACTATTGTAGGTAGCGGTGATAACTGATACTTTCATGCAAATTATAATGTGATATTGTATTTATCCTGTAGGAAACGCTTGATTTTCTCCTTATCGCTTCCGCAAGCCTTCTTTATCTCATACACCTTGGCATCCACCAAGGTACGGTACCACCAGCCTTGCAGGAAAGTCCAGATGAAACCGACTTTGCCGTCCAAACAAGCCCCTTTTAGGAAATAGCGGTAACAGAAATAGGCGAAAGAACGCCAGAACAGAGGTTGACGGACATATTTGTGCTTCTTCATCCGCTTGGCCTGTGCCTGCCGGCTGATGTTCTTATTCTCATCTGTCTCAGCCACGCCGGTCAAGTCCAGTTCGATGTCCAATAAGTCCACCGCTTCGCGTATGGCATAGTTCACGTGTTTGTGGCAGAACCATGACAGGTCATTCAGATTATGATCGCAGAAATCATGTTCAAACTCCACGGCACGACCTTCGGACAACTGGATATGCTCGTCCATCAACCGCTGCTCGCACATTCCCTTGCCGTATCGGAATACCCGCAACAGTTTCACGGGATAGATACCCCGCTTCATCCATTTTTCCATGAAGATATGGCGGCGATTGAAGATAATACCGGTTACATCTTCGGGCAAAGACGGCAATTTGGATTGCAGTTCCTCCACCAATTCGGGTAGCAGATATTCGTCTGCGTCCAAGCGCAATACCCATTTTGTACGGATTGGTGCATTTTGCAACCCCCAGTTAAACTGTTTGGCGTAATTGTTTTCCCAACGGTTTTGCAGGATATGCACATTATCAAACTTCTTGGCAATGTCAAGTGTCGTATCCGAAGAAAAACTGTCTACGATGAAAATATCTTTCGCTATTGGTGCTACATTCTCCAAGCATCTACGGATATGTACCTCCTCATTGTACGTAAGGATGATAACTGTGATATCTAACATAAATTCACGATGAGTTGTGCCACAGCAAATATCATGTGGCATAAATATTATTGAAAAGAAAGATTTATTCTTTGATAATTCGCTTCTTGATAAACTTGGCAGGATTGCCGCCTACTACAGTCCAAGCCTCCACATCTTTGAATACAGTGGCACGTGCTCCGACAACCGCCCCTTGTCCTATTTCTACTCCCATACCCACAAAAGCCCCGGCAGCTATCCACGCCTGGTCTTCTATCACGATGGGAGCGGTAATCAGCGGATTCAGCGGATTGGTTATGTCATGGCTCGCTGTACACAGGTAAGCCCCTTGCGACACGGTCGTGTTCGCTCCGATTCGTATCGGAGCCACATTATAGCAATCTACATCCGATGCCAAACAGCTGTATGCCTCCATCTCCAAATTGGCGGGATAATACACTTTGGCGGAAGAATACACAATTGCGGTTGGATGTATCTTCGCCCCGAACAGCCGCAGCAGGAACCGCTTCCATCCGCTTCCCAAACTCCGAGGTAACGGACGGGCAAGCCCCCCCCACACCACGCTCCACAGCAACCGCACCAACTGATGCTTCCTGTTTAGCGCATTGTGATACTTCGATAAATCAATTTTTGTTTCAGTCATACACAAACTCCGGTTTTTCCCCACCGTTCAATATCCATTCATAGATACGTTTCATCATTGTGGCAACTTGGGTATCTTTATATTTGCTTTCGACCAACCTCTTTCCATTCTCTCCCATCTTTTCAATCTCACTCTGCGGTAGTTGTAACACATCACGGATAGTTTGTGCCAATATGTCAATGTCGTTATCGACCCACCAACCGCAATGATACGTGTTCAAATCCTCCCAAGGGGCAGTATTTGTACAGATTACAGGGGTTCCGGCTATCAGAGCCTCTGCTACCGTCATCCCGAAATTCTCCGTTTTGCTGGGAACACATAACGCTCGTATAGATGCTAATGTTTTATATTTTTCTTTGCCTGTTACCATTCCGAGAAATGAAATATTCTTGATTTGCAACTCGGTGACAAGGTTATACAAATATCGCTCATACTCATCTGTACCTTTCCCCATCAAGACCAATTCAAAACCTTTAGTGTCTCCTGCCAATTGTGCCCATGCCTTTATCAAAGCATCAGGTCGCTTATATGGGTGAAGCCTACCTAAATACCCAATGCTTCTCCTCTCTTGCGGTACTGTTATATCGGATATAAAATCGGGAATCGTTACGGGATTTGGGATAACTGCGACAGGGTTCTTATAGCCCAAATCCCTGTAATGCTCCATTTCCTCCTTACAAGTCGCATGGATGCAGGCTGCCGACCTTAAATCTTTGTCGACACCACCTATGGCAAGCAACAGTTTCTTTTTCCACGAAGAACGAGCCATCGCTTGCGGATAAAGCATTCCGTGAGGAGTGATGATATAAGGTTTCCCTTTTCTGCGTGCGACAACGCAAGTCTCATGATTGCAGTGCATCCACATCCCGTTAGTATGGTAAAGGTCATAGTCCGACTGACCGAGAAACTTGTTCATGTTGGATGAATAACCGTAAGAACTTATCCCATCGTTGGGCAAAGCCTTTATCCATTGTTCTCCCTTGCCCATCAGTCTGTCCGAAGTGTCCTTTACGACCAGTGTCATCAAGTCCACCTCGTAATTTTCCCTGTGCATGGCGTTGAGCAGGTCGTATGTGCAAGTCGATGTGCCGCCCGACTTCGCCCCGAAGCCGGCTATTGTTTGAAGTATTTTCATTATCTGCCTCCTGTCAAAGTTTTGTATATCCGTGGTGTCATGCGTTGCAGCATTTTAGCTGTTATCACGGCAATGGCAACCATTATCCATGGATTAATCAAATAGAAGAATATCAATACCTTTTCACTTGTTCCATATATTGTTAATGCCAACTTTTTAATAATATTAAATGCAGGTTCGTGGAAACAATAAATAAAGAAGCTATAGCCACAAATATATTTCCACAATCCTCTGTTAGCAAAGCAT
>OJOH01000084.1_pt1 | contig 82717 bp, 73 predicted proteins | sample 1598201 | NCBI WGS metagenome assembly OJOH01 (sample SAMN03922462, study PRJEB24848) | human gut metagenome | isolation source: stool sample | host: Homo sapiens | place: Germany | collected 2009-11 | reverse complement strand
CGTCGGACTTCTTCACAGAGAGGGTCTTGGGGCCGGTGAAGCTGGCCTCGCCGTCCACGCGGGCGACCTTGTTCTGCTTCAGCAGACCGGCAACACCCTGGGTCAGCTGCTTGCTGATGGCGTTCTTGTGGGCGATCACCTGGGGGAAATCCACTTCCACACCGGAGACCTTCACGCCGATGTCAGCACCCTGTTCCTTGATCTCGGACACCAGCTCCGCGCTGTGCAGCAGGCACTTGGTGGGGATGCAGCCGATGTTCAGGCAGGTGCCGCCGATGTGCTCGCGCTCCACCAGGGTCACCTTGGCGCCCAGCTGGGCCGCCCGGATGGCAGCCACATAGCCGCCGGGGCCGCCGCCCACGACGATAACGGTCTTCTGGCCAGCTGCGGCGGGGGCTGCAGCCGGGGCAGGTGCAGCAGGAGCGGCGGCAACGGGTGCGGGTGCGGCGGGAGCCGCGGCGCCGGCAGCATCGGGAACCGCCTCTCCGGCGGCGCCGATCCAGGCGATCACGCTCTTGCAGGGGGCGGTCTCGCCCTCCGGCAGCAGGATCTTCAGCAGGGTGCCGTCCTCCTCGGCCTCCACGTCGTTGGTCAGCTTATCGGTCGCCACGGAGAACAGGATGTCCCCCTTCTTGACGGTGTCTCCCTCTTTGAACTTCCACTCTTCAATGGTGCCCTCGGTCATCGTCAGACCCAGCTTGGGCATCAGAACTTCAGTTGCCATAATTTCTGTCCTTCTTTCATGAACTTACCCAAAAACCGCCTCTAATTCGGCCTTTGAGTTGTTTGGATCGTCAAATTTTGGACAATGACCCCTCAAAGGGAACCCGGCACAGGCCGGGTTCCCTTGAATGGGTTGTTTGATCTCACACCAGGAGCATGTAGGGGTTCTCCAGCAGCTCCGCGATCCGCTTGAGGAACTTGGAGGCCATCACGCCGTCGATCACGCGGTGGTCGGCAGTCAGGCTCAGGTTCATCATGGTCCGGATCACGATCTCGCCGTTGCGCACCACAGGGGTATCCACCATGTCGCACACGCCCAGAATCGCCAGCTCAGGCTGGTTGATGATGGGAGAGAAGCTGGTGATGCCATAGGGCCCGAGGCTGGAGATGGTGAAGGTGCCGCCGGTCATGTCCTCCATGCCCAGCTTGCCGGTGCGGGTGGCCTCGATCAGGGCCTCCGTCTCCTGGGCGATCTGTGCCAGGGACTTCTCCTCGCAGTTCTTCACGTTGGGCACGATCAGGCCATCGCCCTTGGCGACCGCCAGGCCCATGTTCACGTGCTTGTGGCGGGTCAGCATATTGTCCGCGAAGCTGGCGTTCACGTCGGGGAACTCGGTCAGGGCCTTGGCAACCACCTTCATCAGGATGTGGTTGTAGGTCAGCTTGATCCCCTGCTCCTTCAGGCCGTCCTTCAGCTTGGCCCGCAGGTCCTTCATGGCCGTGACCTCCACCGGACGGGTGTAGGTGACCCGCGGAGAGGTGTGCCAGGAGTTGGTCATGTTGGCAGCGATGCTGCGGCGCAGCGGATTCACCTTCACAGGCTTCTCGTCGTTGCTCTCAACAGCGGCAGCGGCCTCAGCGGCAGGAGCTGCGGCTGCACCCACACCGGCGGCGGCCAGCACGTCCGCCTTCATCACGCGGCCCTGGACGTCCAGCTTGCTGACGTCCACGCCCAGCTCGGCAGCCAGCTTGGCAGCCATGGGGCTGGTCTTGGGACCGGCCACAAAGTTCTCCACGTCCTTGGCCACCACGGTCCCGTTGGGGCCGGTGCCGGGGATCTGGGAGAGGTCATAGCCCTTTTCCTTCGCCAGCTTCTTGGCGTAGGGAGTCGCCAGCACGTAGGCACCGGCGGGACGGTCCGCATGGGCCGTGGGGGCGGCGGCAGGAGCCGCGGCAGAGGCTGCGGACGGCGCAGCGGCAGGAGCGGCAGCAGCAGGCGCGGCGGCACCGGAGGCATCCGGAATCGCCTCGCCGGGCTGGCCGATCCAGGCGATCACGCTCTTGCAGGGGGCGGTCTCGCCCTCCGGCAGCAGGATCTTCAGCAGGGTGCCGTCCTCTTCGCACTCCACGTCGTTGGTCAGCTTATCCGTCGCTACGGAGAACAGGATGTCCCCCTTCTTGACAGCGTCGCCCTCTTTATATTTCCACTCTTCAATGGTGCCCTCGGTCATCGTCAGGCCGAGCTTGGGCATCAATACTTCAGTTGCCATACTTGAAAATCTCCTTTTCAACAGGCATTAAAACATGCCCTTGATGCCCTTTACCAGGTCCTCCGGAACCACTTTCACCATCTTCTCCAGGGTGGGAGCGAAGGGGATCGGGCAGAAGGGAGCGCCGTACCGCAGGATGGGGGCATCCAGATACTCCATGGCCTCCTCCGCGACGGTGGCGGAGATCTCCGCGCCGAAGCCGCCCTGCTTGACAGCCTCGTGGACGATGCAGAGGCGGTGGGTCTTCTTCACACTGTTCAGCACGGTCTCCTTATCCCAGGGAGACAGGGTGATCAGGTCGATGACTTCGGCCTCAATGCCCTCCTTGGCCAGCAGGTCCGCAGCGCCGCGGGCATTCTTCATGCCGATGGAGTAGGACACGATGGTCACATCCTTCCCCTCACGCTCCACGCGGGCCTTGCCCAGGGTGTAAGGCTCCTCCTCGCCGATCTCGGGCACTTCGCCTTTCTCCTTGTACAGGATCTTGTTCTCGAAGTACAGCACGGGGTCATCGCACTCGATGGCGGCCTTCAGCACCATCTTGGCGTCATAGGGATTGGAGGGCGCCACAACCTTGATGCCGGGGATGTGGGCGAACCAGGACTCCACGCACTGGGAATGCTGTGCAGCGCCGCCGCCGGCAGAACCGTCGGGCGCACGCAGGACCAGGGGCACCTTGGCCTGGCCGCCGAACATGTAGCGGACCTTTGCCATCTGGTTGAAGATCTCGTCCATGGGCACGCCGATGAAGTCGGCGAAGTGCATGTCCACCACGGGACGGGCGCCGGCCAGAGCCGCGCCTACGCCGCCGCCGATGATAAAGGTCTCGGAAATGGGGGTATCAATGATCCGGCCGGGGAACTGCTGGGGCAGGCCCTTGAACTGACCGAAGATACCGCCCTGACGGGCCAGGTCCTCGCCCATTGCGAATACAGTGGGGTCTTTCGCCATCGTCTCGGCCATGGCCTCTTGAGTGGCCTGAGAAAAAGTGATCTTACGCATCGTATTTGTCCTCCTTCGCCTTAGTCATCCACGTAGACGTACTTCATGTACTCGGACGCATCGGCGTACTCGCTCTGCATAGCGTACTCCTTGGCGTCTTTGATCTTCTGCTCACACTTGGCATCGATGGCGTCGCACTCCTCGGCGGTCATCAGCTTCAGCTTGGCGGCCTTGGCGCGGAACATCTTCAGAGGATCGGTGTCGTGATAGATCTTCTGGGTCTCGGCGTGGTCACGATACAGTTCAGGGTCGCCCACGAAGTGGCCCTCAATGCGGTAGGTCTTGGCCTCGATGAACGTGGGGCCTTCGCCGGCACGGGCACGGGCAACAGCCTCCTTGGCGGCCTCATACACAGCAAAGACATCCTGGCCGTCCACGATCACACCGGGCACATGATAACCCGCCGCGCGGTCGGAGATGTTCTCCACATTGCAGGTGGTGCGGTAAGGCGTGGTGGAAGCCCAGCAGTTCATCTCGTTGACGAAGATCACGGGCAGCTTCCAGGCGGAAGCGACGTTCATGGCCTCGTGGAAAGTGCCGCGGTTGGAGGCACCGTCACCGAAGAACACCACGGAAACCCGGTCGTTCTTCAGGATCATCTTGCTGGCCAGGGCAGCGCCGGTGGCCAGGTTGTAGCCGCCGCCCACGACGCCGTTGGCGCCCAGCATACCCACAGAGAAGTCGGCAATGTGCATGGAGCCGCCGCGGCCCTGGCACAGGCCGGTCTTCTTGCCGAAGATCTCAGCCATCATGCGGTTCACATCCGCGCCCTTGGCCACACAGTGGCCGTGGCCGCGGTGAGTGGACTCGATCATATCGTCCTTCCGCAGAGCGGAGCACACACCAGTGGCGATGGCCTCCTCACCGATGTACAGGTGCACGAAGCCGGGAATCTCACCATTCAGGAAGTCGTGCTTCACGCTCTCCTCAAACTTGCGGATGGTGCACATGGTCTCATAAAAGTGCTCCGCCAGTTCCTTGGTGTATTTTGCTGCCTTTGTTGCTGCCATAGGAAAAACTCCCTTCTGCCGACTCTCCTGTCGGCACTCTTTGAAATTTGCTGGGACAGATGCGCTGGGCGGTGAAATCGTCAAAATTTTCACCTATGTTCTCTGAAAAGACGTGGCAACAGTTTCCTGCAGCCACGTCCTCTCAGCTAACGCAACTTACGAAACCTTAACCGTTGTTTATACGGAAACGCAGGCTGCCTCTTCAATTAGGCGGCGGGCTCAGTGGTGCCAGCATCAGCCTGAGTGACGCTGGTGAAAGCCTCGATCAGCTCGGGGGTCAGCTCGTCGGCGAACTCGTCGTACACGGGGGCAGAAGCCTCAGCGAACTCAGCAGCAGCCTCGGGAGTCAGCTCGGTGATCTCAACGCCAGCCTCGGCCCACTTGTCCATGATCTCCTGATCCTGGCTGCGGTTCAGCTCACGCTCGTACTCGCAGGCAGCCTGGCCGGCCTCGTCAACGATGGCCTGCAGCTCGGGAGACAGGGAGTTGTACAGCTCAGCGTTCATGCAGAAGAACAGGCAGTCATAAGCGCCGGTCCAATAGGTCAGATAGCTCTGGACCTCCTGGATAGAAGCGGCATCAGCGGTGGGCAGGGGGTTCTCCTGGCCGTCGTAGGTGCCGGTCTGCAGAGCGGTGAACACCTCGGACCAGTTGGCGTTGGTGTAGTCGGCGCCCCACAGCTCATAGGAGCGGTTCAGCAGCTGGGAACCCGCGACACGCATCTTCAGGCCGTTCATGTCAGCCTTGCTGGCGATGGCGTGCTTGCTGTTGGTGATGTGGCGGAAGCCGTTCTCCGCAATGCCCAGCAGGTGCACGTTGTAGGTGCTCTCCAGGATCTCGCCCAGAGCCTCGCCGCCGGCGCCGTCCAGGGCCGCGTCAGCCTCTTCCGTGCTGCTGAACAGGAAGGGCAGGGAGACCACGTTGAACCGCTGGTCGAAGGAGGACCAGATCAGGTTGGAGTGCATGGACAACTCGGTGGTACCGTCCATCAGGGCCTGGATGCCGTCGGTCTGGTTGCCGGCGGTCAGCTGGTCAGCGGGATAGTACTGAACGGTGATGGCACCGCCGGTCTTCTCGCCCACGATCCGGGCGAACTCCTTGGCGCCGTCCACCCAGGGAGAGGTCTCCGTGGCGGAGCAGGCGAACTTCCAGGTCATTTCCTCGAACTCGCCAGTGGAAGCGGCAGCATCATCGCCGCTGTCGGCAGTGGTATCGCTGGCAGCGTCATCGCCACCGCCGCAGGCCACCAGGGCCAGAGCCATGGTGAGCGCCAGGAGCAGTGCAAGAAACTTTTTCATTGTTTTGCCTCCTTAAAATAGTTGTAGCAGGTATTATCTGAAACCGCAAAGCGCGGTTACAGCCAAGTCAGGAGATGCTTATTTGCCGAACAAGAGCACGGTAGAGAACCAGGGCACATAGGTGATGAGCAGCAGCGCAATAATGCATGCCACAATCTGGGGCCACACAGCCTTGGACATAGAGACAATGGTGACCTTGGTCTTGTCCCGCAGGCCCTGAAGCTTCTCGGACACACCGATGGCGACGAACAGGTTGACACCCACGGGAGGAGTCACCTGGCCGATAGCCAGGTTCACTGTGGCGATCACGCCGAAGTGGACGGGGTCGATGCCCAGCTGGGTGGCTACGGGGTACATGATGGGGATAAAGATGTACATGGCGGAGTTGGCGTCCACGAAGCAGCCTGCAATCAGGAAGATCACGTTGACGATCAGCAGGAAGATGTACTTGTTGCCGGAGATCTCCAGCAGCAGAGCCTGGGCCGCCTGCGCAATGCCGAACACCGTGCACACATAGGAGAACAGGGTGGCCGCGCCGATGATCAGCATGATGCCGCCGGTGGTCTTGCCGGAGTCGACCAGGATATCGATCATATCCTTCATCTTGACCTCACGATAGATGAAGACGCCGACCACCAGACCGTATACCACGGAGACGGCAGCCGCCTCGGTGGGGGTGAAAACGCCGCCGTAGATGCCGCCGATGATGATGACGGGCATCAGGAAGCCCCAGAAGGCCTCACGGAAGGACTTCCAGCGCTGGCCCCAGGAGGACTTTGCCTTGGATGCCTGGATGCCCTTCTTGCGGCACTCGATCATGATGATGATCACCAGGGACAGGCCCATCATGATGCCGGGAATCCAGCCGCCCATGAACATATCGCCCACGGAGACGCCGGTGATGGAGGCGTACACCACGAATGCGATGGAGGGCGGAATGACGATGGCGATGGAGGAGGCGCTGGCCATCAGGGAAGAGGCGAAGGGGGCGGAGAAGCCGCCGCGGTTGATCATGGCGGGAATCAGGATAATGCCCAGAGCCGCCACGGTGGCGGGACCGGAGCCGGAGATGGCGCCGAAGAAGCAGGCCACGATAACAGCCACGATGGCGATGCCGCCGCGCCGATGGCCGACGCAGTCATCAGCAAACGCCACCAGACGGCTGGAGATGCCCGCCTTGGCCATGATGTTGCCGGACAGAACAAAGAACGGAATAGCCAGCAGCAGGAACTTTGCCATGCCGCTGTACACGTTGGTAGGGACGACCGTCAGGGGGGAACTGCTGAAGAGCAGGGCGAAAATGGAAGACATACCCAGGCTGACGGCAATGGGGATATTCAGCAGCAGCATCACGAAGAAGCTGCCGAACAGGATCAAGTTAATCATACAGTCTCTTTGCCTCCCTCTGTCTCAGCCGGCTTCACACAGGCGGCCTTGTTGCTCATCACGTCGACCAGATACTCGATCGCATGGAGCACCAGGAAGATGGAGCCGATGGGCAGCAGGATGGTAAACACCCATTCGGGCCAGCCCAGAGAGAAGGTCTCTTTGCCGGTGCTGATCTGATCGAACACCTTGTTAAAGCCGGTGTAGATCAGGATGGCGTAAAAGATCAGGTTCACGACCGTGTCAATCACGGTCAGAATCTTTTTACCCCCGACGCCCACATTGTCGAAGATCAGGGACAGCGTAATCATGCTGCCGTCTCTGGTAGCTAGGGCGCAGCCCAGCATGATCATCAGGATGAACACGTTGATGACCAGCTCCTCGGACCACGCGAAGTTGGAGTGGAAAACATACCGAGAGAGCACGTTGATAAACGTGATCGCTGTAACCACGACGGTAATCACGCAGAGCACGAATTCCTCGACTTTGGTGAGCCCGTTCATGATCGTCTTGTAGGTTTTCATTCGATCAATCCCTTCAGTTAGTGTGGCGCCCCGTCTTAACAGAATATTTATACGTCTCCTGCGCATGAATAGTTGCCTGTCTATCATGCCGTATGAATAAACTGCCGCAAAGCCGCCTGTTTCACAGAAATACATATTAAATTTCTGTTAACGGAGACAAGTATATCACTTTGCCAATTCAATATCAATCAGCAATCGGAAATTTGTCATTTTGCCCATTTTTGTTCTGTGGCTCTTTGCCAATTTTGTACAAACAGCAAAAATATGGCAATTTTAACAGAAAAATAAATTATTTTTGGACTTTTTGCTGATTTTTCGGAAAAAGTATGGTATAATCAACCATAAAACCGCAAAGCGCCGATTCTTACGCAAGCCTTACGCAAATCATGGCATTTTGAAATTTTATTCTGAAAGACGTTTGTCCCGCAAGTAAAAATCCTGTACACACAAGGAGCGACATCATGTCCCATTGCCAAATCACACTCAGCGTCAACGCCGGGGTCGCCCTGCATCTGGGTGCCATGCGGGTCTGGTCCGACGCGCTCCACGACCATCGGGTTGTGGGGTTCTCCACTGTCACCCCTGAGCGCTGGAACATTCTTCAGGCTCATCCGGACTTCGCCAGCCCGGATCTGCTCTTTTTCACCCACTGCCATCCGGACCATTACTCCCGCGCCCTGACAGAGCAGGTGATTGCCCAAAATCCGCAGGTGGCCCTGGTGCTGCCGGAGCAGGAGTTTGACCGCCAGCTGGTGCTGGCCGGTCCCAGCAGCCATCTCACCCTGGAGGGGCTGCACATGGACTTCATGCGCCTGACTCACGAGGGTGCACAGTACCGGGAGGTCCCCCACTACGGCTGTATCCTGGAATATGACGGTTTCCGGGTCCTGATCGCCGGAGACTGCGCCGTGGCGGACCCGCAGCTGCGGGATTTCATCGGCAACCGCCCCATTGATCTGGCCCTTTTGAACTTCCCTTGGGTGACTCTTCGGAAGGGCCGTCACTTCATCGAACAGGCCATCCGGCCGGAGCATCTGGTGGTATACCATCTCCCCTTCTCCCACGATGACCGCTGGGGATATCGGGATGCCGCCGTCAAGGGTGCGGGCCAGCTCCAGGGGGTGCCGGATGTCCGGCTGCTGCTGGAGCCGTTCCAGCGGGAAATCCTGACCTGACAGAATCAAAAAGAGAGACGCGCCGGGCGCGTCTCTCTTTTTGATTCTGCGGACGCTGTCTCAGTCCACATAAAATATTGTATCCAGCACCTGGTCCCGGGTGATGGTTCCGAAATAGTCCCGAAGGGGGAAGCGGTCCAGCACCGCCCCCACGTCCTCCCGCCGGAATGGCGTGCCCATCAGGGCGCCGGTCACCTCGTCCATGGGGCTGACAGCCAGAAAATCTCCGTAGAACACGATCTGGCGGATGATCCCCTGGTCCACCTCCACACAGGGCTCCAGGGTGCCGCCGTCCCAGCGGCGCTTGTTCCGCAGGTTGTACTTGGGGGAACGGCCGAAGTTCCACTCCCAGGTGTCGTACTTGGTGCGCTTCAGCTCATCCACAGCAGCCAGTTCCTCATCTGTCAGGTGATCCTCCACCAGACCGCTGCCGGCCAATGTTTTCTTCAGATAACTCCAGAAGGCGGGCATATCCATATCCGTCTTCAGGAACTCCCGGATGTTGCCGATCCGACTGCGCACGGATTTTGCACTCTTGGACTCGAACTTTGCCGGGTCCACATTCAGCGCCCCGGACACCATGCCGGGGTTGGCGTCGAACAGCAGTGTCCCATGATACAGGAAGCGCCCGCGGAGCAGCCGCTGGGCTGTGCCGGACACCTTCCGCCCCTCCACCAGGATGTCATTGCGGCCGGAGGCCTCCGCCTGCAGGCCCAATCCCTGCAAGGCCTCCACAATGGGACGGGTGAACCGCTCCATGGTCAGCCGCTCCGCGTCTCCCACGTCGGTGATGAAGGAGTAGTTCAGGTTGCCCAGATCATGGTACACGGCGCCGCCGCCGGTGGTGCGGCGCACCACATGGATTTGATGGGCCTCCACAAAGGCCCGGTTGATCTCACCCTCGGCGTTCTGGTTCTGCCCGATGACGATGGTGTTGTCGTTCTGCCACAGGAGCAGATACTCCCCCGACCGCCGGCTGCGGAGTACCGTCTCTTCAAACGCCAGATTGTAAAAAGGGTCCTGGGATCCGGTCTCCAAATAGTGAATCTCCTGACTCATAGCCGCCTCCTCTGCAAAAAGTGCCGGATGTTTTTTCTATTGTATACCGTCCGGGCGGTCCCGGCAATGTGCAGAACCACCGAAAATGCCCGCCATCTTTCCGCTGCCCGGATGCGGGAGCGCCCGTTGCGGAATCGGACACAGCGGTCCGGGTTCGGCCCCGGGCCGCTGTGAGGGGAACGCATTTTTACCAGATGGCCTTGGTGTCCACGTCCTGCTTCAGCCGGGCGGCAAAATCCGCCACGGACATGGCGCCCAGATCCTCACCGGTCCGCAGGCGGACGGAGACGGTCTGGTTTTCCATATCCCGGTCGCCCACTACCAGCATATAGGGGATCTTCTCCAGGGTGGCCTCCCGGATCTTCTTGCCGATCTTCTCGTTGCGGCCGTCCACCTCCACCCGGAAGCCGGCGGCATCCAGCTGCTTTGCGATCTGATCGGCGTATTCCAGGGCGCGGTCTGTAATGGGCAGGACCTTCACCTGCACCGGGTTCAGCCACACCGGGAACGCGCCGGCAAAGTGCTCGGTGATGACGCCGATGAACCGCTCCACGCTGCCCAGAACCACCCGATGGACCATGACGGGGCGGTGCTTCTGGCCGTCCTCTCCGGTGTACTCCAGTTCAAACCGCTCCGGCAGCTGGCTGTCCAGCTGGATGGTGCCGCACTGCCAAGTGCGGCCCAGGGAATCGGCCAGATGGAAGTCCAGCTTGGGGCCATAGAAAGCGCCGTCGCCCTCGTTGACCTCGAAGGTCTTGCCCATGTCGGTGATAGCGTTTTTCAGGATGTCCTGGTTATGCTCCCACTCCTCCACAGTGCCGATGTGATCCTCCGGCATGGTGCTGAGTTCAATGGTGTAGCTGAGGCCGAAGGTGGAGTACACTTCGTCGAACAGGCGGACCGTCTCCTGGATCACGTCCTTCATCTGGTCCGGGGTCATGAAGATGTGGGCGTCGTCCTGGGTGAAGCAGCGGACCCGGAACAGGCCGTGGAGCGCACCGGACAGCTCGTGCCGGTGTACCAGGCCCAGCTCGCCCACCCGCAGGGGCAGCTCCCGGTAGGAGTGAGGCTCGCTGGCGTAGACCAGCATGCCGCCGGGGCAGTTCATGGGCTTGATGGCGTAATCCTCTTCGTCGATAACAGTGGTGTACATGTTCTGCTTATAGTGGTCCCAGTGGCCGGAACGCTCCCACAGCTGACGGTTGAGGATGATGGGGGTGGAGATCTCCACATAGCCGTACTTCTTGTGGACCTGGCGCCAGTAATCCAGCAGGGTGTTTTTCAAGGTCATGCCCTTGGGCAGGAAGAAGGGGAAGCCAGGCCCCTCGTCCCGCAGCATGAACAGGCCCAGCTCCCGGCCCAGCTTCCGGTGGTCCCGCTTCTTAGCCTCTTCGATCCGCTGGAGGTAGGCATCCAGCTCGTCCTTCTTCGGGAAGGCGATGCCGTAAATCCGCTGGAGGGTCTCCCGGTTGGAATCACCCCGCCAGTAGGCGGCGTTGCAAGCGGTGAGCTTGAGGGCGTTGCCCTTGATGCGGCCGGTGGAGTCCAGATGGGGGCCGGCGCAGAGATCCGTGAACTCGCCCTGCTTGTAGAAGGAGATATGGGCGTCTGCGGGCAGGTCGTTGATAAGCTCCACCTTGTAGGGCTCTGCCTTCTCCTCCATGAACTTCAAAGCCTCCTCCCGGGGCAGTTCGAACCGCTCCAGCTTCAGCTTCTCCTTGCAGATCTTCCGCATCTCTGCCTCGATCTTCTCCAGGTGCTCCGGCGTGAAGGCGAAGGGGGCGTCCAGGTCGTAGTACCAGCCCTCGTCGATGGAGGGGCCGATGGCCAGCTTCACCTCGGGCCACAGGCGCTTGACCGCCTGGGCCATCACATGGGAGCAGGTGTGCCAGTAGGTCTGGCGGTACGCCGGATTCTCAAAGGTAAACTCGTTGTTCTTCACTTCTTCAGACATGGTTGATCCTCCTTTTGTTCAAGGGGCAGAAAACAAAAATCCCACCCCTGAAAAATCAGGGGTGGGATACAAAATCGTATTCCACGGTTCCACCCTGCTTGCATCCCCGGAGGGATGCCGCTCGTGTCCTCTATAACGGGAGGTCCCGTCCCAGCCTACATATCGGTGGGCGGCTCCAAGGCGGTGGCTGTGTTCCGGGCTCTGGCAGGGTCCGCTTTCAGCCAGCGGCGGCCCCTCTCTGCTGTCGAGTCCCGGACAGCGTCCTTTTCAATGCTTTTTTCAGTAAAAATAAATATATCACGGGCCTTTTTCCTTGTCAAGTGGGAGAACCTGCCTTTTTCCGGACGTCGGTTCCCTCTGTCTTTACAGGCCGGGCCAGAGGATGTCCCGGGCCACCGGTGTGTAGAACAGCCGCTCCACTTCCTCCCGTCGCCGGGTCTGCCCCAGGATCCACATGAGCTTGGCCACCACGGCCTCCGTGGTCATGTCGTAGGCCTCCAGCACCCCCAGATCGCTTTTGAGGCGGTAGCCCACGTGATACACCCCCAGGTCGCTGCCCTCATTCTCCACCTGGGTGGTGAGAACGACGACCCGCCCCGCCTCCATCCAGCGGCGGACGCAGTCGTAAAAGCCGCCCGCCTCCGGCAGGCCGCCCACGCCGAAGCTCTCGATAATCAGGGCGTCGTTCCGCTCCAGCAGGAAGTCCGCCGCATCCCGCCCGGTGCCGGGCACCAGCTTCAGCAGGGCCACCCGCGGGTCCAGGCGGTCGTAAAACACCGGGGCCTCCCGGCAGTCCTGGCGGATGTACCGCAGCAGCACGCCGTCCCGCAGGACGCCCAGCTCCGGGTGATTGATGCTGGAAAAGGCCTGGAAGCTCTTGGAGCGGGTCTTCTTGGCCCGGGTCCCCAGGATCACCCGGCTGTTGAACACGATAGAGACCCCCGGCAGGTCCTCCGCCGCGCAGCGGAAGGCGTCCGCCAGATTTGTCTTGGAATCCGTGGAATCAAATCCGATGGGTCTCTGGGCGCCGGTCAGCACAATAGGCTTAGGACTACCCTGGATCAGATAGCTCAGGGCCGCCGCCGTATACGCCATGGTGTCCGTGCCGTGGGTGATGACAAAGCCGTCATAGCAGCCGTAGTGCTCTCGGATACAGGCGGCGATCTCCAGCCAGTGAGCCGGGGTCATGTTGGTGCTGTCCAGGTTCAGCAGCTGGAGGCAGTCCACGCCGCAGATGTCCGAGATCCCGGGAATATGGGAGAGCAGCTGCTCCGTGGTCAGCTCCGGCGCAAGGCCGCTGTCCGTCACGTCCGAGGCGATGGTGCCGCCAGTGCCGATCAGCAGAATCTTCTTCATCTCATTCATTTCATCCGCTCCTCCGCTCACCCCAGATCCCGGTGGTCCAGCGCCGCCAGGCCGAACCGGGCCGCCAGGTCGATCTCCGCCCGTTCCGCTTCCGTCTCCGCCTGCTTCCGCCGCTGGCGCAGCTCCCGGAGAAACAGGCCCCGGAGGGAGTCCTCCTCCGCCCGCCGCCACAGGTCCTCCGCCATACGGGTGCGGTCCCGGACCTCCAGGGCGTAAAACCGGTCCGCCAGCGCCTCCTGGATGGCCGCGGCGCCAGCGCCGCCCTCTCCGGTCTCGCCGGTGAGGAGGATGCGGTACAGGTCCCCGGCCGTCTCCGGCGGCAGAGCTGCCTCCACGGCGGCCCGGGGCTCTTTTCCGGTGACGTCCACCTCTAAAACCTCATACCGGTGCCGGGCAAAGGGCACAAAGGTCAGGGAGACCTCTCCGCCGTCGGAGATCGTCCCCTCGTAAAAACCTTTCTCCCCCAGCTCGTCGAACCCCCGGCCCTCCGGACAGCCGGGCCAGGCGCAGACCGTCCGCCCCAGTGTCAGGGGCGCCGTCCGCTTGTGGACGTGGCCCAGTGCCAGATAGCAGAGGCCGCTGGCCGTCGCCTCTTCCCGGCGGATGGGGCCGTACCGCGCCTCCGCCCCGTCCAGCTCCCCATGGAGCAGGCCGATGTGACACTTTCCGTCTGCCGGGGCGGTGAAACCCGCCAGCAGGCTCTCCGGCTGTTCCGGGCCGGAGAATGCCGCCCCGTGGATCACCAAGTTCCGCTCCGGCACCTCCACGGCCGTGAGCCTGTTCTCTTTGAATACGTACACATTCTCCGGCCAGTCCACCGTCTCCCAGGGACTGCCGGGTCCGTACCAGTCGTGGTTGCCGGGGGAGATGAACACCCTGGCCCGCATCTGTCCCAGAGCGGCGGCCAGCTGTTCCCCCGTCTCCCGGAAGGGGCTGGCGCTGTCGAACAGATCCCCCGCCAGCAGCACCAGATCGATGCCGTGTTCCTTCACGTAGTCCGCCAGACGGAGAGCCAGTTCCCGGCTCTCCCGGCGGCGGGCCGCCGCCTGTCCGGGCGGCAGGGCGCCAAAGGCGCTGTCCAGGTGGAAGTCCGCGCCGTGCAGAAACCGGATCATCCCTGCTCCTCGGGCCGCCAGCCCTTGCACACATCCACCCACGCGGCAAAGTTGGAGGCGTACCGCTCCAGCTCGTCGCAGGTCATCTCCACGGCGCTGTTGCTGCTGCCCGCGGCGGGGAACACCGTCTCGAACCGCTTCATGGACACATCCAGGTACACCTTCACATCCTCCGGCAGGGCAAAGGGGCACACGCCGCCCACGTCGTGGCCGATCAGCTCGTGGGCCTCCTCATGGGTCAGCATTTTGGCCTTGGTGTGGAACTGGGCCTTGTAGCGGCTGTTGTCCACCTTGGCGTCCCCCGCCACCACAATGATGATGGGCTTGTCCTCCACCTTGAAGCTGAGGCTCTTGGCAATGCGGGCGCCCTCCACACCCACGGCCACCGCCGCCAGCTCCACCGTGGCGGAGGAGACATCGAACTCCCGGATTCGCTCTTCGATGCCGAGGGGCTTGAAATATGCTCTGACTTTTTCAATGGACATGATGGTTCGTTCCTCTCTATCTGAAATTTTAACCAGCCGGTTTGAAATCGTCTCGGTCACCGTACGTCGATCCGCTCCACGGCGGTGCACAGTCCGGTGGCGCTGTCCAGCGTGAAGATGGCCCCCTGGAGCTTGGCGGGTCCCTCCGGCGCCCGGTAGCGGCCCGGCAGGCCGCCCAGGAATCCCTCCACGGACTGCCGGGGGTCGATGCCCAGCACCGACTCGATGGACCCGGTCATTCCCAAATCCGTAATATAGCCCGTGCCCCTGGGACACACCCGCTCGTCGGCGGTGGGCACGTGGGTATGGGTCCCCCACAGGGCGGACACCCGCCCGTCCAGATAGTAGCCCATGGCCAGTTTCTCACTGGTTGCCTCCGCGTGGAAGTCCACCAGGGTGAAGTCCGCCGCGTCTCTCTCCAGCAGCCGGTCCGCCGCCGTGAAGGGGTTGTCCGCCCCCCAGGCCAGGTCGCACCGGCCGATCAGGTTCAGCACCCGGATCCGGACGCCGCCCAGGTCGTAAACACCGCAGCCCCGACCCGGGGCCCGGCCGGTGTAGTTGGCGGGCCGCAGCAGCCAGGGCGCGTCCTCCAGGAAATCCGCAATCTGGCTCTTGCCGAAGGCGTGGTTCCCCAAGGTCACCACGTCGGCACCGGCGTCGTAGATCCGCTCCGCCTGGTCGCGGGTCAGCCCCACTCCGGCGGCATTCTCGCCGTTCACCACCGTGAAGTTGATGGCCTTCCACTTCTGGAGGGGACGCAGGTGCCGCTCCAGATGGCGGAGGCCGGGCTCCATCACCACGTCGCCCACTGCCAGAATGTGATACAGCATAGCGCGCCTCCCGTCTTTACAATCTAATGTGTTAGTATACCAAAAACCATCCCACTTGCAAAGAAAAACCGAAAATTTTTCCGCCGCCGTTGCGTTTCCTCCAGTCATCCCTTATAATGATTCCGGACACTATAAGAAATTCTGATTGCTGGAGGGATGATCCATGGCGGTCAAGCTGGAGCTGTACCGAGTGTTCAAAGAGGTGGCGGAGACGGGCAACATCTCCCTGGCGGCAAAAAACCTCTACATCTCCCAGTCGGCGGTGAGCCAGTCTATCAAGCAGCTGGAGACGGCGCTCCAGGCCCGCCTGTTCGCCCGCAGTCCCCGGGGCGTCTCCCTCACCTGGGAGGGGCAGATGCTCTACCAGTATGTCCGCAGCGCCCTGGGCCTGCTGGCCACAGGGGAGGACAAGCTGTCCCAGGCCCAGCAGCTGTTGCTGGGCACCTTGACCATCGGCGCCAGCGACACTGTCACCAGCTTTTTCCTGACGCCATATTTGGAGGCCTTCCACCGCCAGCACCCGGGCATCCGGCTGAAGATTGTCAGTGGCCGCAGCGCCAAGGTGCTGAGCATGCTGAAATCCGGCGCTGTGGACATCGCCTTCGCCTCCTCCCCCACGGACCCCGCCGCGCTGCATACCTGGTCCTGCTTCGCCACCCACTCCGTCTTTGTGGCGGGCAGCGGCTACGACTGTGACTTCGACCACGTGTATACCCGGCAGGAGATCGCGGAGTTCCCCCTGATCCTGCTGGAGCGCAAGGCCAGCAGCCGGGTGTTTCTGGAGCAGTACTTTCTGCAAAGCGGCATCACCCTGACGCCGGAAATCGAGCTCTCCTCCCGGAGCCTCCTGGTATCCCTGGCCCGGATCGGCCTGGGGGTGGCCGGTGTGACGCTGGAGTTTGTGCAGAAGGCCCTGGACAGCGGGGACATCCGCCTGCTGAAAACCGACTTCACCATTCCCGCCCGCAGCGTGGACATGTGCACCCTGCGGGACGTGACGCCCACCGCCGCGGCCTCCGCCTTTATGGAGATGGTCCGGCAGGACGCCCGGTGACGGCCATGGAACAGCTGTTTCTGATCCTGGAGCTGGTTGGGACGCTCGCTTTTGCCGCCTCCGGCGCCATCACCGGCCTGAAAAAGAACATGGACGTTTTCGGCGTCTGCATCCTGGGCCTCACCACCGCAGTGGGCGGCGGCGTCATCCGGGACCTGCTCTTGGGCATCACGCCGCCGGGCACCTTCCAGGATCCCATCTACGCCGTGGTGGCCCTGCTGACCTCCCTGGTGCTGTTTCTGCCCCGCATCCGGCGACTCCTCATGTGGGACCAGCGGCTCTACGACTTGGTGCTGTTGATTATGGACTCCGCAGGCCTTGGCATCTTCACCGTGGCGGGCATCCGCATCGCCTATGAACACGCGGCCCGCCCCACCCTGTTCCTGCTGGTGTTTGTGGGCGTGGTTACCGGCGTGGGCGGCGGCGTGCTGCGGGACGTGCTGGCCGGGGACACGCCCTACATTTTCGTCAAGCATGTCTATGCCTCCGCCTCCCTGGCCGGGGCGCTGGCCTGCGTGGTCCTCTGGCCCCTGGCGGGAGAGATGGCCGCCATGCTCTGCGGCAGTGCGCTTGTGGTCGCCGTCCGCATCCTCTCCGCCCACTTCCGCTGGAACCTGCCTCACGCCCATGACTGAACAAACGGCCTCTCCGGATCGGGAGAGGTCGTTTTCTGTCCGGGGGACTCTTTTACAGGCCGTCAATGTTCGAGCCCGGATCCGCCGCTTTTCCCACGCCGCCCAGTGGAGATGCCAGGTTCTCTTCTCCATCTCTGCCATCCATGCCGGGATCGTATCTATACCCTCCGCCTTCCTGACAAAATAAACAGAAATTGAAATCAGGTTTCTAAGCAGCGGAAATGGGCACTCTGTTGCAAAAGAGGGTTGTGCTGTCCCAGTTTTTTTGATATACTAGATTGGTTTTCGGCCATTTCGGGCGGTCTTTCCGCCGAATGGCCCTGCACAACAGTTCACCAAGCAAAGGAGCGCGTATATGAAGCAGAAAAAAATTCCTCTCTCCCTCCAAATCTTTCTGGCGCTGGGGCTAGGCATCGCGGTCGGCATGGCCTTCACGGGAAATCCCACCTTTGCCGTCAGCTATATCAAGCCCTTCGGCACCATTTTCCTGAACCTGCTGAAGTTCGTGGTGGTGCCCATCGTCTTTTTCTCCATTCTCTCCGGCATCATCTCCATGAGCGATATCCGCAAGGTGGGTTCCATCGGCGTCAAAACGCTGGTGTATTATACCTGCACCACTGCCGGGGCCATCGTGCTGGCCATGTTCCTGGCCAACCTGTTCAAGGGCTTCTTCACGGTCATCGACCCCACCGGCGTCACCTTTGAGCCCGGTGAGACCGCCGGCTTCATGGACACGCTGGTGGACATCTTCCCCTCCAACATCATCGCCCCCTTTGCCAACGCCTCCATGCTGCAGGTGATCGTGGCGGCGCTGCTGTTCGGCTTCGGCATCCTGGCCGCCGGAGAGAAGGGACGGCCCGCAGCGGCGCTGGTGGACAGCCTTACAGAGGTCTGCATGAAGGTCATGGACATCATCCTGCGCCTCTCCCCCATCGGCGTGTTCTGCCTGATCCTGCCGGTGGTGGCGGAAAACGGTCCCCAGATCCTGGGCAATCTGGGCCTGGTGCTGCTGTGCGCCTATATCGGGTACTTCCTCCACGCCGTCATCGTCTACTCTGCCACGGTAAAGGCCCTGGGCGGCGTGAGTCCGCTGGCCTTCTTCAAGGGGATGTTCCCGGCCATGGCCATGGCGTTCTCCTCTGCCTCCTCCGTGGGCACCCTGCCTTTGAACCTGGAGTGCACGGAGCGGCTGGGCGCCCGGCGGGACATCGCCAGCTTCGTCCTGCCCCTGGGCGCCACCATCAACATGGACGGCACCGCCATCTACCAGGGCGTGTGCGCCGTGTTCATCGCCACCTGCTACGGAGTGGACCTGACCCTGGGCCAAATGATCACCATTGTGCTCACCGCCACCCTGGCCTCCATCGGAACCGCGGGTGTCCCCGGCTCCGGCGTGGTGATGCTGACCATGGTGCTGGAGAGCGTGAATCTGCCGGTGGCAGGCATCGGCCTGGTCATCGGCGTGGACCGCATCTTCGACATGGGCCGCACCACGGTGAACATCACGGGCGACGCTGCCTGCGCCCTGGTGGTCTCCAACCTGGAGAAAAAAGCGGAGGCCCGACGGGCTGCCCGCAGGCCCCGGGCCTGACCCCAGCCGAAAACGAGCGCGGCGCGGAACAAATTCCGCGCCGCGCTCACTGTTCTTTTCACAGAGGACCGGTCAGCCCATGCGGAGGGTGTCCCGCACGTCGCTGTCAAAATAGGCCACCGGGTTCTGGGGCTCTCCGTCCTGGCGGACCTCAAAGTGGAGATGGGCCCCTGTTGCCATGCCGGTCTTCCCCACGGCACCGATCATCTCCCCGGCCCGGACGGTGTCGCCCTCCTCCACCGTAAAGTCCCGGCACTGGCCATATAGGGTAGAAAGGCCGTCCCCGTGGTCGATCACCACATAATTGCCTCGCTCCACGTCATAGCCGGACTCCACCACAGTGCCGCCCGCTGCGGCCAGGACTGCCTCGCCCTCCGGCGCGGCAATGTCGATTCCGGTGTGAGTTTCACAGGTCTTGCCGCCCGGCTGCCACCGGGGGGTACCATAGGGGTTGGAGAGGCTGATGGTGTTGGCTCCCTGCACCGGCCACTGGAGGAAACGGCTGGCCGTCTCATCCACCGCATAGACGCCGTAGAGCCACGGGTCTTCATCACCGGCCAGCTGGGGCAGGAGGATCCCGCCGGGGCTGTTTGCGTCATATTCCACCTTCAGCCGCCCTGTGGACAGCGTGTAGGTCTTGGTCTGCTCCGAACCGTCAGTGAAGGTCACCGTCACCGTCAGCCGAGCGCCGTCCATCCGGTCGATGCTCTCCTGATTCGCCACCCGGGGATCCCTGTCCCAGTCGATATCGCCGGTGTCCGGAATCAGGAATCCATAGCGCACCTCCGGGTCATAGCCCTCCGTGACGGCAGCGCCCAGATCCGTCACCACCTCCATGGTCAGGGGCCCCTCTTCCTCCTCGCCATAAACGGCATGGATCACTCCTTCGCCGCTGGAAAGCCGGTACTCCGTGCCGTTGGCCTCGGCATCGAGATAGTTCTGCACCTCTTCTCTGGAGAGGTTGGTCAGAGTTCTGCTGCGGTACAGCGCCTCTCGGTCAATGGCAAGGGAAATGGTTCGAATGTTCTCCCCGGTCACCTGGAACAGACAGCCGGTGTAGTGGCCGCCCTCGGCAGACCAGGAGACTTGACCGGCTGTGCTGAAGGCCAGCCCCCCGTTGGCGTTCGCCTCGTAACGCTCCCCCGTGTCAGCGGCATAAGCCGTCAGGCCGAAGGAGAAGCTGGGCAGGGCTGTTACCGGCGCGCCGCTCTCTCCGGGCTCTCCGCCGCCAATGGGCCCCAGCGTTACAGAACCTACCACCAGCGCCAGTGCACAGGCGGCGCATACTGCCGCCCGGAGCACCGGGCGCCGCTTTCCGGGCGCCAGATGTTTGGGGCCGGTCGTCTCCTTCTGCGCTCCCGCCGTCTGCCGGGCGGCGGACAGCACCCGGTCATTCAGCCCGGCGGGGGGCTGGATATGCTCCATCAAATTCTGATAGTCGTTCTTCTTCATGGTCGTCTCCTCCCAGCAGGTCTTTGAGTCTTTTTCGGGCCCGGCGGAGCCGGGTGCGGACCGTGGCCGCCGGAATGTCCAGCAGCCCGGCGATCTCCTCCGTGGAATACCCCTCGGCATAATACAGGTGGATGGGGACGCGCAGCTTTTCCGGCAGGCGGGCCACTGCGTCCCACAGCTCTGCGGCGCCGCTGTCCGCTTCCGCGGCCGTCTCCGGCAGGTCCGCCAGCGCCAGCACCGGACGCCGCAGGCGGAAGCGGTGCAGGTCATGGCACCGGTTCACCGTGCACCGCAGCAGCCAGGCCCGCAGATGCTCCCCGTCCCAGGCAGATGCCTCCTGGCCCAGCAGCCGGAGAAACACGTCCTGGTACACGTCCTCTGCGTCCTGGACGCTCTGCATCCGGCACAGGGCCAGCCGGTAGACGGCGGCACCGTGGTGTTCCATGGCATTGCGCAGCAGGATTTCAGCCTCTTCCATGCAATGCCTCCTTTCTCTCGTTTGAAAAGCGCTTTCACCCTATATACGCCGGGGCGGGCCGAAATGTTTCCCCCTGGGAATTTTTCTGCCAGACAGCGGACGGCCGCCCGCTATATGGAATGCTGTCCTGCCAGACGCCCGGTCCCTTTTGCCCATGAGGCCGGCCCCTGTCCGGCCTGCCGTCAGGAGATCCCTCTCCGCAGGCAAAACAGGCAGGCGCGTTTGCGCCTGCCTGTCCCTCACGCTTCTTTGATTCCGTAGATCTCAAACCGGCCGATCAGGTTCTGAACCGTCAGCTTCTGGGCCAACAGCTGCTGGTAGGTGGTTCCCCGATTCCTTCCCGCGGCGCGGAGCTTGTCCATGTCCGCCAGGACCTTGTCCCGTTCCTTCAGCAGGTCGGCGTACATGCGGTCATAGGCCGCCAGTCTCTCCGCCTCCGTCATCATACGTTGAACCGGAAGTAGACCATGTCTCCGTCCTGAACCACATACTCCTTGCCCTCGCTGCGGAGCAGCCCTTTCTCCTTGGCGGCGTTGACGCTGCCGCAGGCGATCATGTCCTCATAGGCGATGACCTCCGCCCGGATGAAGCCCCGCTCGATGTCGGAGTGGATCTTGCCGGCGGCTTGGGGGGCCTTGGTGCCCTTCTTGATGGTCCAGGCCCGGCACTCGTCCTTGCCGTAGGTCAGGAAGGAGATCAGGCCCAGCAGAGCGTAGGAGCACTTGATGAGCCGGTCCAGGCCGGACTCCTCCACTCCCAGCTCCTCCAGAAACATCAGCTTCTCCTCGCCCTCCAGCTCGGCGATGTCCTGCTCCATCTTGGCGCAGATGGGCAGCACCTGGCTGTCCTCCGCGTCGGCAATGGCCTTCACCTGCTGGTAGTACTGGTTATGCTCCAGATCGGCGAAGCCCGCCTCGTCGGTGTTGGCGGCGTAGATCACAGGCTTCAGGGTCAGCAGGTCACTGGTGGCGATCAGGGCCGCGTCGTCCTCGTCACAGGCAAAGGTCCGGGCCAGATTGCCCCCGTCCAGATGCTTCTGCAGTGCGGTGAACACGTCCACCTCATGCTGGAACTTCTTGTCGCCCTTCAGGGCTTTCGTGGCCTTCTCCACCCGGCGCTGGACCATCTCCAGGTCCGCCATCACCAGCTCCATGTTGATGATGTCGATGTCCCGCCTGGGGTCCGTGCTGCCCTCCACGTGAATGACGTTCTCGTCGTCAAAGCAGCGGACCACGTGGACGATGGCGTCGGTCTCCCGGATGTTGGCCAGGAACTTGTTGCCCAGGCCCTCGCCCTTGCTGGCGCCCTTCACCAGTCCGGCGATGTCCACGAACTCGATGACCGCCGGGGTCTTCTTATCCGGCTGATACATCTCCGCCAGCTTGTCCAGCCGCTCGTCCGGCACCGCTACCATGCCCACGTTGGGGTCGATGGTGCAGAACGGATAGTTGGCGCTCTCGGCGCCGGCGTTGGTGATGGCGTTGAACAGGGTCGATTTGCCCACATTGGGCAGACCCACGATTCCTAATTTCATAAAAGCAGCGCTCTCCCTTGCTGATATTTTCGGACAATTATTGTACCATTTCAGGCCCAAAAGTGCAAGGGTCAGCCTGCGTTCCCCGACGTTTTTCTATCCTCTTTGCAAAAATGTAAAACACTATTGACATTTTGCATCTGCCGTACTATTCTAAAAATGTCAAAAGAACTTGACAATTCAAAGCAAGGAGGCAGTTCTATGAAATTCTTTCGGAACATGGATGAGATGGAACTCCACCTCTCCCTGAACGCCATCCGGGTGGCCTGGTTCTTCACGGTGATGGCCCTGTTTATATGGGGGATCTGGGACTGCGTCCAGACCGGCCGCGTCACCGCGCCCATGTACCTGTTGATCTTTCAGAATCTCCTGTATTTTCTGGCCCTGCGGGTGGGGAGATGGCGCGCCGGGGACCGGGACGGTGCCAGGAGCTTCCTGCTGTATGTCCCGCTGCTGGTAGTCTTCCTGCTGGCCTTCGGCCTGCTGCTGCGGTGTGCGGGGCTGTGATCCATGGAAAACCGGATTCGGGAGCTGCGGAAGGCGGCGGGGCTCCGGCAGGAGGACCTGGCACGGGAGCTGGGCGTCACCCGCCAAACCATCAACGCCATTGAGAACAACAAGTACGATCCCACCCTGGGGCTGGCCATGCGGCTGGCCCGGCTGCTGAAAACCCCTGTGGAGGATATCTTCCATCTGCCGGACTGACGCAAAACACCCCCGCCGCGATGCGGCGGGGGTGTTTCAGGATCGTTCAGCATCTCCGGGCCGGGTCAGGGTCCGCCGCAGAATGGGCACAGTCCCCTCCTACCTGTTCTGCGGGGCGGGATCAGGGATACAGGATCATCTTGCCGGGCACGCCGCTGTGGATCTGCGCCAGAGCGGCCTCAAAGTCCTTCATGGGGAAGCGGCCGCCGATCACCTGATCCAGCTTGAAATAGGGTCCCTTCATAACCTTGGCGAAGTCCTCCCAGGTCTCCCAGATCTTCCGTCCGGAGACGCCGGTCAGCTGGACCTCCCGATAGACCAGGTCGTCGGTCATGTCGTGGAAGGTGATGGGCTTGGTGGGCAGTCCCACGCACACCAGACGGCCCGCAGCCCGCAGGCACTTGAGGGCGCTGTTGAGGGCGGGCTCCGCGCCGGTGATGTCGATGGCCGCGTCCACGCCCACGCCGCCGGTCAGAGTCCTGACCTCCGCCGGCAGGTCGCACTTGGCGCTGTTGAGCACCGCGTCGGCGCCCATCTTCTTGGCCACCTCCAGCTTCTCATCGATCAGGTCGCAGGCGATGACCTTGACAGCGCCGAAGGTCTTGCTGGCGCTGATGGCTGTCAGACCGATGGGTCCGCAGCCGCTGACCAGCACGGTCTTTCCGTTGACCTCCGCCGCTTCCACGCCGTGAATCCCAGCGCCCATGGGCTCGAACATGCAGGCCGCCTCGTCGGTGACGTCATCCTCCAGCAGGAACGTGCAGTCCCAGCGGATCTTGGCGTATTCGGCGAAGGCTCCGTTCTGGGTGCAGCCGAACAGCTTCACGTTCTTGCAGATGTGTGGCATCCCGTTCTTGCAGAAATAGCACTCGCCGCAGGGAATATGGGACTCGCAGGACACCCGGTCGCCCACCTTGCGCTCCGTGACGTTTTTTCCCACTGCCACGATCTCGCCGGCTGTCTCATGGCCCACGGTAACGGGGGCCTTGATCCGCTTCTGGGACCACTCGTCCCATTCCATGATGTGCAGATCCGTGCCGCAGATGGCCGAGCAGTGGACCTTGATGAGGACTTCATCGTCATTGATCTCCGGGATCGGCAGGTCAGTGTGATAGACCAGGCCGGACGGGGCGTTGACCTCCTTGACAAGGCCGCACATGGTATCCTTCATTGTCAGCTCCTCCTTTTTGATCCGCGCCGCGCGGCATTCTGACCGGGCCGCTCAGTCGGGATATGCTTATTGTAAAGGGAGAGCCGGCAGCCAGATTGTAACAGGTGATACAAATGCATCTTGTGGAATGGGAGAAAATCTGCTACTATTTTTGTTGATGTTGATATGGAATCCTCTCAGGAAAGGAGGCGGGATGCCCCGTGTCCGGCGACATCCAGATCAGCCCCCACGTGGGGGAGCTTTTTGTCAAATACGGCGTCAGACGCCAGTACCGCAGCGGCGAGGTCCTGCTGGAAAAGGGTGCGCTGTCCGCACAGGCAGGCTTTCTGGTCAAGGGGCAGCTCCGCACCTTCTGCCTCGGTCCCAGCGGAGATGAGATCTCCCTCTTTTACCTGGGACCCGGCAATCTGTTCGGCAGCAGCGCCCTGGTGTATCACGCCAAGGTCATGGTCAGCGTGTCCGCCATCTCTCCGGCGGAGGTCTATCTGCTGGCGGCAGACCGCTTTTGGAAGCTGTGGCAGGAGCACGGCTATCCTCCCCAGGACCTGATGGCCCATTTTGTGCGGCGGATCACCATGCTGTCCGACTATATCTGCTGTTCCCACTTTCTGGAGGATGACAAGCGGGTGGCCTATTTCCTGCACACCTGCTGCGCCAGCTCCGGTCCCTCCATTCCGTACACCCACGAGCAGATCGCGGCCATCACCGGTATGAGCCGTGTCTCCGTCACCCGCATCCTCAAACAGTTTCGGGAGGCTGGCATCCTCCGCCAGTCTTACCGCAGGATCGAGATTCTGGCCCCCCAGCGGCTGTCTGAGGTCTTTGCCTCCCTGGGATATTTTCTGGACTGAGCCCCTTTCGGAAAGCGCAAAAAATTTTTCCGAAAAGGGGCTTGCTTTTTTGGCTCATTGGCGCTAAGATATCGTTAAGAGGTCGTTAAGAATCCGTTAATATTTTTATATTCATGACAACTTTTCGTAAATAAATCCTCGAATCCGAATCGGGAAGGAGGTGTCCTCTCATGGAAGTCGGCGGCTATGTGATGCTCGCAATCGTTGCTGTCTTGGCGCTGGGCTGCATCAACAGCTCCATCAAGGCCCACAAAAACAAGCAGTCTGCCAAAGAGGAGGAGCCTGCCTCCAAATGATTCTGCTTTCCATCTCTCCCTTCATTTTTATTCAGTGCGGAAGCGGCGTCCATTTCGATGGACGCCGCTTCCATACTGGAAAGGCGCACCGCGGTTCCGCGGTGCGCCCTTTTCGTTCTATCTGAAATCTCCGCCGCCCGCCGCATCCGGCGGCTTTTTGCCCTTCCGCAGCATCTGCCGCAGAGCCGCCACCGGGCCGCAGAGTTATTTCTGGCTGCGGGAGTCTCCCGCCATCAGCCGAAGAAGTACTCGAAGAGGTCGTAAGGATTGGTGTACCCACCGCCGTTCTGGGTGTTCTGATCCTGCTCCGTCTGGCCCTGCACAGCGGACTGCTGATCGGCAGACACGGCGCCCCAGGTCAGCTCCAGAGTGATGGTCTCACCCTGGCGGTAGACGGTCAGTGTGGAGGTATCGCCGGCCGCATAGCCCTTCTTGGCAGCGGTCAGGTCCTCCAGGGAGGTGATCTCCGTGCCGTCGATGGCGGTGATAACGTCGCCCAACTGCAGGCCCGCCGCAGCCGCCGGACTGCCGTCCTCCACAGAGTATACGAAGGCACCCTGGCTGATGTCATAGCGGTACTGCTGGGCCATGCCGCTGGTCAGGGTGCCGATGGTGGCGCCCAGATAGGCCTTGTTGCTCACATAGCCGTTGGTCATGATGTCCTGGATCATGCTGATGACGTCATTGATGGGGATAGCGAAGCCCAAGCCCTCCACACTCTCGCCGGAGCTGCCGTAGCTGGAGTATTTGGCGGACACGATACCCACCACCTCGCCGTAGCTGTTCAGCAGCGGACCACCGGAGTTGCCGGGGTTGATGGAGGTATCGGTCTGGATCATATTGAAGGGCGTGCCGTCCACGTTGATGGTGCGGTTCACGCTGGAGACCATGCCGCCGCTCATGGAGAACGTCAGGTCCCCCAGGGGGTTGCCAATGGCCAGAACCCGGTCGCCCACATTCAGCTTCTCACTGTCGCCCAGGGTGACGGCCTGCAGGCCGGAGGCCTCGATCTTGATGACCGCGATGTCGTAGTCCTCATCCCCGCCCACATACTGGGCATCGTATTCATCGCCGTTGTACAGGGTGACCTTTACGGTCTGGGCATCCTCCACCACATGGTAGTTGGTGACAATATAGCCATCCGTGGTGAGAATGAAGCCGGAGCCGGAGGATGCCGTTTGTACCGGCTGACCGAAGAAGTTGTTGCTGTTGGTCCCGGTGACATTGATAGACACCACGCTGTTGACATTGGCGGCATAGACCTCCGCGTCGCTCATCGCCGTCTTGCCGTCCACAGTTTTCAGTGCGACCTGACTGACAGTGCGGCCACTGACGTTGACCGAGGTCTCGTCGCCGCTTCTGCCGACGCCCCAGACGATGCCGCCGCCCACGGCGCCGCCCAGCAGGGCGCAGCACAGGGCCAGGGCCGTCACCTTCAGTCCAATGCGGTTTTTCTTCACAGGCTTCATCTCCTGCACGGGCTGCTGCGGCCCGCTGTTATGGTCCTGTACCGGGCCGGGCTGGGGAGCCGGATGCGCCTCCGCCTCGCTGCCGTCCTTCCGGTAGGTGTAGTGATAGAGATTGTGTTCGTCGTTATACATAATGATTGCCTCCTATTATGTATCCCGCTCATCCATTGTTTAGAACAGAGGATAACATGGGATCGTGTCAAAAGTATGAAGTTTCTGATTCCAATTTTTGAATTGTCCCGGACGGCGCTCCGGAAAAAACCGGAAGCTTTTCAGGGGCTCTTCCTTGAACCTTTGACTGAAGTATAGTATGCTTATCTTAAACACATCTGAAAGGAACTTTGAACAAGGTGTTAAGAATCGATTCCATCAAGCTCCCGCCGGAGGCCGGCATGGCGGAGCTGGCCGCTGAGGCCGCCCGGCTGCTCCGGATGCGGGAGAAGGACATTCTCTCCCTGCGCTTACTCCGCCGCAGTGTGGACGCCCGGGAAGAAGTCCGCCTGGTCTACACGGTGGAGGTCGCGGTCAAGGAGGAGTCCGCTATTCTCCGCCGAGCCAGGAGCCGGAAGATCAGCCGGGCCGCACAGGCCCCGGCGTACACGCCGCCGTCTCCCCTGCCTGCGCCGGCGGTGCCTCCCGTGGTGGTGGGCGCCGGGCCCGCGGGGCTCTTCGCCGCCCTGGTGCTGGCCCAGGCGGGGCTGCGCCCCATCCTGCTGGAGCGGGGCCGCCCGGTGGAGCGGCGGAAGGCGGATGTGGAACGGTTCTGGGCCACGGGAGAGCTGGACCTGACCTCCAATGTCCAATTCGGCGAGGGCGGCGCAGGAGCCTTCTCGGACGGGAAACTGAACACCGGCACACGCGACCCCCGCCACCGCTTTATCCTGGAGACGTTGTTATCCTGCGGCGCTCCGGAGGATATTTTGATCGATGCCAAACCCCATGTGGGCACGGATTATCTCCACACCGTTCTGGTAAACCTGCGCCGCCGTCTGCTGGAACTGGGAACGGACATCCGGTTTGAGAGCCGGCTGGCGGATCTGGACATCCGGGACGGCGCCCTGCGGGGCATCACCGCGGAGGGGCCGGAGGGCGTTTATACCCTTCCCTGCTCCCACCTGCTCCTCTGCCCAGGGCACTCCGCCCGGGACACCTTCGCCATGCTCCATAAAAGGGGTGTGCCCATGGAGGCCAAGCCCTTCGCCGTGGGGGTGCGGATCGAACACCGGCAGGCGGACTGCGACGCCGCCCAATACCGGCAGTACGCCGGGCATCCCGGGCTTCCGGTGTCTACCTACAAGCTCTCCTGCCATCTGCCCGGCGGCCGGGCGGCCTACTCCTTCTGCGTCTGCCCCGGCGGGGAGGTGGTGGCGGCCGCTTCTGAGGCGGAGCGGGTGGTCACCAACGGCATGAGCGAATTCGCCCGGGACAAGGAGAATATCAATGGCGGCCTACTGGTGAACGTGACGCCAGAGGACTATGGCGGGGCGGAAGATCCCCTGGCGGGTATCGCCTTCCAGCGGAAGCTGGAGTCTGCAGCCTACGCTCTGGGGGGTGGGGACTACCGGGCCCCGGCCCAGCGGGTGGGGGACTTTCTGGCGGGGCGCCCCTCCGTCGGCCCAGGCCGAGTGCACCCCAGCTACCGCCCCGGCGTCACCTGGACGGACCTGCGCCGGTGCCTGCCGCCCTTCGTGGCGGATACCATTGCCGGGGCGCTCCCCCTGCTGGGGCAGAAGCTCCGGGGCTACGACGATCCGGACGCCGTCCTGACGGCGGTGGAGAGCCGTTCCTCCTCCCCTGTGCGCATCCCACGGGATGGGACCTGCCAGTCCTCTCTCCGGGGCCTGTACCCCTGCGGCGAGGGAGCCGGCTATGCCGGCGGCATCCTCTCCGCCGCCGCGGATGGGATGCACTGTGCCGAGCAACTCTGTCAATCCATTCAAAAGGAGTCTGATTGTTTATGAATCGCAATATCTGCATCTATCAGGAATTCCTCACGGAAGCCCACAAGGACCGGATCCGGGAGACCGCCCGCCGGACGGGCTTCACCCCCCATTTCTTCAACCTGGACCAGTTTGAGGAGGCGAAGGACTGCCTCCAGCACTGCGAGGTTCTGTACGCCCATTCCGCTGACCTTCTGCGCGCCGCTCCCGCTACGCTGAAGTGGTACTGCTGCTCCTTTGCCGGGGTGGACCTCTACTGCAAGGACCCTGGCCTGTTCGCCAACCCGGACTGCCTGCTGACCAACTCCAACGTCTACGGCGTTACCATCGCCGAGCATGTGGTGATGGTGACCCTGATGCTGCTGCGGCGGATGCCGGAGTACATCGAAATCGTCCGAGGCCACGGCTGGTCCAATCAGTTGCCCGTCCGCTCCATCCGGGACAACGAATTCACCATCCTGGGCACCGGGGATATCGGACGCCATGTGGCGGACCGGCTGCGGGGCATGGGGGCCGCGAAGATCGTGGGTCTCAGCCGCAGCGGAAAGCCCCACCCCGCCTTCGACGAGGTGTATCCCATCTCCGCTCTGGACGACGTGCTGCCCCGCACAAAAATCCTGGTGATGGCCCTGCCCAGCACGCCGGAGACCGTTCACATCCTGAACCGGGAGCGGATCGCCCTGCTGCCCGCCGACGCCTGCGTCATCAACGTGGGCCGTGGCACCGCTCTGGACCAGAAGGCCCTGGCGGAGGCCCTGAACAGCGGAAAGCTGGCAGGCGCCGCCCTGGACGTGATGGACCCGGAGCCTCTGCCCCAGGACGATCCTCTGTGGGACGCCCGCAACATCATTCTCACCCCCCACGTCTCCGGCAACATGACCCTGGGCTACACCTGCGACGAAAACGTAGCCCGCTTCTGTGCCGATCTGGAGAACTACGCCGCCGGGCGCCCGCTGGCGGGACTGGTGGACCGGAACCGGGGATATTAAGCAGTCCGCCGGGGCAGGCCAGTGATATACGAAAGCTATTTGCGAAAGGAGTTTTCCCATGACCATCGGCGAAAAAATCACCCAGAGGCGGCTGGCTGCCCACCTCTCTCAGGAGATTCTGGCAGAGCGGCTGGGCGTCTCCACGCAGGACGTCAGCCGCTGGGAGAGCGGCGAGGTCCTTCCTGATGCGGAAAAGCTTCTCCAATTGTGCCGCGTCTTCGGCATCTCCGCCGATGAACTGCTGGGGGAGAATGCCAAGGCTGATGATGCGTCCGACTTCCTGTCTCTTCCACTGTGGCGGTGGAGTCTCCGGGTGATCTCTCCGCCTCTGGCCTTCGCAGGAACAGCAGCCGCCTTGACAGGGCTGACCGGAGCTGTCTATCATGCACTGACCGCAGACCAGTGGTACACCGATTTCGGCCGCTTCGGCACTGCTCTGCGCAGCACCTGGTGCGGGGCCGTTCTCTCAGCGGGGCTTCTCCTGCTGGCGATAGCTCTGGCCCTGCTGGTATTTGAGGTGCTTCTATCCAAGCGGGACTGATTATGTTGTTGAATTTTTAAGGAAAGGAACTTCATCCATGAACAACTTCACCTTCTACTCCCCCACCCTCTTCACCTTCGGCGATGGAGAAGAGAAAAACACCGGCGCGCTGGTGCGCCGGTTCGGCGGCAGCCGGGTACTGCTGGTCACCGGCGGCGGGTCCGTCCGCCGCAACGGCGCCTATGACGCCGTCACCGCCTCCCTGGAGGCCGCGGGCATCCCCTTTACAGAGCTCTCCGACGTCCAGGCCAACCCCCGCAGCGGCAAGGTATACGAGGGCATCGACCTGGTCCGGCGGACCGGCGCGGACTTCCTGCTGGCACTGGGCGGCGGCAGTGTCATCGACACCGCCAAGGCCATCGGCTTCGGCGCGCTGTACAAGGGGGATTTCTGGGATTTCTTCACCGGCGCCGCCAAGATCGAGAAAACGCTGCCCGTGGGCGTGGTGCTGACTATTTCCGCCGCCGGCAGCGAGGGGTCCGACAGCTGCGTCATCACCCAGGAGCGGGGCAACCTGAAGTGGGGCTGCCCCAAGACGGATGTCATCCGCCCGAAATTCGCCGTGCTGAACCCCCGGTTCACCTGCTCCCTGCCTGCCTACCAGACCGCCAGCGGCGCGGTGGACATGATGGCCCACATCATGGAGCGGTACTTCACCAACACTCCCGACGTGGGGCTGACGGACCGGCTGTGCGAGGCCCTGCTGAAGACCGTGCTGGACGCGGCCCCCAAGGCCATTGCCGATCCCAATGACTACGCCGCCCGGGCGGACCTGATGTGGGCAGGGATGCTGGCCCACAACAACTCCTGCGGCGTGGGCCGGGAGCAGGACTGGGCCAGCCACCAGATCGAGCATGAGCTCTCCGCCTTCTACGATTGCGCCCACGGCGCGGGTCTTGCGGTGATCCTGCCCGCCTGGATGGAGTACGTGCTGCCCCATGATCCCGTCCGGCTGGCCCAGTTCGCCGTGCGGGTCTTCGGCTGTGAGATGAACTTTGCGGACCCGGAGGCCACCGCCCGCCAGGGCATCGAGAAGCTGTGCCTCTTCTTCCACTCCCTGGGGATGCCCATCACCTTTGACGAGCTGGGAGCCAAGGCCAAAGACATCCCGGACATGGTGGCCCACCGGGCGGAGAAGCCCGGCGGCTTCCCCTTCGGCGGCTTCGTGAAGATCCAGCCCGCGGACATGGAGGCTATCCTCCGCCTGGCAGCCGGCGAGGCCCAGTAACAGCAAGCCCGCCCGGGGATCGCTCCCCGGGCGGGCTTTTGCCGTATCCTCGTCACCGGAACTCCCGGGGACTCATGTGGAAGGTGCCGCGGAAGGCCCGCAGGAAGGTGGAATACTCCTCAAATCCGGCCTGCTCCGCCGCCTTCATCACCGGCACGCCGGCGCGGATTAGCTCCCCGGCCCGCAGCAGCCGCTTCTGGCTGATGTACTGGTGGACCGTGTAGCCGGTGACGGCCTTGAACCGGTGCATCAGATAGTACCGGCTGATGAAAAACCGCTTGGAGAGGGACTCCACCGTCAGCTCCTCTCCCAGATGGTCCAGAATGTACCGGAGCACCTCCTCCATCTTGGGGTCCACCCGGTAGCTGTCCCGCTCCTCCTGGGCGGTGCGGGAGCGCAGCACATCCCGGTTCACGTCGATCAGCATCTGCTGGCAGAGGGTATCCGCCATGCGGGCGGCGCCGAAGCTCCGGTCCCGCAGGGCCTCCTCCAGCTGCTGGATGCGCTGCATATAGTGGAGCCGCCGCTCTGCGTCGAAGCGCAGCAGGTGGAACCCCCGCTCCCGGGTGGTGTCGAAGCAGGTGTCCAGCGCCTCGCCGGGGTCGCTGCGCCGCTCCAGCCACTCCCGTCCCAGCCAGATCACCACCCGCTCATAGGGCTCCGCCGGGTCGATGATGGGCCGGTGGATCAGGTCGTGTCCCACCAGCAGCAGGTCCCAGGGCTGAAGGAAGTAGGTGACGCCCTCCACCACATAGGTGACCTTTCCCCCCAGGAGAAGGATCAGCTTGTCAAAGGCGTGGTAGTGATAGTCCACCTTCTGGGCCCGGCTGTCCTTCAGGTGGAACAGCCGGAAGTCCTCCTTTAGATAGCCCCGCTTGTTGATCTCCTTCCGGTCCGGCATCTCCCGCCTCCTTTTCCGCCCGCCGGAGCATCCGCCGGGTCACTCTTCGGCCGTGGAACCGGGCGCCGCGCCCGATGAGGCAGGGCCCGTTTTGCAGGTATTCTACCACACATAGCCGATTTTCACAACAGGCACAGGAAAAGACGCCCCCAATTTGGCGGCCGGGGCTTCATCTGCCGATTGTGTTTTTCTCCCGGATTTGCTATACTGAAAAAAATACCCAACGCTGAGGAGGGACCCCCATGAGCCGTGCCGATGCGCTCTTTCTGCAAAACTGCCGGGACATTCTGGACCACGGGGTCTGGGACACAGACCTGCCCGTCCGTCCCCATTGGGAGGACGGTACCCCCGCCCACACTGTGAAAAAATTCGGGATCGTCAACCGCTATGACCTTCAGGAGGAGTTCCCCATCCTGACCCTCCGCCGGACCTACTGGAAGACCGCGGTGGACGAGCTGCTGTGGATCTGGCAGAAGAAGTCCAACAACATCCACGACCTGAACGGCCACATCTGGGATGAGTGGGCGGATCCGGACGGCTCCATCGGCAAGGCCTATGGCTATCAGCTCTCCATCAAGCACCAGTATCCCGAAGGGGAGATGGACCAGGTGGACCGGGTGCTGTACGACCTGAAGCACAACCCCGCCTCCCGCCGCATCCTCACCAGTCTCTACAACCACCAGGATCTCCATGAGATGAATCTGTACCCCTGCGCCTGGTCCATGACCTTCAACGTCTCCGGGAATGTCCTCAACGCCATTTTGAACCAGCGGAGCCAGGACATGCTGGCCGCCAACAACTGGAATGTAGTGCAGTACGCGGTGCTGGTCCACATGCTGGCCCAGGTCAGCGACCTGGTGCCCGGCGAACTGGTCCACGTGATCGCGGACGCCCATATCTACGACCGCCATGTGCCCATCATTGAAAAGATGCTGGCCCAGACGCCGTCCTCGGCGCCGGTGTTCCGGATGGACCCGTCCGTGACGGACTTCTACGCCTTTACCCGGGACAGCTTCTCCCTGGAGGACTACATCCCCGCCCCCTTCGAGGACCAGATCCCCATCGCTATTTGAGGAGGCCTGCGCTGTGAATGCCATCGTCGTCGTCGATCAAAACTGGGCCATCGGCCGGGACAATGATCTGCTCTTCTCCCTGCCTACGGACATGAAGCGCTTTCGCTCCCTCACCCTGGGGGGCACGGTCATCCTGGGCCGCCGGACGCTGGACTCCTTTCCCGGCGGGCGGCCCCTGCCCAAGCGGCGGAACATCGTCATCACCCACTGCCCGGACTTTTCCCGGGAGGGGGCGGAGACCGTCTCCAGTCTGGCGGCCATGCGGGAGGCCACAGCCGGTACCCCGCCGGACCAGCTGTGGGTCATCGGCGGCGGCAGCATCTACGCCGCTCTGCTCTCCCAATGCGCACGGGCTTACGTGACCCGGGTGGACGCCGCCGCGGAGGGCGCGGACTCCTTCTTTCCCAATCTGGACAAGCTGCCCGGCTGGACTGTAAGAGCCGTCAGCGAGCCGGTGACGGAGAACGGGCTCACCTATCGGTTCTATGACTATGTGAATACGAAGCTGTGCGATTGAGCAGCGGCCCGCCGGGAGATCCCGGCGGGCCGCCTGGTTTTTGCTCCATGGCCTGTGAGTCACGGCAGGCCCCAGATCTCCCGGGCCCGGGACAGCAACGTCTCCACGTTCTCCTGGTGCTCCGCCAGCAGCTGCGCATTGGCCGCGTCCTCCGCCGCATCTCCATAGGGGCGGTACTCTCCCGCCGCCGTAATGTAGAGCTGGTGGCCGGCACAGGTGACGCCGTCCTCCTGAAAGTCATACTCAAAGAGAAGGACGCCCAGTTCCGGCTCGCCGGTCATCCGGGGCCAGATCAGGAGGGAATCTGTGAAGCCCACCTCCTCCCCGTTTTCCAGCGTCAGGTTCGGCATGCCAATCCCCAGATTCCCCGTCCAATGGAGAAATCCAGGCCGGGCCACATTACAGTTGTAACCCTCCCCATCCGTGCCGCACCCCGGGAGGGCCGGAGCCTCCCGCCACCCGGGCTGGGCCCGCAGGGCCTCCATGTAAACATCATAGGGCCGGTAGGCTGTGAAATACCACACAGCGGAGAGCAGGGCGAAGGCGGCGAGGAGCAGGGCCAGAAGACGGAGGAAACGCCGCGGGCTGCGCGGCCCGCCCTGTGCATCTTCCACTGGAATGACATCTTTTCTCATTCCTGCGGCACCTCCTGCGGTGGCAGTTCCGCAATCGCCCACATCTCCTCCTGGGCGGCGGTGGCGGCGGGCAAGTCCACCTCCTCGCCCTCTTTCCACAGCAAGACGGCATCCTCACCCAAGCCGAAGTAGATCGCTTCGGTCTCCATGGCATCATCCGACCAGCTTTCAAACATGGCGTCCCCGCCCCGGTTATAGTTGCTGTCAAAGTCAAACAACTCCACCCGGAGAATGGGCCGCTCCAGATAGTAGTGAAGTCCGTCCGCCTCCTCCCGGAATGTCAGGGCATACCAGGTCTCCCGGCCCTCCCGAAAATCCCAGTGGACCCCCACGCCTCCGCTCTTCAGCCGGTAAACATCCAGCGTATAGTCCCCGCCATCCATGGGGATGCACGTCCATGTAGTGAGGGTCCAAATCCCCACTGCGGCGGCCGCGCATACCACCACGGCAACAATCACGCCAATGATATGGGCCCGGCGCTTGCCCCTCTTCCACTCACCGGATATTTTTTTCACTGCTACCGCCGCGTCATCGGCGGCCTTTTCCACCTCCGGCAGGGGCGCGTCCATAGCCGTTAGGGCGGCACGGCACGCCTCACAGGTTTGCAGGTGTTCTTCCACCGCCGCCCGGCTCTTGTCCGAGCAGACGCCATCGTGGTACAGGGGCAGCAGGTCCTGTACGATATCATGGTCCAGCTGGTCCATCAAATCCCTCCTTCAATTTCTGGCGGGCCCGGAAGTAGGTGACCCGGGCCCAGGACTCCGTCTTGTCGAAGAGCTCCCCGATCTGGGCAAAGGGCAGCTCCCCGAAGGTCCGCAGGGAGAACACCTCCTTGTAGGGTTCCGGCAGGTCATGGAGCAGCCGGTGGAGCCGCTTGGCGGCGTCCCGGTCCGCAAAGCCGCACTCCAGCCCGTCGTCCCCCGGCTCCTGCTCCAGCTCTCCCCGGTGCTTTCGCTCCCGGCACAGCGAGAGGTACTGGTTCCGGGCGATCTGGCACAGCCATACCCGCAGCTGGCAGTCCCCCCGGAACTGGTCGATGGAGGCCAATGCCCGGAAGAAGGTCTCCTGGGTCACCTCCTCCGCCGTGTGGGCGTCCCGGCTGAGGGCCAGGATGTAGCGGTACACGTCGGCGAAATACGTCTGATAGATCTCCTCAAAATCCGGCACGGCCTCTCCTCCTCTCTGCCATAGGACGCATGGACGGCGGTTTCGTTACAAAAAAAGCGCCCGGAGGACCGGACACTTTTTTACGGCTCTTTTCTGCGGCATTCCTCTACGGGAAGCATCGCTCCACAACTGCGGCAATGCATCAGTCCCATCCGGACTCCACCTGGATGATCGGAAGTCCTTTCCCGATAACTCTGCGCCGCAGGAAGGGCACACGAACACCGCTGTATTGCCTGCTCCACAGGACCAGCCCCCAACACCATCATCACTGCTGCTGGTCCAATGGGTCCCAGGGGCCACAGACCGGTTCCAGCCGCGATCATCCCGCCGAACAAACCCACACATCAGACTCCGCGGGCCGCCCACTTCTTCCAGGTGACCATGCGCCCATCTCCTTGTTTTTTCTCCGGCGCCATTATATAATGGAGACCAATAATTTGCAAGGCGGGAGGTGATTCCATGGCGGACCTGAACACAGATGTGCGGTACATCAAGGGCATCGGGGAGCAGCGGGCCAAGGCCCTGGGCAAGCTGGGCATCGCCACCCTGCGGGACCTGATCTCTTACTTCCCCCGGGCCTACGACGACCGCTCTGCCCTGCGGCGCATTGCGGACCTGGTGCCCGGCGAGACCGCCGGCGTGGCCGCCATGGTGGCGTCCCCGCCCACCATCTCCCACATCCGCAAGGGGCTGGATCTGGTGAAGCTCCGGGCGGTGGACGACACCGGCACCCTGGATGTGACCTTTTTCAACCAGGCGTGGCTGAAAAACAGCCTGCACCAGGGAGAGACCTATATCTTCTATGGCCGGGCGGAGGGCTCCCTCCTCCGGCATCAGATGGCCAATCCTGTGGTGGAGCCGGAGGGGCGGCGGGAGGTCACCGGCCGCATCGTGCCCATCTATCCCCTTACCGCCGGAGTCAGCCAGCTGATTTTGTCCCGGTCCATCCGCCAGGGGCTGGACGCCTGCGCGGACATCCTGCCGGACGTGCTGCCGGACCGTGTGCGGCAGCATCATCAGCTCTGCCGCATCGAGTACGCCTATGAGAACATCCACTTCCCGGAGAGCGCGGAGGCCCTGGACCTGGCCCGGCGGCGGCTGGCCTTTGAGGAGCTGTTCCTCTTCACCATCGGGCTGGAGCGGCTCCGCTCCCGCCGGGAGGTGGTCCACGTGCCCCCTTGTGGCGGCGTGGACATGGAGCTTTTCTACCGTGCCCTGCCCTTCACCCTGACGGACGCCCAGCGCCGCTGTGTGGAGGAAGCACTGGCGGACATGCGCTCCGGCACGCCCATGAACCGGCTCTGTCAGGGAGACGTGGGTTCCGGCAAGACCATGGTGGCCGCCGCCTGCGTGTACTTCATGGTGAAGAATGGCCGCCAGGCGGCCCTGATGGCCCCTACGGAGATCCTGGCCCAGCAGCACTACCAGGGCCTGGCCCCTCTGCTGGAAAATTTGGGTATCCGGTGCGCCCTGCTGACCGGCTCCACCACCGCCAAGACGAAACGGTCCATTACTCAGCAACTGGAGAGCGGGGAGATCGACTTTGCCATCGGCACCCACGCCCTCATCACCGGCAGCGTGGCCTACCGCGACCTGGGCCTGGTGGTGACGGATGAGCAGCACCGCTTCGGTGTGGCCCAGCGGGCGGAACTGGCCGCCAAGGGGGACCACCCCCACATTCTGGTCATGTCCGCTACCCCCATCCCCCGGACCCTGGCCCTGATCCTCTACGGAGACCTGGACGTGTCCATCATCGACCAGCTGCCCCCCGGCCGCCAGCCGGTGCAGACCTTCGCCGTCACCGGGGGCTATCACCAGCGGGTGTACCGCTTCATCCGCAAGCTGGTGGGCGAGGGCCGCCAGGCCTATATCGTCTGTCCCATGGTAGAGGAGAATGACCAGCTCCCCGACGAGCGCAAGGCGGTGACGGAATACGCCAAAAAGCTCCAGTCCGAGGTGTTTCCAGATCTCAAGGTGGCCTTCGTCCACGGCAAGATGAAGCCCAAGGAGAAGGACGCCGTCATGGCCGCCTTCGCTGCCCATGAGACGGATATTCTGGTGTCCACCACCGTCATCGAGGTGGGGGTGGATGTGCCCAACGCCGCGGTGATGGTGATCGAGAACGCGGAGCGGTTCGGCCTCTCCCAGCTCCACCAGCTGCGGGGCCGGGTGGGCCGGGGGAAGCATCAGTCCTACTGCATCCTGATCTCCGACAACCGAAACGAGGAGACGAGGCAGAGGCTGAAGGTCATGACCAAGACCACTGACGGTTTCCAGATCGCGGAGGAGGACCTGCGGCTCCGGGGCCCCGGTGACTTCTTCGGAGCGCGCCAGCACGGCCTGCCGGGGCTGAAGGTGGCGGATCTGGGCTGCGACACCCAGCTGCTGCAGGAGGCCCGTCAGGCGGCGGAGCAGCTGCTGGCACAGGACCCGGCGCTCACCTCCTGCCCCGCCACGGCAGAGCGGGTGACGGAGCTCTTCACACAGCAGGCGGATGCCCTGAACTGAAACTCCCCGGCAGAAGCCGGGGAGTTTTTGCAGTTCTTTGTGACCTTTTGCCCCGCTCACTCGTAATCACAGCAGAAGGAGGTGAGGCCAGTGACCGAAGCGGAACAGCTCTTTGAGCAGGTGTACCGGACCTACGGGCCCTCCCTGTACCGTTTCTGCCTAATCCAGATGAAGAACCCGGCGGACGCAGAGGACATTTTGCAGGAGGTATTCTGCAAGCGGCTGTACCGGGCGCCGGTCTTTACCTCTCCGGACCACGAGCGGCGATGGCTGTTCCGGGTGGCCCTGAACCAGTGTCGGGACGCCTGGAAGCGGTCCAACCGGTCCGAGCTGCCGCTGGAGGCCGCCTCCGCCGCCGTCACGCCGGAGGAGCTGGGCCTGTTGGACCACGTGGCCGCCCTGCCGGAGTCCCAGCGGACAGTCCTTCACCTCCACTACTACGAGGGCTACACCCTCCGGGAGATCGCGCGGCTCCTGGGGGTGACGGTGCCCACGGTGAAAATGCGGCTGAAGCGGGGCCGGGACGCCCTGCGGAACACATGGGAGGAGAGCTTATGAATCGCTATCACGAGTCAATGGAACACTGCGCGCCCCCGCCGGAGCTGGAGGAACAGCTGCGGGAGGCTGTTTTGTCCGCGGAGCCGGAACCTCAGGCCCGGACCGCCGTCTACCGCCCCCGGGGATTTTTCCGAAAGGCGCTGCTGGCTGCGGTGCTGATCGTCACCCTTACGGTCTCCGCCGGGGCGGTAGTCATCGCCAACTGGGACGCCATTCTTGCCAGTCGTTTCGGGGAGTGGGCCGCCTCCACACCCATGGGACAAGCAGCCTTTCAGGAGGTGTATGTCACCTCTGTCTGCGACGATGTGACCCTGACGGTACGGCAGGCACTGGTCAGTGAAAAAACCGTCTACCTGGTGCTGGACTATCAACTGCCGGATACGGTGGACCGGGAGGCGGTGCAGCGGGCAGATCAGTCTGATGATGATTTCATCTATCCACCCGAGATCGGCTATTACCTTACCGGAGACTTCTCCTGGGCGGATTTTAAGGCCGCTGATCTGAAGAGGTGGCATGGCCTGGACTGGTCGGACTTCACGTCTTACGGGGATTACTTCCTTAGCTGGAACACCCTGCAGCCGTACCGTCTTTCCAACTTTTCCGACGGCAGCTCCGGCGAGGTAGCCAGCCAGGGCTACGACCCGGAAACCAACACCCTCGCCTACCTTTGCAGCATCACGGCCAAGGACGGCGACTTGGACTTCACCGCCCAGCCCCTGACGTTGCTGGTGACGCCGCCTGTCCTACGGGTGAACGGTGTGGACACAGCGGTGACAAACCACCCCGCTATCCTCACCTTCCAGCCGTCCGCAGTCTCGCAGACCCTGACGGGATCCTACCGGCACGGCGGCTTCTCCGCCCGGGCCGTCCTGTCCCCCCTGTCCATCTATGTGGAGGTCTCCGGCGGCACCGCCTATCGGGATACAGAGGAGCTGGTGTCGGACACCTCCCTGCTGCTGCGGGATGGCAGCATCCTGCCAGCCGTGGACCTGATCTTCGGATTTACCGGAGGCGGCAGCCATAATACAGAGGACGAGTATCTCTCCTCAGCAGACTTCACCAGCCAGTTCCAGGACCTGCTGGACGTGAGCCAGGTCGCCGCCGTGCAGGTGGGAGACATCCAAATTCCCCTGGAATGACCATCCTCCCGTCCCGGGGCAATGCCCCGGGACGGCTTGTTTTTGGGGAATTGAGTTTTCCCGCCTGGTGTGGTATACTGAAACGATCAAATCACACAGCGGCGCGCCGGAAGGGCGCGCCCTTGAAATGGAGGACAGCGCAGAATGGTGCCTTATGCCAAGCGTATGGAAAAAATGGCCTTCACGGCCAATGTGGTCAAAGGACTGTTCGGGTCCATGACCAACCCGGACATCATCTCCTTCAGCGGCGGTTCCCCCGCCAGAGAGGCCCTGCCGGTGGACACCATCCGCCAGCTGGCCGACGAGGTGCTGCGGACGGACACCCGGGGCGTGGAGGCCCTGCAGTACGGCCCCATTGAGGGGATCCGGGACCTGCGGGAGGTGGTGGTCCGGGAGCTGCTGGCTCCCAAGGGCATCGACTGCGGCGTGGACAACGTCATAATCATCACCGGCGGCCTGGAGGGCATCAACCTGGCCTGCCAGGCGTACATCGACCCCGGCGACGTGATCCTGGTGGAGGCCCCCACCTTCGTCCAGTCCGTGGAGATCTTCGATATGTTCGAGGCCAGGTGCGTGGGTGTGGCCATGGATGACAACGGCCTGATCCCGGAGGATCTGGAGCGGAAGATCCGGCAGTGCCATCCCAAGATGATCTATGTCATTCCCACCTTCCAGAACCCCAGCGGCCGCACCCTCAGCCTGGAGCGGCGGAAGGCCGTGGCGGAGCTGGCCGCCAAATACGACGTGCTGGTGCTGGAGGACGACCCCTATCGGGATATCCGGTACAGCGGAGAGGACCTGCCTCCCATCAAGCACTTCGACACCACAGGCCATGTGGTGATGGCAGGCAGCTTCTCCAAGATTTTCTCCCCCGGCTCCCGCCTGGGCTATGTGGTGGCGGATACGGAGACCATCCAGCATCTGGTGGACGTGAAGTCCGCCACCAACTCCCACACCTCCATGCTGCCCCAGATCCTCTGCGCGGAGTTCTTCAAGCGGGGCTGTTACCCGGCCCACCACCAGATGATCTGCGACCTGTACCGCAGGCGCCGGGACGTGATGCTCCAGAGCATCGACCGGTATTTCCCCGCCGGTACCAAGCACAGCAATCCGGACGGCGGCCTCTTCACCTGGGTGGAGCTGCCCGGCGGCATCGACACCTCCGCCCTGCTGCAGGAGTCTTCCACAGACCCGGCTGTGAACGTGGCTTTTGTGGCGGGAGAGGGCTTCTTCTCCGACCGGGACGGCCAGGGGAAGAACTGTATGCGCATGAGCTTCGGCAACACGCCGGAGGACCTGATCGAGGAGGGCGTCCGCCGCCTGGGCGGGCTGATCTGCTCCAAGCTGAACAAGTGAACAAAGAACCGCCCTGGCGCTGTGCGCCAGGGCGGTTCTTCGTTCACTGCAGCTCGTCCAGGGTCAGGGAGAAGCTGTCCATAAAGGTCTCCAGAAAGTACGTCACTTCCGGCAGTTCATAGCCCTCCAGGGCTTTCCGGGTCTGGCCGGCGGCCTGCCGGAATTCGTTGTTGCCGGCTTTCAGCTCCTCTACACACTTGATATAAGCGGAGAGCTTGTCCGCCGCCTTCACCACCTGCCGCACCTCCGGGTCGGACTGCGTCAGGATGGGCCCGTACACCCCCTGAAGCTCCGGCGGCAGCATGTGGAGCAGCTTGCCCTCCGCCACCGCCTCCACGTCCTTGTAGGCGTTTCGGATGGCCGGGTTGTCGTACTTGATGGGGGTGGGCATGTCGCCGGTCAGGATCTCGCTGGCGTCATGGTACAGCGCCGCCACCGCCACGGCGCCGGGGTCCAGGCGGCCGCCGAACTTCTCGTTGCGGATCACCGCCAGAGCGTGGGCCAGGACGGCCACCTGATGACTGTGCTCCTGGACGTTCTCCGGCGCGGTGTTGCGCATCAGGGCCCACCGCTGGATGAACCGCATCCGGGAGATGTAGGCAAAGAAATGGCTCTTCATGTCAGTCCTCCAAAAGCTCACCCAGCAGGGATGCTCCGTCAGTGCCGGTGACTTTCACATTCCGCACCTGGTTATGCAGGTCCGTCCCGTCCGCCAGCACCTCCATATAGTTGGGTGCGTGGCCGAAATACCTGCCGTCCTTGGGCTGTTCAAAGAGGACGGGATACACCGCTCCCACACAGGCCGCGAGATAGTTCCGGTGGAGCGCCTCCGCCACCGCCGCCGCCTGGCGGGCCCGCTCTTCCTTCACGGCCTTCGGCACCTGACGCATCTTGGCCGCCGGGGTGCCGGGCCGGACGGAGTAGGGGAAAATGTGCATCTGGGCAAAGCCGCACCGGCGGATGAAGTCCAGCGTCTGGGCAAATTCCTCCTCCGTCTCCTCCGGAAACCCGGTGATGAGGTCCGTGGTGACAGCGGGGTGGTCAAAATATTGATTTAAAAGTGCAACGGACTGCGCATATCGAGTGGTATCGTATTTCCGGTTCATTCGCTTCAGGGTGTCGTCGCATCCGGACTGCATAGACAAGTGGAACTGGGGGCAGAGGTTCGGCAGGGCGGCCGCCCGGCGGCAGAACTCCTCTGTGATGGTCCGGGGCTCCAGGCTCCCCAGCCGGATGCGGACAGCCGGTGCGGCGGTGCAGACAGCCTCCAGTAGGTCGATCAGGGTCTCTCCGTTCTTCAGGTCCTGGCCCCAGGAGGAGATCTCGATGCCCGTCACCACGATCTCCCGGTAGCCCTCTGCCGCCAGGGCCCGAGTCTGCTCCACGGCAGTGGGGACGGGCAGGGACCGCACCCGTCCCCGGGCGTATGGAATGATGCAGTAGGTACAGAAGTTGACGCACCCGTCCTCCACCTTCAGCATAGCCCGGGTGCGGCCCCCCAGGCCGCCGGCGGGCAGGACCTCGAACACCCGCCGCTCAAAAGGCTGGTCGATGGCCTCGATCTGCCGCTTCTCCGCTGCGGCCTCTTCCAGAAGGCGGATAAAACCCGTCCGGTCGCCGGTGCCGGAGATCAGGTCCACCCCCAGCTTCCGCACGTCGTCCGCGTGGGTCTGGGGATAGCAGCCGCACACCGCCACCACGGCGCCGGGGTGCTTCCGCTGGACGCCGTGGATCACCTGCCGGGACTTCTGGTCGCTGACTGCCGTGACGGAGCAGGTGTTCACGATATAGGCATCCGCCTCATCGGAAAACTCCGTGAGCGTGTGCCCCCTTGCCAGCAGCTCCTGCTCCATGGCCTGGGTCTCATATTGGTTCACCTTGCAGCCCAAGGTATAGATGGCAACTTTCATGGAATCTCCTTGCACTTTCCGCAAAACCTTTATATAATAACTTGATGCGTTTCGATTATACTGTAATTTTTACCGTTGGGCAAGGCCCAACCGCAAGGAGATCGTTTTTCATGATTTATCTGGACCACGCCGCCACTACGCCCGTTCCCCGGGCGGTGGCGGATGCCATGTATGAGGTGCTCACCGAACAGTTCGGCAACCCCAGCTCCCAGTACCCCATGGGGCTGGAGATGAAGCGCCGGGTGGAAGCCTGGCGGAAGACCGTGGCGGACGCACTGGGCTGTGGGGCCAAGCAGCTGTTCTTCACCTCCTGCGGCACGGAGGCGGACAACTGGGCTGTCACCGCCGCCTGCTGGCAGAACCGCCACCTGGGCCGCCACATCGTTACCACCGCAGTGGAGCACAGCGCCGTGCTGGAAGCCTGCCGCTGGATGGAGCGGCAGGGATACGAGGTGACGTATCTTGTCCCGGCTCAGGACGGCTCCCTCTCTGCGGAGCAGGTCCTCGCCGCCGTCCGGCAGGACACGGCGCTGGTGTCCTGCATGCTGGTGAACAACGAGCTGGGAAACATCTATCCCATCGCTGAGATCGCCCGGGGCCTGGCGGTGAAGAACCCACAGACGTTGCTGCACACCGACGCGGTCCAAGGCTTTTTGAAGGTCCCCTGCTCCGCAAAAACGCTGGGGGCGGACTTCCTCACCATCTCCGCCCACAAGATCGGCGGGCCCAAGGGCATCGGCGCTCTGTACATCGGTCCCCGGGTCCGGAATCCAAAGCCGCTGCTGGCCGGCGGCGGGCAGGAGGGCGGTCTTCGGGCCGGCACTGAAGCCACGGCCCAGATCGCGGGCTTTGCCAGGGCTGTGGAGCTGCGGCGGGAAAATTTGGAGGAGAAGCTCCGCTGCATGGCGAAAATCCGGGACTATGCCGCAGAGCGGCTGTCTGCCATCCCCGACTTGAAAATCCTCTCCGCTCCCGGCGGCGCGCCCCATATCCTCTCCATCTCTCTCGTAGGCTGGCCCAGCCAAAATATTGTCAATGACCTGGGCAGCCAGGGCGTCTGTATCTCCGCCGGCTCCGCCTGCCATCAAGGCAAGCCCAGTCACGTGATCGCAGCTTTGAAGCTGCCGAAGAAGGTCTCCGGCGGGGTAATCCGCCTGAGCTTCGGTCCGGAGACTGACAAGGGCGACATCGATGCCTGTGCGGACGCCCTGCGGCGCCACCACGACACGCGGATGCCCATGCTGTAAGGCAATTTTACTTTTCAGTTTCAAGAGGTTTCGTCTTTTATGTTTCGTCATCTTCATCGGGAGCCCGGCTTCTACAAGCGGCTGTTCTTGCTGGCTCTGCCGCTGATCCTGCAGAATCTCATCACCACTTCCCTGGGATTTGTGGACACCTTCATGGTGGGTATGCTGGGGCAGAATGAGCTGTCCGCTGTCACTGCCGCCAACACGCCCATCTACCTGCTCCAGATCATCATCCTGGGCCTGCTCAGCGGACTCTCCGTCCTGGCCAGCCAGTACTGGGGCAAGGGGGACACCGACAGCATCAACCGCTGTATGGGCGTCAGCCTTTACGCCGGGCTCATCATTGCGGTTTCCGTGGCCGCTGTGCTGTTCTTCTTCCCCCTCCATGTGATGGCTCTGGTGACCAACAACGACCTGCTCATTGAGTTGGGCGCCCCCTATCTCCGGATTGTTGGCCTCAGCTATATCTTCAACACCATCAGCTCCGTCTACATCGGCATGCAGCGCAGCACGGAGAATCCCGCCATGGGCATGATCGTCTTCGGCATCTCCATGCTGACCAACACGGGCCTGAACTACATTCTCATTTTCGGCAAGTTCGGCGCGCCTGCGCTGGGGATCACCGGTGCTGCCATTGCCACCTTGACCTCCCGGGTGCTGGAGTTCGTGATCGTCGCGGTCTATGCCCCCCGCTACCGCCGAGTGCCCCTGATGCTCCGCCTGCTGCTGCGGCCCGGCGGGGCCATGGCGCGGAGCTTCCTGAAATACGCCACCCCCGTTCTGGTGAACGAGGTGCTGTGGGGTCTGGGCGTCAGTGTTATGACCGCCGTCATGGGCCACATGGCCATCAGCACGGATATGCTGGCGGCCCACGCCATCATGGGCAACATCGACAAGTTCTCCACTGTGGCCTGCTTCGGCATCGCAGGCGCCACCGCCGTGATTGTGGGCAAGCGGATCGGTGAGGGCGCCGGCCGGGAGGAGGTCTACTCTCTGGGCTGCTGCCTGCTGACGGTCTCCTTCGGAGTGGGTTTCGTGGTGTCGGTGTGCCTGGCGGTCCTCCTGCCTACGGTGTTCATCCCCTATCTCTATCCTCTGTTCCATTTGGAGGGGCTGGCGCTGGAGATCGCCGTCACCATGTGCGTCGTATATCTCTTCATGCTGCCGCTGAAGGCCTTTGACATCACCAACATCACCGGCCTGCTTCGGGCGGGCGGCGACTCCCGCATGGCCTCCATCATCGACCTGAGCTGCCAGTGGGTCATCGCTGTACCTCTGACCTTCCTGACTGCCCTGGTGTTCAACGCCCCGGTAGCGGTGGTGTGCCTATGCATCCAGTCGGAAAATGTGTGCAAGTGCCCCTGGGGTATCCTGCGGCTGCGGAGCCGGAAGTGGATCAACGATGTGACGGGCGAGGACACGTGATGGAAAGTCTTTTCCGCTGCCCCGTCTGCGGGGCGCCGCTGGACCGCGGAGACCGGGCCTATCGCTGCCCGGCCGGACACAGTTATGACATCGCCCGGGAGGGCTACACCTATCTGTTGCCCCCTAATCAAAAGCACTCCGCCGATCCGGGAGATGACCGGGATATGGCCGCCGCACGGCGGGATTTCCTCTCCAAGGGGTATTATGATCCACTTCTCAATACGCTCTGTTGTCAGATTTTGTCTCTTTCCGGCGAATCGCCGGTGATCTGGGACGTGGGCTGCGGCGAGGGATTCTACACCTCCGGCATCTTCCGGACCCTGGCCGCCGCGGGAAAATCCCCCCGGATGGCGGGAACCGACATTTCCAAGCCCATTCTCCGATCCGCCGCCAAGCGGGAGAAAGGCATTGCGTGGGCTGTGGCCTCCTCCTTCCACCTGCCGGCGGCGGACGGCGCGGCGGACATTCTGCTGGACTGCTTCTCCCCCCTGGCGCTGGAGGAATTCCGGCGAGTGCTGAGGCCGGGCGGGCACTTCCTCTACGTGGTGCCCGGACCGGACCACCTCTGGGAGCTGAAGCAGGTCCTCTACGACCGTCCCTATCCCAATGAGGAAAAGGAGACCCCCTATGAGGGGTTCGCCTATCAGTCTATCGTGCCGGTGGAGGGCACCATCACCCTCCCCTGCCAGGCAGACATCCGCGCCCTGTTCCAGATGACGCCCTATTACTGGAAGACCCCCAAGACAGGTGCAAAGCGTCTGGCGGACCTGGAGTCTCTCACCACCCGTATCTCCTTTCGCATTCATATTTTTCAAAAACTCTGACAGGAGGTTCTGCTGATGAAACCCAATCCCACCCGCTCCGCCCTGCTGGTCATCGATATGGAAAACGGCTTTGTTCATCCGGAGGGCGGACACTGGATCCGCTTCGCCCAGTCCATGGTCCCCAACTGCGTCCGGGCCGTGGAGCTGGCCCGGGCCAAGGGCATTCCGGTATTCTTTGTCAAGCGGCTCTACCGCGCTGACGGCAGCGATGTGGAGCTGACCCGTTACCCCGGCTGGGTCGCCGGCGGCCGGGCCTGCCGCCCCGCCTCCACCGGTCCCAACAGCGCCCAGGCACCGGAGGGCCTGCGCCCCCAGCCCGGGGACTACACCATCATCAAGCCCAGGTGGAGCGCCTTTTTCCAGACGGAGCTGGACCTGATCCTCCGGCGGCTGGACGTGCGGACGGTGATCCTCACCGGCACCACCACCCCCAACTGCATCCGCACCACCTGCTATGACGCCATCGCTCTGGAGTACAACACCGTGGTGCTGACGGACTGCTGCTCCTCCCATACCGAGGAGATCCAGCGGGTGAATCTGGAGGACATGGCCCGGGCGGGCGCCATTTTGATGGACTCGGCGTCCTTTGCCGACTACGGCCCCGGCACAGTGGAGGACCTCTCCGCCGCCATCCGGGCCCGGATGCTGGAAGAGGACACGGTGCCCGAGCCCTTCCGGTCGGAGGACGGCCAGGTATTCTGGCCCGACCTCTGGTAATCACAAAGGAAAACGGACGCCCTCCGCACAACTGCGGAGGGCGTCTTCTTGTTTCGAGTCATTCCCTCTGGATCCGGATGCGCCGGGTGGCGATCTCGTCGCAGAAGCGGGCGTCGTGCTCCACGAACAGCAGGGTCGGCCGACAGGCCAGCAGCAGATCCTCCACCTGCATCCGGGAGATGACGTCGATAAAGTTCAGCGGCTCATCCCACACGTACAGGTGTGCCTGTGTGCAGAGGCTTGCGGCCAGCAGCACCTTTTTCTTCTGGCCGCTGCTGTAATCTGCCAGGTCCTTCTCAAACTGCTCCCGTGGAACATCCAGCTTCCGCAGGATGGTCCGGAACCGGCTGCCGTCCAGACCCTGGGTCCGGACAAACTCCGTCAGGCTGCCCCGCAGGTGGTCCGTATTCTGGCTGACATAGGACACCACCAGGCCGCTCATGGTCTCCACCGTGCCGCTGTGGGGGATCTCTTCCCCCAGCAGCAGCTTCAGCAGGCTGGACTTGCCGCAGCCGTTTGCGCCCTGGAGGGCGATCCGCTCCCCCGCCAGCACCTCGAAGGTGATCTCCCGGCAGACCCTGCGACCGTTGTAGCACACGGCTACGTCCCGGAACTCCGCCAGCCGCGCACCCGTCCGGCAGGGCAGGGGCGTAACCGCCAGCGCCTCCTGCCGCTCCAGGTTCTGCAGCAGCTGCTTCTTCTCCTCCACTGCCTCCTCCCGGCGGCGCTGGATGGATTTGGACCGCTGCATCAGCTTGGCCGCCTTGTGGCCCACAAAGCCCCGGTCCGCTGCCTTGGCCCCGGTCTTGTCCACACCGAACTTGCTCTTCTCCGTCCGGTCCGACCAGCCGGAGGCACGGCGGGCGGACTCCGTCAGCCGCCCGATGTCCTTCTGCAGCTTCTCCTGCCGGGCCAGTTCAAAGGCGTCCTGCCTCCGGCGGTTCTCCCACCAGGAGGAGAAATTCCCCCGCTGGATCTCAATATTGGTCCGGTTGATGGCCAGAATATGGTCCACACACTGGTCCAGGAACGCCCGGTCATGGGATACCAGCAGAAATCCCCGCTTCCGGGCCAGATAGCTCCCCAGCTTCCGCCGTCCCTCCAGGTCCAGATGGTTGGTGGGCTCGTCGATCAGCAAGAAGGCATTCTCCTTCAAAAACATGGCCGCCAGCAGCACCTTGGTCCGCTCCCCGTTGGAGAGGCTGGAAAAGGGCAGCTCCAGTGATCTCTCTGCCAGGTCCAGAAGCCCCAGCTCCCGCTGGATCTCCCAGTCCTCCGCCTCCGGCGCGATCTCCCGCACCACCTCCAGGCCCGTCCGGGACAGGTTCGCCACCTCGTAGGGGAAGTACTCAAATTCCACAGAGGCGGAGATGGTGCCGCTGTACGGGTACTCCCCCTGGAGCAGCCGCAGGAAGGTGGTCTTTCCCCGGCCGTTCCGCCCGGTAAAGCCCAATTTCCAGCCGCTATCGATCTGAAAGCCCACATGGTCAAAGATGAGCTCCGGACTGCCCTCGTATCCAAATGTCAGATTCGAGACGTCGATCATGGACATATCGCATTCCTCCTTTGCGCAGACCCTCATGTGCGGTCTGGCGCACCGCAGACTTCGGCAAATGCCGCGCACATGAGCGTCTCATCCGTCATTTCCGATTCGCCGTGCTTTTGCGCAGCAAAAAACGGCCGCGGGAGAGCAGACCTCTCCCGCGGCCGGGCATACGGCATTCACCCCGCATCCGGGGCTGTGCGATACCTGGGTGAGATCAGCGGTCTGCCTTCCCTGCAATGGCATGGAAAAAGACGCTGCGTCTTCGCCGCAGCAACCCTCTATGCCAAAACACGAAGGTCAGATCCGCATCTTCACACCCCTCCAATCATTCATCAATCTCCGGTTATCCTAGCACACTTCCGCCGGGATTGCAAGCCCCCCCTCATGCTCCCGCCTTCGGAAAGGTAAGCGTAAAGGTGCTGCCGTGGCCCGGTTCGCTGTGGAGCTCCACCTGGGCACCCAGATAGGCCGCCCCGTGCTTGACGATGGAGAGCCCCAGTCCCGTGCCGCCGGAGGAATGGCTCTTGTCCACCCGGTAAAACCGCTCGAATACCCGGCCCTGGGCCTCCCGGGGAATGCCGATGCCAGTATCCGCCACCGTGATCCGAGGGCCGAAGGCGGTATTTTCCACTGTGACGGTGACGCTGCCGTTCGCCCGGTTGTAGGCGATGGCGTTGTCGCAGAGGTTGTAGACGATCTCCTCCACGATCTGGGGCACGCCCCGCACCAGAGCCTCGCCGCCCTGGAGCCGGGTGGTCACCTGTTTCCGCTGGGCCGCCGGAGCCAGCTGCTCCAGGACGGCCCGCGCCTCCTCGTACAGATCCACGGTCTCCCACTGGCCCAGGCCGCCGCCCTCGTCCAGGCGGGACAGCTTGATGATGTCGTTCACCAGCCCGATGAGCCGCTCCGTCTCCCGGTGGATGTTCCCGGCGAAGTGGGGGACGTCCTCCGGCTTCACCAAACCGTTCTGCAGGATCTCCGCCGTACCCAGGATGGAGGTCAAGGGCGTCTTCAGCTCGTGGGAGACGTTGGCGGTGAACTCCCGCCGCAGCCGCTCCCGCTGCTCCTTCTCCGTCACATCCAGGATCACCAGCACCGCACCCGCGATCTGGCCGTCCTGTTCCACAGGACTGGCGATGATCTGGCGGCAATCATCGTCCTTTTCCAGCAGCTGCTCACACCGCCGACCGGCCAGAGCCTCCTCCACGCAGCGGCGGAAGCCCGCCTCCCGGTTCAGGGCGTAGACGCTCTCTCCCTCCTCTGTGGGGACCTGCGCGTAGAGCAGCCGCAGCACGGCGGAGTTGTAAGTCAGCACCCGCGTCTCCTGGTCGATCACCAGGAAGCCCTCGCTCATGTTCTCCGTGATGGCGGTGAACTCCTCCTGCCGGCGCTTTAAATCCCGCATCTGCCGCTGGATCTGCCTCTGCTGGCTGCGGAGCTTGGACAGCAGGGGCGTCAGCTCCTCATAGGTCTCGCTGCCGGCGGGGTCATTGAGGTCGATGGCGTTGATGGGCTCCACCAGCTGCCGCGCCACCCGGGAAGCCAGCGCCATGGCCAGGATGAAGGCCAGCAGCATCATCAGCGCCACCGGCTGCAGCGCCTGCAGTACCAGGACCCAGACGGAATACTGGGCGCTGGACACCCGCAGCACCGTTCCGTCGGCAAGCCGCTGGGCCGCATACAGCGTCTGCTGGGAAAGCGTGTCCGAATAGCGGACCGCATGTCCCTTCCCCAGGATCAGCGCCTCCCGGATCTCCTCCCGCTGGGCGTGGTTCCCCATCTCCTCCGGGTCCTGCCGGTTGTCGAAGAGCACGGTGCCGTCCGCATCCACCCAGGTAATCCGGTAGCTGCCGGGCAGATCCTCTGTGAGATAGTCCGTGCCATTCTCCTCTACCCCATGGGCGATGTACTCTGCCAGACTCTCCAGCTCACCGGAGACCCGATCCTGGAAATAACCGTGGAGCACGCCCACGATCAGCACCAGGCTGGCCAGCAGCACTGCCAGGGACACGCCCAGGATGGAGCGAAAGATCCGTTTCGTCATGTCTCTCCAGCCCTCCTGTCAGTTCACAGGGCTGATCTTGTAGCCATAGCCCCGGACCGTCTCGATGTAAGCGCCCGCCTCCCCCAGCTTCTGGCGGAGGGTCCGCACGTGGACGTCCACGGTCCGGCTCTCGCCGGTAAAGGCGTAGCCCCAGACGTTCTCGATCAGCTGCTCCCGGGAAAGCACCTGGCCGGGGTTGCGCAGCAGCAGGCACAGCACTTCAAACTCCTTCTGGGTCAGGATGGTCTCCTGTCCCCGGACCCGGACGATGTGCTGCCCCGGATCCACCTCCAGAATGCCGCAGCGGAGGGTGCCGTTCTCCGTCTCCGTCCGCCGCAGCAGCGCCCGGATGCGGGAGAGCAGCTCCATCATGCCGAAGGGCTTGGCCACATAGTCATCGGCGCCGCCGTCCAGACCCACCACCTTGTCGTACTCCGTGCCCTTGGCCGTCAGCATGATGACCGGCAGCTTGGCCGTGCGGGGCGTGGCCCGGAGCTTTTTCAGGACGCTGAGTCCATCCTCCTCCGGCAGCATGATATCCAGCAGCACCAGGGCAGGCATCTGCTCTCCCACGGCCTGCCAGAACAGGGAGGGCAGCGGAAAGCCCCTGGCCTCCATACCCTGGCTGTTCAATGTATAGATCACAAAATCCCGGATACTGTCGTCATCCTCCAGCAGATAGATCACAGATACCCCTCCCCATTCAATCTCTCCGCCCCGCTGGAGGGACGGAGGGTGTCTCCCTCCGGCGGCCGGTCAGATCAGCTGCTGCTCGTTAATCATCAGCTTGAACTGCAGGCCCAGCTTCTCCGCTGCCTTTCGACAGAGGAGCATCCGGCCCATGAAGATCTCAAAATAGTCCATGACAGAGCCGTACTTCGTGTCCACGGACAGCTTCAGCTTGATGAGCGTGTGCTCCTCGTTGATCTTCAGGACGGACTTCTTCACCGAGTAGTTCACCCGGTCATGGATGTCGAAGCTGGCCATATCCGGATTCCGGACCCGGCTGCGGCGGACGTCGGACTTGTCCGCCAGGATCAGTGCCGCCGCCACGGCGTTCACCGGCATGCCGGTGCCCTCGTCGTGGTTGCCGATGGCGGTGACGATGGTGGCGATCTCCTCCGGAGGACAATCCATGTTGTCCAGAATGCGGAAGGCCATGACCGCACCGGACTGGGAGTGATCCACCCGGTTCACCAGGTTGCCGATGTCGTGAAGAAACCCGGCGATCTTTGCCAGCTCCACCGTCCGCTCCGGATACCCCAGGGTGGAGAGGATATAGGCGGCGTTTTCCGCCACCGCCGTCACGTGGGCAAAGCTGTGCTCCGTATAGCCCAGAGCGGTCAGAGACTCGTCCGCCCTCTGGATATAGGTCCGGACCGCAGAATTGTTTTTCACATCCTCATAGGTAAGCATGGCCCCTCCCCCTTTTCAATATCGGCGCCGCGCCTGTGCGCAGGCCGCTCAGTTGTTGGAGGGGTGATTCCCCGTAATGGAGTACTCCACCCACTCCGCCACGTTGGTGGCGTGATCGCCGATCCGCTCCAGATACTTGGCCACCATGATGAGATCCAGCCACAGCTCGCCGGAGTCGGCGTCTGCGGCGATCAGCCCGATCAGCTCCTTTTTCACCTGGTTGAACAGGTCGTCCACCTGGTCGTCTTCCCGGCAGACCTCCCGGGCCAGCTCCAGATCCCGCTTTACAAAGGAGTCCACACTGTCTGTCACCATCCGGATGACGGCCTTGGACATCTCCTCGATCCGCTGGCGGCCGGGGCCGTCCGGCAGACGCACGAACCGGGTCAGCTCCGCGATGTCCGCCGCCTGGTCCCCGATCCGTTCCAGATCGGAAATCATCTTCAGCGCAGAGGAGATCTCCCGCAGGTCCCGTGCCACGGGCTGCTGCTGCAGCAGCAGCTTCAGGCAGAGGTTCTCCACCTCCCGCTCCTTCTGGTCGATCTCCCGCTCCGCCTCCCCGGCGGCGCGTGCCAGGTCCTCGTCACCCTTCATCAGGGCCTGGGCCGCGGCAGAGATGGCATCCTCACACAGGGCGCCCATCTGGATCATTTCCACGTGCAGCCGCTCCAGCTGCTCGCCAAATCTGTTTCTCACCTTACGTCCCTCCTTAGCCGAACCGGCCGGTGATGTAGTCTTCTGTGCGCTTGTCCGTGGGGGTGGAGAACAGTGTCTCCGTCCTGCCGAACTCCACCAGATCCCCCAGCAGGAAAAACGCCGTGTTGTCGGAGACACGGGCGGCCTGCTGCATATTGTGGGTCACCATGATGACAGTATACTTGCTTTTCAGTTCCACTGCAAGGTCTTCGATCTTGGAGGTGGAGATGGGGTCCAGGGCGCTGGTGGACTCATCCATCAGCAGGATCTCCGGCTCCACTGCCAAGGCACGGGCAATGCACAGCCGCTGCTGCTGGCCGCCGGAGAGGCCCAGGGCACTCTTCTTCAGCCGGTCCTTCACCTCGTCCCAGATGGCGGCGGAGCGGAGAGAGTTCTCCACGATCTCGTCCAGCTTGGCCCGGGAGCGGATGCCGTGGGTCCGGGGGCCGTAGGCCACGTTGTCATAGATGCTCATAGGGAAGGGATTGGCCTTCTGGAACACCATGCCGATCTGCTTGCGCAGCCAGGTGGTGTCCACATTGGGGGCGTAGATGTTCTGCCCGGCGTAGTTGACCTCCCCCTCAATGCGGATGCCCGGTACCAGGTCATTCATCCGGTTCAGGGTCTTCAGAAAGGTGGACTTTCCGCAGCCGGAGGGGCCGATCAGGGCGGTGATCTCATGCTCCGGAATGTCGATATTCACACCGTGGAGGGCATGGTGCGCCCCGTACCACAGATTCAGGTCCTTTACTTGAATGATGGTGGACATTTCGTATCCTCCTCGTCAGTTTTTCTTCAGCTTCCGGCCCACCAGATTGGCGGACAGGTTGATGACCAGCGTCAGCAGCATCAAAATGGTGGCGATGGCGAAGGCGATGTCTGTCTCGCCCCGCTCACTGGCATACACATACAGGGCCACGGTCAATGTGGCGGAGGAGGATTCCAGCGCAGTCACAAAGTTATTGAGCACCAGGCCGAAGCCGGCGGTGTACAGCAGCGCCGCGCTCTCGCCCACAATGCGGCCCACCGCCAGGATGCAGCCGGTGACGATGCCGTCCACCGCGTTGGGCAGCACCACAGTGCGGACCATGTGCCATTTACCGGCGCCCATGGCCAGGGCGCCCTCCCGGTAGGAGTCCGGCACGGTCTTCAGGCTCTCCTGGGTGGTGCGGACGATGGTGGGCAGGATCATCACCACCAGGGTCAGGCCGCCGGCCAGCACACCGGTCTTCAATCCCATCATCTGGATGAAGAACAGCATACCCACCAGGCCGAAGATGATGGAGGGGATGCCGGTGAGGGTCTCGGTGGCGAACTCGATGACAGCCACCAGACGCCGGTTGGTGGCGTACTCCGTCAGATAGATGGCGGCGCCCACGCCCAGGGGCAGCACGATCACCATGGACAGCAGGATGATATAGAGCGTGTTGAGGATATTGGGCAGGATACCGATGGTGTCGTTGATATAGCTGGACTGGGTAGACAGCAGCTCCCAGCTGATGAATGGGACGCCCCGGTAGAAGATATAGCCGATGATCAGAACCAGCAGCGCGCAGGTGAGGAAGCCGCAGAAGTACAGCACCACCCGCAGGCCCTTGTCGTACAGCTGGCGCCGGGGGGACAGGGTATGAGATTCCATGTTCGGTCAGTCCTCCTTTTTCCGCTTGATAAAGACGTTGAGGAACACATTGATCAGCATGATGAAGAGGAACAGCACCAGGCCGATGGAGAACAGGGCATTGCGGTGGAGGGAGCCCACGGAGGCGTAGGACATCTCCGAGGCAATGGCGGTGGTCAAAAACCGCACCGGCGTCAGCAGGCCCGGCATATTGGCCACATTGCCCGCCACCATAATGATGGCCATGGCCTCACCGATGGCCCGGCCGATGCCCAGCACAATGGCGGTGGCGATGCCGCTGCGGGCAGCGGGCACGCTGACGCGGAACACGGTCTCGATATGGGTGGCCCCCAGGGCCAGAGACGCCTCCTCATACTCCCGGGGCACGGCGCGCAGCGCCGTCTCCGACACGGAGACGATAGAGGGCAGAATCATCACCGCCAGCACGATGATAGCCGCCAGGAGCGTGGCGCCGGAGGGCAGGTCAAAGGCCACCCGGATGGCGGGCACCAGCAGGATCATACCCACCAGGCCGTACACCACGGAGGGGATGCCGGCCAGCAGTTCCACTGCCGCATGAACTACGGCGGCAAACTTAGGCGGCGCCACCTTGGACAGGAAAATGGCCGTCATCAGGCCGATGGGCACCCCCACGAGAATGGCCCCCGCCGTGCCCGCGAAGGAGGTGAGGATGATGGCGAAGATGCCGAAGTCTCCGGTAGAGGCATACCAGCGGGTCCCGAACAGGAAGTTGATGGGCCCGATCTCCAGAATGGCCGGCAGGCCCGAGATGATAAGGTAGATGCTGATGAGGAGCACGAACGCCACAGCCACCATGCCGCAGATAAAGAAGAGGGCATTCATCACCCGCTCCATGGCCTTCAGGGCTTTTTTCCCGGTCATGGGCTCCTTTTTCCTGTCGGCGGTGCCGACCAGCGCGCCGTCCATGGCGGCCTTCACAGCCTGCCCCGCGATTTCATGTTCCATAAGGTTCTCCTTTGTTCCCGGACAAGGCGTCCGTCCAGATTTCAGCGGAACGGCCGCCGCCCCAGTGGTGGGCACGGCGGCTGACCGTATATATGAGGGTGGAAAACAAGCGTTGTCTTACTGGGCCACGGGCACGGCGCCGGCGTTGGCGATCAGGTCGCTGGCGGCGGTGGAGGTGGCGAAGTCGAAGAAGGCCTGGGCCGCGTCCGACAGGGCCTCATCGGTGCGGGTGGCGAACACGAAGGGACGCTGAATGGCATAGCTGCCGTCCAGGACCGTGGCCTCAGAGGGAGCCACGCCGCCCACAGTCAGGACCGTGATGCCCTTCTGATCCTGCACGGCGGAGAGGGAGGCATAGCCGATGGCGCCGGGGGTGGTACGAACCGCCTCGATCACGGCGCCGGTAGAGCTCAGCTCCTGGGCCAGCACGCACTGGTCCTCAGTGCCGGTGATAGACTCGAAGCCGTCACGGGTACCGGAGCCGGACTCACGGCCGATCACGGCGATGGCGCCGGCGTCGCTGCCGAACTCAGACCAATCGGTGACAGCGCCGGTGTAGATGGAGGCGATCTGCTCCAGGGTCAGGTCGGAGACGGGGTTCTCAGCGTTGACGATCACGGCGATGCCGTCCAGGGCCACGATGGTCTCAGTCAAGCCGCCCGCCTTCTCGTCATCGGTCAGTGCGCGGGAGGCCAGGCCGATGTCGCAGCTGCCGTTGGACACGGCCTCGATGCCGGCGCCAGAACCGGTGGGGTTGTAGGTGACGGACACGCCGGAGTTGTCGGCCATAAACTGCTCACCCAGGGCGCCGATGACCTCCTCCATGGAGGTGGAGCCGTCGGTGGCCACAGTGCCGCTCAGCTCAGCGGTCTCCTCCTGGGCGGCGTCGTTGGAAGCGGTATCATCCGTGGTGTCGTCAGCCGTGGTGTCACCGCCGCAGCCGGCCAGCAGAGCCATGACCATGGTCAGGGACAGCAAGAGCGAAAATACTTTTTTCATATCGAAGATTACTCCTTTTCCTATGTCTGTTGCTCAAGGGACGGTCTTAGTATAAACAGCCGGAAGTAAAATCCGACACCAGGACTCTGTAAAGTCTATGTAAAATCCTTGCAAGCGCATACAAAGGCAAAAAAACAGCTCCCGGATTGCTCCGGGAGCTGTTTTCAAAAATGAATCAGGCATTTTCAGGCAGCGGGGATGGTCAGCACCTGCCCGATGTGGATCATGCCGGGGTCACGGATGGTATCCCGGTTGGCCTCGTAGATCACAGTCCAGCGAGTGCCGGTGCCGTACACCTCATAGGCGATGTTCCACAGGCAGTCTCCCGCCTCCACGGTGTAGGTCTGGGCCTGGGGAACAGGCTCCTCCGGCGTCTCCTCCGCGGGAGCCTCGGTCTCTACCGTGTAGTCCTTAGCCAGGTTCGCCTTCAGGGCGGTCACCTCGTCTGCGGTCAGGCCGGCGTCCAGCATATAGTCCTCTGCCGCAGCGGCCAGATCCACAGTGGTCAGATCCGTGCCCTCCGCAGCGCCGGTGATGTTGGTGAGGATGGAGACGATGTTGCTGTTCTTCACCGCCTCATACTGCTCGCCGCCTTCTTCCAGGTGATAGTAATTCACATAGGTGGTCATGTAGTCCGCCACAACCTCGTCATAGGTGGCGCCCATCAGGCACTCCAGCAGGGCGGAGACAAAGCCGGCCCGGTCCTTGCCCTCGGTGCAGTGGACCAGATAGGGCCCCTCATTCTCCGCGAAGAAGCGCAGGCCCTCCGCCAGGCCGGACTTGAAGTCGGCAGCGGTGAAGTCCACGCCCAGGTTCAGGGCCTTCACCTTCCCCGCCTCGTACAGAGACTGGTAGTAGGGGGAGTCGAAGCCCTCGGCGGCGATGTAGCCCTCGATCAGCTCGTTGGAATCCGCCAGGTTCATGACCGCCTGGATGCCGCCGGCCTCTGCCAGGTCATCGGCATAGGAGGCGCGGCCCAGCTCGTTGTTCACGGGGCTGCTGCTGCGGAAAAAGGCGTTCTCCCCCAGATCGCCCACAGCCACGTTGCGGAAGTTGGCGAACACCGCGTCGGAGGCGTAGTCCGCCCGCTCGTCGGTGCGGGTCAGCTGGTGGATGAGGTACTGGTCATAGTAGCCGCCCTGCTCCTTCATGGAGATGGAGACGGTGATGCTCTCCAGGGACTGGCCCTCGGGGAACTCCCAGGTGTAGGAGCCGTCCTCGGCGGTGACCTTGGCGGCCAGGCCGTTGCTGGTCGCAAAGTCCCCCATGTTGATGGCGGCGATCAGCACACCCTCGCTGTCCCGCAGCACCAGCGCGCCGGTGTCCACATCGGAGTAGTTGGTGCACAGGGGCATGTCATACCCAGTGCCGTTGACGGTGACGGTCAGCAGGTCGCCGTATGTGTAGCCGCCGTCCTTCAGGTCCGCCGGATCGATGTCCAGGACGATGTTGCCATACTTCTGGATCTCGGTTACGCCGCCCTCCAGGGTGGGGTACTCCGTCTCCGCAGCGGATGCGGGCAGCGCCAGGCTGAGCATCAGCACCAGGGACAGGAGCAGGGACAATGTCTTCTTCATACGCATTCCTCCCAAATTCTCGTCGGTCCTGTTGCGGGACCTTCTGTTTCGTATCATAGCACAGGCGTTTCCGCTTTTCCAGAGGGTTCCCTCCTTTTCACGCATTTTTTCAGGTCTTCCCGGAGCTGGCATCCGCTCTTGCGGTCCGCTTTCGGGTTAGATATAATAGAGGGGTATTTCATGGAACCTGGGAGGCACGACTATGGACTTCACGGAACTCCGCCATTTGGCGGAGCAGATCGAGACAGAGTGCGGCAAGGCCATCATCGGCAAGGGTGAGCAGATCCGCCTGGTACTCACCAGCCTGTTTGCCGGCGGGCACGTGCTGATTGACGATATCCCCGGCGTGGGCAAGACCACGCTGGTGAAGGCCCTCTCCGCGGTGCTGGGCTGCGGCATGGTGCGGGTGCAGTTCACCCCGGATCTGCTGCCCTCAGACATCGTGGGCATGAACATTTACAGCCAGAAAACCGGGGAGATGGTCTTCACCCCCGGCCCCATCATGACCAACATCCTGCTGGCGGACGAGATCAACCGGGCCATCCCCCGCACCCAGTCCGCCCTGCTGGAGGCCATGGAGGAACGGCAGGTGTCCGTAGACGGCGTCACCTATCCCCTGGCCCCACCCTTCATGGTCCTGGCCACCCAGAACCCCGTGGAGACGGAGACCACCTTCGCCCTGCCCGCTGCCCAGCTGGACCGCTTCCTCTTCAAGCTCTCCATGGGCTACCCTACCCCCAGGGAGGAGGCCGCCATGCTCCGAACCGTGGGAGATGGAGCCGCCTTTGCGGACCTCCGCCCCCTGCTCTCCCCGGAGGAAATCAATCGGTTCACCCGGGAGATCCGGCAGGTCCGCCTGTCCGATCCGGTGGTGGCGTACATCGTGGAGCTGGTCCAGGCCACCCGGGAGCAGCCGGAGCTGGCCTGCGGCGCCAGCCCCCGGGTGTCCCGGGACCTGTTCCGGGCCTCCAAAGCCTATGCCGCCCTCTCCGGCCGGGACTATGTCACCCCGGACGATGTGAAGTATCTGGCCCGCTACGTCCTGCCCCACCGGGTACTGCTGTCCCATCAGGCGGCGCTCTCCGGCCTGGAGGCGGCCGGCGTGGTGGAGACCGTACTGGCCCAGGTGCCCTGCCGGGAGACCGGGGAGGTCCTTGCCCATGGCCAGAACGCCTGAGTCCGCTGCAGTGGACTTCGCCGAGTCCAGCCTGTTCACAGGGCGCTTCTCCATCCTGGCCCTGGCGGCCTGCGGAGTGGGCTTCGGCCTGAGCGGGCGGCTGCCCGCCGCCATCTTCTCTCTGGCGGCCGCCGCCGTGGCCGCCGCGGCCCGCCTCTGGGCCCGCCATGTGCTGGACGGCGTGAACGCCGCCCTCCAGGCGGAGCGGAGCTGCGTCTTCCCCGGGGAGCCCTGTCCTCTGCGGGTGACGCTGGACAACCCCAAGTGGCTGCCCCTGGTCTGGCTGACGGTGCGCTTCCCCCTGGAGCCGGGCGGCGCCCTCCGGCCGGAGCACCGCTGGGAGACCGTGGAACTCCCGGAGGGGGGCGTGCAGAAGCCCTATTATGAAAAGAACGTCTCCTTCCTGCTGGGGCATCAGCGGATGTCCTACACCAGCCGCCTCCAGGCGGAGCACCGGGGCCTGCTGTCCTTTGACCGGATCCGGCTGCTCTCCGGCGATGGCCTGTGCCTCTGCGTCCGGGAGAAGGAAATCCCGCTGCCCAGGCCCGTGACGCTGGCGGTGTTTCCCCGGCTGGTTCCCGTGTCCACCCGCTGGTTCCTGCGCAACAGCTGGGAGCTGGAGACCGGCGCCCGGGGCTTTCAGGATGACCGGACCGTGATCCGGAACGTCCGCGCCTACCAGCCGGGGGACAACGCCCGGTCCCTGAACTTCCGCCTGATGGCCCGGGGGCAGGGCGCCATGGTGAACATCTACGAGAAAATCTCCCCCCGCCGGGCCGCGTTCCTGCTGGACGGTGCCTCCTTCGCGGGCCTGCCGCCGGAGGACTTCGAATCTGCCCTGGAGATCCTGGGCTCCCTGGCGGCGCAGCTGATGGAAGAGGAGGTGGCCGTGTCTCTGCTCATCTCCCGCCCCGCCGGGCGGCTGGAGCAGTTTGCCACCTGCCGGGACCGGCGGCAGCTTCCCGCAGTCCTGACGCTGCTGGCCGCCGCAGACACCGCTGTCTCCATTACGGCGGACGAGATCCTGCCGCGCCTCCGCACCCTCTCCGGCGCCTTTCTGATCTGCGGGGATGTCCGCCGCCTGGACGCCGGTACCTGTGCGCTGCTGGAGCGGCACCGCGTCCCCCTGCTGGCCTGGGGTGAACAGTCTCACCCCCTCCTGCGGGTCCTGGACCTGAATGCTTTTCGGGCAGGAGGCGGCCTATGAGACATGGAAAGACCACCGCCCTCAAGTGCCTGCCGCTGGCCACCGAGCTGCTGATTGTCTTCCTGACGGCCGATATTCTGTGGCAGCTCCTGTGTGGCCGGCCGCCCTTCTCCATGTGGGGGTTTCTGCTCTCTGGCGGGCTGATGACCGCAGGCAACAGCCTCTTTCTCCAAAAGCCCCGCCGCTTTTGGCAGATTCTGCTGCTGAACGTTCTTCTCTGCGCCGTCTGGATCCCCCTGCTCAGCCGCACGCTGGACCTGACCTATCCGCCTCTTCTGGTGATTCAGGTGCCCCTGTACCTCTTCCCCCTGTGCCGGGGATACCACTGGGGCGTCACGCCTGTCACGGTCCGCCACCTCCACGGGGCCGGGGAGTACATGGGCCTGTATGGGCTGTTCTATCTGATCGTGGCCTCCTTCGCCCCTCAGCTGCTGGACCGGGTGCCGGTTCTGTTGGCGCTGCTGGCGCTGGATCTGCTGGCAGTGGTGGGGATGCGCACCTCCGGACGCAACACCATTCGGGCCGGTTCTCCCTTCGGGCGGCTCCCGGCCCTGCTGGTCCCAGCGGTCCTGGCCGTGCTGGCTGTGGCCGCCTGCGCTCTGCTGCTGGCCGCCAGGGGGGAGCTGATCCCCATCTTTCAGGCCGTCGGCAGCCTTCTGGAGGGCGCCCTGATCGCTGTATTCCGGTTCCTGACGTCTCTCTTCCAGGGCCGCTCCGCCGGGTCCGCAGGGATGTCCTCCGCCGCCGGAGGCGGCAGTGAGGCCGCTCTGCCTGTGGAAAGCGCCTCCGGCCCCGCCATCGCCCCTCAGCTGGTGACGGCGTTGCTGCTCCTGTCCCTGGCCGCGCTGGTCCTGGCCGGAGTGGCTGCTCTGGTGCGCTGGCTCTGGCGCAGCCGCAGCCGCATCAGATTGCCGGAGGAGGATGATGACGACGGGCTCGTCAGGCAGCGTCTGGGCCGCCGTGGCCTGCTCTCCCGGCTGGGCCAGCGCCTGCGGGTCAGGGCATTTCTGCTGCGGTACGCCGGAACCCCCCGTGCCGCCCTCCTGGAACTGGAGCACTGGGGCGCCCGCCGCCGCTGCCGCCGTCAAAGCCAGGAGACCCCCCGGGAGTATCTGGAACGTCTGGCAGGGGGGCCCCTCCGGGACGCGCTGGATGCGCCCATGCAGGCTCGGTACAGCATTCTGGTGGACGATGTGGAGCGGAGCTTGTACAGCACGCTTCCGCCCCGCCTCTCCCGGGAGCAGGTGCGGGAGCTGCTCTCCACTGTCCATAGAAGCGCCCGCACGCCTCCTGCACGTGCGAAGTGACCGCCGACCGGTCCGCGCCTCCAGAAATGCCCGAGATTCCCGATAACCGAAAATTCAAGAAGGCAGCCGTTCGCATGAACGGCTGCCTTCTTTGTATCCAGGTCGAACCTCGGCACCGGGCATTCCTCTCCGGAGTCTGAAAATACAGCCGACGCCCGCGCTTATGTAGAGGACAGCGCCGGACGGGGCGAACCGCCCCGGGTCTTTTGGGGTGCCGGTTCCACACTAGCTGCGGAATGCTCCGCCTCCGCGGTCTGATTCATGATGAGCATCTGGAGCCGGTTCTCCACATTGGCGTAGCTGGTGTCCGGATCCAGGTCCAGGGGCAGGATCTGTACGCCGGGGAACTCCTCCTTGAGCCGCTTGGTGACGCCCCGGCCGCACACGTGGTTGGGCAGGCACCCAAAGGGCTGGAGGATGATGAAGGACCGGACCCCCTGGTGGGCGTAGTGGGCGATCTCGCCCGCCATCAGCCAGCCCTCGCCGCAGGTGAGGGTCTTGGGGATGAAGTGCTCCACGTCACTGTACAGGTCCTGAGGCCGGGCCGCCGGGTGATACAGGGGATGGGACCGGGCAATGCGCTCCAAAAACCGCTGGATGAACTCCACGGCGCCGTCCAGGGCGAAGGGATAGGGCGCCAGATGGGCACCGAAGTCCCGGATCTCGCTGATGGCCGCCTGGAAGTCCTTGCGGAACTGGTAGGTGATGCGGGGCAGGATGACCTCCATGTCGTTGCGTTCCAGGTACTCCTCCACGTGGAAGTTGGTGCCGGGATGAAAGTTCACCAGCAGCTCGCCGGTGACCAGCACCCGGGGCTTGCGGCGGGAGCGGTCATAGCGGAGCCCCCGGAATGCCTCGATGGCCCGCCGGAAGGCACCGATCATCTTGCCCAGCCCCTGCTTGGATGCGGCGGCAATCCACTCCACACATTCGCTGAACACGCGGTTCGTCTCGCCTGCCGCCGTCTCATAGGGGCGGATCTTCCGGCACAGCTCCTCCAGAATGTCCAGCATGGAGAAGGCCCACGCCGCCAGCAGCACAGACCGGGCCCCCAGCATGGACACGCCGGGGTGGATACCCTTGGTGTCGCCAGGGTCTGTGGTGAGGATGGGGACGTTTTCAAATCCGGCGCTGTCCAGCGCCTTGCGCAGAATCGCGGTGTAATTGGCCATCCGGCAGTCGCAGCTGAGCTTGGCCATGCCCACGGCCACGGAGTCCTCCGGATAGTTTCCCTTCTGCAGGGCGTCGATCAGCTCGCCGATGACCATCTGACAGGGGAAGCAGATGTCATTGTGGGTGTACTTCTTCCCCACCCGGATCTGCTCCACACCGCCCACCGGCAGGCTCACCGCCCGAATACCCTCCCGGTCCATCAAGGCCGTGAGAAGAGTGGACACCGGGGCGGAGATATTTGGCACCAGCACAGTCCGCAGGCGCTTGTCCTCCCTCCAGTACTTCACGGCGTAGGGCTCCGGCAGGCGGCAGGCCGCCTGCTCCGCCTGGGCAGAGCGGCGCAGCTGTACCGTCTCAATAAAGGACTGGACCCGGATGCCGAGAGACCCGGCGGCCTCGCTCTCGTCCACCTTCAGGATCAGGGGCGGCTTGCCGCTGCCCTCCCCCAGCAGGCGGATGATCTCATCGGACAAAATGGCATCATGGCCGCAGCCAAAGCTGACGATCTGCACGTACTCCAGGCAGGGCTGCTCCGCTGTCACCATGGCGCCGGAGAGCATCCGGGCGTGGAAGTCATTGGTGATCTCCACACGGGACCGGCGCAGGTCCGCCTTCTCCAGTCCGGGCAGGCTATCCACCGTCAGCACCGGGATGCCCCGGCGGGTGAACATCCCGGACAGGTCGTGGTTGATGAGGGGGTCTGTGTGATAGGGCCGTCCCGCCAGCACCACGGCGAAACCGCCCGCCTTCCCGGTGTCCGCGATGACCCGCTTTCCCTCCTCCACCAGCTGATGGCGGAAAGAGAGGATGGCCGTCTCCGCCTGACGGTAAGCGGCCTCCGCCTGCCGCTTTGTGGCGCCACAGTGTTCCACGGCATACCGGCAGATCTGCCGCTTCCGGTCCTGCTTGCTGAACCAGTGGAACACCGGCGTCTCAAAGCCCACGGAGGAGTGCTCCCCGGGGGACTGGAAGTTCCGCACCACCATGGAGTAGCCCATGATGACCGGGCAGACGTAGGGGCTCTTCTCCCCTTTGTTCTCTGTGGGCATGTGGAGGATATAGGGCAGGAAAATCCGGTCTACGCCCTGTTTGGACAGGTCCAGCACATGGCCGTGGACCAGCTTGGCCGGAAAACAGATGGTGTCCGACGCCACGTACTGCAGTCCGCTCTCATACTGTCTGCGGCTGCTGGGATGGGAGAACTTCACCCGATACCCCAGAGCCCGGAAGAAGGTACTCCAGAAGGGCATGCTGTCCCAGAACTCCAGCACCCGGGGCAGGCCCACGGTCTGGCTCTGCTCCTCCCGCACGGGGGATACCGGATATGTCTTGAACAGCAGCTCCTGCCGCAGCCGGAACAGGTCCGGCACTTCCTGGGCCTTATGGGCAGGTGCCGCCTCCATCACAACGGCGCCCCGGTCGCACCGGTTGCCGGTGACATAGCAGCCACCGTCCGGGAAATGCAGGATCGTCCGGCTGCAGTGGTTGGTGCAGTGGGGGCAGAGTACACCGCTCTCCCGGGTGTATTGGAAGTTTTTCACCGCGTCAAAGCCGATGAAGGCGGAGCAGCGGCCGTTGGCGTAGCCGTGGGCCTCCACCTCCTGCTTCACCGCGAGAGCCGCACCCAGAGCGCCCATCTCGCCGGGATAGGGGGCCAGGGTCACGTCCCGGCCCAGATACTCCTCCAGGGCCCGCAGGACGGCGAAGTTCCGGAAGGTGCCCCCCTGGACCACTACCCGATCCCCCAGCTCCGCCACGTTGGCGATGCGGACCACCTTTGTAAACACGTTCTCGATGATGGAGCGGCACAGCCCCGCCATCAGGTCGTCAGGCTGCTTGCCGTTGCGCTGCTCGTTGATGATGGTGCTGTTCATGAACACAGTGCACCGGCTGCCCAGCTCGGCAGGGGCCTGAGATCGGAAGGCGGCGTCCGCCACCTGGTCCACCGGCATCCCCAGGGTGGCGGCGAAGTTCTCCAAAAAGGAGCCGCAGCCGGAGGAGCATGCCTCGTTCAGCATGATGTTCGTGACCACGCCGTCCTTCAGCCAGATGGCCTTCATGTCCTGGCCGCCGATGTCCAGCAGAAACGTGGCGTCCGGGAAGAAGCGGCGGCAGCCCCGGGCGTGGGCCACGGTCTCTACTGTGTGGTAGTCGGCGTGAAAGGCAGCAGAGAGCATCCGCTCGCCGTAGCCGGTGGTGCCCAGGCCCAGCACCTCCAGCTGGATGCCCAGCTTCTCATACTTCTCCGCCAGGGCCAGCAGGCCCTCCCGGACCACCTTCAGCGGCTCCCCCTGGTTGTTGGCGTAGAAGGTGTCCGTTACTTGCTCGTTCTCGTCTATAAAGACGCACTTGGAGGTGGTGGAGCCGGAGTCGATGCCGATGTACCCCCGCAGAATCTGCCGGTCCGCGGCATCCACCGGCCGGCGCAGCTCCGCCCGGTGGCGGCGGAGAAAGACCTCCCGCTCCTCGTCGCTGGCAAAGAAGGGCCTGCCGGTGCCGGAGGGCCCTTCGGTCTGGGCCGGGGCCTTGTCCAGCCGCTCCATGGCCTCTGCCAGGGTCATGGCGTCCTCCTGTCCGGGGAACAGCTCGTCGATGGCGATGGCGGTGCCCCGGGCCACGATGGTCTCCGGGTGGTCCGGTCGAACGATATCCCTTTCCTCCAGATTCAGCCGCTCCGCAAACACCCGCACCAGCGTGGGGTTGAAGGTCAGCGGGCCGCCCTCAAAGATGATGGGGGCCGTCAGCTCCAGTCCCTGGGACAGGCCGCCGATGGTCTGCTTGGCGATGGCGTGGAAGGTGGAAAGCGCGATATCCGCCCGCTCCGCCCCCTGGATCAGCAAGGGCTGGATGTCTGTCTTGGCAAACACGCCGCAGCGGCCGGAGATGCTGTAAACGGTCTTCCCGCGGGCAGCCAGTTGCTCGAACTCGTCCGCCGGCACGTTCAGCAGCGCGGCGATCTCATCGATAAACGCGCCGGTGCCTCCGGCGCAGCTGCCGTTCATCCGCATGTCGGAGGTCTGGAGCTTTCCGCTGGCCTCGTCATAGCGGAAGAAGATCACCTTGGCATCCTGTCCGCCCAGTTCCACCGCGGTGCGGACCTCCGGATACAAGGCCCGGACTGCCGCCGCGTTGGCCACCACCTCCTGGACATAGCAGGCCCCCAGGGCGGCGGCAATGGGCCGTCCGCCGGACCCGCACACGCCGATACGGAACCGCATGCCGGGAAAATGACCGGCCGCCTCCTCCAGCAGCTGCCGGACGGTATCCGCCTGATGGGCGTTATGCCGCTGATAGCGGGTGAACAGTACGCTGTTGTCAGCCGGGTCCAGGGCCACTGCTTTGACGGTGGTGGACCCCACATCCACGCCGAGGCGCAGAATATCCGAATTGATATGTGCCATATACACTCCTTCTAGGGAAAACGCCCCAGACCCGTACGGCAGCCTGGAGGGCGCGCCGGCGGATCGGGGGCTGGTCTCCCACATCTCTGTTTATTCGAACTCATTATAGCACGTTTTTCTCACAGGCTCTTGTATATTTTTCGTAAAGAATTTGCCGTTTTAGCTATCTTTTTCCCAAAAAAAGTCCGCCATCTTTCCATCCATTTTCGTCAAAGCGGCATCCGCAGGCACACGTCCCTGCAATCGAATCGCATAGGCGAGCGGAGCCGTATTCTTTGCGGTCCGATTGCGGGGCAGAGCCTTTCCGCCGTGCGGATGGTTCCGCTGAAAAAGAAAAGCGGGCACAGGCGGAATCCAATCCCCTGCGCCCATGAATGCATTTAGACAAAAAAACAACCACATCTTTTCGATGTGGTTGTTTTTTTGGAGGTGACACCCGGATTTGAATTGAAATAGGCGTGTAAAATGCTGGTTCATGCGGTTTAAAAAACCTAGTATTTTCAATGGCTTCTGGGTTTCACTGTAAAATGCTGTATCATGTTATGAAAGCTGTTTGGGGTAAATGAAGGGGTAGAGAGCAGGGCAGAAATTTCCAGTCTGTTTCTCTCCTTAAATGTACCGATACCCCATCTTCTCAAATTCCATCAGCAGCTCCACCGCGCGCAGCCGCTCACTGGGGGTTGTATCGGGATGGTCCCGGACCTGTCGGAGGGCGTTGATCTGCGCCATGGTTTCACTCTTCCGCTTCATAGCCTGTGCGATCCTGGCCTCTGCATTCTTCTTACGGGTTTCTTTGGCCTGCTTGTGATTTTTATCCATGCTGCACCTCCTGCTTATCAATCCACGGGTGGGGGCGGATGCCTAATCTGTATTGAACACATCGTTTCGCCCAATCCAGAATCGTCAAGACTGCGGCGCTATATTGCTGGGGCGTTAGCTCCGGTTTCAATGCCTGTTGCCAAATCTGTACACGCTCCACCCATTCCCCCGGAGCAGGGCTGAATGTTAGCCGCTGCTGCAAATCAGCGTCAAATGAATTGAAAACGTCCTTTACAGCTTTCCTTGTTCCATCCGGTACTCTGGGGAATGGCAAGGTACTTTCCGCCGTCCAGCTCCAATACCCCAATTTTACGGACGGAATTGCTCTGATTGGGGTAATTCTAAGGCCGGAAACGCCCTGTTTTCTGGCGGTATGGGCCGCTTTCATTGCATTTACGCCCACAATAAAATCTCCAATAACGGTTCGGGGCGCTCTGATCTTTACTTCTTCCATAATTCCTCCTTGCAAAATGAGAGGGAGCCGGTTATACTTAGGTCACCGGCCCCCTTGTGGTGGTTGGTGCTTACAGGTCCTTCTCCGTTTTGCCTCCAAGCGCACGGGGAAGGGCTTTTCTTTGTTCGATCCAGTCAGCCAGGGCAAACAGCTTGTCCGTAAGATACACCGCCCCGGCGATGGTTACCACAGCCTCGATCATGCCACAGAGAAGCGGCGGACGGTGGTTTCTTTTGTGAATGCTGCAGCAACGTCCGGAAGGGCCTTTTTAAGCGCCGCAGTATCCAGCCTGGACGTAGTGACGGGCTTCCAGGTGATCTTGTACTCTCCGGCGGTCACGGCTTCCTGTGTCCCCATAGTGGCCTTGATAGCGTCCTTGATGGTCTCCGCCTCCGCCTGGGCCTCGTCAATCAGGGCTTGCAGCTGCCGCAGCTCCCGGCACTTCATTTCTAATTCGTTGATACTCATTGTTTTTCCTCCTTTGCAAAATAAAAGCGGCACCGGAATACCGGCACCGCCTGTTGATGTATGTAATTATTGGGCCTTCTTCAATGCCTCAATCTCTCTGGTGTTGGCTCTTACGATGGCCTCCAGAAATTCAACCTTTTCTTTCAGCTCTTCCACCTCAGACCGTGGAGCCAGCTTTGCAAGCAGAGTGCTCTGGCCCTCAGCTAACAGGTTGATTTGTGGCTTGATTTCGTTCTCGATTGTGAGATTTGTCTTTGCGGCCTCTTCTGTTAAGCTGGTTACTGCTGTTTCCAAAGCTCCCAGCTTCTCCAAGATCAAGTCGAGCTTGTCCATCGCTATCACCTCGTTCTCCCATTATAGCGGTGCCGATATTCCGTTGTCAAGGTGCTGGCAAGAGCTTCGAGATTGAAGAGAGGCCATCGGGACCGTGAACCCGTCCGCCTGTCGCATCTCTTGTCCCTTGCTATGGTTACATTATACACTATTAACAGTACATTTCAATAGACATAGTAAACAATATTAACAGTGTAATATTGTGTATTTTTGTACTGTTAATAGTTCGACCATTGATATATAATAGTGCTACACAGAAAGGAGGTGTACAATGGCATTACCGGAATCACGGAAGAAAGCAAACGCCAAGTGGGATGCGGAGAACATGGCAACTCTTGGGTGTCGAGTTAAAAGGGAGCAGGCGGAAAAATTCAAGGCATACTGTGCCGACAAGGGTAAAACCTCAAATGCCGTACTACGTGAATATGTTCTTGACTGCATCGACGAGCAAGAGGCCGGGGAATAACCCCGGCTTTCTGCTTCAAATGGCCTGTGAGCGGTTTTACTGATTGGGGGTATCTTTCCCTATCCCTTATAGGTAAAGCCGCTCCTGCGGCTTTCTAGTGGCCTTTACGGGCACGATAAGAGTGGACGCAACTGCTTCATGTGCAGATTTGCTGTCTCTATAGGTTCTCCGAACCCGTGGGGGTGCGTTGGGGGCTGTACATGGTCCCTCCCTGGGTGCGGGCGCGGGGCCTGGGATGGCGCGGGAGAGTTCTGGAGCCAGTAGTATCCCATCAGTATCAAGGGGGGAGGGGTAGCGGAAAAACGGGCGGCCTCGCTGGGAACGGCATAGGTTATATTTCCTACATCCCCCCGTAGCGGAAAAAGGGTGGGGCTATCTTTCTAAAATTGCTCCTGAAAATAGTACGAAGCTATAAAAAGGGCGGCGCACAGAGATTAAAACTGTTTCCCCCTGAGAGAGGGGGTAGGGGGAGTATAAGATTCCTTCTCATTCTCTTTCTCCTTCTCTTTCTCCCTTTCGGTTTCCCCTCGCTTATGGTTTGCTTCCGGTTTGCTTTCTGTTTGATTTACATTTGATTCTCGTTTGTTCATTCGGTTTTTCGCTTTGTTCCTTCCGCTGTTCGGTGTAGGACAGACGTGGCAGCGGCGCTGGGGTACAGCAACCCCCGCAAAGCTCTGTAGACTCGGAAGATAAGCGTCAAGGGGATGGGGTAACGATTCGTGACCCCATCGGCAGAGAGCAACATCCGACTGTCATCAACGAATCCGGCCTGTACTCTTTGGCGCTGTCCTGCGCAACGGGTGTTGCAAAATCTCTCGGATATGCAAAACTGCAGAAAGAGGTTAGAGACCACTGCAAGGGGGCGGTGATTCGCCGACTCCCTTTCCGGGGCAGTTCTTGGCAACGTCATTGACCCATGCCCCGTACTGCTTCGTTTTCAGGTGGTTGCGGTTGGCGAGCATCCCGACCTTGTTTGCGGAGATGCCCAGCTTTTCGCCGATCTCCTGCGCTGAGTAGGTCTTTTCCCCGATATAGGGCAGGGGGAGCAGGTATTCCCCGGTCAGCTCCTTGGTAGCGTGGGCCTGGAGAACCTGCCGGTAAGTACCGTCATACTCCTTCGCCAGACGTTCCAGAAGCTGGGCCTTACGGACGCGGATGCTCTCCATCTGGTAGTCGGTCATGGGCTTAGCTGTATAGTGGCCCGTCTTGCGGATACTAGGCAGCACCTCCGAAGTCACCCAGCGGCGGAACTTCTTGGCTCCCGGCAGCTTACTGGACAGAACCAGGGAATATAGGCCGGATTCGTTGATGACGGTCATTCCGCGTGGTGTTTCAAAACTGTCGTTTTGGCAGTTTTGTTTGTCCTCGTCATCAACATGCTTCTTCAATGCGCCAAAAGTATCGCTGTACCCAAGCGCAAGAGCCACGTCTTTCCCGACTAGCCACGGCTCTCCGTTGATTTCCACGGTGCGGACTTTTCCGAATTCGGGATTGTTGAAAACTTTCAGTTCGTTCATTGTGATACCTCCATAGATTCTTGAACTCTTTCACGCAGAAGTGGTCGACAGCCGGGAAGTAGCCGAATGGACGGACCGGAACCACAAAGATTTGCTTCGGGATATCCGAAACTATATCGAAATTCTTGAAAAATCTACTGAGCGCAAAATTGCGCCTAGTGATTTCTTTATCCCGCATGTGTATCAGGACAGTACGAGCAGAACGCTTCCGTGCTATCTTCTCACAAAGAAGGGCTGCGACATGGTGGCGAACAAAATGACCGGGGAAAAGGGAGTACTGTTCACCGCCGCAAATAGTCGAGGTAGTGACGTTTTACCATTTCGCAGCAAGGGAGTCGGCGTTTTACCGCACCCTTTTTTGTAGGGGTGTAACGTTTTGTTATCCCCCCCTACAATAAAAAGCCCCTCCCGCGGGAGGGGCTTCTCTTTAGTTCCACGGCAGCCGCCGTACTTCTCGCTTGGCGCTGTCACTGTCATACTCCCGGAGGAACAGCCAGTCCTTTTCCTTCGGCGTGAGGTCCATTTCGTTGATGGCGTCGATGACCTTCGGCTTTCTCGTGCCGTTGATGGACTCACCATTCTTGTCCTTGTCAGACTCGATGTTGTTCAGGGTGTTCTTCGCCACATAGAACTCCGTTGCGGAGATACCGGCGGCCTCCGCCTCTGCGTAGGACTCCATCTCACTGTCGTATTGATAGGCGCTCCATGCGTTCTTCTTGGCTTGAGCGTTTGCCACCTCGTACATTTTACCGATGAACTTGGCCTTGTCCCCACTGCTCATACTGCGGTAGGCGCTGCTCCGCATAGCGTCCTGCGCATACCTGTACCGGGTCTGTCCAAGGTCCTTTGCGTATCTGGTGTACTCTTCCGCCGTGAGGTTCTTTTCCCTGCCGCCGGATGTAATGGTCTTATCCGCTCTGGATGGGAACACGCTCTCGCCAGTGGCATCATAGACCCGCTGAAGCTCCTGCTCCACAGCATCTAAGTCGATTTGAGAGATGTAAGAGGGATTGAGTGTGTTGTTAACCAGCCTTTCAAAAAAGTCTCCGGTTTCCTCTGTGCGGCCCCATGCGTCGATATAGGGGATTTGCTGGTAGTCCCAGCCGGGAATTCTGGAAGATGCGCTTCCAAGCTCATACTGAAAATCTGTTGGAAGCTGCTGTCCCTCCTGTGTATAGGTAGACATTCGTTCCGGTTCAAAAGTGCGCTCCAACTGTCCGGCCAGCGTGGAAGTAAGTCCCTGCGTGAGATAGTCCGTCAATGTATTCAAAACCAAATCCACAAGAGGGTCCTCCGCATAAGAAACGTTTGACAGCTGATCGTTGATGCCCTGCAGCATAGACATATCCAGCATGACATCTGACATGGAAGAAACTGCTGAAAGTGCGTCTGAAAAAGAAATTCCGCCATCCTCCGCAGCTTTCATAAACTCCGCCCCCATGAACAGAGGCATAGCCGCAGGACTCATCCAGTCCAGCGTGAAGTTTATTCCTTCAGGAAGCCCAACCTGTTCAGCAATGCCTTTTGGGAGAATCAGGGCATAGTCCTGTTTCCCGGTCAGTTCATCAAACGCAGCCTGTCTTTCGTCATCATCGGGGCCAGCGGTCAGCATACCGCGAGAGAACAAAGCCATTCCCAAAGCAAATATCCCTGTTCCGGTTAAGGTCTTAGATAAGCTGTCAATAATGTCCGCCCCGGTCACATTCTCGTTTCCCTTTGCCTTCTGTGCTGCCTGTACTGCTGTTGTGATGATACCCGCCGGACTGTATTCATAGGCCCTTACAGCCACATTGGCGGGGGTGCGCTTAAATGGCAGGAGTCCTTGCACAGCCAGATTTGCAGCCTTCTTCGGCGCTGTATTCGCATTCTTGAAGCCAATAGAAGAGACCATATCGGAAAAGGCATTATCATCCCGGAATGTCGCTTCCTGGGCTTCCTGAATGGCGTGTGTCCGTGCGCGCTCCAGAAGATCAGGGTCCACACTCCCGGAACGGAACTGCTCCGCTGTTACGCCATTTGCTTTCAAGAACCTTGACAGCGCATCAGCGTATGCCCTTCTGGAAAAGAACACGTCTCCGCGCTCCATTGCCTCGTTTGTTAGTCTGCGGTAGCCCTCCAGCGGTTTCCACAAGATATCTGTAAATTGGCGAACAGATCGTGCAATGGCCGGGCTGTTCTCTTTTGTTCCCCATGTCCCGCTGTTTTTGAAAATCGCTCGTCTGTCCTGAATCGCAGAAGGGGCCGCGGACATATAATCGCTGTACCGGCGCTGTCCCATGGCCTCGGCTTGGATGTTCTCAAAATCCCGCTTTGCCTCTTGGTAAAGATTTTTGTCCCGCAAGAAGGTCGTTGTCCGCTGGATTTTTCCGCCAGTCGCTTTGCTGACGGCGGCTTCCATCATGGCCTGCACTTTTCCCCTTGCGAAGCGGACTCCCATCATCACGGTATTTCCGCCCACATTTCGGACTTGCGTTTTCAAGTTTCCCAGCATATTCAGATAGCGAAGTGCGTTGAACTTATCAACCAGAGTTGATGGAACTTGATCCGCGATATTCTGATAGATATCATCCAGCGCCGCATCACGTTCGCTGTCCGTCCGCGCCTCCGTGTATTTCTGGATAAGCGCGTCATTCACAGTGATCTGCTGTTTGGGGGAACCGAACTTCTCGTTCATGCGCTTTACAAGGCCCTCGATTGTCTGTACCTTTGTTGCGGCATCAGTTCCCCGCAAAATGGCCGCGGCCTGCCCCAGCTGGCCCGCCTCCGTCAGCTCAACGGAAATATCGCTCAAAATCTTTCTGGCGCCGTATACATCCCCGTTTCTGGCAAGCTGATTTGCAACCATGCGGGACAGCGGAACCATCTCTGGAGGCAGCTTCCGCCCCGCCTGCGCCTGTCCGATGGCCTGTTCCAAGGTGGACCGGGCGCTTTCAAATCCGGCATCGAAAATCTCCTGCGCTTTCGCAAGCGTTTTCTTGTTCCCAAGCCGGAAATACGTCTCAGGGTCCTCCTGAAAGCTCTCCCTGATCTCCGGGTCCATATTCTGATCGGTAGAAACATTGCGGGAAAAGCCCCGCTCCGTATCACCTGTAAAGCCAGCTGCGGCAGCGCCAACGGAGTTTGCGGCGTCCGCTGAATTGACATTGCTTATCATGCCCTCGTCCATCAGCTCTTCCGGAATCGTTCTCTCCCGCTGTTCCGCCGGGAATGCCCCGGCGATGGCGTTCTTGGCATTGATGTAGTCCTGGTTTGATGTGACAAAACCAGTGTCCCCCCGATAGCCGTTGGAAAGCATATCGTCCAGGACCGCTTCCACTCGCTTTGCGTCGGCGTTGTTCTCCCGCCCCTTGTCGTGAATGATGGCATCCAAAGCGGATTCAATACGGGCATAGCTCATGCCGCCGTCCAGAAGCCCGGAAATGCGGTCCGTGGCGTTTCGGCGGGTACGCCAGGAGTATGTCTGCCCATATTCTCCAGTTGCTGTCTCCGTTTGTCCGCCGCGAACAGAGCCGTTCAGCTCCCGCAGAAGCGTTTCCGCAGCTTGACGGTAATATGGCTGCAGCTCCGGATGGTCGTATTGGAAAGCATTTACCCGCCGGTCACTGATGGCATCAGCTCCACGCCGGTCTATGTGCTGCTCCGGGTCCACCTGATACACTCTCCCGCCAGCGTCCATACCAACGTCTCCCCGGTCTGCCAGAGTGGCAAATTGATCGTCGGTCAAGGTGGACTGCTCCACCCGCCGCCCACCAAAGAGAGCTTGAAGAAGCGGGTCCGATGCCTGGGCTGCTCGTGTAACGCTCTGTATTGTCTCCGGGGCCGGAGTGGTAGAAACGGGTGCAGTTTCCGTTTGCGCCGCTCCTGTGGCATCTGTGGCCCGGCGATTGGCGATATTAACAGCGCCGCCGAGACCTCCAAGCGTTCCGCCAACCAGGGTCTGATAAATGACGTCTGCCCGATAGTTGGGGTCCTGGTATTGCTGCAAGGCGGCATCATCGTAGGTAATCCGCTGTAAAACTGGCTGCACCAGTGCTTCCACGGCTTCCTCTCCACCCTCGCCTAAAGCGGAAGCAACAACCCGTCCGGCTGGTGTCTGTGCCAGTCGGTTCATGACCTGTACAGCGGTGTTTTCTCCAAACCTGGAGACCAACTTCCCCGCCAGATTGTCCGCCACACCAGCGCCAAAAGCACGGCGGAAAAGCCCAATATTGGAGATTTGTTCCGTTGCAACACTCAGAGCCGCGCTCCCCGCGCCATAGGCCAGCTGTTGCCCCAGCGTCGCTCCCTCCTTCCGTGCCTGCTGCGTCCCGGAGCCAAAGCCACGGACAGCCATGGGAACAAGCGCACTCCCTCCAGTGAGAGCCGCCAGAAGAGCGTCCCCCGCCAACTGCGTCCCGGCCACACCTACGTCCACAGCAAACTGCCCCAGACCGCCAAGCCCCTCTTTCGCCGCTGCGATATTCTCCGCAGACTGCTCAGACAGGCGGTCCGCTGTCTCATAGGCGGAGTTGATGGCACGGGAAATGGGGGCGTGCTGGGCCTCCGCTCCCTGGCGGTAGACACCGGACCGCTGCTCCGCACGCGCCGCCAAGGTCTCCAGCTGTTTCCGCATAGACGCCGTGATGGGTGTTCCATCATCCAGCGTCCCACGCTCCAACATCTCCCGGTAGTGGGCTGCATTCTCTTCCTCCTGGTTGGCCTGCCGGGTGTAGGAGCTGCCAGCAGTATCATAAGAACGCAGCAGGTCCAGAAAGGTCCCGCCGGTACTCGTAAAGCCCGCCGCCGTTCCCTGTGCAGCGCCTTTGAGCATACTCCCACCGCGGGACGCCTCCGGTGTGGAGATCACCTGCCCGGTGGTGCTGTCCACCACTTCGCTGATGTGCCCGGTGTCTCGCATCAGGATATTTAGAAGCGTATCCGGCTTCGTCTTTTCTTCGGCAACTTTCCGCTGAGATTTTGCCGAGCTGTTGATCTTGCCGGTAATGGTATTCTTTCCGGCCTTTTTTCTTCCGGCGGTTTCGCCCGCCACTTGACTGGACACCGTCGGCAGGGAGGGGGATGCGCCCCCTCCCGCGCCCCGCATCCGAAATTTCGGTGCCGTGGAAGTTTTTTTCTGTGTTGCTTCTCTCTCACTTGCGGTCGTTGTACCCCGCATTCTGAATTTTGGTGCTGACATTCTTTACCTCCTATTCCACACTACCATAATTCCGCAGCAGCTTCTGGATCCGGTTCTGTTCACTTGCATTCATCGAATCCCACACATCATCCGTCAACAGGCGGTCAACTAGGCTTTGTGCATTGTCCGGCGTTTCCTCGGATAAAATGATGCTTAAACGGTTATACAGCTGGTTGAAAGAGCTTCCGGAAGTCCCAATTACACCGCGGTTTGGCTCGTACCCGTAAATAGCCTCCAGCATCTCGTCAGTGTAGCCGTTCTCCCGCAGGACAGACAGGACATCGTCAGAAAAGACACCTGCATTTGCCGCCTGCTTTGCCGTAGTCAGCGTCATTTTGGACTTCCCGCCTCCAGAGCTGCCGGACCGCCCGCCGCCCCCACTACCGCTCTTTTCCGCAGTCAGCGACGCCATTCTTATATTCAATGCCTCTGTTGTGGAAATCCCGGCCTCATTCAGAGTGTTGGTGTCCGGCATCACGCCCGCCGCCAGCATCGTCATCGCCAGATTATAGGCATATTCCCGGTTCTGTGCCGAAAGGCTGTCCTGATACTCCTGCTGGGAAGCGTCAAACTGCTGCTGCCACTGGCTGTTTCCAGCGTTGAACTGCGCTTCCCAGTTGGCCTGCTCCTGGGCAAGCTGTGCCGTCTGCATGGCGGCGTTGTCCTGCCGCACATACTCATTGTACAGGGCCTGGGCCATCTGGTAATTCCCTTCCGCCTGCGCCTGCACTGCCGCGTTGCGGTATTCTATCGCCAGCTGCTGCTGTTGCAGGGCGTTTTCCGCAATAGCATCGGACTCCTTTGTGGAGATGTCCGTGAGGTTGCTTTGCAGCGTGGCCGAACTGGCAAGCGCCGCCTGTCCGCTGGTGCCAGTGTTCAAGCCCCGTGCGTTTGCGTACTCATTAAAGGCCATCCGGGCAATATCATTCTGAGACGCTGCTTCATTCCGGGCGCCCTGGTAAATGCCGGGAATTTTCTCCGCGTCCGCCTGCAGGCCTGCCAAATTCTGTTCGTATGCCGATTTCAGAGCCGCCAGCTGTGCATCCGTGTAGGCTTTGTACATGTCATTCAGGTATCCGGAAAGGTCCGTCGGCTGGAGAGAGTCATAATAGGAAGAGTCTCCGCCTCCGGAATATCCGCCTCCACCATACCCCTCCTGTTCCCGTTCCTGCCTGTTTTTGACATTGATGGCCTTTTTCGCATACCCATTATCATCGTAGGTATATTCATAGTCTCCCTTCGTGACCGTCTGCCCAGCCAGTCCCTCGTTTCTGGACATATCCGGTCTGGTTTTCCCGCGGATAGACTCCTCTGCAGCTGCCATATCAATTTCACCTCAATTTCAAAAAATAAGCGCCAAAGCCCGGATCACTCCGAACTCTGGCGTCTTGCGCTCTAGCTTGTTATCAAAGTTTTTCCTGAACGGCCTCCATCAGCCAGTCCGTGACCGTCTCACCCCAGTTTGCAGACTGCTGTTCGATCTGCTCATAGGTTCCGCGGTCAATCTCAATCGTGACCTGTACGCTCTCACTTTTCTTCCTTGGCATTCTCACCCCTCCATTCTTTCTGCAATGCGCCGAAACATCGCTGCAGCCTCCGGGTTATTCTTGACTGCCGACAAGTCCAGCACAACCGTTTTCCCGCGCTTCACCTCGCCCATCGCGTTTGTCCAAGACGGTTTCGCAACGCTTAGCTTCATCGCTCTCGGATAGTATTCAAGAACGTTTTTCCCGGTATCAATGATCTTTCCCGGTTCCTCCTGCCAGTATTTAGGTGTTTCCATAAGTAGAGGTCTCCTTTCGCAAAATTCAGATTGGTTAACAGTAAAAAAACGCGCGCGTCCAAGTCTTGATCAACGTTATCATGGGTTGGTATTGCTAAAGAACACGGCTGTGCTGCCCACGTCCTCAATAATTTCAAGATTGGTAAGCCCCATTGCGCGGATTTCGCGGTCTCCGTCCTCTGACTCCACCAGGGCGAGGCACACAACATGATTCGCATCCTCTCCGCCTCCTACTGCTTTTAACTTGTCCACCGTGGTTTAACTTGCCCATCCACCGTCAAAGAGGGGAATTTGGACAAGTTAACCGCAAACCGTTGTGGCTCTAGGGAGTCTTAACTTCACCACATGGACAAATTAAAGTTTTAACTTGTCCATTTTTTGCTTTAACTTCACCATGCGGTGAAATTAAAAACTCATAGAGCCACAAGGCTTTCAGTTTAACTTGCTCATTTTTGTATCTCTGACGGTGAAGAGCATTTAAGCTGTCCACGGTGTTTCGGTATCATCTGGCAATTCAGTGAAGGAATCTGCTCTTTTGATATGCCACGTTCGGGTTCCGTCTCTTGCGCTGCCGGTCGTATAGTATTCGATGGTGCCATCCTTCTTTAGCTCGTCCTTCACACGGCGGACCGTGCTGAACGCATAACCGGCAGCCTTTGCCCGGTCCTCCAACTCCTTAGATGGCATATTCCCTCCGGCATCATCAAGTGCACCTAATATCCACCCTTTGCAGTCCCCCTTTTTGGTTGTAGAGGTATTGATCGCGCTTTCCTGGATGTACTCACGGTCCCGCTTCCAGGTGGTTCCTGCCTCCTGGATTTGGCCGTCGTTGTCAATGGTGAATAACAGCGTTTCATGCAATTCGGCGTAATTGTTTTTTTCATTGCTGAGATACCGCACACCCTGATCTTCCGTGTAACCGGCCATCAGAACAGACCGTGAAATATCCCAGAGGTCCGCACTGTCTGCAACGCGATCTCGCCCCCAGGCCCCCTTGCGTTTGTTGGTGTGGCAGATCACAAGGAAGGTTGTGCCGGTCTCTTCTCCAAGGGATACCAGAGGGGCCATACAGTCCCGCATGGCGTTCCTGGATCCCATGTTGACTTCCGGTGGGATAAACCCTTGAACCGGGTCAAAGACGCATAGAGCGGGCCGAAAATAGCGGATAAAGCGTTCCATTTCGCCGGAACCGAATTTGAGTCCTCTCAAAGCCCCGTCTCGATCTTCGACAAAATCCGGGGTAATGATGTTATCCATGTTGGCCCCTGCGAGTCGCAGTTTCTTTTTGAGTTTTTGTCGGACACTATCCTCCGTTGTGAGAAAGGCAACCACTTGTGGTTCACGCTGATACCCAGGCGGGTCCAACACGCAGCGGCTCCCACTGCTGATTGCTGCCAGGAGGTTACACCACAGCGAGGTCTTTCCCACACCGCCATCAGCGGCGGTCAATGTAATTTGCCCTTGCGGTATCCATCCGGACACCAGCCATGATGCCTCCTTTTCCTCAAATGCAGATAGAGTCTTGAAACAGGACAGAAATGGATCATCGACTACGGGTTTCCATTCCGGCGTCTCCCGTTCTAAATTCACCAGTAGTTCCGCTGCCCGATCTTCTCCCATCGCCTGGATCATGTCGGACACATCGCCATGTTCTGGTATTTCCGGCCATGCCGTGGAAAGGTCCAGCAGCCGGACGCTTTTTGCTACGCCATGTAGTGCGGTGGCAGTCTCCTGGGCATAGGACTTTCCAACAGCATCGTTGTCCTGAAGGATCGTCACGCTCTTTCCCCGCAACTGCTCCGTGTACTCCTTGCGCCATTTACCCGGCCCGGCTCCATCTTCACCGCTGACGGCATCATAACCCAGCTTGTGGAGATTATCAGCGTCTTTCTCGCCCTCTACGACTACGATCATGCTGCTGGACAGGTCCCCGGCCACATAAAGACTGTGAGGTATGCCCTGGCGGTTGTATATCCATTTGCCTTTTTCATCCGGCCTCCGCCACGAAAAAGACTTGTCCGACTTCCGCAGCTTCTGAACGCCGTTTGGGTATGTATAGATAGCCACGACTTCCGCTCGGGCCTTTGGGGGTTGCTCCGGATCATAGAACAGATCACGGAGTTTCAGTCCAACACGGGCTAATATGTCGCAGGTATCACATCCGGCCTGACATTTCAGGACCACGCCTTTTTGCCCCCGTCCAATGGAAAGACTTTGCTTCCGGTCATCGTGACAGGGACAGCGAGCCATATACTGCCCATCGTTGCACCGTTGCACTCCATCAAAATAGCGGAGTATATCTTGCACATCCACGGGTTACACCTCCGCCTCAACATTAAATTGACTGCCCGAATCCCCTGTGTTAAACTGCTTATAGGGGTTTCCGCTCAGCTTGTGGTTCCCCTGCTTTGCCTGCTCCGCTGCACCACCAGCGGGGCGGGCTTTTTCTTTTTGGCTCATTCCAGCACACCCGCCTGCTTATCGAGCCAACGCTTGAACGCATCCGCCGGAATACGGGTGCAACCACCGATACGGGCAACAGGGAAGCCCTCCATGTGCATCCAACGATAGATCGTGGGACGGCTCACACTTGCAACTTCTGCCGCTTCCGTAGGGGTATAGACCAAACGATCCAGAGCTTTCATGCGATCCTCCTCTCAAATTACCCTTGACTTTTCCCGCCCCTATGATACGATGGAGACGGAATGATTTTCTGGACACCTATATTTTACGACCAGAGAACCATTTTAGCAAGTATTTCATGCTGCATACTCATATAAACAATTTTTTCAGTCTATTTTAGGAGGATGCCTATGGAAAAGCTAATATTTCCAGTCACAAAAAAGGCAGCAGAAAAAAGTGGACGGAAGTATTCATCCGAAGAAAACAAAAACGCCCTGTTCCCCTCACGATTACGGGAATTGAGAAGTGGGAGAGGAATATCTCAAGAAACTCTTGCGCACGATCTTGGAGTTTCAAAATCTACGATAGGTCTTTATGAGACTGGCGATACTTTGCCGGACGCACAGACGCTTCATGATTTGTCCGCCTATTTCGGTGTATCCGCAGACTGGCTTTTGGGTCTATCAGATTACAGAGATAACGTGAGACGGGGAATTACACTTGAGGGGCTTGGATTTTCAGAGGCGGCCACAAAACAGATTGCTTCTATTGCTGGTGCTGTACTCGCAGCAGCAGATTTTGGAGGGCAGTCCAACAAAAAGATCAGTACAGTAAATAATCCGAATGGGTATACTTGCCAGCAGGAGGCAAGAGCGTTCCTAGCCCTCAACATACTGCTGGAAAGTCCAGAGTTCGTGCTTGCGCTCAGCAACGCTTGGGCTTATATGCGTTATTCAGGTCAGTTTGATTCGAGTAAGGCTATGGTATTGGGCGGCGAATCGCTACCGGAACCTTTTTCCGCCCCCTGCGAAGTATTGGTAGATGCGTTATGGAATAGAGTTGCAGCGCCGTTGCGCGGAATCCTTGACGATATCGCTCAAAAGGTAGAGCAAGGAACTACAAAAATCGACATTACAGAGCAGCAGGCAAAATAAAAACCATCCCCGGCGCAGATAACACCGGGGACGGCTATAAGGGGCAGTAAACTATCACGGCCTACTGCTCCTCCATCTTACCACACATAAAGGAGGAATTTCAATGCCAAGAAAAAGCAATACCCGTGCAGCCTCCGGTTCTGGCACGATCCGGCAGCGGGCAGACGGGACATGGGAAGCCCGGTTTGTTGTGGGGCACGATCCCGGGACAGGAAAGGCCATCCGCAAATCCGTATATGCCAAGACGCAGAAGGAAGTCCGGCAGAAGCTGGCCCAGGCTGTGGCTGCGGTAGATAGCAGGGCCTACCGGGAGCCTTGCAAGATGACCCTGGGGGAATGGTTGGACATTTGGGCAGACACATACCTAACGGGAGTAAAACCCAGAACGGTTAAAATCTACAAGGACGATATTCGGCTCCACATTAAGCCATATCTGGCCGCTATCAAACTGGACGAGCTAGACACGCACACTGTCCAGCAGTATTTCAACACCCTATTAACAAACGGAAAGAAGGTCCGCAAAAAGGGCGATGATGGGAAAATCGTCTATGAAACCGCCCCCCTCTCCGCAAAAACCGTGAAGAACATCCAGGGCGTCCTGCATGGTGCTCTCCGGCAAGCAGTTATTAACCGCTATATCCCGCTCAATCCGGCGGACGGCGATTTCTGCAAACTGCCAAAGGTCAAGCGGCAGGAGATCAAGCCGCTGGATGAAATGCAGATCACGGCCTTTCTCGATGCCATCCACGGCAACCCTCTCGAGGACCTGTTTATCGTTACCCTGTTCACAGGACTGCGGCAGGGGGAGGTTCTGGGGCTCTGCTGGAACTGCGTGGACTTTGAAAACAACGTCCTAACCATCAACAAGCAGATGCAGCTTCACCAGGAGCAGGGTATGAAAGCCTATCAACTTGTAGCTACGAAAAACAGTAAGGCCCGCACGATCACCGTTGCCCCCTTTGTGATGGAACATCTGAAGCGGCGGAAAGTGGAACAGGCTAAGCAGCGGCTCATTGCCGGGGCACTGTGGCAGCAAAACGAGCTTGTGTTCACGGATCAGTTGGGAAACCATCTGACAAAGCCAACCATTTACCGGGCATTTAAAAAGGCCGCCGCGTCCATTGGCCGCCCGGATGCCCGCTTCCACGATCTCCGGCACAGCTATGCTGTGGCCGCGATTCGGTCCGGGGATGATATTAAGACGGTACAGAGCAATCTGGGCCACGCCACCGCCGCCTTTACGCTGGATGTCTATGGTCATGTCACGGAGCAAATGAAACAAGATAGTGCGGACAGAATGGAGGCATTTATTAGAAGCGTGTCCGGCTCCTGAAAAGTGGTATAAAAGTCTGAAAGGGGTAAACGAAGGGGTAAAAGCCCAAAAACAGGCATAAGAAAAGCCCTGTAACCATTGCGATTACAGGGTTTCTTTCTGGAGGTGACACCCGGATTTGAACCGGGGAATCAGGGTTTTGCAGACCCTTGCCTTACCACTTGGCTATGTCACCGTTGCTTCTATTTTATTATATGCAGTTTGAACCGAAATGTCCACTGCTTTTTTAAATTTTCTTTTCCACTGAGAATGCCCACACGATCTTGTGTGGGCATTCTCAGTGGAGCGGGCAACGAGGCTCGAACTCGCTACCTCCACCTTGGCAAGGTGGCGCTC
>OJOH01000079.1_pt1 | contig 84089 bp, 74 predicted proteins | sample 1598201 | NCBI WGS metagenome assembly OJOH01 (sample SAMN03922462, study PRJEB24848) | human gut metagenome | isolation source: stool sample | host: Homo sapiens | place: Germany | collected 2009-11 | reverse complement strand
GGAGGCCTGTCGCGAAGAGCGTGCGGAACAGGGTGCGGCTTGGGTTCGATTTCATAAGTTCAATATTAGAGGTTTCTTGATTGGCGGTTGTCGTGTCCGAAAATCACCCGGTTCGTCCTCTTTGTAAAACGGGAAGTTTCGTTTTACAAAGGAAAGAGATTGCGAATGCTTTCGTGAATTTTTACAAAAGTAATTATTTTAACGGAGCAAACGAACGCGGAAGGCATAAAAAAATGTCACAGCAGTATGAATTTGTGACATTTTTTCTGGTTACGGGTCGTGGCGGGCGGTTACCTGCGGCCTTTGCCGGCCGCAGATTCCGGAACGACAGTTTCCTGCTCCACGCCGATGGTGCGTGTTTCCTTCCCGCAGGTGACGGTCAGCGTGGCTTTGCGGGGTGCGCCCGTTTCGTTGGTCGTGTAGGTCATCGTGATCTCGCAGGGACCGGCCGCCTCCGCGGGCGTCACGGTCATCCAGTCGGGAATGCCGGTCAGCGTCCATGCGCCGGGGGCCGATACGATCATGCGCTGCATGCCTTCCTGTTGGGAGAAGGTCCATTGGGCCGTCGATACGGCGAAGTCGGGGGTTTTCACTTCGTCGTCGTCGCATCCCGTTACGGACAGTGCGGCCAGGCCGACGAGTATTGAACAGAGCAGTTTTTTCATCTCTTTATCTTGTTGTTTGGCGTGTGACAATGGGTTAATAGCCGGGGTTCTGCACCAGGTTGGGATTCTTGTTGATCTGGCTCATGGGAATGGCCAGCCAGTAGCTCTTCGGCGCTTCGAAGACGCGGACGCGGCCTCCCTGATTGGCCGGGATCACCTGGTAGAAATCCTCCTGGGTCTTGCCGTCCCGGTTCCACGAGCGGGGTTCCTTGTTCATCACCTCGGGAGCCTCCTTCCAGCGGCGCAGGTCGTGGAAACGGCGTCCTTCGAACAGGAATTCGATCGAACGCTCCTGGTGCAGCACCTTGCGCAGTTCGCTGCCCGAGGGAATGCCGCCCACCAAGGCCCACGAATCCTGGAAGCGGGGCAGCCCGCAGCGTTTGCGCACCCGGTTGAGGTATTCGAGGCTCAAGGGGCTCAACGACCCGTTGTATTCGAAGTCCGCTTCGGCGTAGTTGTAGAACAGTTCCGGAAGCCGCAGGTAGGGATAGGCGTATTTGCGGTAGTTGTAGGAGTTCTTCGACTGGTTGTAGGTGCTTGATTTGTGAATCCATTTCTGGCAGAGGTAACCCGTGCAGCTCTGGTATTCGTCGGTCTCCTTGAGCGTCGAGCCGTGCAGTTCGCCGCCGCGGAGCTGGAGCGTGAGGATTTTGTCGTCGATCTCGAACGTGCCGCGGTCGAAACCGATCGAGGCGTAGAAGCGGGGTTCGCGGTTGCGGTGCAGGCGGGCGGTGTTGTCGCCCGGGGCGACGCTGTACAGGTCCTCGTCCTTGGTCAGCGGGTCGACGTCGAGCGGCAGCCCGTTCTTGGTGTAGTACATCTCGACGGCCTCCATCGTCGGCACGAGAGTCGTTTTCCAGCCTTTCGACATGTTGCCCTTGATCGAACGCGGTCCGCCGTAGCGCTGCAAAGCCTGAATGCCGCTCTGCGCGCCTTTGGCCAGGATGAATTCGGCTCCGTTCCAAGGCTCTTCGACGAAGGTGTCGTGGTAGTTCTTGCGGCCGCGTTCGTCGTCGGGCAGGCTCGAATCGGCCGAGGTGTAGAGGTCGTATTTCGGTTTTTTCGTGTCGGGATTGATCTCGTCTGCGAGGGCGATCGCCGCCGCTGCCGCGTCCAGCGCCCGTTTCCACTTTTCCGGATCGTAGGTCGTGCTCATCAGGGGCGTGCCGTCGGGGTTGTTGAACCCTATGTAGTCGGGATTGCCGTTGACCAGCGGCGAGGCGGCGTAGAGCAGCAGGCGGGCCTTGTAGCTGAGCGCGGCCATTTTCGTGGGAAGTCCCAGTTCGGACTCGCCGACCACGTCGGGCAGCAGCCCGGCGGCCCGGTCGTAACACTCGGCGATGTACTTCACGCACTCGTCGTAAGGCGTCCGCGGAGTGAGGATCTCCGATTCGGGCGCGTCGATGGGAATGAACTTCTTGACCAGTACGATCGGTCCGTAGTATTCGAGCAGGCACTGGTGGTAATATCCCACGAGGAACCACGCTTCGCCCGCGTAGCGGTCGGCGTTTTCCTGCGAGACTGCGGGAACTTTGTAGATGTTGTCCAGCAGGTAGAAACAGTAGCGTATGCCGCGGTAGATGTCGTAGTTCGTGCCGCCGCTGGTGCAGTTCGGGGCCCAGCGGCCGAAATAGGTCAGGTTGGCGTTCTCCTCGCCGTAGAGCAGGCTCTTGCTCGAAAAATAGTAGGTCGTGCCGCGCGCTCCGGTGATGAAGTCGTCGCCGGCGAACTGGTCGGGCGACCAGTCGTACCCGATCAGGTTGGGCATGTAGGTCTGCATGTAGTAGCGGTAGTTCTCGGCCTGCTCCTCCGTTTTCCAGATATCCTCTTCGGTGGCTTTGCCTTCGGGCACCACGTCGAGGTAGGAGCAGGAGCATAGCAGCAGCAGTGAAAGTGCGAAGATTATCTTTTTCATGGTCTTTTGCTGTGTTTGGGTTAGAAATTGAACTGGAATCCGAGGTTGTACGTCCGCTGGAGCGGGTATCCCAGGCCGTTGCCCGAACCCTTTTCGGGGTCCCAGTACTTGAACGGGGCGAAGGTCAGCAGGTTGGTCCCCGAGACGTAGACGCGCATTTTCTTGTAGGTGTAGCCGATCTCGGCGGTCTTCAGGCGCAGCATCTTGCCGTTGCGCACGTAGAGCGTGCTGGCCTTGGTGTTGTTGTTGTTCCACAGCGGCGACAGGCGCGGGTAGAGAGCCTTGGGATTGGGGGCGTCCTCGCTCCAGTGTTCGTCGGCGATCCACTGCATCAGTCCCGAACCGGGCGTCGCGGCTGTCGCGAAGGGGTGGTAGTTGTACATGAGGATCGACACCTTGCCCTGTCCCTGGAAGAAGGCCGAGCAGTCGAATCCCTTGTATTTGAGCGAAAAGCCGAATCCGTAGATGATCTCCGGGACGGTCGGGTTGCCCGTCCAGCACATGTCGTTGTCGTCGATGATCTTGTCATCGTTCAGGTCGCGGTATTTCACGTCGCCCGGGCGGATGGGGTAGGTCGTGGCGTAGATGTCCTGCGAGGGCGAGGAGGCGATCTCTTCCTCGTCCCTGAAAAGCCCTTCGGCGATCAGGCATTGGATCGAGTTGATCGGATGTCCGGCCTTGTACTGGTAGGCCCATTTGTATTTGGGTTCGTCCATTTCGACGATCTCGTTGTGGGCGTAGGTGAACGTGCCGCGCAGCGAGAGGATCAGGTCCTTCGAGAAGGCCTTGTTGTAGTCGACCGAGATGTCGACGCCGCTGTTGTCGACCTTGCCGATGTTGGCCCACGGCGTGATGCCCGACATGCCGAAGGTCGAGGGCAGCGACGTGCGCTGCATGAAGATGCCCGAGCGTTTCTCCTTGAACCAGTCGAAGATGATGTTCAGGCTGTCGAACAGGCCGATCTCCACGCCGATGTCGAGTTTGCGGCTCTCCTCCCACGTGGCGTTGGGGTTGCCGTAGACGGAGAGGATGGGACCGTACTTACGCTCGAAGTTGTTGCCGATATAGACGTCGTAGCCCTGTCCCATGTCGACGGTCGTGAGGTAGGGGAAGCGGTCCGCATAATCCTTCGAGATCACGTCGTTGCCGACCAGTCCGTACGAAGCGCGGAGTTTGAACAGGTTGACCTGTTCCTTGATCCCCTTCCAGAACGGTTCGTTCGAAATCACCCAGCCCACGGCCACCGACGGGAAGAATCCGAAGCGTTTGCCCGCGGCGAAGTTCTCCGAGCCGTTGTAGCCGAAGTTGGCTTCGAACAGGTAGCGTTTGTCGAAGCCGTAGGTGACGCGTCCGGCGAGTCCCTGCTGGCGGTAGGGCAGCGCGGCGTACTCCTGCTCGTCCGAGATGTTCATGTTGCGCTCCTTCTGCATGTAGACGATCGTCGCTCCGACATCGTGTTTGCCGAACGTGCGGGCGTAGTCGATCTTGGCCTGGAACGCCAGCTCGCGGTAACCGTCCTTGCCGCGCGTCGTGCCCAGGTAGGTGGTTCCGGTGTTGGTCGAGTTGCTGGTGTAGCTGTAATTGCCCGCCTCGTCGATATTGTAGTCGGTCAGCTGGTACATGAACGGCGTGAACGAACGGTAGACGGCCGAGTAGACGCGGTTGTAGAAGGTCGCCATGCCCGTTGCGCTCAAGCCCTTGGTGATGAAGTCGAGGTTCTGGTTGACGGTCAGCGCCGAAGTGAAGTGGCCGCGGAACTGGTCGCCGTAGCCGCGGCACAGCTGGGCGTAGGGGTTGGTGAAGAAGCCGCTGTTCCAGGCGTTGTTGGTTCCGAAGCGCACGAACGTGTCCGATTCCTCGCCGGGCAGCGTCGCGGGGAATTCGCAGGGCATGCCGGTCATGGCGTAGGCGAAGAGGTCAGAGACGCTCTGGATCGGGGCGTGGCGGTAGTGCAGCTGGGTGTTCATCTTCAGCGACACGCGGGTGGTCTTGGTGGCGTCGGCCGAGACATTGGCCTGGAACAGGTATTTCTGGGCGTTGATGTTGGTGTCGAATTTCGAGGCTTCGGGCTTGCGCATGATGCCGTTCTCGTTGTAGACCGAGGCGTTGAGGAAGTAGTCGATCTTCTTGGCTCCGCCCGTCATGTTGAAGTTGAAGTTCTGGTTGAAGGTGCAGTCCTTGAACAGCATGTCGTACCAGTCGACGTTGGGGTAGACGTAGGGGTCGAGTCCCAGTTTGGTTCCCATGATCTTCTCGTTGCTGTAATAGGGCTTTTCGCCGCGCGTGGTGCGGGCCTCGTTGAAGGTCTCCATGTAGGTGATGCCGTCGGCGACCTTCGGAACGCGGGTCGGGGCCGAGGCGCCGAACTCGGCGCGCAGGTTGATGGTCATTTTCTCCGAGTCGCGGCCGTTTTTCGTGGTGATGATCATCACGCCGTTGGCTCCGCGCGAACCGTAGAGGGCCGTGGCCGTGGCGTCCTTGAGCACCGAGAACGATTCGATGGTCTCGGGCGGAATGTTATTGAGCATCTGATTGGTGATCTCCACGCCGTCGAGGATCAGCAGCGGCGACTGTCCCGAACCGAAGGTTGAGATTCCGCGGATCCAGAAATTGGCGCCGTCGGCGCCCGGCTCGCCCGATTTCTGCACGGCGATCACGCCGGCGATCTTGCCGCTGAACGAGGTCGAGAGGTTGCTCGACGAGGTTTGCAGGTCGCTCGGCTTGACCGACTGCACGGCGCCCACGAGCGACTCTTTCTTCTGCACGCCGAAGCCGACCACCACCACGTCTTCGAGTTTGTTCGAAGCGTCGGCCAGCGTGATGAGTTTGAAGAGGTGGATGTCCCGGACGGAAATTTTCTTGGTGTCGTAGCCCAGGAACGAAACGGTGACCGTCTTGGCCGAAGCGGGCACGGTCAGTTTGTAGTTGCCGCCGGCGTCGGTGGTCGTGCCGACGTTCGTGCCCTCAACATAGATGTTGGCTCCGACGATGGGCTGGTTGTCGGCCGAGGAGATGACCGTTCCGGCGACGGTCATCTCCCCGTTCGGGGCCGTCGGGGCGGAGACCGGCGAGCGGCGGGAGATGGTGACCAGTTTCCCCCCCCCTTTGACGGTATAGCGCAGCGATTTGTCGAGCACCGTGTCGAGCACGGTCTGAAGCGTCGCGTCCTTGAACGTTGCCGTGACCGGCCTGCTGACGTCGACGTCCTCGTTTTCGAAGAGGATCGAGTAGCCGGTTTGCCGCTCCACCTCTTCCAGCACCGTTTTCAGCGGAACGCTCCGGAAGGCTTTGGTGACGGTTTGCGCGTTGAGGGCGACTGTCAGCAGCAGGCACGGGATCAACGCTGCAATCTTCTTGAATAGGAGATTTACATGCATAAGTTTTAAGATTTAGGTTTGTTTGGAAAGAAGTTTTTTCAGGGTTCGGTTTTTCGGGGGCGGCTGTCGACGCGGTAACCGCAGGTGTCGCGCCTGACGCTGATCGGCAGGATGTCGCACAACCCGCCCATGATTGATTCGATGTCCTGCGCCTCGGTGATTGATATGCGGAAGGTCTTGTCGTCGAACGCGTCGGTGCAGAGTTCGATCTTCACGTCGTATTCGCGGGCGAGCCGCCGGAGCAGGGCCGGGAGGGAGATCGCGTCGTAGCGGATGATGCCGTCGATCCAGCTGCGGAACTGGTCGGTGTCGACCTGCCTGCGCGACGCCTCCATCGTCCGGCAGTCGTAGGTGATCAGGTCGCCCGGAACCATCGTTTCCGTGCTGCGGGACGATTCGAATTGCAGCGAGCCTTCCATCAGCGCGGCCAATACGTCGGGGTCTTCGTCGTAGGCCGAGATGTTGAACCGGGTGCCCAGCACGGTGAACGTGCAGCCCCGGGCCTGCACCCGGAAGGGGAGGTGGGCGTTGCGGGCCACCTCGAAGTAGGCTTCGCCCGAAAGGCCGATGTCGCGCGACGAGCGGTTGAAATCCGACCGGTAGTTCAGGGTCGATCCGGCGTTGAGCCACACCTGGCTGCCGTCGGGCAGCGATATGCGGCTGTTGGTTCCCTGGGGAGCCTGTACGGAGAACATTTGCACGGGGTCTTCGGTGTGTATGAGGTGCCGGGTGGTGAAGGCCGAGATCAGGATGAGCACGGCTGCTGCCGCCGAGAACCGCAGCCAGCGCCGGCGGGCGCGGATTCGGTTCTCGCGCCGTTCTATTTTTCCGTTGAGCCGGGCGAGCGAACGGAGGACGTCGGCCGACGGCACGTGCCGTTGCTTCCATTCGCGTTCCCATTCGCGCATCAGGGCGGCGTTTTCCGGCGAGGCGGCGAGGAATCCGAAGAGTTCGCACTCTTCTTCGGGGGCGATGGGTCCTTCGAAATAGCGGACGGCGAGTTCTTTCAGGCTTTCGTTCATGGGGTCGGTTGTTGTACGCATACATACATACAACAATCGGGGCGGATTTTACCCCCCCCCGGTTCCGGAAAAATTCGCATATTTTTTGAAATTCGCCTCTGGAAGGCTTCAGGACGGCTGGTTCATCAGCCAGGCGAGGATCAGTATTTGCAGGTAAATGGATTGTTCGTGTTCGAGGACTTCGGCGAAGATGCGCAGGGCGCGCTGGATGTGCCGCTCGACCGTATGCAGGGAGATGTGGAGCCGTTCGGCTATTTCCCGGTTCTTCAACCCCTGGAACCGGCTGAGGAAAAACACTTCGCGGCAGCGTTCGGGCAGCGAGTCCATGATGCGCTGTATCTGCTGTTCCAACTCCTGATACAGGTAGGGATGCCCGTTTTCGGCGAAGGAGAAATCGTAGTTGTAAAGACGCTCCTCCCCGATTTTCGCCCGGGCCAGGCAGCTGATCGTGTATTTGTCGACGATGCTTTTGTGCTTCAGGTAATTGAGGCATCGGTTGCGGGTCATGGCGAACAGCAGCATGCGGGCCTCTTCGGGGTCGAGGGGGGCTTGCCGGTCCCACAGCGCCATGAAGCAGTCGTGAACCAGGTCCTGCGCCTCGATGGGGTTGTTGACGAAACGCAGCGCATAGGCCGTCAACCGGGGTTGGCAGTCGATGTAGAGCCGTTCGAAATCATACCGTTTGGATTCGCTGTGCATTTGTCGGGTCCGTCCTGATGCTTTTTTTGTTTTGGGCGGTTTCCGCCGCTTTTCGGGGGTGAAACCGAGGCAAATATAATCAAAAAAGTAAAAAAATGCCGCAGACGCTCTGAAAACATCTGCGGCATGGGGCGTGTTTCGACGCCGGTGCGGGCTACTTGTAAAGCCCGGCGACGGTGAAGTCGAGTATCTTGCCGAAGCCGTCGAACACCAGCGCGTTCGGCTGGTCGAGCTGTCCGCTGCCGAAGTTGATCTGCGGCACGACGTGTATCTTGTCGTTCCCGTCGTCCTTCGAGGTGACCACCGTCACCGCGCGGCTGCTCCATGCCAGCGAGGCGTTGCTCGGAAGGGTCGACGAGCCGTCGTAGTTCTCCATGGCGTAGTAGCCTTGCAGGTAGAGGCGGGCCAGGGTGATGTGCTCGCCCGCAGGGGCCGTGAAGACGGGCGCCGGGTCGAAATTGACGCTGCCCGTCGTGAAGATCACCTTGTAGATGGCGCTGCGGGTGGCGATGTAGAGGATTGGGTCGAATCGCGAGAAGACGAAGCTCACGGCTTCGGCGATGAGGGCGTTGGCCTCCGCCGGGATTTCGTAGATCAGCTTGGCGGCGGGTGCGCCGGCCGAAGCGGAGTAGTTGCCGAAGGTGTAGAGCGCATGGTTGCCGTCGGCTTTCCGCATCAGCAGGGTGTGGGTGGCGTTGTCGATGCTGATGCCGCCCGCGATGCACCGCAGGCCGGGGGCGTTCCCCGGGTCGAAGGGCGACGAACCCACGCTGCCGCAGGCGTAGAACGTCTGGTTGTAGCCGTAGCAGAACTTGCCCTGTTCCCGGTCGTAGAAGATCGTGCTGGGTTTGCGGGTGCTGCCCGGAGCGGAGTGGGCCGAAACGACGCCGTTGTCGACGGTCATGGTTTCGGTTCCGCTGACGGGCGTCGAGATCCGGCCGCGGCTGAGCAGCGTTTCGTAAATGTCGCCGTCGTTGAGGATCATCGTGCACTGGTAGGTGTTGAGCAGGCTCCGGATGTCGAGCTTTCCGGGCAGGTAGACGAACGCATCCTCCTTATGGCCCAGGATTTCGTAATAATCGGTCTCCACGCGCATCAGGTCGTCGTCGGTCGACACCCAGAGGATGTTTTTCTTGTCGGTTTTGTCGTAGGTGTAGAGCATGTGGGTGACCGCCGAGGGGAACGGACTGCCGTTGCGCCGGCTGATCAGCTCCTTTTCGACGGTTCCCTGCTCCGCGCCCGAGTAGGTCTCGGTCAGCTGCGGGTGCATGATCAGTCCCAGGTCCGAGGTGGTTCCGTCCCGGGTGTAGGCCACCACAAGCCCTTCGTTGAATTGGGCTGTCACGATGAGCGTCCACTTGTACTGGTACTTCAGGTCGTGAGCGGTGTCGGTGACCGTCAGCAGGAACAGGTAGCCTTTCGAGGAGATCGGCAGGTCGATCACTTCGTGGAACTCGCGCGTCGTGGCGAGCGAAATCGCCTCCGAGTCGTTGTCGGTCTGACTCACCGTCCATTCGTAGGTAAGCTCCTCGGGATTCTCCCGGCCGTCTTTGGTGATGCGGATGCCCGTGATGTCGAGCCGTGCGTTGTGCACCACCGTCAGCTGCGAGGCGATGGCTTCCGGCACTTCGATCTCCACGGGCGGGATATGGGTGGTCTGCAACGTGCTTTTGTCGTCGTAGCACGACGCGGCGAGCAGGCCCCAGCCTGCCAGCAACAGATATAGGGTGTGTTTTCTCATGGTCGTTCGTCGTTTACTTGGTGCGGATCGTTACCTCCCGGCCCTTCATGGAGCCTGATTCGTGGATGCGTTTTTGCCCGGGGTTGGCGGCCTTCCATTCGTCGTACCAGGCCTGTGCCCTGGCGCGCCAGGCGTCGATGTAGTCGCTGTAATCGGGTCCCCAGTCGGGGAACACCTCCCAGCCGAAGATGTCCAGCAGCAGCTGGTGGCCGGCCTGGCTGTAAGCCTCCGTCGACGAGCTGCCCGAAGATGCCTCCGATTCGATGAAGGCGTTGTAGGTGGACCACTGCTTGGTCGTCGCGGGCCGCGGCAGCATGTTGTGCCACGAGACGTTGGCTTTCAGGTAGAGGTCCGGTCCCACCCGGAGGTCGGGCGAATCGGTCAGGCAGAGCGTCAGTTCGCGCTGCTGCGTGTCGAGTTCGGCCGATTTGGCGACCTCGATGCGGATGGCGCCGTAGGTCTTCCCGGCCGGAACCTCCGCGCCGAGGATTTCGTACTGTCCGGGCTGCGCCGTGGTTCCCTCTTCGAGAACGCGGACGCCGATTTTCCGGTCGGAGCCGGAGGCCCCGCCGATGAGTTTCACCGGGACCTCGATCACCGCCTCGGCGACCCCTTCGGGCTGCTGCTTGAAGGTCATCGAGGCGTAGAACGTGCTGTCGGAATTCGAGTATCCGGGATATTCGGCCGTTTCGTTGGGCGCAGCCCCCGGGAAGCAGACCCTTCCCTGCGACATGTCGTAGCGTGTCGGGTCGTCCTTTTCGCAGCCGGCCGTCGTCGCCGCGGCCAGCAGTATGCAGATCAGTTTTTTCATGCTTCTCAACAATTAATTGTTCGACTTACTGTACGCGTCCCGACTGTATTTCGAAATCGGGGTAGGGCAGCATGTAGACGGCGTCGTCGATGACCTTGCTGCCGCTCATCACATCGCTCTGGCGGGGCAGTTTCTCGTAGCCCAGCCGCTTGTAGAAATAGAAGACCACGCCTTCGCAGATGAACTCCTTGCGGTACTCCTTTTCGAGCTGGGCCATCAGGCCCGCCTCGTCGAGGTCGGCATCCAGTTCTTCGTAGACCGCGCGGGCCTTGCGCACCTCCTGCAACAGGCTGCGGGCTTCGCCGAGGTCCTTGTCCGGACCGGAGATGCGGCACTCGGCGGCGATGTAGTACATCTCCGGCAGGCGGATCAGCGGCATCAGGTCCTTGTGGCGGTAGTCGGCGCCCGTCGAGGTCTGCTGATAGAGCTTCGAAGGGGTCTTGGTCCCCTCGGGCCAGTAGTCGGTGTTGTGGTAGAGCTGTTTGTAGCGGCAGTCGGAGATGCCGGCGCCCTTGATTTCGAAAAGATCGTCGGCGACCGAGTTCTTGATGCACAGCGTGCGGTACTGGCGGTCCTGTTCCGAATATTCGCGGTTGAGGTTGCTTGCGATCTTCTTGGCCATGTCCGTGACGCCGAGCGCGAAGATATGTTCGCTCGGGAAGCACATCTCGGTCGTGGGGGCCTTGGCGGAGTCGGTGAACGTGCGCAGCGTCAGCCCGCCGGCGATTCCGACCGATGCCGGGTCGTCGATCACTTCGAGGGCGGCCAGCAACGCGGTGTGTTTGTTTTCGTCGCTGCCTTCCCACATGCAGACGCGCGCCAGCAGGGCCTTGACGGCGAAGTAGTTCAGGTGCATGTAGCGGTAATCGTAGAATTTGTCGACGTTGGCTTCGGTATAGATGCTTTCGGGATACCTGGCCCGGATGGGGTCGATCTCCAGCAGGCGGGCGGCCTCCGTGAGGTCGGCGATCATGCGGCGGAGCGTTTCGGCGTAGGTCAGCTGCGGCGCCGCGTCCTTGTCGACGCTCGTCAGGTAGGGGACCGTGTGACGGCTCTCCAGGTCGGTGCGTCCGGCCAGGTCGCTGCACCCGAACAGGCGCATCAGGTCGAAGTGGATGTAGGCCCTCACGGCGAGCAGTTCGCCCTTGATGATGCGGTAGTTGACCGAGTCGAGTCCGTCCTTCCGGCGGTCGATGTGGTCGAGGGCGTCGTTGACGTTGGCGATCACCGAGTAGGATTTCTCCCAGACCTTTTCGATCACTTCGGTGGATTTCGTGGTTTTGTAGTTGTAGCGGTCGAGGTCGTAGTCGTCCGCGGCGGTGTTCTTGCGGGCGTCGTACTGGCGGCCCAGCATTTCGACCATGTGCCACGTCAGGTTTTCGCCGTAGAGGTCGGTTTCGCCCATGGCGAGGTAGCAGCCGATGAGCGTCTGCTGGAAGCCTTCGGCCGAGGAGTAGTGGTCCTCGGCGCGGATTTCCGACGGGGGCGTCACGTCGAGCCAGCTCTCGCACGAGACGGCTGCGAGGGCTGCGGCGGACAGAAGGAGGTATTTGATGCTGTTTTTCATGGCTTCGGTGGTTTGTGTTAGAAGGTTCCGGTCAGCTGGAACGACATGCTCCGTGCGAAGGGATAGGTCGTGCCGCGCTCGATGCGGATCGACGAGAGCGTGGCGATGTTGTTCATGTAAAAGGCCAGCTTGAGCCGCTTGAGGCGGATTTTGCTGATCAGCCGCGGGTTGAATTCGTAATAGAGGCTCAGCGACGAGAACGTCAGCTCGTTGTTGTCCTGCACGAAGCGCGTCGTGGCCCGGGTCTTTTCGTCGTGCTGCTTGCCGTTTTCGTCGGTGTAGGAGCCGAGTTTCTTGAACATGGCGTTCTGGCCCGGAGTCTGCCAGCGGCCGTAGAGCACGCGGCGGTCGACGTTGTAGTGGATGTCGACGTTCTCGACCTTGTTGACCAGCGTGGTGTTGTACCGCTGCCCGCCGCCGAGGAAGGTGCAGGTGGCGCTTAACCCGAAGCCCTTGTATTCGGCCGCGAAGCCGAAGTTGCCGCGGTACTTGGGATCGCTGATGCCGGCCACGACCTGATCCTGCGCGTCGTACTCGTAGGTTAGCGTGCCGTCCTTCCTGACGTAGATTTCCTGACCCGTCGTGGGGTCGATGCCCAGCGACGGCACGGCCCAGATGGCGTTCATCGGCATTCCGTCCTGATAGATCAGCACGGGCGTCGAGTTGCTCTTGTCCTGCGCCTGGGCCATCATCTTTTCGTTGTAGGCCTTGAGGCTTTCGGAGAGGTTGATGATGATGTTCTTGTTATAGGCGATCGAGCCGAAGAGGTTGAAAAAGCCCTGTTTGCCCTGCCAGAGCGTATAGCTCAATTTGGCCTCGATGCCGCGGTTGCGGACTTTGCCCAGGTTGTCCTTCACGGTGTCGAAACCCGTGGAGGTGGGGATCGCCACGTCGGTGAGCATGTTCTCGGTCACCGAGTTGTAGTAGTCGAAGGCGATCGTTGCGCGGTGGACCGTAATGTCGGCGCCCACGTTGTAGTCCATGCGCTGTTCCCATTTGAGGGCGGGGTTGGGCATCTTCGAGAGGTAGGCGCCCGTCTGTCCGTGGTAGGTGGCCCCGGTGTAGTAGAGATAGGTGGCCAGCACTTCGTTGGTGTCGTAGTTCTGGTTGCCCGTCAGTCCGGCCGAGGCGCGGATCTTGAATTGTTTCAAAACGTCCTGATCGCGCAGGAAGGGTTCGTTGTGGAGGTTCCACGCCACGCCGGCGCTCCATGCCGACGACCAGCGGTTGTCGGCGCCGTAGAGCGACGAGGCGCTTTCGCGGAACGTGAGGTCGACGTTGTAGCGGTCGTCGTAGCTGTACGACGCGGTTCCCAGGAAACTGATTTCGCGCGTGATCGACGAGATGCCGACGGGCTTTTTGTCCTGGGCGTACTGCCGGGCGAAGGTGATGTTGGCCGTCTGGCTGTTGGGGAATCCCTCGGCGTAGTGCTGGTAGGCGCTGTACGTGTTTTCGGCGATCCGGCCGCCGGCGTTGACGTAGAGGTAGTGCCTGCCCCAGTTTTTGGCGTAGTTGGCGTAGATTTCGCCCGAAATGTCGCTGCTCTTGCCGTTGTCGAGCTGGTAGGAGCCTTTGCGCAGCTGCATGCTCGTGCTTTCGTAGGCCGAGGTGGCGAATTTCGAATGCTTGGCCGGATAGAATTCGTCGGCGTCGCTGCGCTTTACGGCGATGCCGAGGCGGGCGGTGAGTTTCAGCGCCTCGGTGGCCTGCCATTCGGCGTAGAAGTTGTTCGTCACGCTGGTGTAGGTCTCGCGGTCGAGCGTTCCGAGCGTGGCGTCGTACATCGGGTTGGCCACTTCGTCGTAGGCCCAGCGGGCGATCTGGCCCGTCTGGGGATCGACGGCGCTCCAGTAGGGATTCATCCGGGCGTAGTCCCCGAAATCGCCCCACGGCGAGTTGTCGCTCCTGGTGTTGCTGACGCTCAATATGTTGCGGAACAGGAAGCTTTTCTTGCGGTACGAAACGTTCACGTCGCCCGAGAGCACCGTGCGCTCCGAACCCTTCATCACGCCCGCCACGTTGTTGTACGAGAAGTCGATCATCGCCCGCAGTTTGCGGCTGTCGCCCAGTTCGACCGAGAGGGTGTGTTTGTGGCCGACGCCCGTGCGCAGGGGTTTTGCGAGCCAGTAGGTGTCCAGTCCGCCGAGCACCTGCGCTTTGAGTGCGTTGTAGCGTTTGGTGAGATCCACCTGCGTCTGGGGATTCGCCGAGGTGTAGACGCCCTCGATGCGCTCGGCCTCGAGCTTCTCCCAGGCGTTGCAGAGGTTGTAGCTCGTCAGGTCGGGCATCGACACCTCGATGCTTCCGGTGTAGGTCACCAGCTCCTGATTGCCGGCCAGGCGTTTGGTCTCGATGACGATGACGCCGTTGGCGGCCTTCGAGCCGTAGAGCGCCTTGGCCGCGGCGTCCTTGAGGATGGTGATGCTCTCGATACGGGTCATGTCCATGTCCATCACCTTCTCGGCCGTGGTTTCGAACCCGTCGAGGATGAACAGCGGCTGGTTGGGGCGGTTCTGGTAGTTGCCCTTGATACTGACGCCCGTGGATTCCGAGGGGAAGGTGGTGATACCGCGCAGCTGCATGTCCGGCAGCGTGTTGGGGTCGGAGCCCATCAGCGTGTTGTCCATGATGTAGAGCGATGGCTCGATGTTTTTCAGGCTCTCGAAGACGTTGCGGTTACTCACGCGGGCCAGCTGGCCCGACGTGATGGTCGTGGCCGAACCCGTGTAGCTCTCCTTCTTGCGGGTGAAGATGCCGGTCACCACGACGTTTTCGATCTCCTGTTCGTCCTGCACCAGCCTGACTAGTCTGGTCTGTGCCGAGGGAAGCGTTTGCGAGACGTAGCCGATGTAGGAGAAGATCAGGTTGTCGCGGCCCTCGGGCATGCGGATCGAGAATCCGCCGTCGGACCCCGACACGACTCCCGTGGCGGTCCCCTGGATCAGGATGTTCACGCCCACGAGCGGCGCGCCGGCCGTGTCCGTCACACGTCCGCTGACGACCTTGTCCGGGGCTTTCTGCGGGGCGGAGGCGTTCCCCCCCCCCGCTTCGGCCACGGATCACGATCGTGTCGTCGTCGATCGAGTATTCGAGCCGCGTGCCGCGCAGCGCTTCGTCGAGCACTTCGCGCACCGGGGCGTCGGCCTTGCTGAAGGAGATGCCGCCGATTCCCCGCACGGCGTCGCTATTATAGAGGATGTAATATCCCGTCTGCTGTTTGATCCGTTGGAGAACTTCGGCCAGCGACGCGTTGCGGAACGATACGGAGATGCGTTCCCTGCGCTGCTGGTAGGCTTCGCTCGCCGTCGCCTGCCGGGGCGCGCCCCAGACGGAAATCGCCAGCAGCCACATGCACACGGCAAGCCATGGCCTTCGGTGCGATACTGATAGGTAAAGTTTCCTCATAATAGCTGTGTTTTAAGTGACACGAATGCCGCCCCGTCGGGCGGCTTCCCAACTAACCGGCATCAATCGTCGTCACGGTCGATGCAGAGCACGATCTTCCCCTCCTCGACATCGGCGCGTATCTGATCGGTGCGCGCCAGCAGACGGGCCATTTCGGCAAAGGTTTCGTAGCGTTTCACGACGCCCGTGTAGCGCACCTTGTCGGCGTCGACGCCCCGCGGGACGATCTCCACGCCGTACCAGCGCGAGAGTTTGCGGCATATCGAGGCGATCGTCTCGTCGTTGAAGGTGAACAGTCCCCGGGTCCAGGCGGCGTAATCTTCGGCGGCGACCTGCCGCACGTCGAAGATAGCCCCTTCGCGCCCCACGCGGGCCTGCTGGCCCGGCTGGAGCATTGCGCGGCGGTGTCCGCTCCGCACCTCGACGCTGCCCCTCACGAGCGTGGTCTCGATCGCGCCCTCGTCGGCGTAGGACGAGATGTTGAACGCCGTGCCGTAGACGCTTACGGAAACCGTGTCGGCGTGGACCACGAACCGCCGCGAGGCGTCGTGCGCCACGTCGAAGTAGGCTTCGCCCGTCACGGTCACCTCGCGCGGCCCGTCGCCGAAGCGGACCGGGAAGACGAGGCTCGACTCGGAGTTGAGCCATACCTGCGTGCCGTCCGAGAGGCGGAGCGAGAACTCCTTGCCGCGCGGTACGGTGACGGTGTTCGTCATCGGAATCTCCTGCTCGGCCTCCACCTTGTGGTAGGCCAGCTCCTCGCCGGCGATCTCGAGGCGCGTGCCGTCCTGTTCGACGAGCATCCGCTGCCCGCCCGCTTCGAGCGCGACGTTCTCGCCCGACGAAAGGGTCAGCACGGCGCCCCGTACCCCGGGCGTCAGCTGCTCGATGTAAGCCTGCCGTGCGAGCCGTTCGGCCCGGCGGCCGAGCGTCCACCAGCCGCCGCCGGCCAGCAGCGCCGCCACGGCGGCGACCGCCGCGTATTTCCGGGCCGTGGCAGCCAGCATGCGCATCCGGCGCTTGCGGGCCGCCTTGCGGATGTTGCCCCATACGCGCTGTTCGTCGTAGCCGTATATCCGGCCCAGCAGCGGAAGGTTCTCCGCCGACTCCTCCAGCAGTTCCGCCAACTCCCGGTTCTGCGGCGAGCGGTCGAGCCACTCCCGGAGGATCGCCAGTTCCTCTTCGGTGGCGGTTCCCTCGAGGCGGGCTTTGAGTATTTCTTTGATCTGGTTTTCGAAACTCATGTCGTTTTCCGTGTTTTCAGGTTGGTCGGTGTGGCCGGAAACAACGTTTCCTATGGAATAGACCGAAAAAACGAACGCCGGACATACAATGCCGGCGTTTTTTTGTGAAAAATTTGCAGGTGGGTTACGGATTGTAACACAAAAGCGGAATCGGGATTTCGTCCTTTCGGTGCGGTGGGGCGAAATCGGGTCGGATTAAAATCGGATTCGGGGGGGGCGGACTCCGGCTGTCCGGGACCTAAAAAAGCGTGAGGAAGAACATCGATATTTTGCGCAGGGCTTTGAACGAGCGCGACATGTGGGTCTTCACGGTGTGGAGCGAGAGCGAAAGCAGGCGGGCCGTCTCGACGTAGCTTTTGTGCTCGATGCAGATCATCTTGAAGATGCGGCGTCCCTGTTCGGGCAGCGCCTCGATCCGGCGGTAGATGGCCGCAATCTGCTCGATCATAGCCTGTTCGTCGCCGGGGGCGTTCTCTTCGGCGGCCAGGCGCACCGTCTCCTTCGAGTTGATGTCGTAGAAGCGGTTCTTCATCCGGGCGTGCAGGTGGTCGAGCGCCGCGTTGCGCACGCAGCGGTAGAGATAGCTCTCCTTCTGGCGGATCTGGCTGAAATCGACGTCGAGCAGCGCGATGAAGACCTCCTGCACGATGTCCTCGGCTTCGTGGGCCGAACCGACGATGCGTTCGGCATAGAGTGTCGCCAGCCGGAAATGTTGGCGGAACAGGGCTTCGTATTCGGATGTGATTACGGTTTTCATGCAGTCTTTGACGCTGATGCTGACGGTGTTCGATTGCAAAAATAAGCGCTTCGGGCGAAAAAAGCAAACAATTCGTTACATTCTTTCGCCCGAAGCGGCTTTTCCGGGTGTCGGAACGCTTCCGGGAGGGGTCAGGAGTGCCTGCGCGCCAACTCTTTTTCGAGGTCGGCGATCGAGCATCCGGTGGCTTCGAGCAGCACGAGCAGGTGGTAGACGAGGTCCGAAGCCTCGTAGATCATCGCCTCGCGGTTCTGGGCCACGGCCTCGATGACGGTCTCCACAGCCTCCTCGCCGACCTTCTGCGCGATCTTGTTCACGCCGCGGTTGAAGAGCTTCGAGGTGTAGGAGCCTTCGGGCATCTCGGCGTGACGTCCCCGGATGACGCTTTGCAGGTAGCGGATGAAACCTTCGGTTTCGGGCACGGCCTCTCCGAAGCAGGTTTTCGACCCCGTGTGGCAGGTCGGGCCGTGGGGGATGACGCGGATGAGCAGCGTGTCGCAGTCGCAGTCGGCGGCCACCGACACGATGTCGAGCCAGTTGCCGCTGGTCTCGCCCTTGGTCCAGAGACGCTGGCGCGAGCGGCTGTAAAACGTGACGCGGCCTTCGGCGAGGCTTTTTTCATAGGCTTCGCGGTTCATGTAGCCCAGCATGAGGACCTGGAGGGTGCGGTCGTCCTGAATGACGGCGGGGACGAGTCCGCCGGGGAGTTTTGCGGCGTCGAACGCCGAAAACGGTTTTCCTTCGATTTTCATAGTGGTTTTATAATCTGACGTTTATGTTGCGTTTCTTCAACTCCCGCTTCAATACGGGTATCGGAATCTCGTTGTAATGGAAGATGCTGGCGGCCAACGCCGCGTCGGCACGGCCGAGGGTCAGCACGTCGGCGATGTGGTCCGCCGTGCCCGCGCCGCCCGAGGCGATGATCGGGACGGGCAGTTCCGCCAGCCGCGCGAAGGTGTCGCACGGGTAGCCGTTCTTCGTGCCGTCGTGGTCCATCGAGGTGAAGAGGATTTCGCCCGCGCCGCGGTCGGCGGCCTCGGCGGCCCAGGCGAAGAGTTCGCGCTGGGTGGGGCGTCGGCCTCCGTGGGTCGTGACGACCCAGCGGCCGTCGACGGTCCGGGCGTCGATGGCCGCGACGACGAACTGCGAGCCGTATCTGGCGGCGATGGCGTCGATCAGCGCGGGGTTGGCCACGGCGGCGCTGTTGAGGGTGATCTTGTCGGCTCCGGCGTCGAGCAGCCTGGAGGCGTCGTCGACCGACGAAATGCCGCCTCCGACGGTGAACGGGATGTCGATGCGCGCGGCGATGCGCGCGACCAGCTCCGTGAAGGTGCGGCGTCCCTCCTCCGAGGCGCTGATGTCGAGGTAGACCAGTTCGTCGGCCCCTTCGGCGGCGTATTTCGCACCCAGCTCCACGGGGTCGCCGACCTGGCGCAGTCCCACGAAGTTGATGCCCTTGACGGTCTGTCCGTCGCGGATGTCGAGGCAGGGGATTATGCGTTTGGCAAGCATCGCGCGAGGTCTTTGAGGGTGATGCGCCCTTCGTAGAGGGCTTTGCCGACGATGACGCTCCGCAGGCCCTGCCGGTCTAACTCTTCGATGTCCGACATCGAAGAGATGCCGCCGCTGACGGTGATCTCCACCGTCGGGAAGCGGCCTTGCAGGTCGGCGTAGAAGGCTGCCGAGGGGCCGCAGAGCATGCCGTCGCGGGAGATGTCGGTGCAGATAACCTGCGTAAGCCCCTGCGGAATGAATCGCCCGATCAGCTCGGGGGCCGAGAGCGTCGAACTTTCCAGCCAGCCCTCGATGGCCACCGCGCCGTTGCGGACGTCGGCCCCGAGGATCAGCCGCCCGGGGTCGAACTCCGCGAGCCATGCGGCGAAAAGGTCGGGCCGGCGGACGGCGACGCTGCCGCAGATGGCGCGGCGCGCTCCGGCGTCGAAGACGCTGTGCAGGGCCTCGCGGCTCTTGATGCCTCCGCCGTACTGCACTTCGAGCGAGGTTCGCGCGGCGATGCGTTCCAGCACGGCGAGGTTGCGCGGCTCCGAGGCCTTCGCGCCGTCGAGGTCGACCATGTGCAGGCGGCGGATGCCCGCCTCCTCGAAGCGGAACGCCGCTTCGAGCGGGTCGCGGTAGTAGGTCTTCCGGCTGGCGTAGTCGCCCTGCGTGAGGCGCACGCACTGGCCGCCGATGATGTCCGTTGCGGGTATGATTTCGATCATGGTGTCAGAGGTTTAGAAAATTGAGTAAAATCCGCGCGCCCGCCGCACCGCTCTTTTCGGGGTGGAACTGCGTGCCGAAGAAGTTGCCGCTCCCGAGCGCCGCGCTGAACGGGCGGCCGTAGTCGGTCGTGGCGATGGTTGCGGCGCAGGGTTCGGCGGCGAAGGAGTGAACGTAATATACATAGGTCTCCCCGGCCGTTTCGTCGAACAGCGGCGAGCGGAGCGAGGTGATCGTGTCCCAGCCCACGTGGGGGACTTTGAGCCGCGCGCCGTCGGCCGCCGTGGCCGGAAGCCGCAGGACCTGCGTCGGGAAGATGCCCATGCAGCGGGCGTCGCCCTCCTCGCTCGAAAGGCACATCAGCTGCATGCCGATGCAGATGCCCAGGACGGGCTGCGTGAGCGAGGGGATCACCGTGTCGAGTCCCCGCTCGCGGAGCTGCGACATGGCCGACGAGGCCTCGCCGACTCCCGGGAGGATCACTTTGTCGGCCCCGCGCAGCAGGGCGGGATCGGCCGTGAGCGTGAATTCGGCCCCTGCGCGGCGAAGGGCGTCGGCAACCGACCGCAGGTTGCCCGTGGCGTAATCGACGACGGCTATCATAGGACTCCTTTGCTGCTGGGGACGGTGTAATCGAACGGGATGTGCGCCACGGCCATGCGCAGGGCGCGGGCGAAGGCCTTGAAGACGGCCTCGGCCTTGTGGTGGTCGTTGTCGCCGCGGGCCGAGATTTGGAGGTTGCACCGCGCGGCGCATGCGAACGAGTGGAAGAAGTGGCGGAACATTTCGGTCGGAACGTCGCCAACCCGCTCGCGGCGGAACGAGGCGTCCCACTCGAAGTCGATGCGGCCCCCGAAGTCGAGCAGCGTCAGCGCCCGGCAGTCGTCCATCGGCAGGGCGAAGCCGTAGCGGGCGATCCCGGCCTTCGCGCCCAGCGCGCGGTCGACGGCCTCGCCCAGCGTGATGGCCACGTCCTCCATCGTGTGGTGTTCGTCGATGTCCAGATCGCCCCGCGCGTCGACGGCCAGCGCGACGCCGCCGTGGTGGGCGATCTGCGCGAGCATGTGGTCCAGAAAGCGCAGGCCCGTGGAGATTTGGCCGTTGAAATCCCCGCGGCCGTCGAGGTCGAGGCGGACGGTGATCTGCGTCTCGCGGGTCTCGCGCCGGATTTCGGCCCGGCGTTCGCCGCGGCGGATGAATTCGGCGATTTCGCTCCACGAGTCGGTGACCAGCGCACAGGCGTCGGCGGCGCCGGCTTCCTCCAGCGTCCGCAGCCCTTCGGCGGGGGGAGCGAGCAGGATGCCCCGCGCCCCGAGGTTGCGGGCCAGCAGGATGTCGGTCGCGCGGTCGCCGATGACGTAGCTCGCCGCGAGGTCGTATTCGCCGCCCGTGTAGCGGCCGAACATCCCTGTCCGGGGTTTGCGCGTGGGGGCGGCGTCGGCCTCGAACGTGCGGTCGATCAGCTGGTCGTCGAACGCGACGCCCTCGCCGCCGAGCGTCGCGAGCATTTTGTTATGCGCCGGCCAAAAGGTATCCTCGGGGAAGGACGGGGTGCCGAGCCCGTCCTGGTTGGTGGCCAGCACGAGGTCGAACCCGAGGCCCGTGAGCGCCTTCAGGGCGGAGATGGCTCCGGGCACGAACGCGAGTTTTTCGAGGCTGTCGATCTGTTCGTCGGCGGGTTCGGCGATGATCGTGCCGTCGCGGTCGATGAAGAGGGCTTTTTTCATAAACGGAAGTTTTTGACGGTTTCTATCATCCGGGCGTTCTCCGCGGGGGTTCCGACGGTGATGCGCAGGCATCCTTCGCAGCCCGGGATGCGCGAGCGGTTGCGGACGATGACCCCGGCCGAGATCAGCGCGTCGTACATGCGGTCGGGATCGGGGGTGCGGACCAGGATGAAATTGGCATCCGAAGGGTAGACCCGCTCGATGGCGGGGCAGGCCGCGAGCTGCGGCGCGAGCCGGTCGCGCTCGGCGCGGATTTCGGCCACCTGCGGGGCGATGTCTTCGGTGAGCCGTTCGGCGACGGCCTGCTGTGCGAGGCTGTTGATGTTGTAGGGATATTTCACGCGTGCGAAAAGTCCGGCGACGGCTTCCGACGCGAATGCCAGCCCGAGGCGAAGCCCTGCCATGCCCCACGCCTTCGAGAGGGTTTGCAGGACGATGAGGTTCCCGAATTCGCCGAGGCGCGCGAGGAATCCCGGCCCGGCGGCGAAGTCGATGTAGGCTTCGTCGAGGACGACCATGCCGTCGAATTCGCGGAGCAGCCGTTCGATGCCGGCCGCCGGGAAGGCGTTGCCCGTGGGGTTGTTCGGGGAGCAGAGCCACAGCAGGCGGGTGCGTTCGTCGGCGGCCGCCAGCAGGGCGTCGGCCGGAAGCGAGAAGTCCGCGCCGAGCGGGACCTCGCGCATCTCGACGTCGTTGATGTCGGCGGCGACGCGGTACATGCCGTAGGTCGGGGCGATCGAAACGGCGTTGTCGACGCCCGGACGGCAGAAGATGCGGTAGCAGAGGTCGATGGCCTCGTCGCTGCCGTTGCCGATGAAGACCTGCTCTTCGCGCACGCCTTTCAGCGCGGCGATCTTCTGTTTGAGAAGCTTCTGATGCGGGTCGGGGTAGCGGTTGACACCGTTGTCGTAGGGGTTTTCGTTGGCGTCGAGCCACGTCGTGATCTCTCCGCCGGAAAACTCGTCGCGGGCCGTGGAGTAGGGTTTCAACGCCCGGATGTTGGGGCGCACCAGTTCTTCGAGCGGTCTCACAGCACACCTCCTTTCATGCGGACGCGCACGGCGGCGGCGTGCGCCCCGAGACCCTCGGCCTCGGCCATGGCGATGACGGTCGGGGAGAGGGTCGCAAGCCCCTTGCGCGAGAGTTCCTGATAGGTGATCTTGCGCAGGAACGAGTCGGTGTTCACGCCGCTGTAAGCCCGCGCCCAGCCGCCCGTGGGCAGCGTGTGGTTGGTTCCCGAGGCGTAATCCCCGGCGCTTTCGGGCGACCAGGGGCCGATGAAGACGCTCCCGGCGGCGGTGATCTGCGCCGCGACGTCCCAGGCGTCGCGCATCGAGATGATCAGGTGCTCGGGGGCGTAGGCGTTGGCGAAGCCGATCATCTTTTCGCGGCTGTCGAGGACCACGATGCGGCTCTGGCGCAGCGCCTCGCGGATGGTCTCGCCGCGGCGCAGCTGGAGCAGCTGTTCGCCGACGGCCCGCTGGGTGTCGCGGGCGAACTCCACCGACGGGCAGACCAGCACCGCCTGGCTGTCGCCTCCGTGTTCGGCCTGCGACAGCAGGTCGGCGGCGGCGAAGGCGGGCGACGCTTCGTCGTCGGCCAGCACCAGCACCTCCGAGGGTCCGGCGGGCAGGTCGACGGCCACGTCGTTGGCGCCGACCAGTTGCTTGGCCTTGGTGACGTAGCGGTTGCCGGGACCGAAAATCTTGTCGACGCGCGGGATGCTCTCCGTGCCGTAGGCCATGGCCGCCACGGCCTGCGCCCCGCCGACGGAGAAGATACGGTCGACGCCGCACAGATCGGCGGCATAGAGGATTTCGGGGGCTATCGTGCCGTCGGGGCGCGCGGGGGTGCAGAGGATGACCTCCCCGCAGCCGGCGACGCGGGCCGGGACGGCCAGCATCAGCACCGTGGAGAAGAGCGGCGCCTTGCCGCCCGGGATGTAAAGGCCCACGCGGCGGATCGGCACGGCGCGCTGCACGCACCGGACGCCCGGCATCGTCTCGATGTCGACCTCGGGCGGCAGCTGGGCGCGGTGGAAGGTCTCGATGTTCGCTTTCGCGGCGGCGAGGGCCTCTTTCAGCGCGGCGGGGATGAGCGCGGCGGCTGCGGCGCGCACGTCGGCCGGAATTTCGAACGTCCGGGGATCGCGCCCCTCGACGCGGCGGGTGACTTCGCGCAGCGAGCGGTCGCCGCCGGATTTTACGTCGGCGAGGATTTCGGTCACCTGTCGCGTGATCTCCTCCTCTTCCCGGGTGAAGCGCTCGGTGAGGGCGGCCCACTCGGCGCGTTCGGGATTGTTGTGGATTTTCAGAATTTCCATGACGGTTCCGGATTTTTAGCGGATCATGTTTTCGAGTGCCAGGATCAGGATGCCTTCGGCCCCGATCTCCTTGAGCCGTTCGATGCGCTCCCACAACTGGTCCTGGGAGATGACGGCGTGGATCGAGCACCACCCCTCCTGCGCCAGCGGCAGCACCGTCGGGCTGCGCATGCCGGGGAGTATCCGGATGGCGTCGCCGAGCCGCTCCTTGGGGAGGTTCATCAGCACGTATTTCATGCCGCGGCTGTCGAGGATCGAGTTGAGGCGGAAGGTCAGCTGCTCCGTTTCGCGGCGCTTGTCGCTGTCAAGCCCCGGGCAGGCGATGAGCACCGCCTCGGAAAAGAGGACCTTCTCGACCTCGACCAGCCCGTTGGAGATGAGCGTGCCGCCCGAGGAGACGATGTCGAAGATGCCGTCGGCCATGCCTACCGCCGGGGCGATCTCCACGGAGCCTTCGATGGTGTGGATCTCGGCCTCGATCCCCTTCTCGGCGAAGTAGCGGGCGAGGATGTTGGGGTAGGAGGTGGCGACGCGCCGGCCGCGGAAGAACGCGAGGCCTTCGTAGGAGGTCGTTTTGGGTACGGCCAGCGAGAGGCGGCAGCCTCCGAACCCGAGGTCCATGATCTGCTCGACGGGGAAACCCTTCTCGGCGACCTCGTTCAGCCCCACGATGCCCAGGTCGGCGACCCCCATCGAGACGGCCTGCGGGATGTCGTCGTCGCGCAGGTAGAGGACTTCCAGCGGAAACCCTTCCGCGCGGGAGATGAGTTTGCGCTTGCTCTCGGCAACGCGGATGCCTGCTTCGGAAAGCAGGTCGATGCTCTGTTCGTTCAGTCGGCCCTTGGCTTGGATGGCTATTCGTAACATATTCGGTGTGTGTTTGATTGTTTGCTTCTTTCGGACACCCACCTGCGGTTCGGCACGCAAAAAAGCCCACCCGCAGGGGGTGAGCTTCATGTATTCTATAATAACCTCTTACATATACATAATCGACCTACCCCTCGGTAAAGTGGTGATGGTGATGATGGATATGGTTGAAAATCGTCATTCGTCCGGTTGTTGGAGGCAAATATAGGGTTTCTGCGGGAAAAAACAAAATCCGGCCCGGATTTTTTTGCATCCGGCGGAAAAACGGCGGTCGGGGAGGATGGCCGCCGCTCTCGTTTGGCGAAACGCTCCGCCGCCGGATTGATTACAGCCGCCGCAGGCGCGCGGAAGGGAAACGGAGCGCGAAGTTGCGGTTTTTAAGAGTTTTTAGTATATTTACGGCCTGCATCCAGTGAAAACGGCCCGTGCGGTGCGCAGGGGCCGTACGGGCGGCCTTCCGGATTGTAACCTGTTCGTCCGGGACCCGCAGCGCGGACCTTTCATTTAAAACGAAAAGACAATGTGTGACCCTATTCAGTCGATTGCGACCCGTTTGCGCGGGCTGCGCGAAGCGCTTGAACTGACCCAGGAGGAGGTGGCTGCGAGCTGCAACCTTCCGGTCGGACAGTACAGGGAGATGGAGAGCGGCACGGCCGATTTTTCGGTGAACGTGCTGCAAACCATATCCCGCCATTACGGGATCAGTCTCGATGTGCTGATGTTCGGCGAGGAGCCGAAGATGAACGCCTATTTCATCACCCGCGCCGGAAAGGGCGTGTCGGTCGAACGGCAGAAGGCCTACAAGTACGAGGCGTTGGCGGCGGGATTCCGCGACCGGAAGATCGACCCCTTCATCGTGACGGTCGAGCCGGCTGCGGACGACGCCCCGATGCACCTGAACTGCCACCCCGGGCAGGAGATGAACTACGTGCTGGAGGGCCGCCTGCTGATCGGGCTGAACGGCAAGGAGATCGTGCTGAACACGGGCGACAGTCTCTATTTCGATTCGGGCCTGCCGCACGGGATGAAAGCCCTCGACGGCAAAACGGTGCGGTTTCTGGCCATAATAATGTAACGGCAGCATGGTAGAGCGATTTTTATCCCAGACCTCCTTCGTCTCGCAGGAGGATTATCGGAAGAACCTGCACATACGGGTTCCGGAGAATTTCAATTTCGGCTACGACGTGGTGGATGCATACGCCGCCGAGCAGCCCGGTAAGGAGGCGCTGCTGTGGACCGACGACCAGGGCGCCGAAATCCGGTTCACCTTTGCCGACATCAAGCGCGAAAGCGACCGCACGGCCTCGTATTTCCAGAGCCTCGGCATCGGAAAGGGCGATGTGGTGATGCTGATCCTCAAGCGCCGCTACGAGTTCTGGTTCTCGATTCTGGCGCTGCACAAGCTGGGCGCGGTGGTGATCCCGGCAACCCACCTGCTGACCAAAAAGGATGTAGTCTACCGCTGCAATACGGCCGGGATCAAGGCCATCGTCGCGGCGGGCGAGCGGGTGATCACCGATCACATCGCGGCGGCCATGCCCGAAAGCCCCACCACCGAACTGCTCGTCAGCGTGGGTCCCGAGGTCCCCGAAGGGTTTCTCGATTTCCACGCCGGCATCGAAAAGGCGGCTCCTTTCGTGCGCCCGGAGCGGGTGAACGCCAACGACGACGTGATGATGATGTATTTCACCTCGGGGACGACCGGCGAGCCGAAGATGGTGGCCCACGACTTCACCTATCCGCTGGGGCATATCACCACGGGGCTGCTGTGGCACAACCTCCACGAAGGCAGCCTGCACCTGACGATCGCCGACACGGGGTGGGCCAAGGCCGCGTGGGGCAAACTCTACGGGCAGTGGCTGGCCGGGGCCTGCCTGTTCGTCTACGACCATGAGAAGTTCACGCCCGCGGACATGCTGCGCAAGATCGAGCAGTACCGCATCACGTCGCTGTGCGCGCCTCCGACGGTCTACCGCTTCCTGATTCGCGAGGATCTCACCAAATACGACCTCTCGTCGCTGGAGTACTGCACCACGGCGGGCGAGGCGCTGAACGGAGCCGTGTACGACACCTTCCTGCGCCTGACGGGCATCCGTCTGATGGAGGGCTTCGGGCAGACCGAGACGACGCTGACGCTGGCCACGTTCCCGTGGATGAAGTCCAAACCCGGGAGCATGGGCGTCCCCAATCCCCAGTACCGGATCGACCTGGTGACCCCCGACGGCCGTTCGGCCGAGGACGGCGAGCAGGGGCAGATCGTGATCCGCACCGACGGGGGCAAGCCGCTCGGTCTGTTCAAGGGTTACTACCTGAACGATGAGCTGACCCGCGAGGCGTGGCACGACGGGGTGTATTATACGGGCGACGTGGCGTGGCGCGACGAGGACGGCTACTACTGGTTCGTGGGGCGTGCCGACGACGTGATCAAGAGTTCGGGCTACCGCATCGGTCCGTTCGAGGTGGAGAGCGCCCTGATGACCCACCCGGCGGTGGTGGAGTGCGCCATTACGGGCGTTCCCGACGAGATTCGCGGCCAGGTCGTCAAGGCGACGATCGTGCTCGCCGAGGCCTACCGCGGGCAGGCCGGGGAGGCGCTCGTCAGGGAGTTGCAGGACCATGTGAAGCGCATCACGGCTCCTTATAAATACCCGCGCGTGATCGAGTTCGTGGAGTCGCTGCCCAAGACCATCAGCGGCAAGATCCGCCGCAAGGAGATCCGCAGCGGCGACGAAGGGAAATAATCCGGCCGCAGGCCGGCGGGGAGAGGGACCGTGCGGAGGGCGCGGTCCCTCTCTCTCTTTGCGGCTGCCGCTCCGGGGCCGTCGCGGGATTTTAACGGAACCGTATATTGCGGTTCTGAAAAAGTTTCCTAATTTTGTCTTGTGAAAGCCTGAACATGCCCGGACGTGGAGAAGAAAAAAGAACTTGAGAATTTGCTTGTTTCCGTAAGCGAGAACGACGATTACGCTTTCCGGGTTTTCTATGATCTCTATTACCGGAGCGTTTTCCGGTTCGCCTACTATTTTCTGCGCAACAGGGAGGCCTGCGGCGAGGTCGTGAGCAACGTCTTCGTCGCCGTCTGGAAGTCCCGCGTCGCGCTGCGGAGGATCGAAAACATCGACGCCTACCTCTACGTCGTCGCGCGCAACGAGGCGAACCGGTATCTGAAGGAGTCCCGTACGCGCCGCCGCTGCCTCTCGTTCGAGGAGATTCCCATCTCGCTGATCGACCGAAATTCCCCCCCCCACAGCGAAGACGCTCCCGATAGCCGGTTGATAGAGGCCGAAGTCGAGGAGCTGGTTCGCCGTCTCATAAACGATTTGCCCGAACGCTGCCGCACGGTGTTCCTGCTCAACCGGCAGGAGGGGCTGTCGTCGCGCGAGATCGCCGAGGCGCTGTCGCTCTCCGAGAGCACGGTGCGGGTCCAGATCAAGATCGCCGTCGACAGGATCGTGGCCGGCATACGCACGCATTATCCCGACCTGAAGCTGGTTTCCCTGCTGCTGTTCCTCTTCACGGCGCGTTTCTGACGCCTGCCGGAATGAAAAAAATGAAAAAAAGCCGCGGTTCCCTTAAACGGAACCGCGGCTTTCGCACTCTATATGTGTATACGACCAAAAAGGAGAAATCATGCAATATCAGCATACGAAGAGGGAGCCGGAGATGGCGGAACTGATCGAAGGTTCGGAGCGCGACCGCCGCAGGCTGGCGGAGCTGCTGGACGGCATCCGGGTGGGACCCGGAGTCGACGCCATGGCCGACGGAATGCGGGAGGCGGTGTGGGCCGACGTGCGCTCGCGCATCCGCCGCCGGGGAATCCGGATGCGGATCGTCCGCTACGCCGCGGCTGCGGCCGTGATGGCGGGCGTCGTCTGCGGCAGCTGGTTCATGGGCGGACGCCGGACCGAAAGCCGTCTGGTCGCCGCGGCGCAGCCGGTGAGCGTCTCGACGCCTCTGGGCGTGAAGTCCGACGTGGTGCTGCCCGACGGTTCGCGGGTGCGGCTCAACGGCGGCACGCGCATCGTCTATCCCGCGCTGTTCGGCGACGAACGCCGCGTGGAGGTCGACGGCGAGGCCTATTTCGAGGTCGAGCACGACGCCCGCAGGCCCTTCGTCGTCGTCACGGGACAGGTCGTCTCGACGGTGCTCGGAACGACTTTCAATGTGCACGCCTATTCCGAGGACGAGAATTACCAGATCACGCTGGCGACGGGCAGCTTGCTGGTGGACGGCGGTCCCGAGTCGCGGAGCGTGCGGCTGCGTCCCGGCGAGCAGGGATTCTTCGAGAGGACCTCCGGACTGCTGTCGCTGCGCAGGGTGAACGTCGAGCAGGTGCTCTCGTGGCAGGAGGACAGGCTCTACTTCCGGGCCGAACCCCTGGCGTCGATCGCCCGGAGCCTCGAAAGGCAGTTCAACGTCGACATCACGATCCCCGACGAACGGCTGCGCAGGATCTGTTTCACGGGTGAGTTCGTCGACGGCGAGAACATCCACGAAATCATGCGGATCATCTCGGCCGACAGCCGCATCCTCTGCCGCAGCCGCAAGAACCATTTCGAGCTTTACAGAAACCGATAGAGATTCACGATTTTTTTCACTACAACCTAAATTTCAATCCTTATGAGTAACAATTCTACCAGCAGAAGGTCCTTCCGGGACCTTTTCGGCCAGCGGATGCTGTGCAGACTGAGCGGATTGCTGACCCTGTGTTGGTTCACGGTGGCGGCCCAGGCTCTTTACGCGCAGAATCCCGTGATTTCGTTGACGCTGAAGAACGCCACCGTGCGCGAGGTGATCGAAGCGGTCAAGACGCAGAGCGGCTACTCGTTCTGGTATCGGGAGAGCGAGATCGACCTCCGGAAGCGCGTTTCGGTCGAGGCGCACGATCAGAACGTCCTGAAACTGCTCGACGGCGTGCTCGCCGACCAGGGAATTCTGGCCAAACTCGAAGGCCGCCACATCGTGCTTTACAAATCCGACCCGGCAGGCCGGGGCCGGGAATACCAGCTGAAGGGCCGCGTCGAGACCGAGGCCGGCGATCCGATCGTGGGGGCGAACGTGCTGGTCGAGGGCACGACGAACGGCATGGTGACCAATTCGAAGGGCGAATTCGCCCTGAACGTGACTGCGGGCGCGCGGCTCAGCGTGTCGTTCATCGGCTACGACGCGGCGCAGGTCGAAGTGGGCAACCGGACGCATCTGACCGTGGTGCTGAAGGAGAATAACCAGCTCCTCGACGACGTGGTGGTGATCGGATACGGCGTGCAGAAGAAGGTCAACCTGACCGGCTCGGTCGCCGTGCGGCAGATGTCGGAGATCGAGAACCAGCCCATGACGCACGCCTCGCAGGCGCTCTATTCGATGCCCGGCGTCTACATCAACCAGGCTTCGTCGAAGCCCGGCAGCGACGGCGCGACGATCCGCATACGCGGCGTCGGCACGATGAGCAGTTCCAGCCCCATGGTGCTGGTCGACGGCATGGAGTATTCGCTCAACGAGTTGAATCCCGGCGACATCGAGACGATCTCGGTGCTGAAGGACGCTTCGGCCTCGATCTACGGTTCCAAGGCCGCCAACGGCGTCATCCTCATCACCACGAAGCAGGCCAAGAAGGGCGCGCCGGTGGTGAAGCTGAGCGCCAACTTCGGCATTCAGTCGGCGACCTACGTGCCCGACGTGGTGACCGACCCGATTCAGTATATGAACATGCGCAACCAGGCCGAACTGAACGAAGGCAAGCTGACGGTGACCTACAACCGCGACGACATCCTCGAATACGAGGAGGGCATGAAGCACGACAAGTACATCTATCCCGCCTCCGACTGGTACGACCTCTGCTACCAGAACGGTTTTCTCCAGCAGTACAACGCCCGCGTTTCGGGCGGCACGGACAAGATCTCCTACTCGCTGGGCGGCGGTTACATGAACCAGCGCGGCATCATGGTCGCCAACGACGACGCGGAACGCTTCTCGTGGGACATGAAGATCAACGCGCAGGTGACCAAGCGCCTGAAGGTGGGCGTCAGCCTGCTGGGCAACCTGCGCTACAACACCGACCCGATCTACGGCGTATCGACGACGGTCAACGTCATCAACCGCGCCCTGCCGATCTTCGGCACGCAGCTGCCCGACGGCAAGTGGCTCTCGACGTGGCTCTCGACCCCCGGGCGCAACAACCCCGAGAATCCGCTCATGGAGCTGCACGAGGGCAACACCAAACGTCAGCTTCACCGCATTCTGGGGCGCATCAACATCGGCTACGATCTGCCGTGGGGCATCAAGTACAACGCCAACCTGGGCTACGTGAAGGTCGACCACTATTCGAAGGACTTCAAGCACGCGATGTACACCTACAATCCCAAAACCCTCGAGCGGAAGAACTTCAGCGCCTACGTCTCGGCCAAGGACTGGGACAACAACGCGATCAACTACACTTTCTACAACACCCTTTCGTGGGGCAAGAGTTTCGGCGGCAACCACAACTTCAACGTGATGGTCGGCACGGAGTACAAGCGTTACGACGGCAAGAACTTCCAGGCCAAGAAACGCGACTACTTCAACAACCAGCTCACCGCCCTGTCAGTCGGCGCCACGATGGAGGATATTTCGGGCGGATCGTCGCTCGAACTGCTCTTCTCCTACTTCGGGCGAATCACCTACGACTACAAGGAGAAATACCTGATCGACGTGACGGCGCGTTACGACGGTTCGTCGAAATTCGCCAAGGGCAACCGATGGGCCTTCTTCCCCGCCGTGTCGGTCGGATGGCGCATCGACAAGGAGAATTTCATGCAGAACGTCCGGGCGGTCGACGTGCTCAAGCTCCGCGGCTCGGTCGGCGAGATGGGCAACCAGGCCATCGGCAACTACGAGTACCTGATGGCCGTGCTGGCGAACAAGAGCTACAATTACAGCTTCGGCGACGTGCTGTCGGGCGGCGCGGCGATCAAGGATTTCGTCGACGAGAACATCTCGTGGGAGACCACCCGCACCTACAACCTCGGACTGGATTTCGAGGCCTTCGACCACCGCCTGCTGTTCAGCGTCGACCTCTATAAGAAACGCACCGAAGGCATCCTGCGCGACGTGAAGATTCCGGCGCAGATCGGCAACCTGAACGGCCCGAAGCAGAACATCGGCGTGGTGGCCAACGACGGCGTCGAGCTGAACCTCCAGTGGCGGAGCGCGGTCAAGAATTTCCATTACAGCCTCGGCGGCAACTTCTGCTACAACAAGAACATCGTCGTCGACCTCGACGGGCAGGAGTACATCAAGACCTTCAACATCATCCGCGAGGGCGAACCCATCGACGCGTGGTATCTCTACCAGGCCGACGGCTTCTACAACAGTTACGAGGAGATCGCCAATTCGGTGACCGTCGGCAGCGGCGTGAAGCCCGGGTACATCCGCTACAAGAATCTCAACAACGACGACAAGATCGACAACGACGACCGCGCCGTCTGCGGCAACCTCACGCCGAGCATCACCTACGCCTTCAACTTCTCGCTGGGATGGAAGGGACTCGAACTTTCGGCGCAGTTCCAGGGCGTCGCCGACGTGAAGACCTATCTTTCGGGCAACCTCGCAGCCCCGTTCTGGAACGGAGCGGGCGTGCTGAAGGAGTGGGCGACCGACGCGTGGACCCCCGAGAACCACAACTCCCGCCTGCCGATCCTCCACACCGCCACGGGCGCGCCCGAGATGCACGACTACAAGAACACGCAGTGGCTCTACGATGCGTCGTACCTGCGCTGCAAGCAGCTGCAACTCTCGTACACCCTCCCCAAGAGGTGGATTTCGAAGCTCGGAATGAGCCAGTGCCAGATCTTCGTCAACGGCGAGAACCTCTTCACGATCTCCCCGCTGAAGATGTTCGACCCCGAGATCGACCTTTCGTCGACCAACCTGATGCAGTATCCTTCGCTGCGGACGATCAACTTCGGCTTCAACATTACTTTCTAATCGCTTCAAATACGGAAAAACATGAAAAAAACAGTAATCGGATTGATGCTTTGCGGTGCGGCGGCGCTGGCCTCCTGCAACCTCGACACCATTCCCACCGACAAATATACGGTCGAGACGTTCTGGGAAACCGAAGAAGGAACCGAGGCCGCCATGACCGGCTGTTACAACATACTGACCAACAGCGCGCTGTTCGGAGACTCGGCGCCGCTGCTCGAAGAGACCTGCACGCCCAACGCCTATAATTACAACAACGCGGGCGGATACAACGTCATCGCCCAGGGGACCCACACGGCCAACAGCTCGGGCATCATCGCCAACCGCTGGAAAAAGTGCTACGAGGGCATCGGACGCTGCAACACCCATCTCAACCGCCTGCCTGCCGCCGCCGTGGCCGACGACCGCAGGGTGCAGATGGAGGGCGAGGCCAAGTTCCTCCGCGCGCTCTATTACTACATGCTGGTGACCTATTACAACGGCGTGCCGCTGATCCTCGAAGAGCCTGTCTATGCGCACGGTTCGCTGCCCCGCGCCTCGCGCGAGGAGGTGGTGCGGGCGATTCTCGACGATCTGAACGACATCATCGACCGTGAACTGCTCGACTGGCAGTGGACCAAAGCCGCCGACCAGGGGCGCGCCACGCGCGGCGCGGCGATGGCCCTCAAGGCCCGTCTGCTGCTTTTCGAGGCCAGCAAGCTGGTCAACCCCTCGAACGACGCCGCGAAATGGCAGGCTGCGGCCGATGCGGCCAAAGCCGTGATCGAAAAGGAGGCCCAGGCGGGCTACGACCTGTTCGGCGACTACCGGAAACTCTTCCTGCCGGCGAACGAGCACAACTGCGAGTGCGTCTTCAACATCGAATTCTCGAAGACCAAGAACACGGCCGTCAATTCGTTCAACGTTTACAGCGTCCAGTACCGCAACAACGCACCGCTGCTCGATCTGGTGATGGACTACCGGACGACGACCGACGGTGCGGCCACGATGGGCAAGTACGACAACCTCGATCCGCGTTTCGCGGCGACGAATTTCTATCCCGGGAGCACGTTCCTCGGCAAGGCCAACTGCCCGGCCGGGGAGGTGTGCCAGTTCACGGGCTTCGCACACCGGAAACTCACGATCTACGACGCGCAGAAGCGCGATTCGGACGACAGCAACGGCGAGACCAACTACATGTTCATCCGCTACGCCGACGTGCTGCTGATGTTCGCCGAGGCGCAGAACGAGGTCGACGCCACGCCCTCCGATGCCGTTTACGACGCCGTGAACCGCGTGCGCGGCCGCGTCGGCATGCCCACCTATGCCTACGGTTCGAAGAACCAGTCCGAGATGCGCGAGATCATCCGCCACGAGCGCCGCGTCGAATTCGCCGGCGAGGGGCTTTATTACAACGACATCCGCCGCTGGATGACCGCCGAGCTGGTGATGAACGCCGTGATTCAGGACTATGCGGGCACGGACATCGCCGTCCGGGCGTTCGACCCCGACCGCGACTACTGGTGGCCCGTTCCGGCGGACCAGATCCTGCTGAACAAGAAACTCGAACAGAATCCCAATTATTAATCCGACAACCGCTAACTGGCAATTATGAAAAAATATCTGTGGATACTGGCCGCCGCATTCCTCCTTCAGGCTTGCAGCAAAGACGAGGAGGAGGGACCTTACGTTCCCTGGCGGCCGGGCGACGACAAGGAGGAGACGATCGACCTGGACAAGGCCACGAAGGTGATGATTCTGACCGAGCAGGCCAAGAACCGGATCGTGATGATCGACCAGCCGACGGGGAAGGTCGCCTGGGAGTGGACGGCCGCCGACAGCGGGCTTTCGGCTGCGGAACAGGCGTGGTTCGATCTGCCCGACGAGGCCAAACCGGTCTACAACCGTACGTGCGTGCTCGTCACGGCTTCGGGCGGCGGCGTGGCGCTGATCCGCATTGCGGACAAGAAGGCGATGTTCTACGCCAAGCCGGGCGGAAACCCCCACTCGGCCGAGGTGCTGCCCGACGGGAATGTCGTCGTGGCGTCGAGCACGGGCAACCTGTTGAGCGTCTACGTGTACAATGGCGCCGACAGCTACGTTTCCAGACCCGCCTTCACCATGCCGGTCCATTCGGCCCACAACGTGGTCTGGGACCGGAAGCGCGGCTGCCTCTGGACGGCGACGGGCGCCCAGCTGCTCAAGCTCGCCTACAACGGGAAGCGTACGGCTCCGGAACTGACGCAGGTGCGCTCTTACGATATGGCGGCGGGGAATACCGATGCCCACGACCTGGCGCCCGTCTGCGGGGAGGATGCGATGTATGTATCGACGAATCAGCATGTCTACAAGTTCGACTGCGCGGCGGAGAAGTTCCTCGACGTGGAGATCTTCCAGCAGAACACCATCAAGAGCATTTCGACGGGGCCGGAGGGGTATTCCACGATCGTCATGCGCCCCACGTCGGGCGGGAGCAACTGGTGGTCGGCCGAGGTGTGCGACATGAAGGGCAACCGGCTGTTCAACCGCGCGGGCTACCAGATTTACAAGGCCCGCTGGTATGTGGAGAATCCGTTCGGGTATCCCGAGGTTCACACTTTGTAAAACTTAAAATGCAAAAACGATGAAAAACATCCGAAAATACATGATGGCCGCGGCATGCATGACCGCCGCTGCGGCGCTGGTCGCCTGCACCGAGGCCGTGAAACGCGACACCGAGGAGGAAATCCAGGAGATGACCGTTCCCAAGAAACCCGGGCCGATCACGAAGGTGCCGGCAACGCTCACCTGCAACGGCGGCGAAGAGTTCACCTTCTCGGTTTCGAAGGTTCAGTGGGCCGAGACCTACGAATGGACGATCGCCGAGCAGGAGAAGTCGAAAATCTCGATCATCGACGGTCAGGGAACCAACGTCATCACCGTCAGGGTGGTCAACGACGACGTGGTGATTCCCGCCCAGTCGGTGTCGGTGGTGGCCAAAAACGAACTGGGCGCGAGCAAGGTGCGCGAGTATTTCGCGGCGATCACCGTGTCGGTCCCCATCGAGCTGCCGGGCTATACGATCAAGAAGTACGGCAAACGCTGGTGGATGACCGAGAACTGCCACGAAGCGGGCGAGGACGGCAATCTGGGCGTTGCGCCCGACCTGACGGCTTTCTCGGTTGCGGGGTTGGAGGCGTCGCATTTGCAGCGGTTGAACGACGCAAAGGGCCGTTACTACACCTGGTATGAGGCGATGACCGGCATATCGGGCTGTACGGCGGAGCAGTGTCCCTATGTGCAGAATTACGAAGGGGTGGACGACGTGGGCAACGCCTTCAAACTCGACGGTACGGAGGAGGGCGAGTTCGGCGTCCAGATACGCGGCTGCTGTCCCGAAGGCTGGCACGTGGCCAACGCCAACGACTGGTGGGACATGCTGATGGCTATCAAAAGCGAGTATGCCATTCCCGACGATTTCGCGCAGGGCGGATACACCTTCTCCGGCGGTCACGACGGGAAACCCGAGAATGCCATTACGAAGGCCGGATTCTACAAGTCGGGCTGCACGGTCAAGAATACGGGCAACGTCGGCGCATGGCTGCGCGGCGGCAACGGCCGTATCGTTGACGGCGGTATTTGGAATCAGGCGAATATGACGCTCACGGACGCCGGGGAAGCCCTCCTGCAATTCGTCGACGGGGCCGAAAGCATCGGTTTCGGCTGGTATCCGCTGGGCTATCAGAAGGCCGACGGCAGTTTCAACAGCGGCGCGTTGGGCAAATGGGGCTACGTGTGGTTCATCGGGCAGACCAACGCCTCGACGGCCCGTTCGCTGGTCATCAGCGGTACGAGTCTGAACCTTCAGACCAAAACCAATCAGGAGGCGGCCAAGGATATTTATCTGAACGTCCGCTGCGTGAAAAACTACACCAAATAACCGGAAGCGATGAAAAAAAGAATTCTGTTTACGGCAGCGGCGCTGGTGTGCGCCGCCAACCTGACGGCCCAGTGTCTCGGCGTCGGAAGCTCGACCAGCAGCATGAGCCCCGAGGAGATGGCCGCTGCCGCGAAGGCCGGCGTGGAGTATGTCGAAATCGGCATCAGCGGCCGCGGGACCGTGGCTGAAATCCGCGAGAAGGCGCTGCACGCCAAACGCATGGCCGACGAGGCCGGTCTGAAGGTCTGGTCGTGCCACCTCCCGTTTTCCCGCAAGCTGGACATCTCGGTGCTGAACGACAGCGCCCGCATGGCCAACCTCGAATTCCTGACCGAAATGATCGCGATCTGCGGCGAAGTGGGACCGGAGAAACTGGTGCTGCATCCCAGTTCCGAACCGATTGCGGACGGGGAGCGCGAGCAGCGTATCCGGAACAGCATCGCTTCGATCGGCATATTGCGCAGGGAGGCGGCGCGGATCGGCGCGCAGCTGTGCATTGAGGACCTGCCCCGCACGTGCCTCGGGCGGAACTCGGCCGAGCTGCTGCGCATCATCGCCCCTTATCCCGAGGTGAAAATCTGTTTCGACACGAACCACCTGCTTTCGGAGGACCTGCTGCACTTCGTCGAGGCGTGCGGCGACCGGATTGCGACCGTCCATGTCTCGGATTACGACATGGTCGATGAGCGTCACTGGCTTCCGGGCAAGGGCAAGATCGACTGGCCCGCGCTGTACGGGGCGCTGATGAAGGCCGGTTACAAGGGCGTCTTCATGTACGAATTGAAACGCGGCGAGGGATCGTTCGGCGAAATGGTCGCCATTTACGAAAAGCTGGCCTCCGACGCGGCGAAGCTGGAATAACGCCGCTCCCGAAGAGTGCGAAAAAAAGAGGTTACGGCAATTCGTAGCCTCTTTTTCTGTGGGCCCAGAGGGGCATGATCCCACGACCTTCGGATTATGAGTCGTAATTTGTCGATTTTTAGCTGTTTTTGGTAATTTCTATATTGTTTTGTAAATGCTTGTATTTCAATGGCAAATATAGCTATTTTATTTCACTTGGTTTTTGTTGGTTTCGATTAAATCCGTATATTTGTGTCTAAATTGTGTGTCTAAAATCAAAATTTATACACAAAATGAACTACTCGAAAGACGGTGTGACGGTGGCCGCAATGTTCGATTCAGCCCATCCGAAAAAGTCCGGGAAGTGCTCCGTAAAAATCCGTGTTACCTACAATCGAGTGCGTCACTATTATCCGACCGGGAAAGATTTGATGCCGGCGGAGTGGGACGCCCTGCCAACAACAAAAGCCCGTGCACTTGTGGAGATACGCAAGGACATCGAAAGCAGCTACCAGATAGTGCGGACGGCTGTTGAGGACTTATTAATGCGCGGTATCTTTTCATTGGAAAATCTTAACAATCGACTAAAACGAGCTGGTGGCGATACGCTTAATATTGCTTTTGAGGGTAAAATAGCCGAAATGAAAGCACAGGAACGCATCGGGAATATGATGGCCTATCGGGTTGTTATGAAGGGGATAGAACGATTTGCCGGACCTCGTGTTCCTTTGTCGAGTGTTTCGGTGGATTGGATTCGTCGTTACGAAAAGTTCCTGCTTAAAGAGGGTAAAAGCCGTACTACCGTCGGAATACATATGCGACATATACGGGCAATACTCAACGACATGAAGCGGTGCGGAAAGATTTTAGAGGCGCAATACCCATTCGGCCGGGGGCGGTATGAGATACAAGCCGGAGAAGGGCGTAAATTGGCCCTCACGCTGGAGCAAATAGGGCAGATAGCCAATTATGAGGACGGAACCGAGGCAACGGCCAAATACCGCGATTATTGGCTGTTCCTCTACTTGTGCAACGGGATCAACGTTGCCGATTTCGTAAAGTTGAGGTATCGGGACATCGTGAACGGTGAAATATGCTTCGTTCGGCAAAAGACCGAGCGGACGACCAAGACCCGCAAGGAAATCCGGGTCGTTGTCACGGAGCGGATGCAGGCAATAATCAACCGCTGGGGCAACCCCTCCCGGCCCGACAGCTTCATTTTTCCGATTCTCGACGGACAGGAGGATGCAATGCGGCGGAAGTGTAAAACGATGTATTTCACCCGTGCGATCAATAAGCGTATGAAGGAGGTGGGCGAACAGCTCGGGATCGGCAATATCTCGACCTATACGGCCCGGCATTCGTTCGCTACGGTGTTGAAGCGGGCAGGAACCAATATTGCCTACATCTCGGAAAGTCTCGGGCATCAGGACCTCAAAACGACCGAAAACTACCTCGCCAGTTTTGAGCGAGAGGAGCGGGTAAAAAATGCGGAATTATTAACCAGATTTTAGAGATATGACAATAAAACAAGCGAAAATATTCAGAGGCGACAAATGCGGTGAGGATAATAGCCTCGGTTATCATGCCTTAAAATCCGAAATACGAGAACTCAAAAAGCAGTATAAATTTTGCGACGAACTCGTCGATGAATTAAAGGTCGATGGATATAAATATTTACAAGGTCGCATTTGCGATATTCACGACGAAAATAAAAATATGCTCGGTTTTGACCGGGGGAAAGCTCCCACAGAAGAAGAAATAGAAGACCAAATATTCGCAGCGGGGCACGATTATATTGAATATTTTGTCGACAATCCAACATTATCATTTCATTATGATAATGAAAGATTGGAATTTGTTAGCGATGACGGGCAATATATTAGCTCCGGTGATGTATTGGGAAGTGAAGAATGCCGTGAGTTGGCAATGAATGATCTATGGGAAAACTATCGCCACGACCATCCACGAGGGGCAGATATAGATGCCGAATTGTCAACATTGCACTTTCAATGTGAAAGCCAAATAGCGCATTTTAGGGATCGTCAGGCTTTTATCGACAAGATAAAAACACATTCGAATACAATAGCTCCCCAATATTCTTTGGTGGATTATATAACAAGAGATCGCGATAAAGTTTTACAATTCATCGATAACGAGTTAAGACCCTGCAAGGCGACGCAAGGAAAGCTAATCGCTATGTTAATAATTGTTTTGCATGATGCCGGGTATTTGGTAGAATATAACGGTAAATTATCGGATATACATAAGGCTTTCAAGGACGCATATCCAGGTAAGGTAGGGGCACTAACCGGTATCGTTGATTATGTAAACAGCTATAATAACGACAAGTACACCGGGGATAAACAAATCAAACAGGAGGCTTTAGAATCGCTGCGATATAAATTGAAATAATTATTGTGTAATACAGTGGAGTACACGGGGCTCCACTACTCAATTTATCACCTTTGCGCTATCAACGTTGAGCAATCCGCCCGATCAGCGGACATTGTTAAACACTTAATAGCGTTAAGGTATGAATGAACCTGTTATCGTCACCACCCCTGCGCAACTGCAATCCATCATCAGCGATGCAGTAAACGCGATTCTTCCCAAACTCGCCGACTTCCGGCGCAAGAACGAACCCGTCGAAACCGACGGGATGACCGTTGAGGATGCCGCCCGGTTTCTGACCGCGCAGGGCATCCCTACCACTCGGGCATCACTCTACAACCTCGTCTACAAAAACACAATCCCGCACAAGAAATTCGGACGCCGTACGGTGTTTTCGAAAAAAGAACTTCTTGCGTGGATCGAATCGCGCACCGTGCGTCCGGAGGACAAGCGGACCGCCGCCGCATTGCGTATCGCCGAGAGTGCCAACCGTAAATAATCCCGGAGCTATGAAACAGAAAGAGCAAGCCCCCGGCACTCGAAGCGAGTACGCAGGGGCAAATAACGGCACCGGCAAATATACGCAATCCGGGAATGATATGCAAATTTTGTTTGGTCACCATCAACGGCGGGTGTATAATTTCCTGTTGCAGGGTGGGCGCCATTCGGTAGCGGATATTTCCGCGGCGCTAAGGTTGTCCGATCCCCGGGCCCTTATTCGGGATTTACGGCACAAGGGTATCGCAATATCCGACGAATGGGTAAAGGCCGAGCACGGCGGCCGTTTCAAACGGTATTTCATCCGAAAGGAGGTGCGCGATGAATAAGCGTAATAGCTTTGTTTTCTACCGTTCCTTTCGGGCTGCGATGGAGGGGCTTTTACCCAACGAATACCAGCTGTTTATGAATGCGATAGTAATGTATGGACTTGATCGTACATTGCCGGATTTACCGCCCGATCTATCCCGCATTTTCTATGATTATTGCTACCCTCAACTTGAGGCGGATTGGGTTAAATGGGAGCGTAGGCAATCTCGGAAAGGAGGTACCCGATGAGCCGCGATACGATGGTCTATTACCGTTCATTCCGTGAATCTTTACGCGAATTGCCGCCGGACTTGTACAAGGTCGTATCGGAGACGATATTCGATTACGCCTTTGAAGGCATTGCGCCTGGTCCGGATAGCAATGCGGTTGCAAAAGCGCTATTTATTGCGATTAAGCCTGTAATTGATAATGCGCATAACCGATACGATGCTTGTGTGGAGAATGGGCGAAAAGGTGGAGCGCCCAAAGGAAGCCGGAACAATCCAAGCGGAAAAGCTATCCAACCTAACCAAAGACCTAACCAGTACCCTAACCAAGAACCTAACCTTTATAAGGATAAGGATGTAGATAAGGATAAAGATATAGAGAGTAAAGGGGGTGCAGGGGGAAGCGGAAAATCGAATGTCGGTAACACCCCCAAAGGTACCAGCGCGGACAAGCCGCGCAAAGTCGCAGCCAAACGCGCGGCGTTTGTTGCTCCCTCTCTCCAAGAGGTCAAAGATTATATTTCCGAAAAGGGATATACGGTCGATGCCCAGCGCTTCATCGATTTCTACGAGGCGAAAGGCTGGATGATCGGTAGAAATAAGATGAAAGATTGGCGGGCAGCTGTCCGAACGTGGACGCGCCGGCCGGATCAAACCCCAAACCAGACGAACCATGAAACGCGAAAAACAAATTTCCTATAACCGTCCGGAGGCCGTTGAAGTGCTCCCGGAATCGCCTGAACTCGAAACGGCCGTTTTGGGCGCATTGATTCTCGAACCGGATTAACTGTCCGATGTTGCAGAGATCGCCGAAATTTCGGCATTCCAGACCCCGATACACGGCAAAATCTACGGCATGATGCTCTCGATGCTCGCGGAAGGCGTTAAAATCGACCTCTACACGCTTACGCAGCGCTGTAAAACCGTTGAGGGGTTAGGCAACCCGGCGGCCTACCTGGCAAAGCTCACGCAGGCCGTCGGCTCGGGGGTAAATGTCCTCGACCACGCCCGGCAGCTCAAAGACACGGAGACCCGCCGCCGGTTGTGTCTATTCGGCCATGAACTCGCAGTACGGGCGGCCTCCGATCCCTCGGGCGTTTTGGATTGGGCGACAACAGAAATAACCGCCATAGCCGCCGCAACGGTACACGCCAACGATATTACGCCATTGTCGGATGTCGTGCGGGCCACCCTCGACGACTTGGAACGCCGGCAGCAGGCCCGCCAAACCGGGGAGTGTATCGGCATATCTTCGGGATTGTCCCGCCTCGATGCCCTTACGGGCGGCTGGAGGGGTGGCCAGCTTATCGTGTTGGCTGGCCGGCCCGGTATGGGCAAATCGGCCGTAATGCTCCATTTCTCCCACGCCGCAGCGGCTTCCGGGGTTCCGGTGTGCGTGTTTTCGCTGGAGATGCCCGATACACAGTTGGCCGGGCGAATGTTGGTAGGAGGTTCGGGAGTTAATTCCGGATCGTTCCGAACGGGCGATATAGACGCCGACAGCTGGCGCAGGCTCGAACAGGCCGCCGCGGAACTTTCCGCGCTGCCGGTTTACCTCTATGACCGGGCCAATATTTCGATGGGGGATATACGCTCGCAATGTAAGGCTATGGCCCGCCGGGGACGGTGCGGGATGGTCATTATCGACTATCTGCAACTGCTCGACACGGCAAGCCGGAACACGAACAGCACCCGCGAGCGGGAGATCGCCGCCGCCAGCCGTTCGGCAAAACTGCTCGCAAAGGAACTCGATATTCCGGTTATCTTGTTGTCGCAGTTGTCGCGCAAAATAGAGGAACGAACCGATAAAACCCCGATGCTTTCGGACCTCCGGGAATCTGGCGCCATCGAGCAGGACGCCGATATCGTGGCCTTCATCGACCGTCCTGCAATGTACGGCCGGACCGAGATAGACGCGGGACGATATGGGACCATTCCGGCCGAGGGCGTCGGGCTGCTGCATATCGCCAAGAACCGGGAGGGGGCGACGGGGTGCGTGATTTTCCGGCACAACGAAAGTATTACACGTATTGCGGACTATGAAAGCACGGCGACCCCCCCCCAAACGGACGGCGAACCGTTTTAAGAGTGTTTGCGATTTAAGCGCATGAAAATACCCAAGTGGAACAAGTACCCACGGCGGGGGAGATAATCGAAAATTCAGAAACAGGATATGAAAAAACAGATGTTTTACCCGCCATTGCGGGACGAGTTTACAAAATTCGGCGACAAATTCGAGAAAATCGCCTTTTATATGGCAAACGGATTCGAGGCGGGGAGTTTCCGTGTCTGATACCCAGCCGTTGAAATAAGCATATCATAAACGCCCTAATGTGGCAGAAACGAGTAAAATAAATAAGCATTTTTAACTTGTTAAACACGCATAATTATGACACAGCCCAAGAAAAAGACGGCACAAATGCCGTGCAAATCATTCAAGCACGACGGCGCAACCCTTACGGTCGGAGTTGCCGAAGTGACCGTAAATCGCAAACCTAATCCGTCAGAGGTGTATTTTCTTGTTGAATACGGCGGTGATGAGGATACACCCGAAGCGGTCGTTACTTTCACGCCGGATAAGGCTGTAGATATTGCCGAGGCTCTGTTGAGGTTTGCAAGGCTGGCCCAAAAATAGGATAGATGGGCTTTGTGCCCGTCTATCCTTAAAAACAAGGGCCCGCCCCCTGTACTTGGTTCTCGCAAGCCAAAGGTACTAAAAACGGGGGAATGAGCAGGATAAATCCAAAAGAAAAACGCAGAGGCGGCCAGCGGGACGATTCCGAGGTTCATATAAGCTATTCGAGAGGGCAGTTGATGCAGCTTATTGTGGACACGGATCGGAAACTCGGGGTCAAATACAATCACGACTTCAAATATCACTTCAAAAAAGATAAGCTATTAAATATCAAAATATTATGAAAGAAGAAGCTAAAATCTACGCGGAGTATTGCATCCGGAATCAAATCGCTGCCGGAGGGTCTGACGATTGGCAGATCCGTTTGGGGAAATACATCGTATCATTGCAATACGTGGATTGCCCTGGCGATGGCTTCTTGGGCCGTCTTGCGTCTTTGGCGGGGCGTGTCCCGCAGCGTTTAGTCGCCGTTGTATATCAGAGAAATCGAGACGGTCAGATCAATGCTATCCGGCAAATATCGGTTCCGGCGAAGGGGGCCAGCATTACGACCGACAATGCGACGGTTTTGAAACTGTTCGGGCATGACGGACGGTTATGTGGTTTTGAGGTCTCCAAATCGAAAGGTCCTTATTTTTGGGGCGGTAGATGGGGGCGTATATCCGCCTCTCAGCCGCTCCTACCGGACGAGCAGAAGCGGGGAATAACCCGGGACACGGAGCGCTGGGTTAGTATAAAATAGATTGTTAATTATTTAATCCATATGAGGATATATGGCACAGGATTCCATTCACAAGATCATCACAATCGAGATCGAATACTCGAAACTTATCAAAGGCTGGGCAGAGGCGCAAAAGGTAATAGATGAGACCCGGCAGTCTATTAAGAACCTCAAGAAAGAGGATGCAGATTATTACGAGAAGATGGCCCGGTATAAAGCCGTAATTCGGGATAATACCGATGCGCAGCGTCAATACATGAAGCAGATCAACGAACAGGTCAAGAAGGATGCGCAGCTTGATGGCTCCGTTAATAAACTCCGGAACGATATTTCGAAGTTGACGAAAGAGTATTATGCACTCTCCGAAGCTGACCGCAAATCGGCAAAAGGAATGAAGATGGCCGAACAAGTCCGCAATATGCAAACGGAGGTGAACAAGGCCGAGCAGGATTTGCTGAATTTCCGGTCCAATGTCGGCAATTATGCAAGTGCGCTTAGTCCGCTTTCTTTCCAGGTGCAACAAGTGGCCCGGGAACTTCCGTCGCTCACGATGTCCGCCCAGCAGTTTTTTCTGGCGATTTCCAACAACCTGCCGATGCTTGCCGATGAACTGAAGAGAGCTTCGGCCAATAATAAAGCGTTGCGAGCCGAGGGGAAAATGACGATCCCGGTGTTCCGGCAGGTTATTTCGTCTATCTTTTCCTGGCAGACGGCTTTGGTCGTGGGCATTACCCTGCTGACGGCCTACGGGAAAGAGATCGGGGCGTGGGTAAAGGGATTGTTTAGCGCAGGTAATGCGTTGTCGGATGTTGCTCAATATACGCAAGACCTCAACCGGGCCATTGAAAACAGCCGATCAGAGTTGAAGCGGGAGTTTGACGCCCTCCGTGAGGCAAAAAAGGGTACAGCCGAATATGCCGCCGCCCGCAAAGTCATAGAGGATAAATACGAGGATTATCTTTCCAACCAAAAGGAGGAGATACGGAATTTGGAGGACCAAAAGGCGGCTTATGATGCCCTTGCAAGTAGTATTACGGCGGCAGCTATTGCTAAAGGATTGGAAGAATCCAATGCCAATGCCTCCGAAGAATACGGCGAGGCAATGGATAAAGCCTTCGAAGGCGTGCAGGATAAGTTTATTAAAAAATTCGGCCGGGAGGCCGGGATCGCTTATTTTACCGAGTTTCGTGCCGGGTTAAATAGTGAAATTCCGGAATTGAAAGAGCGTGCGGAGGAAATATACCGGATGTTCAATGAGAACACTACAAAAACTCGGACGACTATGGCCGGGAACCGTCCGGTCGTGAGTGAATATGTAGAGGTTTCCAATGAACTGGAAAGCACGCTGAATAAAGTGCGAGATGCTACGGATCGGTATAACGAAGCCCTTTCTGCAAACAAAATAGCGATGAAAACATTGATGGATATGTACAAGATCAGTACAGATGACATCAATGGGCAAGGGGAGGCCATCAAGGATTTAATCAAGCGAAAGGAACAAGAACTTGCCGATATAAACAAGGAGATCGCAACCACGGAGGACGAAATCATTTCACGGAATAAAAGGGCCGAAGCTGTTGAGAATGAGATCAAACGCTTAAAAGAACTTGGACGAACGAATGAGAAGGCGCAAGAGGCTGCTAATAAAATAGCACGACAAGCCGCCAGGACACAGCTCGATTTAGAGAAGCAATTATCAAAATCCATTCTTGAACTTAGACAAGCGAGCCTTGAAAAAGACCTGGAACTTTCCCGGCTTCGCTTTTCGTGGGAACGCCAAGAGCTGGAAAACAAACTCAAATACGACAAAACGCTGACTGCGGAATCCCGGGAGGCTATAAACCAGCTGATCCTGAATATGGAGGAACGCAGGTATAAGGAGGAATCCGAAATCCGCCAGCGTTGGAGCGATAAGGAGTTCGAGGAAGAAGCCCGCAATGCGGAGAACAGGATCAAGATGCGGATCAAAGTCCAGGAAGAGATGGACAAACTATCTCTTGCGCAAGTAAAAAACAGGAACTATGCAGGATTGATCGGGGACGACAAGGATGCACGGATTAAAGCGCAGCAGGCCGTTGCAAATGAAGAATTGCGTATTGCTCAAAGTAAATATGACGCTATTTCACAAATGGATGAGGAGCAATGGAGTGCGCAATACGGTTCTATTCAAGCCTATGAGATGGCCCGACTGGATGCAGAAAACAATGTGCAAGATGCAATTAAGAAAACGACCGACCTGTCTATCGCCTCGCAAAATCAGGCAATAAAAGTGCAACTGGACGAACTGGCGGCCGCCTCCTCGTTAGTTGGGAGTCTAAGAGGTTTATTCGGGGCGTTGGGCGATGATCTTGAGGCATTCGCCATTGCAGAGCAGGCATTGGCCGTGACGCAAATCATCATCGACGCTCAAAAAGCAACAATGGAAGCGATGGTTGCATCATTCCAACTCGGACCTATTGCGGGACCTATATGGTTTGCAACACAGAAAGGAATTATAACAGCGCAGGCGGCGATCGCATCGGCGACAACGCTCGCACAAGCCATCCCTTCGTTCTTCTCGGAAGGCGGCCTTGTCACGGGCCCGGGCACCGGAACTTCGGACAGCATCCCCGCAATGTTATCCAACGGCGAAGCTGTGATGACCGCCCAGGCTGTCAACGACTGGGGCGCAATGCTCTCGGCCATGAACGTGGCAAGCGGCGGAAACGCCATCCAAGTATCGAATCTTCCCCAGCGCAACGACGGAATGAGAGGGATGAAAGCGATGATCCGCGAAGCTATGCTTGAAATGCCGGCGCCCAGAGTTGCAGTGGTTGACATCATCAAAGGGGAGAAGCGGGTCAAGGTTCAAAACAGCCTCGGAAAATTAGGTCGAAAAAAATACGAATAATAACATGAATACCCTTAATAAGAAAGTGGCCGCCCTCGTGCATATACCCCCGAAGCTCTTGAAGCCAAGTTCGAAGAGTATGTCGAATGGGTGAAAGCGAATCCGCGATACAGCAACAAGGTATTGGCCGACGGTTCTATTATTCCCGTACCTTATGAACGCCCATTGACATTATCCGGCTTTGCGGTGTTCGCCGGAATCATCCCGGAAACATTCAGAGAATACGAGAAGCTCGATGAGTTTTCCGTCGTGTGTGCACGCGTGCGCGCGCGAATCGAATCCGATCAGTTGGAGGGTGCTATGTGTGAGCAGTACAACCCGACGATTGCGTCGCGTGTTCTGCATCTTGCCGACCGCCATGATGTGACCACCAACGGCAAGGAGATCAAACAGACTCCTGCCGTCACCTTCACCGTAGACGAAGCCGCAGCTTCGATCATTCAGTCCATTGGCAAAATGACAGTAGCAGTAAAGGAATGACGGGGCACGCTGCGTGCCGAATAACGACGAAATGACGAGAGCCGAGATAATTCCCGGCTCTCTTTGTCTTTTGTCGGGTGTATTTGTCCGTTATTTGCGCTTTGGGATGCTGAAATTTCGACGATCTCCCGGCGGATGGAAACTGTCGCCCCAAAGAATAAAAGCCGCCAAATCGGCTATTTCTTTGTTGTCGGCTTGGCTTATATTTGTTTGTGTCGGGTCTTATTGAACTAAACAGACAAATTGCGGCGCCTTTCGGGTGTTTTATCCCGGGAATATTCGAACGAAACGAACAATATGCCTCAAATAGCCGGGCCGCCTTAACACCTGGACAATCGGACGGACATACAACGCAAACGGTCACCCTATCCCGGGCGGTTGCTATTTGTTTATATCCTCGGAATCATCGCAAATAATGGGCTTTGTTGTCTTTTCTGTCGAGGTCAGATAGGCTGTTTCGGAGGCCGGATTATCGGGTAACGTTCCGAGGTATTGCCGCGCATTAAGGGGCGATACAACGGAGTGTCCGAGTTGGTGTTCGAGCTGTTGCCGGGCAACCCTGGCCACCGTGCCGCCCCGCTTGGCTACGTTGGCGTTCGCCTTGAAGCCTTTCGGGTTTTCGTTCCGGGACAATTCAGTGGCAGAGGCTTCGGCCAGCGAGTTCAACAGTAGTTCGACGTTAGTCATATTGTCCCGCAGATTCTCTTTCTTCAACCCTTTGTAACGTTTGTAGGCTTTCGTGGTACGTCCGGCCCACTCCATCGTGATAATGTCCGTAAGGGTGGCATATTGCGTACCATCGACGCCCCCACGTTTCCACTCGTCCGTGAGAAGTTTGCGGACTTCGATACTTTTCAGCCGCTGATTGATCCAGTTGTCGGAATACCCCAGCCGCTTATAATCGATCATCGCCTGCTCAATGGACAATTCCGGGTCTTGCATTTGGTCGAGACGGTCGCTGGCAATTTGTGCCATCCATTGTTTGAACGGTTCGGCCTTCGGGGACGGAATCGATTGTATCAAACGGAAAAGTTGCTGTGCATCTGCAACATCTGTAAGACGCATTTTTCCGTCGGGGGCGGGCATTTTCAAGGTACTACAAATTGTAGTAGGTTCACCCCCTCCCTCTTTTTTTATACGTGATTTTAGTACACTCCAATATCTTTTTGGATCGGGGCTATCAGTTAGAATGCCCACTACGTCAATAACCGAAAAATACCACGTTTCGGAGGCGTCATCCCATACGGTGCGCACCTTGCGCTCCTCAAATAATTGTATGGCTTGTTTCTGTGTCATAAGTCGGTATCGTTGAGATTTATGCCTCGTATCCTTCGTAATAGTACGACTGTTCGATACCTTTGAAAATAACCTCCCGATCATCCGTGCGGTCGGTTAATGCCTGGCTGAGCAGCGCGCGTAATTCAAGGTCATTTATTGGACTGCGTTCCATCGCCTGAAGGTATAAATCTTTGTCTACCTTCTGCCAGTCCACAACTCGCCGGAGACGCTTTTTCAGCATCATATCGAGCCATATCCGGGTGGCCCGGCCGTTGCCCTCCATGAACGGGTGGGCGATGTTCATTTCAACGTATTTTGCGATGATCTCCTCAAAGGTCGTTTCCGGCATCTGCTCGATTACCGGAAGTATCGCGCCCAGGTAAAGGCAATTTGCAAAGCGAAAGCCACCTTTTGCAATGTTCAGCGTCCGAATCTTTCCGGCGAAGTCATACAACCCACCGAATAGATAGCGGTGAATCTCACAAAGTCCGGTCACAGTTCCTACCTCTATGCGGTCAATGTCCCCCGATTCGAAAAGGGTGTGCGCCTGTTCGAGGCTTTGGGCGTCTATTTGATAGGTTTTAGAATTCATATAGGACGGTTTTTTATTTCGTTTTCCAGTTCTTTCAGTTGTTCCATATCCTCACGGTCTGCCTCAATAGCTTCTTTGCGTTTGCGGCGTGCATTGAATTCTTCGTAAACCTGATAAGCGAATTCGTCTTTGTGCTCTTTACGGACCATTCCAGCGTTAGATAACAAGCGTTGGTCGTTGGAAAGCAGAATTTTATCGACGTTTTCACGCCAAAAATTCATTGTGAGGTCTTTTCGGTTCTTGGCTCTGAATTCAGCCGTTTCTAAAAAGATAACGACCAGTCGATTCAAAGAATCCAATTCGTCGTGCGTCAAATAGTTTTTGGCGATAATCACATCTTGTTTGCGCACTACCGCCCCTTTCCAAGAAGTCAGCCCCATATTCGGAGCATCTGCATCGGCTCGCGTCGTTACAATCTCCGCGGAAGTCTGCCCTGTTACGGCATACAAAAGTTTGTTTTGTGTCTCTGCATAGAACATTTGTGTCGCTTTGTCTGTTTTATCATAATCACTACTTAAGGCAAACAGATCGCGCACCTTTTGATAAAATCGCTTTTCCGAGGCTCGAATATCGCGAATACGGGCGAGAAGTTCGTCGAAATGATCCGGGCGGCCATCGGGATTTTTCAATCGCTCATCGTCAATTACAAACCCTTTACGCAGGTATTCGGCAAGATTGCGGTTTGCCCATTGGCGGAACTGCACGCCGCGGATAGATCGAACGCGAAACCCTACCGCTAAAATCATTTCCAATGAATAGAATTTAACTTGGTAGGGCTTGCCATCTGTGGCAGTTGTTAAGTAATTCTTAATAACTGAATCGGCGGTTAATTCTTTGTCTTTTAGTATGTTGTTTATGTGCTGGCTAATGTTGGGGACCGAGGTGGCAAAAAGTTCGGCCAACTGCATTTGATTGAGCCAGACCGATCCGTCGCGGGCCAGTAATGAAACACTACTTTTTCCGTCGGCTGAATTGTATAGTATCAATTCTTGTTCCATGATGCAGATGTTTGAGGTTATTCCCCTTTTTCTACTTTGATAAGTTTGCCGCAATGCGGGCAGGTGATTGTGTTTGTCGGTTGAGGGGCGAAAAAATCACCCACGTTACAACCAATAGCGGCGGCAATACGCTCAAGCACTTCTACACTTGGATTCCCATTAATATGCTGGCTAAGTCCGACGGGCGTAATTCCCATTTTTTCGGCCACTTCTTTAACAGTTAGGCCGTTAGCCTTTATTGTTCTCTTTATATCCATAGCTTTAAATCTTTGGTACTGGTACAAATGTAGCTATAACTTTATTTTTCTGCAAAAATAATAGTAAAAACTTTATTTTTTATTTGCATAATTAAATTTATAGCTTTATATTTGCATCAAGAAATAAAACCAATAACTATAAATGTTATGACAACCACCCGCACCCGCTACAACAAATCGAAGATCATGCGCAACGCCTGGTATCTGAAACGTGCCAACGCTTCGATGACCTTTTCGGCCTGCCTGCGCAAGGCTTGGCGTAACGAGAAGCTGGCGGTCATGACGGCGATAATCGAGAACCGCCCGATGGAGGAATCGAAGGTTGCGGAATGGCATCCGCTGGCAAATGTTCCGGCCGACTACTACGGCAACAGCAGAACGTATTACGGAGACTAACGATAACCGGGGGCGTACCGCCCCTCAACACCTATTACGGAAATTGAAAAATAGCGAGATTCTCGCAAAACCTCGATAAAACAATGAATGAACAATTAACCCGGTCCGACATTCGGACAATGGCCCGCAAGGCGGCCGATTACATCACCTTCAACTGCGACGGCGTAAGCGAAGGTTTCGAAATTACCCACAAGGGGTACACGATATTCGTTGACTATTCGGCCCGGTTGTGCAACGACGAGATGAGCGAATTTACAGAAGTCCCCGCCGTATGGGACCGGGCGGGCCGGGAGTGTCCGGAGATCGCCGAAGCCTTGCAATTAATGTTGAACTAACCGATTAAAACTATAAAATCATGACTATCGAAGATTTGAAAAACGTAAAATTAAGCCCGATGACCGCCGGATACCTGGCTATCTATATCAAATTATCGGACCTCTGCGGCGAGGCGGCGGAAGTTACCGAAATGGATTACGGCGGCTCGGCGGTCAATGAGGTGAACAGTGAATTTGACAGCGCATTAGGCAAAGCGCAAGACGAGGTAATGAAGTTGGCCGTGATGTCCATGACGGAAAATTTATGTACGTTGTCCAACAATACCGAACTATGATCTACGAACTGACATACGGCGGCTATCGGTTGGGGACATTCCCCACCGAGGCCGAGGCCGTCCGTCGGGCGGGGTATCTTCCGAAGGGGCGCTATACCGTCCGGGAATGGGAAAGGGATGGCGAATTTTCGACGTTCGACCCCTCGACGAATAAATGCTACTGTTTCACCAATAAATAAAATTTTAACGCTATGGACTACAACAAACCGGGTATATCTTACGGGGTAGCCAATTTTAACAGCTCGATGCAGGAGATTAACGCCGACATCGATTCCACCGAAATGATCGACGGGCTTATGCAGTGGGTAGAGCAATACACAAACGTGCTGCACGAAATATCCGTCGCCGAAACCCTCGACGATTTGAAAGAGTTGAAACAAAACGCAGCGAGTCCCGATGTACGCCCCGATGTTGTGATATGGGCGCTGCGCAGAATTGTGCGGGTAATAATGGCTGCGGATTGTTTGTATCAGCGCCTATGCCGGGAATCTTGAAGCACAAAATAACCTTCGATTACGAGACCTCTCAACTTCATTCGGGAGCGATTATTTGCCCCAGCCGTCAATCCGGGCGGCTGGGTTTGCTGTTGCTGGCCCTGCTGGTCTTTTGGAGGCACAACGGTATCATCGACATTGCGCTGTATTATCCGGCTACGAGGAATTTTCCGACATCCTTTACGCGCGTGCGAGACTCGGTAATTTTTCGCTGTATGTGCGCGCGTAAACGCGTAAAGCCAAACCTTTCGGATGGGGTCAATCGAGGTTTAACAGCATTAAAAATCGGCAAAGTTGTGTATAAATTGTGTGTAAATGAAAAACAAATCAGCCATCTACCTGTGTGTAAATGGCTGATTTTCAAGTGGGCCCAGAGGGGCATGATCCCACGACCTTCGGATTATGAGTCCGCTGCTCTGACCAACTGAGCTATGGGCCCGGTCCTGCGCCCCGGGGGCGCTTTCGTGGCGCAAAGATAGAAAAAGTATTCAGATTGCGCAACCCCGAGGTGCTTCGGGTGCGAAAAAATTTGCACGCGGGCTTGTTTGTTGCGAATTAATTCGTACCTTTGTCGCGCTTAAGCATTAATTAAAAACAAAAACAACGAAATGAAAAAGGGTATTCATCCGGAGAATTATCGTTTGGTGGCGTTCAAGGACATGTCCAACGACGTCGTGTTTTTGTGTCGGTCCGCCGTTTCGACAAAAGAGACCATCGAAGTGAACGGCGAAACCTATCCCGTGTATAAGATGGAAATTTCCAACACCTCGCACCCGTTCTACACGGGTAAGATGAAGTTGGTTGACACCGCTGGTCGCGTCGATAAGTTTATGAGCCGTTACGCAAAACGCTACGATAAGAAGAATGCGAAGTAAAACTGCTTGCGCATTTACGAAATAACGGGCTGCAACCGAGGGTTGCGGCCCGTTGTTTTTCATTCCCCGCAGGGAATTTCCGGTCTTTGTGAAAAAATCCGTACAAGATTTTATTTTTATGCATATATTTGCGCCTGAAGGCAAACAAGACCGTAAACCCTTAAAGAGTCGGAGCCATGAAAAACAAGATGAAGCATATAGCAACCGCCGCGGCGCTGGGCGTCGTTGCACTCCTTGCCTCCTGCGTGAGCAGGCAGGTTGCCGTCGAGGCCGAGAGCCGGAGCGATTCGCTGGAGTTGGTCGTCAGCGCGAAGGACTCGCTGATCAATGCCGTGTTCGCGGACATCAACGCCATCTCGGAGAACCTCGCGCTGATCAAGTCGCGCGAGAACCTGATCACCGTGGCTGGGGAGTCGGAGGGAGGCCGCCGTCCCGTCGAGGAGATCGACAACGACATCAAGGCCATCGACCGGCTGCTGCGGGAGAACCGCGCGAAGATCGAGTCGCTGCAACGTTCGGCGGCCCAGCTGCGCAAGGCCAATCTGCGTATCGACGGTCTGGAGAAGATGATCGCCGACATGAACAGGCAGCTGGCGGAGAAGAAGGCCGAGGTGGAGCAGCTGCGCGAGAGTCTCGTCCGGATGGGCGACGAGGTGAAGAGCCTGACCGAGGAGGTGGCTGTCCGCAGCGCCGAGGTCGAGAACCTGAGCGGCGAGAAGGTCGAGTTGCAGAACCAGCTCAACACGGTCTATTACATCGTGGGGGCCGAGAAGGAGTTGCGCGACGCGCAGATCATCAACAAGCAGGGATTCATCGGACGGACGCTGACCGTCGGACGGAACAGCAATTTCGACAGCTTCACGATGACCGATTCGCGCCTGCTGTCGGAGGTCCCCGTCGGACAGAAGAAGGCGACGCTCGTCACTTCGCATCCCGAGGGGTCGTACGAACTGGTGACCGACGCGAACAAGGTCGTCGAGAAACTGATCATCACCGATCCCGTGCGGTTCTGGGAGTCTTCGAAAATTCTGATCATTAGTTGCAAATAGGCGGTTCGTCCGCCGTTACAACGCTTTTCAGAGTCCCTGCCGGTCGCGGCGGGGACTTTTTTTGACATCACGGGAGCTGATTTGTTTGCTTCTCCTGATTTTTTTGTATTTTTGTTCGTAAAATCACGTCACACAGATCAAATAAGTTTATGGATTATCAACCCCAACCGCAGTTTGAGGAGTCGGCATTGAAGGAGAGTTGTTCTGCGGATTGTAGTAGTTGTCCTACGTTTCCGGCGCCGTTCCGCCGCATCGGCGATTCGACCTATTGTCGGTTTTCACAGCTTACGTTTGCAGCCGGAGAAGGGGTGACGTTCCCCGCGGACCGCATGGTGCGCATCCTTTTCGTGATGTCGGGATCGTTGAGGCTGGAACACGGAAACGACACGGTGCGTCTGGTTACGTCGAAACAGTGCGTGTGTCTCGCCCGCAGCGAACGCTTCGTGGTGACGGCTCAGGACGACGAGACGCATGTGGTCGTGCTGTCGCTCATCCATCGGATCGAATTCTGCGAGCAGGACATTTTCGACAAGGTGATGCCCTACGACTCGGTCGTTCCGACCGAATCGGTCCCCATGCTTTCGATGCATCCGGCGATAGAACGCCTTTTGAGCACATTCTTTACGATCCGCCAGATGTTCAACTGCGTCCGCTACCACCGGATGAAGGCCACCGAGCTTTTTATGATGATCAAGGTGCTCTACACGCCGACCGAACATGCCTACTTCTTCCAGTCGATGATTCAGCCGCAGGACAATTTCCGCGTCTTCGTCTGCAACAATTACGACAAGGCACAGGGCGTCGCCGAGCTGGCTTCGCTGGCGGGCATGAGCCTCTCGGTTTTCAAACGCCGCTTCGCCGAGCATTTCAACGACAGCGTTTACCACTGGATGATGCGCCAGAAGGCGCTGAAGGTCTTCACCGACATCCGCGACGGCGAGGACAGCACCAAGGCGCTGATGAACAAGTACGGGTTCCGTCACTACACGCAGTTCAGTCGTTTCTGCAAGAATTACCTTCAGGCGACGCCCGCGCAGCTGATCAACTCGATCAAGAAGAAATAGGGCCGCCGGCCGCCACGGATAAAAAGGATGAAAAGGAGGCCTCTCCGCAGGTCTCCTTTTTTCGATGCGACGCCGGATGAACCGCGCACGGCGTCATCGGGCTGGTCGCGGCGTAGGGCATCGGGCCGGATCGGATTTGCGGGTGACGCCGGGGCGGATGCCATCTGGTTTTCAGCGTTCCAGCACGTAGACGTTCAGGTCGATCCACTCTCTGTCGGAGAGCTGTTCGCCCTGTAACTCGACATGGCTGCGGAGGAAGCCGAGACGCTGCGGAATGCGGTTGCTCGGGAGGTTGCCCGTGCCGCAGCGGATCTCGACACGCCGCATGCCCATCTCCCCGAACGCAAGGTCGCAGAGCGTCCGCACAGCGGCCGTCATGATCCCCTTGCCCTGCTGCTCCTCGCGCAGCCAGTAGCCGATCTCGACGCTGCGCCTGGCGGCGTCGGCCGATTTGAAGCCGATCAGTCCCGCAAAGGCGTTGCCGCTGCGGAGCGTGAAGACCGGATTGGCCGTGTCGGCGAGCATTCCGGCCACCACCTGCCGGGTCTGCTCGATCCGGTGCGTGTCGGCCACGAACGGGAGCCAGCGGCCCAGGTGGCGGCGTTGGGTGTCGATCGAGGCGAAGATGTCCGGCGCGTCCTCCGTGCGGAGCCGCCGGAGCGCGTAAGGGCCGAAGAGGGGGATGGTTTCCATAGTGCGTGAATTCGTAGCGGTAAAGATACGAAAAAAGCGGGACGGTTTCAAAGCCGGATGGCGCTCGATTCGGCAAAACGCGCCGAACGATAAAGGCGGCAGGCCCCCGGCGCCGAAGATCGGGAAAAAGCGCGCATTCGGTTTTGCATATAAAAATAGGTGTCGAAGGCCCGGGATCCTGCCGCCCGGGAGCTGCCGGGACGCCGTCCGGGTGGCGGGGTGACATAGTTGGCCCGGGGAGGTAATATTTTTTGCGGTAGCTGTTGCGTTATCCAAAACTTTTCCTATCTTTGCACCCGATTTCGCCCCTGAAGTCAGGACGATCGGGCGCGGTTCTTTGAGAAGAGTGAAAAAGTAGAAAATTTATTCCGAATAATTTGCGCGATAAATTTTTTATGCCTACTTTTGCAATCCAAAACGGTGAATACTGCCGATGTAGCTCAGTTGGCCAGAGCAGCTGATTTGTAATCAGCTGGTCGGGGGTTCGAATCCCTCCATCGGCTCGGAAAGCCGACGCGAGGAGGAGCTGAAAAGGCCCTGCCGATGGCAGTAGCCGAAAAAGAGTTTGACGGTCAAACTTGTTTGAAACGACGAACTATTTTGAGGCTGGGAGTTCCGAAGGAACGAAGGCTTTTTACGACGACGAGCGGCGGCAGGACGAAAGCCTCCCCAAAGCGGGATCGGCGAAGTGGAACGAGGCGCAGCCGAGTGAAACGAGCCAATTCCTTCGGGAAAGACGAGCGAAGCGAATTCCTCGCGGGAGAGGAGCAAAACAAGGGAAGTTACCAGAGTGGCCAAATGGGGCAGACTGTAAATCTGCTGGCGTACGCCTTCGGTGGTTCGAATCCATCACTTCCCACAAAAAAGAGTGCCGGTTGGAGTTGCAGGCCCGGCGCCGTCGAGAGACGGTGTGAGGGAAGGGATAGCTCTGATACGGTCTGTTTTTGCGGAAGTAGCTCAGTTGATAGAGCATCAGCCTTCCAAGCTGAGGGTCGCGAGTTTGAGCCTCGTCTTCCGCTCCAATGCGCAGCAGCGTGTGATACGAACGCCTCCGTTCAGCGATGATGGGGAGTTTGTGTCGCTCGCTTGTTCTGCGAAATGAATTTTAAAACTTTGGGACAATTTTTAACAATACTTTAAATACTTAAATACTATGGCAAAAGAAAAATTCGACCGGTCGAAACCGCACGTAAACATCGGTACCATCGGTCACGTTGACCACGGTAAGACCACCCTTACCGCTGCTATCACGACTGTTTTGGCAAAGAACGGTCTGTCGGAACTCCGTTCGTTCGACTCGATCGACAACGCTCCCGAGGAGAAAGAGCGTGGTATCACGATCAACACCTCGCACGTTGAGTACCAGACGGCCAACCGCCACTACGCTCACGTAGACTGCCCGGGCCACGCCGACTATGTGAAGAACATGGTTACCGGTGCCGCTCAGATGGACGGCGCCATTCTGGTCGTTGCCGCTACGGACGGTCCGATGCCCCAGACCAACGAGCACGTGCTGCTCGCCCGTCAGGTGAACGTACCGCGCATCGTCGTTTTCCTGAACAAATGCGACATGGTGGACGATCCCGAAATGCTCGACCTGGTCGAGATGGAGGTTCGCGACCTGCTTTCCAAGTATGAGTACGATGGCGACAACGCTCCCATCATCCGCGGTTCCGCACTCGGCGGCCTGAACGGCGAGCCGAAGTGGGAGGAGAAGATCATGGAGCTGATGGCTGCCGTTGACGAATATATCCCCGTTCCTCCGCGTGAGAACGAGAAGCCGTTCCTGATGCCTGTCGAGGACGTGTTCTCGATCACCGGCCGCGGTACCGTCGTAACGGGCCGTATCGAAACCGGTGTCATCCACGTAGGCGATCCCGTCGAGATCGTAGGTCTTGAGGAGAAGACCCTCACGTCGACCTGCACGGGCGTCGAGATGTTCCGCAAGCTGCTCGACGAGGGCGAGGCCGGCGACAACGTAGGTCTGCTGCTCCGCGGTATCGACAAGAAGGAGGTTAAGCGCGGTATGGTAGTCGCCAAGCCGGGTTCGATCACTCCGCACACCGAGTTCGAGGCCGAGGTCTACATCTTGAAGAAAGAGGAGGGTGGCCGTCACACGCCGTTCCACAACAACTATCGTCCCCAGTTCTACCTGCGTACGATGGACGTAACGGGTGAGGTTCACCTGCCCGCAGGCGTCGACATGGTTATGCCGGGCGACCACGTGACCATCACCGTGAAGCTGATCTACCCCGTAGCTATCAACGAAGGTCTGCGTTTCGCAATCCGCGAGGGTGGCCGTACGGTAGGTGCAGGTCAGATCTTGAAGATCGTGAAGTAGTTCAGGCGCGAGAGCCATCGGAAGGTTGCTTGCGAATGGCCGAGCGACGCCGACTACTGTCGCCTGCGGTTTTCGGGCGACGAAATAATAGACAGAAAGCAGTACGGGTTACTGTACTCTTTCTGTCACCTAGGAGCATAGTTCAAGGGTAGAATAGCGGTCTCCAAAACCGTTGATGGGAGTTCGAATCTCTCTGCTCCTGCCAAGAGTAAAAGACGAAGATATGTTCAAATACGTTAAAGAATCTTACAACGAGCTTGTAAACAAGGTAACGTGGCCTACGTTTCCGCAGCTCCAGAGTTCTACGATCGTCGTGATGGTGGCTTCGGTCATCTTTGCCGTGGTCGTTCTGGCGATGGACGTGACGTTCGAGAACGTGATGGCAGGCATTTACAAGACCCTGGGCGGTCTTGGCCGTTAATTGTTTGCTGAACGATGAGCGAGATTAAGAAACAGTGGTATGTCGTCCGCGCAATCGGTGGCAAGGAGGGGAAGGTCAAAGAGTATATCGAGGCTGAAATCCGCCACAACCACCTTGAGGACTACATTTCCCAGGTGCTGATCCCTACCGAAAAAGTCTATACCATCCGCAACGGAAAGAAGGTCTCCAAGGAGAAGGTCTCTTATCCGGGCTACGTGCTGGTGGAGGCTGCGTTCGTAGGGCAGATTCCGATTATAATTCGCAATACCCCCAACGTGCTGGGTTTCCTCGGCGACACCAAAGAGGACAGCCGCAAGATGAACGCTACGCCCCTGCGTCCGCAGGAGGTAGCGCGTATTCTCGGCCGCGTCGACGAACTGAACGCACAGGAGGAGGAGAACGAAATACCCTTCTTTGTCGGCGAGACCGTCAAGGTTACGGACGGTCCTTTCTCGAGCTTCCAAGGTACTATCGAGGCAGTCGACAACGAGCGCAAGAAACTCACGGTATCAGTGAAGATATTCGGGCGCAAAACTCCTATGGAGTTGAGTTTCACCCAAGTAGAAAAAGAATAATTAACCAAGGAAAACTATGGCAAAAGAGGTTGCTGCATTTATTAAATTGCAGATCAAAGGTGGTGCCGCCAATCCTTCGCCCCCGGTTGGTCCCGCATTGGGTTCTAAGGGAGTCAATATCATGGACTTCTGCAAGCAATTCAATGCTCGTACGCAGGACAAGGCGGGAAAGGTTCTTCCGGTCATCATCACGGTTTACAGCGATAAGTCGTTCGACTTTGTTGTAAAACAGCCGCCCGTAGCTATCCAGCTCAAGGAAGCAGCTAAAGTGCAGAAAGGTTCCGCGCAGCCCAACCGCGACAAGGTCGGTCAGGTGACGTGGGATCAGATCCGCGAAATCGCGCAGGACAAAATGCCCGATATGAACTGCTTCACGCTGGAATCCGCTATGCGCATGGTTGCCGGTACTGCCCGCAGTATGGGTATCAGTGTCGTCGGAGAATTTCCTAATATGTAATTGCGAAGAAGATGAGTAAGTTGACAAAAAATCAAAAGATCGCCTACGCTAAGGTGGAAGCCGGTAAGGCTTACAAGCTCTCGGAGGCTGCCGCTCTTCTGAAGGAAATTACGTTCACGAAATTCGACGCTTCGGTGGATATCGACGTGCGTCTGGGAGTCGATCCCCGCAAGGCGAACCAGATGGTCCGCGGCGTGGTGACGCTTCCCCACGGAACCGGTAAGACGGTGCGCGTGCTGGTGCTGTGTACTCCCGAAAAGGAGGCCGAGGCACAGGCTGCAGGCGCGGACTATGTAGGTCTGGACGAGTATGTTGACAAGATCAAGGCCGGCTGGACCGACGTTGACGTGATCATCTGTACTCCCAATGTGATGGGTAAAGTCGGTGCGCTGGGCCGTATTCTGGGTCCCCGCGGACTGATGCCGAACCCCAAGACCGGTACGGTTACGATGGAAGTCGGCAAGGCCGTCCAGGAGGTGAAAGCCGGTAAGATCGACTTCAAGGTCGACAAATTCGGTATCATCCACACGACGGTAGGCAAGGTTTCGTTCTCGGCAGATCAGATCGTGGACAACGCGAAAGAGGTGCTGAATATGATTCTCAAGCTGAAACCGGCTGCTGCCAAAGGTTCTTACGTGAAGAGTATTTATCTCTCGACCACCATGAGCCCCGGCGTGCAGATTGATTCCAAATCAGTAGAAACCAAATAAGAAGGAGGAGAGAAGAGATGACTAAGGAAGAAAAACTGGTTGTAATTGACAGCCTTGCCGAGCAGCTCCAGGCTTATCCTCACTTCTATATCGCCGACATCGAGTCGCTGAACGCAGAGCAGACCGCTGCCCTGCGCCGCAAGTGCTTCGAGAGCGACGTGAAGCTGGTGGTCGTTAAGAACACCCTCTTGGGCAAAGCCCTTGAGAAGGTGGAGAAGGCCGATGCTGATCTGGTAAAAGTATTGGAGGGTCCTACCTCGATTATGTTCACCAACGTTGCGAAAGCTCCCGCTGTTTTGATCAAGGAGTTCCGCAAGAAGTCGGAGAAGCCCGTCCTGAAGGCGGCTTTTGCCGAAGGATGCGTTTACGTGGGTGACGATCAGCTGGACGCTCTGTGTAACATCAAGTCGAAGGAAGAGCTTATCGCCGACATCGTCGCACTGCTCCAGTCCCCGGCCAAGAATGTTATCTCTGCATTGCAGGCTAATGCAGGCCAAAAGATTGCGGGCCTCGTGAAGACGCTCGAATCGAGAAACAACTAATTTCACAAACAAGAATCAAAAACAAATTAATAAGCTTACAACTATGGCAGACGTAAAGAAACTTGCTGAAGAACTGGTAAACCTGAAGGTTACCGAGGTAAACGAACTCGCACAGATCCTCAAGGAGGAGTATGGCATTGAGCCGGCTGCTGCCGCTGTTGCCGTTGCAGCCCCCGCTGCAGGCGCAGGCGAGGCTGCTGCCGCCGAGAAGACGTCGTTCGACGTTATCCTGAAGGCTGCAGGTCAGGCCAAGCTCCAGGTTATCAAGGTAGTGAAGGACATCGCAGGTCTTTCGCTGGGCGATGCTAAGGCACTTGTTGACGGTGCTCCCAAGGCCGTTAAGGAGGGTGTTTCCAAGGAGGAGGCTGAGCAGATCAAAGGCCAGCTCGAGGAAGCAGGTGCTGAAGTTGAGCTCAAGTAGCATTGCTGCTTAAGCGTCAATAGAAGACGAACAGGTATAGGGCTTACCGGTGTGTAAGCTCTATGCCTTTTCTTGGTCTAAAGACCGGAAGTGCCGATCAGGAGCTGTGTCCGGTTTTTGGAATATAGGATGCTCCCGGGGCCTGCAAGGCCTTCATACGGGAGCATTGCCGGGATAATGACCCGCACATTTTGGGGAGCGTAACCCATTACACTTCAACTAATTTGGATTTTACGATGTCCGCAGCAAAAACACAACAAAGAATTAGCTTTTCGACAGTAAAGAACCGGGTTCCGTACCCGGATTTGCTGGAGGTACAGCTTAAATCATTCCGGGACTTTTTCCAGATGGACACCACGGCCGAAAACCGTAAGAACGAGGGCCTTTACAAGGTCTTCCAGGAAAATTTCCCCATCACGGATACCCGGAACAATTTCGTTCTGGAGTTTATCGACTACTATATCGACCCGCCCCGTTACTCGATCGAGGAGTGCCTGGAGCGCGGTTTGACGTACAGCGTTCCGCTGAAAGCCAAGCTGAAGCTCTACTGCACGGACGACGAACACGAAGATTTCGGTGTTGTCGTTCAGGACGTGTACTTCGGTACGATCCCCTATATGACCGAACGCGGTACGTTCGTCATCAACGGTGCGGAGCGTGTCATCGTATCCCAGCTGCACCGTTCGCCCGGCGTGTTCTTCGGACAGAGCATGCACACGAACGGCACCAAGCTCTACTCGGCGCGAATCATTCCTTTCAAGGGTTCGTGGATCGAGTTCGCTACGGACATCAACAACGTGATGTATGCGTACATCGACCGTAAGAAGAAACTGCCCGTCACGACGCTGCTGCGCGCCATCGGCTACGAGGCCGACCAGCAGATCCTGGAAATCTTCGACCTGGCGGACGAGGTGAAGGTCAACAAGGCCAACCTCAAGAAGGCCGTGGGCCGCAAGCTGGCCGCGAGGGTGCTCTCGACGTGGGTCGAGGACTTCGTGGACGAGGACACGGGCGAGGTGGTTTCCATCGAACGAAACAACGTGATCGTGGACCGCGAGACGGTTCTCGAGGAGGAGCATGTGGACCAAATCCTCGAAAGCGGCGCCAAGACGATTCTGCTGCACAAGGAGAACCTCTCGGGCATCGACTTCTCGATCATCTACAATACGCTGCAAAAAGACCCGTGCAACTCCGAGAAGGAGGCCGTGGTTTATATTTACAGGCAGCTGCGCGCTTCGGAGCCGCCCGATGAGGCTACGGCGCGCGACGTCATCGAGAAGCTGTTCTTCTCGGACAAACGCTATGACCTGGGCGATGTGGGCCGTTACCGCATCAACAAGAAGCTGGATCTGGACACCGATCCGGCCATCCGCACGCTGACGCGCGAGGACATCATCGCCATCATCAAATACCTGATCCAGCTGATCAACTCGAAGGCCGACGTCGATGACATCGACCACCTGTCGAACCGCCGCGTCCGCACGGTGGGCGAGCAGCTGTCGAATCAGTTCTCGGTCGGTTTCGTGCGCATGGCGCGTACGATCCGCGAGCGCATGAACGTGCGTGACAACGAGGTGTTCACGCCGGTGGACCTGATCAACGCCAAGACCCTTTCGTCGGTGATCAACTCCTTCTTCGGAACCTCGCAGCTCTCGCAGTTCATGGACCAGATCAACCCGCTGGCCGAAATCACGCACAAACGCCGTCTGTCGGCCCTCGGTCCCGGCGGTCTGTCGCGTGACCGCGCCGGTTTCGAGGTGCGGGACGTGCACTACACGCACTACGGACGCCTTTGCCCGATCGAGTCGCCGGAAGGCCCGAACATCGGTCTGATCTCGTCGCTGTGCGTCTATGCGAAGATCTCCCCGATGGGCTTCATCGAGACGCCTTACCGCCGCGTGGAGAACGGCAAGGTCGATATGGACAATTCGCACATCCACTACTATTCGGCCGAGGAGGAGGAAGACCTGGTCGCCGCACAGGCGAACACCCCGATCGACGGGGAGGGCAATTTCCTGGAGCCGGATCGCATCAAGGCGCGTGAAGGCGCCGATTTCCCCGTGGTCACGGCCAGCGAAGTGGACCTGATGGACGTGGCTCCGAACCAGATTGCCTCGATCGCCGCGAGCCTTATCCCGTTCCTGGAGCACGACGACGCCAACCGTGCGCTGATGGGTTCGAACATGATGCGCCAGGCCGTGCCCCTGGTGACTTCGGAAGCCCCGATCGTCGGCACGGGTATCGAGAAGGACATGATCTCCGACAGCCGCATCCAGATCGTTGCCGAGGGCGACGGCGAGGTGGTTTTCGCCGATGCGACGAAGATTCAGATCAAATACGAGCGTACGGAGGACGAGATCCTCGCGTCGTTCGCTCCGGAGGTGACGACCTACACGCTGCCGCGCTACCGTCGCACCAACCAGAATACCTCGGTGACGCTGAAGCCCATCGTGCTGACGGGCGACAAGGTGACGAAGGGGCAGATTCTGACCGAAGGCTACTCGACGCAGCACGGCGAGCTGGCCCTGGGCCGCAACCTCAAGGTGGCGTTCATGCCCTGGAAGGGTTACAACTTCGAGGACGCCATCGTGATCTCGGAGCGTATCCAGCGTGAGGACATCTTCACCTCGGTGCACGTCGACGAATATATCATGGAGGTCCGCGACACCAAGCGCGGTGTCGAGGAGCTTACGTCGGACATTCCCAACGTCTCGGAGGACGCCACGAAGGACCTCGACGCCAACGGTATCGTCCGTGTCGGCGCCAATATCCACCCGGGCGACATCCTGATCGGCAAGATCACCCCGAAGGGCGAGAGCGATCCGTCGCCCGAGGAGAAGCTGCTCCGCGCGATCTTCGGCGACAAGGCCGGCGACGTGAAGGACGCCTCTTTGAAGGCCCAGCCGTCGCTGCACGGCGTGGTGATCGACACCCGTCTTTACAGCCGCGCCAACAAGGAGGGTAAAAAGAGCAAGAGCGCCGAGAAGGCCCAGCTGGACAAGCTCGACGAGAAGTTCGCAGCCGAAATCGCGGAACTTACGAAGCGTCTGGTCGGCAAACTGTGGACGCTGCTTCAGGGCAAGACCTCCACGGGCGTTACGGACTACTTCGGGGTGGAACTCTATCCCGCGGGGACGAAATTCTCGCAGAAGATGCTGGAGGAGATCGCCCGCAAGTCGACGGACGAGAAGACCGGCGTGGTGATGGGGTATCTGAACCTCGGGTCGTGCAACTGGACGGGCGACGCCCACACCGATGCGCTCATCGAGGCCACCATCAACAATTACACCATCGAGTGGAAGAAGGCCGACGCCGCCATCAAGCGCGAGAAGTACAACATCACCAACGGCGACGAGCTTCCGCAGACGGGCGTCATCCAGATGGCCAAGGTCTACATCGCCAAGAAGCGTAAGCTGAAGGTGGGCGACAAGATGGCCGGACGCCACGGTAACAAGGGTATCGTGGCCCGTATCGTGCGCGACGAGGACATGCCGTTCCTCGAGGACGGAACGATCGTCGACATCTGCCTGAACCCGCTGGGCGTGCCTTCGCGAATGAACCTCGGCCAGATTTACGAGACCGTGCTCGGATGGGCCGGCCGCGAGCTGGGCTTGAAGTTCGCCACGCCGATTTTCGACGGCGCTTCGCTCGACCAGATCAACGAATACACCGCGCAGGCGGGTATCCCGCACAGCGGCCGTACGTACCTCTACGACGGCGGAACGGGCGAGATGTTCGACCAGCCGGCTACGGTGGGCGTGATTTACATGCTCAAGCTGGGCCACATGATCGACGACAAGATGCACGCGCGTTCGATCGGTCCCTACTCGCTCATCACGCAGCAGCCGCTCGGCGGTAAGGCGCAGTTCGGCGGTCAGCGTTTCGGTGAGATGGAGGTCTGGGCGCTCGAAGGCTTCGGCGCCGCCAACATCCTGCAGGAGATTCTGACGATCAAGTCCGACGACGTGATGGGCCGCGCCAAGGCGTACGAGGCCATCGTCAAGGGCGAGAATCTGCCCAAACCGGGTATTCCCGAGGCGATGAACGTGCTGCTGCACGAGCTTCGCGGTCTGGCTCTGTCGGTGAAACTCGAGTAAGGTGTATTTTAGAGGAAAAGAAAAACGAGAACAAATATGTCAATTACCAAAGACAATAAACCGAATAATGGTTACAGCCGGATTTCGATCGGCCTGGCCTCCCCCGAGGAGATTCTGGCCCAGTCGAGCGGCGAGGTGCTGAAGCCCGAGACCATTAACTACCGTACCTACAAGCCCGAGCGCGACGGTCTGTTCTGCGAACGGATTTTCGGCCCGGTGAAGGATTACGAGTGCCACTGCGGTAAGTACAAGCGCATCCGCTACAAAGGCATCGTCTGCGACCGCTGCGGCGTGGAGGTGACCGAGAAGAAGGTGCGCCGCGAGCGCATGGGACACATCTCGCTGGTGGTTCCGGTGGTGCACATCTGGTATTTCCGCTCGCTGCCTTCGAAGATCGGCTACCTGCTGGGCATTCCGTCGAAGAAACTCGAGGCGATCATCTACTACGAACGTTACGTCGTGATCAACGCCGGCGCCGCCTCGGAGCAGGGCATCGAGCGTCTGGCCACGCTTTCGGAGAAGGAGTACCTCGACGTGGTGGCCGCGCTGCCGAAGGGCAACCAGTCGCTCGACGATTCGGACCCCAACAAGTTCGTCGCCATGATGGGCGCCGAGGCCGTCTACACGCTGCTGAAGCAGGTGGACCTCGATTCGATGTCCTACGCCCTGCGCCACAAGGCCTCGACCGAGACCTCGCAGCAGCGTAAGTCGGAGGCGCTGAAGTGTCTGAACGTCATCGAGTCGTTCCGCGCCTCGGAGGGCAAGAACAAGCCCGAGTGGATGGTGCTGAACGTGATTCCGGTGATCCCGCCCGAGCTGCGCCCGCTGGTGCCGCTGGACGGCGGACGTTTCGCCACGTCGGACCTGAACGACCTCTACCGCCGCGTCATCATCCGCAACAACCGCCTCAAACGCCTGATCGAGATCAAGGCCCCGGAGGTGATTCTGCGCAACGAGAAGCGCATGTTGCAGGAGGCCGTCGACTCGCTGTTCGACAACTCGCGCAAGAGCAACGCCGTGAAGAACGAGTCGAACCGTCCGCTCAAGTCGCTGTCGGATTCGCTCAAGGGCAAGCAGGGCCGCTTCCGCCAGAACCTGCTGGGTAAGCGTGTCGACTACTCGGCCCGTTCGGTCATCGTCGTCGGTCCCGAGCTGAAGATGCACGAGATGGGCATTCCGAAGGACATGGCCGCCGAACTTTACAAGCCGTTCGTGATCCGCAAGCTCATCGAGCGCGGCATCGTCAAGACGGTGAAGTCGGCCAAGAAGATCATCGACCGCAAGGACCCCGTGATCTGGGGCATTCTGGAGAATGTCATCAAGGGACACCCCGTGCTGATGAACCGCGCCCCGACGCTGCACCGCCTCGGTATCCAGGCGTTCCAGCCCAAACTGATCGAGGGCAAGGCCATGCAGCTGCACCCGCTGGCATGTACGGCGTTCAACGCCGACTTCGACGGCGACCAGATGGCCGTGCACCTGCCGCTGGGCAACGCCGCCATCCTGGAGGCCCAGCTGCTGATGCTGGGTTCGCACAACGTCCTCAATCCCGCGAACGGCGCGCCGATCACGGTCCCTTCGCAGGACATGGTCCTCGGTCTCTACTACATCACCAAGCCCCGCAAGGGCGTGAAGGGCGAAGGCCGCGTATTCTACGGCGCCGAGGAGGCGATCATCGCCTACAACGAGGGCCGGGCCGACCTGCACGCCATCGTGAAGTGCATGGTCGACGACTTGGACGAGCAGGGTAACGAGGTGCGCGTGCTGAAGGAGACGACCATCGGCCGCATCCTCTTCAACCAGGTGGTTCCCAAGGAGGTAGGCTACATCAACGAGATTCTGACGAAGCGTTCGCTGCGCGACATCATCGCCGTGGTGATGAAGAAGGCCGGTGCCGACAAGGTGGCCGCGTTCCTCGACGACATCAAGAATATGGGTTACCGGATGGCCTTCCGCGGCGGTCTGTCGTTCAACCTCGATGCCGTGATCATCCCCGAAGAGAAGGAGAAGCTCGTGCAGGAGGGCTACGAACGTTCGGACTCCATCATGGAGGACTACAACATGGGTCTTATCACCAACAACGAGCGTTACAACCAGATCATCGACGTCTGGACGAATATCAATACCAAGCTGACGAAGGCCGTGATCGAAACGCTGATCAAGGACAACGACGGTTTCAACCCGGTATACATGATGCTCGACTCCGGCGCCCGTGGTTCGAAGGAGCAGATCCGTCAGTTGAGCGGTATGCGCGGTCTGATGGCCAAGCCGCAGAAGTCGGGTGTCGAGGGTGGCCAGCAGGTCATCGAGAACCCGATTCTCTCGAACTTCAAGGAGGGACTTTCGGTGCTGGAGTACTTCATTTCGACCCACGGCGCCCGTAAGGGTCTTGCCGACACCGCCCTGAAGACGGCCGACGCAGGTTACCTGACGCGCCGTCTGGTGGATGTGGCGCAGGACGTGATCATCAACGAGGAGGACTGTGGCACGCTGCGCGGCCTGACGGCTACGGCCATCAAGCGCAATGACGACGTGGTGCAGACCCTCTACGACCGTATCCTGGGCCGTGTGGCCCTGAACGACGTGATTCACCCGCTGACCGGCGAGATGATCTGCAAGGCCGGCGAGGAGATCACCGAGCCGATCGCCGAAGCCATCGAGAAATCGCCGCTGGAGTCGGTGGAGATCCGTTCGGTGCTGACCTGCGAGTCGCGCCGCGGCGTCTGCGCGAAGTGCTACGGCCGCAACCTGGCCACGGCCCGCATGGTTCAGAAGGGCGAGGTCGTCGGCGTCATCGCCGCGCAGTCCATCGGCGAGCCGGGTACGCAGCTGACCCTGCGTACGTTCCACGTCGGCGGTGTGGCCGGCGGCACGGCTGTCGAGACCAACGTCGTTTCGAAATACGAAGGCCGTCTGGAGATCGACGAGCTGCGCACCGTCAAGGGCAAGAATGCAGCCGGCGAGGCGATCGACATCGTTATTTCGCGTCAGTCGGAGTTCCGCATCGTCGACCCCAAGACCGACATCGTCCTCTATACGCACAACCTGCCCTACGGCGCGACGCTCTTCATGGCGGACGGCTCCGAGGTCAAGAAGGGCGACCTGATCTGCGAGTGGGACCCCTACAACGCCGTTATCATTTCGGAGTACGAGGGTAAGGCCTCCTACGAGAGCGTTATCGAGGGTATCACCTACCGCGACGAGCGCGACGAGCAGACGGGCCTTTCGGAGAAGGTCGTGATCGAGTCGAAGGACAAGACCAAGAACCCCGTCATCAAGATCGTCGACCGTGAAGGTCTGGAGGTCAAGCAGTACAACCTGCCCGTGGGCGCCCACGTGGTCGTGAAGGACAACGCCCGCATCAAGGCCGGCGACATCCTGATCAAGATTCCGCGCGCCGTCGGCAAGTCGGGCGGCGACATCACCGGCGGTCTGCCGCGTGTTACGGAGCTGTTCGAGGCCCGCAACCCGTCGAACCCCGCCATCGTATCGGAGATCGACGGCGAGGTGGCGTTCGGCAAGATCAAGCGCGGTAACCGCGAGATCATCATCACCTCGAAGCAGGGCGACGTGAAACGCTATCTGGTTCCCCTGTCGCGTCAGATCATCGTGCAGGAGAACGACTACGTGAAGGCCGGCAGCCCGCTGTCGGACGGTGCGATCACCCCGAGCGACATCCTCAATATCCTCGGCCCGACGAAGGTGCAGGAGTACATCGTCAACGAGGTGCAGGAGGTGTACCGCATGCAGGGTGTGAAGATCAACGACAAGCACTTCGAGGTCATCGTCCGCCAGATGATGAACAAGGTGAAGATCGAGGACCCGGGAGACACCCGTTTCTTCGAGGATCAGGTTGTCGACAAGTGGGAGTTCATGGATGTGAACGACGAGTTGTACGACAAGGTGGTCGTCACCGACGCGGGCGATTCGACATCGTTGCAGCCCGGGCAGATCGTTTCGCTGCGTAAGCTGCGCGACGAGAATTCGAGCCTCAAGCGCCGCGATCAGCAGCCGGTGCAGGTGCGCGACATCGTGCCCGCGACTTCGACCCAGGTGTTGCAGGGTATCACCCGCGCCGCACTCCAGACTTCGAGCTTCATCTCGGCGGCTTCGTTCCAGGAGACGACCAAGGTGCTGAACGAGGCGGCCATCCAGGCCAAGGTCGATCCGCTGGAGAACCTCAAGGAGAACGTGATCTGCGGTCACCTGATTCCCGGCGGTACGGGCCTGCGCGACTACGACGATCTCGTAGTCGGTTCGAAGGCCGATCTGGAGTCGCTCCAGCAGGCGCAGTAGCCGAAGACGAGGGGGGGCTATGGCGACGACGTGTCGCCGGGCAGTTGCCCTTCGTGTACATATCGAAAAAAGCCGCTCCCGAAAGGGTGCGGCTTTTTGTAGGAGCAGTACAATGCATAAAAGTGTAAATGTTTTGTTTACAGGTATTTAATGTATTGATTTCCGTAGGTTCCGAAACACTCAAAGGCAGAATCGGGCAGGTTTAACGGTGAGTTGTATTACTTATCCGTTACCTGCCCGAAATGCTTTATTTCGCATTAAAGCGCTTGTTTTTCAGCTTGTTGTGCCGAATTCTCGCATGCCAAATAACTTGACTAAACGTTTAACCCATCCAACAAGTTCAAGTTATTATGCAACGCAGCACGTTCAAAGTCCTTTTCTACGTAAAAAGGCAGTCGGAGAAATCGGGCCAGATTCCCGTCATGGCCGTATTACGATCAACGGTACGATGTCGCAGTTCAGCTGCAAACTCACCGTTCGTTCTTCTTTTTGGGATACCAAGGCAAATAAAGCAGCCGGCAAAAGCCTCGAAGCCCAACGCATCAACCGAATGTCTTCGTCTTCTGCGCATTTACAGGTTTAAGCTATGCGAACGTTTCGAAACTGACCCATACAGATATTCATACAGACGACAACGGGGATCGTTGGATCATCGACAAGCGTCAGAAGACGGGTACACAGTTCCGTGTCAAACTTCTCCCCGTTGCTGAAATGATTTACGACTGTTATAAGGACATGCACCTCTCGGGAGACAGGGCCTTCCCGCTCAAAGGCACCTATAATACGTTGAATATGTCGTTACGGCATGTTACCAGGCATGCCGGTTGCCGTTCAATCCGACGATCCATGTGGCCCGGCATACATTTGCCACGACGGTCACGCTCACGCAGGGCGTACCGTTGGAAACCGTATCGAAGATGCTGGGACATAAACATATCACCACGACCCAAATTTACGCCCAAATCACCAACGACAAGATCGGACAAGATATGACGGCATTGAGCGGAGAAATTCGACCGTGTTTTCAAGGTCGCGCAGCAACCTAATATTCAAGCAATTCCCAGCCGGCGAGAAAGACGATATTCTGCGCCCCGGACGCTACCCTGCGAACGCTCTCCAAATCCACGACCGGAACACTTATGCTGATAGCCAGCAAATAACCTGTGAAGGGAATTTTCCGATGCCATTCTTCTGACGACATAAGGCAGTGCATAATTAAGAGTTTTTTATAAGCGATAAATTAAAGAATTCTTGTGTTCATGAATTTGTGATTTTGGTGATTCACGACTGTATTCATTCGTGAACGACTTCTTTTATGCAGAGGAGATGGGAGGCGTTCCTGCCTGCCATATCGATTCCATGAATGACTTGTAAAAGGAATGTAGGAAAGAGGGTTTTGAATCTCGCGTTTCATCTTTTGATAGTGAAAGATTTTATTTGTGATGCATTCGGGTTTTATGTCCGCTCCAGTCCGTTCGGCGGTTTTTTTCGTGCCGGACGGTTGTAATATTACACCCCGGAACTGATCCGGCTATGGAAGCCGATTTATCGTAAAATGTATCTTCGCCGAGGAGTTCATCATCGTCAGACGCGCCCCTTCGAAAGTGCAGTTCATCGCTCGACACAACGAGTTTTATTTTCAATTTCAGAAACTGGCCAATAACTATAACCAGATTGTAAAGGTCGTCAATGCGCACTTTTCCAACATTGCGATCCCGCATCAGATTGCCATGTTGGAACAACAGACACGCGAATTGAAAGTCCTAAGCATCGAAATTCTCAACCCCGCAAAACAGGCTAAGGAATGGTTGCGAATATAAGGTCGGGCCCCTCGCCCAGTGGAGCGTTGTATTATAACAAGGAGAAAGTGGATAAGGATAAAGCGGAAGTACTCTTTGGGCAGAAGATGTTAGAGCTGTTCGACAAATATGGACAGTGGATGTTGTACCTCGATTAACAAACAGAAATGATTGCGTCAGTGTACCATAAAATACGTGTAAATTTGCTTTTAATTCAAACAACGCATCTATTTAATATGTTGGTAAAAATGGTGCAAAGCAGATAATATTTTATAATAAGACAGAAAATGTTATCTTTGTTTTATAAAGTTTGGGCGTGAATCTGAGTAAATAGGGTAACATATGATGCGAAAAGCTGATGTTTCCTTCGAGGAACTTTATAATTGCTATAAAGTTCGTTTCGAAAGGTTTGCCATAAGTTATATACAAGATCGCAGTGTAGCGGAAGATATTGTAACCGATTCATTCGTCTATTGGTGGGAACACAGAGATCGAGTTGGATCGAAAGACGAAAATCCTGCGGCTTATATTCTTGCGACTATTCGACATAAATGTCTCAATCATCTGCGTGCGTTACAAGTTCGATTGCGGAGTCATAACGAGATCAGAGAATCTCAAAGTCGTATTGTGCAGGAGAATATCCGGTCGTTGGAGCTTTGTGATCCCGTCCATCTTTTTGCTGGAGAGGTTGAGGCTCTCGTTCGGCAAAGTTTGGAAGAACTACCGGAATTGACCCGTTATATTTTTATAGATCAACGCCTTAAGGGTAAGTCTTATCGGGATATTGCTGTCGAGTATGCCATTTCTGAACGACGAGTTGAAACTGAACTTGCCCGTGCATTGGATAAATTGCGTAGAAGATTGAAGGATTATCTGCCTGTGATACTTGTATCCTTGGTTCTAAGTCGTTTCATTCGTTGATTTTTCGTTTTTTACAAAAAAAATTATATTTTTTGCGGGAAACAGTCTCGCAGAAGTGTTTTATTTATGTAAGCGCCTGAAAAGGCTGCATGTAAGATGGAAAAAGAAACCTTATATCGTTTTTTTCGAGGAGAAACTACTCCTGATGAGCAGCAATGCTTGATGGATTGGCTTGATGCCGACGAAGAACACCGCCGAACATTTGATCGAGAACGACAAATGTATAATGCCTTGTTGTTGTTTGCTCCGCAGAAACAGGTTGCTTTCCGTCAGTCGATTGGCTTGCGGCGAATAATCGGATATGCAGCTCAAATTGCCGCAATGCTTGCTTTGGCAGTGGGGATCGGTTGGGGATATGTTTCCTATCACGAGCATTCCTGGGAAGCGCTTACAACTCGTATCTCTGCCCCTGAAGGGCAACGTGTCAATCTGAAATTGCAGGATGGCACTGAAGTGTGGCTCAATTCGGGTGCAGAACTTGAATATCCGTCTCTTTTTGCCGGGGATACTCGCCGGGTTCGGTTGGCCGGTGAAGCATTTTTCGATGTCAGCCACGATGCCAGCAAGCCGTTTGTCGTAGAAACTTTTGCGTGCCGGGTTGAAGTGCTCGGAACTCGCTTCAACGTGAATGCCGATGTGCAGCACTCTGGTTTTTCGACCACTTTGCTGCGTGGCAGTGTTCGCCTAACATCATTGGAGGATTCTCGACAGCAAGTTGTGCTCAAACCTGATGAAAAGGCCGTATTCGAAAATGGAAAATTGACCCTTCATAGAGCAGATGACCCTAACGAATATCTATGGGTCAAAGGGCTGATCTCTATCAGTGGGCTTGATTTCAAAGAGGTGATACATCGTATGGAGCATTGTTACGGCGTGCGTATCAACCTCAATGTTGCTCCAATACCAACATTGGAGGCAATGGGTAAACTTCGCATTTCCGACGGTATCGAGCATGCTCTCGGCATATTGCAGCGCAATTGCAAATTCAATTACATGTACAACCACGAAACCAACGAAATAACCATTTATTAGCTAACCTTTTATGAACCTTAAACCCACCTGCCTATGATGTAATTCCGCATCCTATTTTGCGCGTTATCTTTTTATAAAAAGATGCCCGAACTGCTGTCACAGTTTCGGGCACTGGAGGGTAACGTCGTTATTTGAATTAATTCCGGATATTTCCGGCTCATTATCCCTCTTTAATTTACAAAGATATGAAGAAAAAAACTATCAGGCAATCAAAACGTCTGATAATCTCGCTGTTCGTAACTTTCTTTTGTCTTACGGCCTCGGCTGCTCAGGCACAGACAGCGCTCGTAACCATTGATTTGCAACAGGTGAAGATGGTGCAGGTAATGGACGAAATCGAAAATCAGACCAAGTATTTGTTTATTTATGATAAAAATATGGACACGGGGCGTTTGGTCAATGTGCATGTTAATAAGCGTCCTGTTGCTGAGGCTCTTGATCAGATGGTGAAGGGAACAGATGTGGTTTATGAAATTCAAGGTTCCAATATTATTCTTACTGTCAGGAGCCAACAAACGGATGGTCCGAAAGTCGTGTCGGGAAAAGTAACGGACAATAAAGGTGATGCTGTGATAGGTGCGGCAATACTTGTCAAAGGAACGACTGTTGGCACGAGTTCAGGTGTCGACGGAGTTTATACGTTGCGTATTCCAGAAGTGAATGCAAATACTATGATAACGGTTAATTATCTGGGATATGAGCCGATTGAACTGCTTGTCGGCACCCGGGAGCGAATTGATATCGTTTTGCAGGAACAGTCGCTTGGTGTAGATGCTGTCGTGGTGACGGCGCTCGGTATCAAGAAACAGGAAAAAGCATTGACCTATAATGTTCAGGAGGTTTCTGGCTCTATTGTCAATACGGTTAAGGATGCCAATTTCGTCAATTCGCTTTCCGGAAAGATCGCAGGCTTGCAGATCAATGCCAGCGCTTCGGGAGCCGGAGGTTCGACGCGTGTGGTTATGCGTGGCGTGAAGTCGATCAACGGGGATAACAATGCACTTTATGTAGTTGACGGCATTCCACTTCCGAGCCTGCGTTCTAAACAGACGGAAGGCATTTATGAAACGCCCGATGGTGGCGATTACGAAGGTATCGCCAACATCAACCCAGAGGACATCGAGTCGATGTCTGTATTGACGGGAGCTACGGCAGCCGCTCTCTATGGTTCACAGGGAGCCAACGGTGTGATCCTTATTACTACTAAAAAGGGACAAGAAGGACGTGTGCGTGTTAACTATGCCAACAATACAACCTTTTCATCGCCTCTCGTAATGCCTGAGTTTCAGAATACCTATGGTACGAGTTCAGACGCACCTTCAATGAGTTGGGGTGAGAAGTTGGTTTCCCCCCCCCATCGTTATGACCCCGAAGATTTTTTCCAGACCGGGTTTGATGAAACGAACTCGATTGGCATCACCGCTGGTACCGAGCGTAATCAGACTTATTTTTCGGCCGCTTCTGTAAACACGCGGGGCATTATTCCCAACAATGTCTACAACCGTTATAATTTTTCCTTGCGGAATTCCGCCGTGCTTCTGCCTGAAAAGCTGACGCTCGATTTGGGTGCTACTTATATGAAGCAGTATTCGCGGAATGCATTGGTGCAGGGTATCTATCACAATCCGCTGATCGGCGTCTATCTGTTTCCGCGAGGAGATGATATCCGTAAGTATCAACTTTACGAGCGTTATAATGCTGGTTTGGGTTACAGCGAACAATTTTGGGGTTTGGAATTCATTAATGGCGTGGAAAATCCTTATTGGGTTACCAATCGAGAGCTGTTCGAGAATAATATGCAGCGTTATACATTCAATGCTACGCTCAAATGGAATGTTACCGATTGGTTGACTCTGTCCGGTCGGGTGCGTACGGACAACACGCGGATGAATTATACGCGTAAAATCTATGCCTCTTCGAATACTCTTTTTGCATCGGAATATGGTAACTACTTGAACCATACAATGAGTCATAATAACCTCTATGCTGATGCCCTTTTGTCCATCGACAAGAGTTTTTTCGACAGAGCGCTTTCCCTGCAATTTAACTTGGGAGCCAGTCTTACGGATGACAAACATTCACTGGTCGGTTATGAGGGACATTTGGCCGGTATTCCGAATAAATTCACTTATAACAATATCGTATCGAGCGACCTGAACACACTACCCGGTCAAGAGAATTACCATGATCAGAGTCAGGCCGTTTATGCCACGTTACAACTGGGTTGGAAAGGGATGCTTTATCTGGATGTGACGGCTCGTAACGAATGGGCTTCGCAGTTGGCTTTTACGGATGAATTGAATATCTTTTATCCTTCAGTAGGCCTTTCTGCCGTGATCTCGTCGATGGCAGATCTTTCGAAAACAGGCATTTCGTTCCTTAAAATTCGGACCTCGTACGCCGAGGTCGGCAACCCGCCGCAGCGTTACATTACGGGACGGAATTATTCGATCAAGGGAGGGGTTGTGACAACCGAAACGATCGCTCCTGCTACGCATTTGCGTCCGGAGCGTACCAAATCTTTCGAAGTAGGTATGAATGCAAAGTTTCTCGACAACAAGATCTGGGCTGATTTTACTTACTATAATACGGCGACTTATAACCAGTTGTTCTGCTATGACGCCCCTCCCTCGACCGGTTACAAGAAGGCCTATTTGAATGCCGGTAAAGTCAATAACTGGGGTATTGAGGCTGTTGCCGGCTATAAGAACACGTGGAAGAATTTCTCATGGTCGACGAGTTTCACTTTTTCGATGAACCGCAATACGATTCGCGAACTGGTTCCCGAAGGAACGATTGATCCCGTAACGGGAGCTGAAGTGAATCTTCCGGAAGTGAATATGGATTTCGGAGGTTATCGGGTTAAGTTGAAAAAGGGCGGCTCTATCGGAGATTTCTATGTGACAGGTCTTAAAACCGATGACAAAGGCAACATTTATGTCGATCCGAACTCGAATACGGTGACGACCGATCCCGACACCTGGATTTATGCAGGAAATACGGATGCGCGTGCCCGTTTGGGATGGAATAACCAGTTCTCCTGGAAAGGTATTTCACTCGGTGCATTGTTCGATGCGCGCATCGGCGGTCGCGGTGTGTCGGTGACACAAGCTTTGATGGACCGCTTCGGGGTTTCAGAAGCTTCGGTTGATGCTCGTGAAAACGGGATTCAGCTTTCGGAACATCAGATGCTTCCTGGTTCCGGAGCTCAGGAGTTCTTTAATAATACAGGCGACGGTATGGGCATGCTGGCTCGCTATGTCTACGATATGGATAATGTGCGTCTGCGGGAGCTTTCATTGGGTTATGACCTGCCTTCGAAATGGTTCCGTAACAAGATGCAGGCGACGGTGTCGCTTGTGGGCCGCAACCTTTGGATGCTTTATAACAAAGCTCCGTTCGATCCCGAACAGACCGCTTCGACAAGCACTTATTATCAGGGAATCGACTTTTTCATGCAGCCAAGTGTCCGTACAATCGGTTTCAGCGTGAGACTTCAATTCTAAAACGATAGAATCATCATGAAAAATACTTTATATAGAACCAAAATTGGTTTGGCTTTCGTTACGGCTTCGCTGTTGACAATGGTATCTTGTACGGGCGATTTCGAGCATTTCAATACCGACCCGAATTCCGCACAGCAAATCGACCCGACTACATTGATCACTTCCATGGAGCTGGATGCAATGTATCCCACTACGGGTGAAACGACGGTTCCTGTGAATAATTATCAGACAGGTTGGAACTTGTTGGCAGACCATTATGCCGGTTACATGGCATGTGCCAATCATTGGGAGGGTGGTATCAATCCACTCGTTTATAATTTGACGAATAATTGGCGTAGTACTGTCTTTTCGGTTGCATTTACGCAAGTGATGCCTGCATGGCTTCAACTCAAAGCGGCCTACGATCAGGGATTGGTTGCCGGTGAGGTGATGGCTGTTGGAGATATTCTGAAGGTTGTGACTCTTCACCGGGCCAGCGATATGTATGGTCCCCTGCCTGTGCTCCATTTCGGGGAGGCGCGTTCGCCTTATGATGCTCAAGATGTACTTTACGACCATTTTTTCCAGACGCTCAATAATTCGATTTCCGTTTTGGAAGATTTTCTTGCTACAACGCCCGACAGCAAAGCGTTGGTGAAGGTTGATGCCGTTTATGGCGGGGATTTTGCCAAATGGCTGAAATTTGCCCGTTCGCTCAAACTGCGTCTGGCGATGCGTATCCGCTATGTCGAGCCGGACCTGGCCCTTCAATATGCGCAGGAAGCCATTGAGGGCGGGGTCATCACCTCGACGGATGAGAATGCCTTGTTGCAGACTTATCGCCAGATTACGGTCACCAATCCGTTGGAAATGATTTGGAACTCCTACAACGATGCCCGTATGGGAGCTTCGATGGATTCGTATCTGAATGGTTATGAAGATCCGCGCCGCGAGAAGATGTTCCAACCTGCGACCATTACCGGAGGAGGTTTTCATGGTGTGGTTAACGGTTTGGGGTCGACCGAACAGAAATTTTATACCAAGATGTCCGCTCCAAACATTTTCGGTGAGACTCCGATGCGTTGGCTGCTTGCTTCGGAGGTGGCTTTCCTGAAAGCGGAATTCAAACTGCTGAAAGGCGATAAGAGCGGGGCCAAATCCGATTATGAAGAGGGCATTCGTCTGTCGTTTCTCGAGAACGGATTGTCCGCATCTGATGCTGCCGATTATGCGCAGAGTATGAAGACCCCTGCCCGATTCATAGATATGTCGGAAAATCCGACCAAGTATTCAAAGAATGCATTAGGAACCGTTTCTGTGAAGTGGGCCGAAGATGGAAATGAGTTGGAGCGAATCATTACTCAAAAGTGGATCGCCCTCTACCCTAATGGGATGGAGGCATGGGCCGAGTTCCGTCGCACGGGTTTCCCGAAACTTTTCCCGATTAACGAAAATAGCAACGATCCGTCGATTGACAAAAATAAGCAGATTCGACGGGTGATTTTCCCCAAGAGCGAGTATGCGAACAACGCCGGAGCCGTGAATGCTGCGACGCGCTTGTTGGGAGGACCCGACAGTGGAGGTACCCGACTTTGGTGGGATGCCCGATAAAAGTCGAATAGAAATCACAAATGAATTTCATTATGAAAAATAGTATAAAACATTTTCTGTTGCCGCTCGTTTGTGGAATTGCGTTCTTTTCCTGTGAGAAGCAGACCACTCCTGAGCCGGTTCAAATCCAACGTCCGGAATTACAGTCGCCCATCGTACGTGACGATGTTTATTATGCCCGTTTGCGTGCTTACAAGAAAACGGATCACAAACTCGCTTTCGGCTGGTTTGGTTCTTGGACAGCTATTGGCGCTTCAGAACAGAGCCGTTTGCGCAGTGCACCCGACTCGATGGATATTATCTCCATGTGGAGTCAGTGGCACAGTTTGAGCCGGGAGCAGATCGAAGACAAAGCTTTCGTGCAGCAGGTATTGGGGACGAAGGTTGTTTTCTGCATTTCAGCAAAAGATGTTCCCGAAGAGTTCAAGGTTGACGGTCAGATCACCGATGAGTCCCTTAAAGACTATGCCAGGGCATGGGGCAAGGATTCAATTGATAAATATCAATATGACGGTATTGATATTGACTTCGAAACCGCTGCAGACCATTTGGGACCGCTGAATACCACGCCCGGACTGTTTAAGAAGTTCTGCGAAGAGTTGAGCCAATATATCGGTCCTAAATCGGGGACAGGACGTCTGTTCCTGATCGACGGTAACATTGATGCTCTTGATCAGGGTATTGCCGAACTTTGTAATTATGGCGTTTCGCAGGCTTATGGATGCTCGTCTGCGACCATGGGCTATACATCATTGACAAGCCGTACGGCAAGTGCAGAACGGGTGGGCTGGAAAGCCGATCAGCTTATTTTTACTGAAAATTTCGAGTCTTATTGGAAAAGTGGCGGTAGACCTCATACGACCTTATCTGGTGAACAGATGATGTCGTTGCAGGGTATGGCCGATTTTGCGGTAAATGGCACTTCGTGCGGCTTTGGCGCTTATCACATGGAGTATGAATATGGCCATTCGGATATGCCTTATAAATATATGCGTCAGGCGATTCAGTATGCAAATCCTGCCCCGCATGGGGACTATTCGAAAAATTTGGTTACGTTGAACGAGGCAGGCGAGTACGCTTTCGAGATTCCGGTCTTTCCTTCGGGCATGAGCGAAGGGGTTCAGTTCTCATTGACGGCATCGTTGACGGGCGTACCAACAGCCGATGCAGATATTCCGCTGGTTGTGGACAACAGTCTGGTGACTGCTTATAATAATTATTATTATACGGAATATAAAACGCTGGATCCCGCACTTGTCTCTTTTTCCGGACCGCTTCATTTCGTGGCTGGGGCACAGGATTCGGAGACTCCAGTTATAGTAGGCATTACAGATATGACGGCGTTGGGTGATGAGGAATATTTGGTTCCAGTGCGTGTTGATTTCTCAAAGCATTCAGGTTTTTCTGCCAATACCGACAAAGAGGTTTGTTACCTTAAGTTGAAGACGAAGCAGCAGGTTTGTGTTCTGTCGCTTCCTGGAATGGAGCAGGTGACTGAAATCTCTGTGATGCAAGGAGAAGACGGTATGGTCATTGAGAAGAAAGGTTATACGTTGCAATTGCAGGCCTCCATCGGAGTGCCTGTCGATAGCAAATTTTCCATTGTGGCTGATCCTGCCTTAGTTGATAGTTATAACAAACAGCACGGCACGAAATACACCCCGATGTCTGCGAATGATGTAACGCTTCCAGACGAGTTGTTGCTTCCGAAAAATAGTCAGGCGACCACCCCTGTTGAGATTAAGGCTGTTGATTATGAAAAACTGACGTCGGACGGATCGATGGTGGTTTTGAAAGTCGATCTTGGCGGGAATGCGGATTTCAATACCATTGGAGATAAGGATGTTGTTAAATTCGTGGTATTCAAAAAGATGGAAGGGAATATTGAGGAAAATGCTACGCGGGTTCCCGGTACGGTGATTGCGGATATGAGCGGATGGACTTATGATGCTCCGGGTGCAGAAGGGCTCGTCTCTTCGCAAATGTTCGACGGAGCAATAGCGATGAATCAATCAGGCTGGTATATTACAAACGGCTCCGTGACGGCGACTGTCGATATGGTGAATGTTCATACGCTTGCAGGTTTCCGCATCCGTCCCATGTATGGTTTAGGCTATTATAAGGTATTACGGCTTTATGACGTGAAGACGAGCGAAGACGGTCAGCATTGGGTTTCGCAATCGGGGGATTCTTTCGTCTCTTTGGCTTTGAGCGGTGATGATTGGCAGTATGTGAAATTCTATAAGCCTGTTTCTTGCCGTTTTGTCCGAATGACCTATCGTTGCGATAAAGAGAGTGCATCTAATAGTTATGTAGGGTGCAATGAGTTCAATGCCATTGCTTCGAATTAATTGTTAAATACGAAAAAACTATGAACCTGAAATATTTTATTGTTTTTGTCGCAGGTATGGCTGCTCTTGCAGGGTGTCAGGAGGCTTCCGAATACATACCGTCGATTTATATCACCGAGGCACAGCGGCAAGAGGTTAAAACCATTACGATCTCCCAAGCTGGAGAAAAAGCCGAATTTACAGTTTCGGCGGCACAGATTGTCGACCGTGATACGCATGTGTCGTTTGAAGCATGTCCGGAACTGGTTGCGGATTATAATGACAGATACGGACGGACTGCCGTTGCACTCGAAGACTTTACGTTTGCGAAAAAAGAAGTGGTGATTGCTGCCGGTAAAAATGTTTCGGAAAGTGTCGAAGTTGTCGTGAACGAGGAACTGAAACCGGGAACATTCTATTGTCTGCCGGTCAAGATCGCCTCTACGGACGGAGGCATGTCGATCTTGGAATCGTCGAGTAAGCTTTTTCTTGTATTCCGGGCACCGGTTAGGAGTAAAGCGGTCTATATTGGGTCAGGCAACAAGTGCTTTGTTCCGACTTTCCCCGAGCATCCCTCATTTGAAGGATTGAATCTCGAAACGATGCAGGAGGTGACGCTTGAGTGCCGTGTTATGGTCAACTCATTCACGAAGAGCGATCCCTACATTTCGTCGATTATGGGATTTGAGGGTGATGTTTGTATGCGTTTCGGCGACGTGAAGATCGGCTATGACGTGCTCCAGGTCTGCAAGGGTGATTATCAGCCGGCAGCTATCAATTCTCCTTGTGCTCCGAACCTGTGGTATCACGTGGCCGCCGTGTGGTCGCGCTCTACATTACGTGTTTATATTGACGGAAAGTTTGTTGCTGAGCAGACGCACAAGGGCGAAACTGTCAACCTTGCTGGATACCATAAATTGGGCCGTACTGGAATTGGCTTCAGTTTGGGTGCAGCTTCGGTTTATAACAATAACCGTCCGCTTAACGGTTATTTGGCCGAGGCACGTGTCTGGTCGCGGGCGCTCTCGTCGAATGAAATCGCCAACAACAAGGATTTGGTGGTTGTCGATCCGCAGTCGCCCGGCTTGCTGGCCTATTGGAAGATGAACGAATGCGAAGTGCTTGAAGAGCCTCGTAGAGACCCGATTCTTAATCGCATTTTCTATAATCGGATTGTCGATCAGACGGGCCACGGATATGATGCCTACGGGGAAGGAAGAAATCCGGATTTTATTGACACCAATTGGTAAGCGACATACATTTTTTCGAAATGGTCCTGTTTTTTGAATCCCTATTTTAAGCAACGGACCTCGTTGTACGGAAAAATGCAGTGCTATGTATCGAAGCGGGCGGCCTGCAAGCCGTCCGCTTTTTAATTAAAAAATAAACTATGAAATTACGATATCTGTTTCTTGCCGCAGTGTTGTTTGCCGGGGCATGCAGCCGGCCGTCGGAGACCTTTTCTACGGGAATCATTCCCGTTCCGCAGCATGTGAATTGGGGTGAAGGGACATTCCGTATGCCTCGGACGTTGACTTATGTCACTGATCTTGAGGGGCAGGAAAAAGCCGATCTTGCAGCGTGGATGGAGCGTTCGGTTGCAGGCCGGTTTTTCCCCGTTCCTTTTGTCGAAGCCCTCGAAGGCGATATTCCGGCTCTGCGGTTGCGGATTGCAGATAAAGGTGCCCCCGAGAGTTATCGGCTTGATGTCGTCCGCGACAGCATGACGATTACGGCTCCTGATGCAGCCGGTTTGTTTTACGGTTTGCAGTCGCTGGCGCAGTTGGCAGAGCATACGGGGCAACGTATTCCCGCCGTTACGATCGAAGACGCTCCGCGTTTCGCTTACCGGGGCTTCATGCTCGACGTATCGCGTCATTTCCGGGATAAGGAGTTTGTCAAACGGCAACTCGATCTGCTGGCCCGCTACAAGCTCAACCGGTTTCATTGGCATCTGACCGACGGTGCTGGCTGGCGTATCGAGATCAAGAAATATCCCGAGTTGACGGATTTTGCGGCTTGGAGGCCCTATTCCTGTTATACGGAGTGGTATTACGGCGACCGGCGTTACTGTCATCGGGATGATCCTGCGGCCGAAGGCGGTTATTATATGCAGGAGGAGATCCGCGAGGTGGTTGAATACGCTCGCGCCCTGCATATCACCGTGATTCCCGAGATTGAGATGCCCGGGCATAGCGAGGAGGTGCTGGCAACCTATCCGCAACTTGCCTGCAGCGGCAAGCCTTATGTCAATAAGGACTTGTGTATTGGCAATGAAGAAACCTTCGAATTTCTGAAGAATGTGCTTTCGGAAGTCATTGAACTTTTTCCCTCGGAATATATCCATATTGGAGGTGATGAAGCGGACAAGGCGAGTTGGGCGACATGTCCGCGCTGTCGGACTCGGATGAGGCAGGAAGGACTGGAAGATGTTGACGGATTGCAGAGCTATCTGGTGCATCGTGTTGAGGTGTTTCTTAACGGTAAGGGACGCCGTTTGCTGGGCTGGGACGAGATTCTGCAAGGCGGATTGGCTCCGGACGCTACGGTGATGTCGTGGCGAGGTTCCGAGGGCGGTATTGCAGCCGCCCGTGCGGGACATCAGGCCGTGATGACTCCCAATAGTTATTGTTACCTTGATTATTGCCAAGATGATCCTACGCGTGAACCGGCTGCTGCTGCGGCTTTCGTCACGCTTGAAAAGGCTTATTCCCTGGATCCGGCTCCCGATTCGCTCGGCGTCGATGTAGTGCCGATGATCCTTGGTGTGCAGGGTAATTTGTGGTGCGAGCATGTGCCGACCGGGGAACATGCCGAGCATATGATATGGCCGCGCTTGATGGCTATTGCCGAAGTGGGGTGGAGCCTTCCGGAACGCAAGGATTACGATGATTTTCATGCCCGCGTACTCGATGCCGTGGCGTGGATGCAAGAGAGGGGATATCATCCTTTCGATCAGAAGAATGCCGTAGGGGACCGTCCCGAATCAATCGAACCTGTTCTGTGCCTCTCGACAGGCAAACCGGTTGTTTACCATACGCCTTACAGCCCGAAATACGCGGCTGTGGGCGATGGCTCGCTGACCGACGGGCTGCGCGGAGACTGGAATTACGGCGACGGCCGCTGGCAAGGCTGGCTCGATACAGACATTGATCTGGTGGTTGATTTGGGGGAATGCTGTTCAGTGAAACATATTGCCGCAGACTTTATGCAGGGATTCTATGCTGATATTTGGATGCCTCGGGCGGTTGAAATTTCTGTTTCGAACGATAATAAGGCGTATACGATGCTTGCGACCGTTGAGAACGACGTGCCGTTCGATTTCAGACAGGACTGTTACCGGACGTTTGGCTGGACGGGTGAATCCCAAGGACGTTATATTCGGCTGAAAGCCTTTCATAACGGACATCCTGGCGGATGGATTTTCACCGATGAGATAATTGTGGAGTAATACATTGATCCTACAGAAATGAATCTTTCTTCGCGTTCACCCCTTCGGTGGGTTCCGAGTTTGTACTTTGCGATGGGGCTTCCGTTTGTGGTTCTGAACATGG